>Ga0079224_100003143_pt1 | contig 20587 bp, 17 predicted proteins | sample Stecom2015_FD_80414 | JGI IMG/M metagenome (GOLD analysis project Ga0079224, IMG submission 80414) | Agricultural soil microbial communities from Utah to study Nitrogen management - Steer compost 2015 | ecosystem: Environmental > Terrestrial > Soil > Agricultural land | place: USA: Utah...
GCGTCGCTGCTCGTTAAGTTATTTCCTTCACTTCAGATCGAGCAGCTCGCCCTGAAGCGGATGATAGCCACCCTCGAAGACATAGAAAATCTCCCCATTGGCCACCACTTCCCGCGGCTCTAGCAAGGGCGATGGCGAGGCCGGTGGCAAACAGTACCAGCCCCTGGTCGCGGCTGAGCAACGCTGCCGGCTCCTTTGAGCTTGCTTCGTGCTCGGCGTCTTTCAATTCTCGCTGTGCGGGCATCAGCCGCGCGGATGATGCCGGGAATGCAGCTCGCGCAGGCGCTGGCGCGCGACGTGGGTGTAAATCTGGGTGGTCGATAGATCGCTGTGCCCCAGCAGCAGCTGCACTGCCCGCAGGTCGGCGCCGTGGTTGAGCAGGTGGGTGGCGAAGGAGTGGCGCAGGGTATGTGGCGACAGCGGCTTGTCTATCCCGGCCTGCCGGGCATAAAGCTTGACGCGGTACCAGAACGCCTGGCGCGTCATGCCCTCGCCCAGATGGGTGACGAACACATGGACCGCCAGGCGCGGCCCCAGCAGCTGCGGCCGCGCCTGGCGCAGATAGCGCTCCAGCCACAGCAGCGCCTCTTCCCCTATCGGCACCAGCCGCTCCTTGCTGCCCTTGCCCAGGGTACGCACGATGCCCTGGCGGACGTTGAGCTGATCTAGCTGCAGCCCGACCAGCTCCGACACCCGCAGCCCGGCGGCATAAAGCACTTCCAGCATGGCGCGGTCACGCAAGCCGATCGGCTGCGCAACGTCGGGCGCCTCCAGCAGCGCCTCGACCTCGCGCTCTGACAGCGCCGCCGGCAACGGGCGACCGAGCCGGGGCGAGTCCACCAGGGCCGTGGGGTCATCCTGCAGCCGCCCTTCCCGCACCTGGTAGCGATAAAACCGCCGCAGCGCCGACAGCAGTCGGGCGGTGGTGCGCGGCTTAGCGCCGCTGCGAGAGCGCTCGGCGAGATACTCCAGCACCCTGTCCCGACCCGCGCCGAGCAGCGTCTCGTTGCGCGCCGCCAGCCAGCGGGCAAACCCGCACAGATCGGACCGGTACGACGCCAGCGTCAGCGCGCTGAGGCCGCGCTCCATCCACAGTGCATCGAGAAAACTCTCGATGCACTGCAGCTCGGCTGGACTCAGCTCGGCGGTCTCACTTCTCATCGGCGGGCTTGTCGTCGAGCTTGGCGACCAGCTTCTTGAACGCATCCAGCAGCTCGATGGGCACCGGGAAGACGATTGTCGAGTTCTGGTCGGTGGCGATGGCCGCCAGCGTCTGCAGGTAACGCAGCTGCATAGCCGCCGGGTTCTGCGACATCACCAGCGCCGCCTGGTGCAGCTTCTCTGACGCCTGCTGCTCGCCTTCGGCCAGGATGATGCGGGCACGCCGATCGCGCTCGGCCTCGGCCTGGCGGGCGATGGCCCGGATCATGCTCTCGTCGAGATCGACATGCTTGATCTCGACATTGGAGACCTTGATGCCCCAGGCGTCGGTCTGGGCATCGAGGATGTCCTGGATGTCGCTGTTGAGTTTTTCCCGCTCGGCCAGCATTTCATCCAACTCATGCTGGCCGAGCACTGAGCGCAGCGTGGTCTGCGCCAACTGGCTGGTGGCGGCGTAGTAGTCCTCCACCTGGATCACGGCGCGCTCAGGGTCGACCACCCGGAAATACACCACGGCGTTGACCTTGACCGAGATGTTGTCCTTGGAGATGACATCCTGGCTGGGAACGTCCATTACCACCGTGCGCAGGTCGACCTTGACCACCTGCTGCACCACGGGGATCACCAGGATGAGCCCCGGCCCCTTGGTACCGCTGTAACGGCCAAGGGTGAACATGACGCCGCGTTCGTACTCGCGCAGCACGCGGATTGATGCCACCAGTAAGGCGGAGAGGGCTGCGATAACGACAATGACTATCGACATGGGATCATCCTTCTTTCAATGGCCCAAGGTCCGGCTTAGCATAGATTCCGGACCGCCCTGCCGGCACCAGTGGCCGACGGCGGCGCCGCGGCGCATTCCAGATGCACGCCGATTGCTATTGTTGCAATAGACATCCTAAAACAAGCGTCTTGCCAACGGGTATCGATGGACCATGCCGCGGGGCCGAACCATGGTTAAGAAAGCTCGCTCCTCCGGTAGCCGCATCATCAAGGAGTTCAAGGAATTCGCCGTCCGCGGCAGCGTCATCGATATGGCGGTCGGCATCATCATCGGCAGCGCTTTCAACTCAATCGCCAACTCGCTGGTGAACGACATTATCATGCCCCCGCTGGGGCTGATCCTGTCCGACGCCGATTTCACCGGCTTCTATCTCCTGCTCAGCCCGGGCGATCCGCCGCCGCCCTACCCGTCGCTGCAGGCAGCCCAGGCCGCTGGCGCGGTGACGCTGAACTATGGCCTGTTCGTGAACTCGGTGCTCAGCTTCCTGATCGTCGCCTGGGCGGTTTTCTTCCTGGTCCGCGGCATCAACCGGCTGCGGCGCCTGCACGAGGAAGCGCCGCCGCCGCAGCCGCCGACCACCAAGGAGTGCAGTTACTGTTGCACCACCATCCCCATCGCCGCCACCCGCTGTCCCAACTGCACCTCGCAGCTGTAGCGACGTGCCACCAGGAAGGTGAGGACATGCTTCTGAAAATCAGCCAACACGGCCAACGACTGGCGGTCCGGCTGCTGTTCCGGCCCTCGTTCACGGTCGCCCTGGTGCTGGGCACCTTGCTCGCCCTCATCGACGGCGCCGAGGCCGTCACCGGCAACGCCAACGACAGGATGCTGCACGCTGCCGGATTCGCCGGGCTGGCCTTTTTGCTCGACTACAGCTGCCCCGCGCCGGCCGCGGCCTACTGGCGCTGGCAGCTGCCGGCCTTGCTGCTGTACGGTATCCTGATCGAGATCATCCAGGGCTTCCTGCCCCATCGCTTGGCGGATCTGTACGACGCGGCTGCCGACCTGGCCGGCCTGCTCGCCTACGGCGCCATGCGCCCGCTGCTGGCTAGGATCTGGCGTCCGCGCTGGCTGCCAACCTGAACTCAACGACACTGCGCCATGAACCAGCAACAGTCATTGCCGCCTTCCGCCACCCATGCGCGGCTGCTCGCCGAACTGCAAGAGCTCGCCCGTGCCAGAGGGTTGGCCGCGGCCATGCGGGCGCTGTTCCGCCAGCAGGTCGAAGCCGGGTTCGTGCTGTTCGACCCAGCCGCCGCGGATGCGCTGGTCGAGCGCCGCTTCGCCGCCGAAGGCGCCCTGCCGCCGCTGCGGCTGCAGTGGAATCCGCAGCGCGAGCTGCGACTCGACCCCCAGCTCCTGATCGAGCGCGGCGTGATCGCCGCCGACGTCGACCAGAGCCTGCTCGTTCATCGCGACGAGCGCGGCCGCGGCTGCTTCCTCTGCCGCCACAACATCGCCCTGCAGGCACCGGCTGAGGTGATCTACCCGCTGGAGCTCGCCGGCGAGCCCTACTTCCTCGGCTGCAACTTCGCCCCGATCACCGACAACCACTTCACCGTCATCGTCGAGCAGCACCGGCCGCAGCGTTACCACGCCGGCATCCTGCGCGCCGGCTTCGCCCTGGCCGTGGCCACCGAAGGCCAGTTCCGGGTGCTGTACAACGACCGCGCCGGCGCTTCCATCCTCGGTCACGAGCACCAGCACGCCACCGACGTCCGCCTGCCGCTGGAGGCCGTGCCGGCGGCGCCGCTGCTCCATCAAGGCGCCGGACTACGCATCGCCCAGCCGACCTACTATCTGCCCGTCTGGCTGGTCGAGGGCGAGCGGCTGGAAGCCGTACTCCAGGCAGGCGACCGCCTGATCCAGGCCTGGCTGCAGCTGGACCCCGTCCACCACAGCCTCAACCTGCTGCAGAGCTACGATCCGGCCCCCGGCACCTTTCGGCTCTATGTCGTGCCGCGCGATCGGCGCCGTCTGACTGCTCCCGGTCGGCAAGCCGCCATGGGCAGCTTCGAGACGGCGGGCCTGGTCGTGTTCTCCCATCCCGAGGAGCGGGCCCTGTTCGACACGGTCGATGCCGCCAGCGCTCCCCAGCTGCTAGCCTCCATCGCGCCGGCGTTACCGCCGGCCCAGGCCCTCGAGCGTGCCATGCTTGATTTTTAAGCTGCCGCCACCAAGTTCGCCGTATCGGCTGCAAGCGCCCGTTCCTGCTCCACCGCGCCTTCCTGCCTTCCGACCACCCGCGTCTGCCGTGGGTGTCTTATCGACCGTTCAAGGCTATGATTCGGGGGCAAGCCGCCACCTGAGCAGAGGCATCGGCGATGCCCTCGATTCCAAAAAAGGCAAGAAGCGGCAGCAGGATCACCAACGATCGCTAGAGGGAGAACAATGACGCAGAATCAAAAGCTTTTGGCCTGGGTCGACTCCATCGCCCGGCTGTGCAAGCCGGAGGCCGTCCACTGGGTCGACGGCTCCGCGGAAGAATACCAGGCGATGTGCGACCTCATGGTCAAGAACGGCACCGCCCGCCGCCTCGACGACGCCAAACGGCCCAACAGCTACTTAGTCCTGTCCGATCCCGCCGACGTCGCCCGCGTCGAAGACCGCACCTTCATCTGCTCCGAGCACGAGATCGACGCCGGTCCGACCAACAACTGGCGCGACCCCAAGGAGATGCGCGCCACCTTGAACAGGCTGTTCGACGGCTGCATGAGCGGCCGCACCATGTACGTCATCCCCTTTAGCATGGGCCCGATCGGCTCGCCCATCGCCCACATCGGCGTGCAGATCACCGACTCTCCCTATGTGGTCTGCAACATGCGCATCATGACGCGCATCGGCACGGCGGTGCTGGCGGCGCTTGGCAACGGCGATTTCGTCCCCGCCGTGCACTCGGTCGGCATGCCGCTCGAGCCGGGCCAGAAGGACGTGCCCTGGCCCTGCAACAAGGACAACAAGTACATCGTCCACTTCCCGGAGACGCGGGAGATCTGGTCGTTCGGCTCCGGCTACGGCGGCAACGCCCTGCTCGGCAAGAAGTGCTTCGCCCTGCGCATCGCCTCCGTCATGGCCCGCGACCAGGGCTGGCTGGCCGAGCACATGCTCATCCTCAAGCTCACCAATCCCGAGGGCAAGAGCAAATACATCGCGGCCGCCTTCCCCAGCGCCTGCGGCAAGACCAACCTGGCCATGCTGACGCCCACCATTCCCGGTTGGAAGGTGGAAACCATTGGCGACGACATCTGCTGGATGAAATTCGGCGAGGACGGCCGGCTCTATGCCATCAACCCCGAGGCCGGCTTCTTCGGGGTCGCACCCGGCACCAGCATGGCATCCAACCCCAATGCCATGAAGACGCTCTGGGGCAACGTCTTCTTCACCAACTGCGCCCTAACCGACGACGGCGACGTCTGGTGGGAAGAGATGACGCCGGAGCCGCCACCGCACCTGATCGACTGGACCGGCCAGGACTGGACTCCGAACAGCGGCCGTCCCGCCGCCCATCCCAACGCCCGCTTCACCGCGCCGGCGCACCAATGCCCGGTGATCGCACCCGAATGGGACGACCCGGCCGGCGTGCCCATCTCCGCCATTCTCTTCGGCGGTCGGCGTGCCTCAGTGGTGCCGCTGGTGAACGAGGCGCGGGACTGGCAGCACGGCACGTTCTTCGGCTCCATCATCGCCTCGGAGAAAACCGCTGCCGCCGCCGGCAGGATCGGCGAGCTGCGCCGCGACCCCATGGCCATGCTGCCCTTCTGCGGCTACAACATGGCCGACTACTGGAGCCACTGGCTGCGCATCGGCCAGCGTCCCGGCGCCAAGTTGCCCAAGATCTTCTACGTCAACTGGTTCCGCCGCGGCGAGGACGGCTCCTTTCTGTGGCCGGGCTTCGGCGAGAACAGCCGGGTGCTGAAGTGGATTTTCGAGCGCTGCGACGGTACCGCCGAGGCAGTGGAAACCCCCATCGGCCTGCTGCCCACCCGCGAGGCGCTGGATTTGACCGGCCTCGACATCAGCGACGAGGCGCTGGACATCCTGCTGGGCGTCGACGTCCGGGGCTGGCGCGAAGAAATTCCGCTGATCCGTGCCTTCTATCAGGAGTTCGGCGAGCGCATGCCAGCGGCGCTATTAGCCGAGCTGGACCAGCTGGAGAAGCGCCTGGCCGAAGCCGGCGGCGCGCGCAGCATACGCAAGGCGACAGCCTGAAGACTTTGCTATCATGGACGCACGCCCGGCCAGTCGCCGGGCGTGCGTTTTTTATTGCTGCGCACCCCGCTTGATGGACGCAGGCGCCGGCGCAACATCTTCGTCATCGGGATCGCTTATGCACATCGACGAACTGACCGAGACCTTCGAGCTGCTGACCGACTGGGAGGATCGCTACCGCCTCCTCATCGATCTCGGCCGCAAGCTCCCGCCCCTGCCGGACTCGGAGAAAACCGAGGAAAACCGGGTCCAGGGATGCACCAGCATGGTCTGGCTGGTGGAAGAAGTGGAGCCGACCGATCCGCCGCGCCTGCATTTCCGCTGCGACAGTGACTCCTTCATCGTCAAGGGCCTGCTGTCCATCATCCTGATGGTCTACTCCGGCCGCACGCCCCGGGAAATCATCGCCACCGACATCGACGAGATCTTCAGCCGCCTGGGCCTGGAGCAAAACCTCAGCCCCAACCGCCGCAACGGCTTCTTTGCCACCGTCGAGCGCATCAAGGCGCTGGCAGCCGCGCACGCCTGACGCCCTTCCCCGTCGCCAACCAGCAACCGGCACCAACCCGCCGCCGACTGGGCACGGGACAGCGGCCGGATTCCCGTCAGCAAGGCAAGGGATTGCTTTCCTGCACCGACGATTTTCACCCTCGTCGGATCAACCTGGGCACCGCCGGCCCTCTGCCCCCATTCTCCCGATCCCGGCCTGCCCACGGCACCATCGCCAGGCGGCTGCAGCCGGCCAGCCCGGCGCCGCCAAGCCGCTCGTACCCGACGCATTCCGATTCGATTGGCTTGACGAGATAATGAGAATAGTTATCATTAACCACCTTAACAACATAAGCATCAATAACTCCGAGGTGCGCAATGCGACCCTTTTCGCCAAACATCCTTACCGCTCAGCAGAACCGAAAGCGCCTCATTCGCTTGAGCCCGGTGCTGGCCGTGCTGCCGCTCGGCGTAGCCGTCGCTCAAACCGGCGGCAACGAGCCGGCACGCCTGACTCCGCTGGTGGTCACCGCGGCGGGCTTTGAACAGGAGGTCAAAGAGGCACCGGCCAGCATCACAGTCATCAGCCGGGAAGAGCTGGAGGAAAAAAGGGTTAGCAACATCGCCGAGGCACTGCGCGACGTCGAGGGCATCGACGTGGGCGCACCAACCGGCAAGACCGGCGGCATGAACATCAGCATCCGCGGCATGCCGAGCGAATACACGCTGGTCCTCATTGATGGCCGGCGCCAGAACGTGGCCGGCAACGTGACGCCGAACGGCTTCGGTGAGACCTCGACCAGCTTCATGCCGCCCATCTCGGCCATCGAGCGCATCGAGATCATCCGCGGCCCCATGTCCACCCTGTATGGCTCCGACGCCATGGGCGGCGTGATCAACATCATCACCCGCAAGGTGGCGCGCGAATGGGGCGGCGAGGTCGGTGTCGAAAGCACCTTTCACCAGGACAACGACTTTGGCGACAGCCGCGCCGTCAACATGTATCTCAGCGGCCCGCTGGTCCAGGATCGGTTGGGCCTGCAGCTGCGCGGCCGCTACTTCCAGCGCGACGATTCAGACTTGACGTTCACTGACGAGGCCGGCAACCAGATTCCGCTGTATACGCGCGGCTTCCATCGCGGCGCCAGTCCCGTGGAAGCCGACGTCTACAACGTCGGCGCCCGCCTCACGTTCACCCCCAACCGCGACCACGACCTCTGGATCGACGGCGAGATCAACCGCCAAGCGTTCGACAACTCCAAGGGCCAGCTGGGCAACCTCGACGATCCCAACGGCGTCATTTACGGCTACGCAGACGAACTACGCTTCGAGCGTGAGCAATTCGCCATCGGGCACACCAGCCGATTCGGAATTGGCACGCTCGAATCCAGCTTGATGCGCAACACCACCGAAACCATCGGCCGCACGATTCCGGGCTCGCGGAGCGGCGGTGACTACGGGCAGCCGTATCCCGGCTTCCCGAACATGGTTATCGGCCACCCGCGCACGCTCGAAACCACCAACCTCGTCTTCGATACCAAGTTCGTCGCCCCGATCGGCGATCACGTCCTCACCGTCGGTGGCCAGTGGTGGGATGCCGAGATGACCGATGGCCTTGCCACCGAGGATTTCGAACAGACCACCTGGGCGCTGTTTACCGAGGACGAGTGGTTCCTGCGCGATGATCTCGCCCTCACCCTCGGCGCCCGCTACGACCGGCACGATGCCTTCGGCGGCCATTTCAGCCCGCGCGCCTATCTGGTCTGGTCGGTCACGCCAAACTGGACGATCAAGGGCGGCGTCGGCACCGGCTACAAGACCCCGTCGCTGAACGACCTGCACGACGGCATCAACGGGGTCACCGGCCAAGGCGCGACCCTGACCATCGGCAACCCCGACCTGGAGCCGGAGAAGAGCATCAACAGCGAGATTGGCGTGCGCTATGACAGTCCCAACGGCTTCATGGTGAGCGCCACCGTCTTTCACAACGAATTCGACGACAAGATCGCCAGTGGCGGGGAGCGCGTGGTGACCGGCCACCCGTCCATCCCGGACGGCACCTATGAGCAGCTCGTCAACATCGACGAAGCGGTCACCCGCGGCCTTGAGCTCGCCACCCGCAGCCCGCTGGCGCCGGCCTGGACCCTGTCGGCCACCTATACCTACACCGACAGCGAGCAAAAGAGCGGCCCCAACAAGGGCGATCCGCTCACCAATACGCCGGAGCATCAGCTCAACGCCACGCTGCGCTGGAACGTGACCGAGCGCTTCAACGCCTGGCTGAGCGGTGAATACGTCAGCGAGCGCTACCGCTCTCGCCAGCGCGCGCAGGGCGGCCCGACCCGGGACGAGCTGGGCGACTACAAGGCCTACGCGCTGTTCCACATGGGCGGCAGCTACCAGCTGAGCCCGCAGCTGACCCTCAGGGCGACGGTGTACAACCTGTTCGACAAGGACTTCATCGACTACCGGCGCTACGAGTATCTCGATAAAAACAGCAATACGGTCGTCAACTACGCCAACGTCTACGCCAACGCCGAGCCCGGCCGCCGGCTCTGGCTCTCGTTGAGCTACAACTTCTGACAGGCCGCCTGCACCAACAAGGAGTCCCTCGATATGGCCCAAGGACGGGCCCCTTGCTCAAAGACCCTTCCCGCAACAAAACCGCATCCGCACGCCGCCTGGCGCGGGAACTCTGCCATGCTGCACAACCTCCGGCTCCGACTGCTCTCGCTCCTGGGCAGCGTGGACAGCATGGTGGCAAGCGCACCCGGGAGCCAGCCGTGCTTCGCGCACGGCCTCCTGCCCCTGCCCGACCGCGGCATCATGGCCGTCCAGCCGCTTGCGGCCGCACAGCGGCTGGACAACCGGCGCTGCCGGCGCAATGGTTACCGACCAGGCACAACACGTATGACGACGAGGGAACCCCATGCGATCGATCCGCTTGCTGCTGCCGTTTCTGCTGCTGCTTCCTTGCGGCGCCGCCCTCGCCCATGGCGACGACGACCACGATGCCATCGAGGTCCGCATCTTGATGGGCGAGATGTACTTTCAGGTCGACGGTCAAGCCAAAGGCGAGCCGCTGCGCCTGCAGGCCGGCCAGGATTACCAGCTGATCTTCGACAACGTCGGCGCAATGATCCACGAGGTCCTGATCGGCCGCGACCCGGTTGCAGAAAACGGCCGCTACAGCGGCTACCGCAAGCACCTGCTGGCCAACGTCTCGGTCGATATCGCCGCCGACACCGTGATCGACGGCCGCAAGCGCGCCATGAAAGCGGTCGCCTTCGGCCTCGAGGAGCTGTACGCCGATCCTGGGGTCAAGCTGGCACTGCGCTTCGAGCTGCCGGCAGAGGCCAAGGGCCGCTGGGAGATAGGCTGCTTCATCCCGGGCCACTACGAAGGCGGCATGAAGCTCGACGTCATCGTCGAGTGATTCCCGCAGGCCGTCGCGGCGGCCTGCCAACCTCCGGAGCAGGCGGCGCGGCAAATCTTTATTGCCGCCCGCACTTCCCCCATTCATTGACGGTTGGCATAGCGCTGGTTCCCATCCAGCCCGGAGGTTAATCGCCATGTGGACATCCGCCTTCGCCGCGCTGCTGGCGGCAAGCTCGGCCGCCACGCCACCGCCCCCCACCACGCAGGTACAGGACTGGAAAGCCACCATCGCCGACGACGGCGCCGGCAGCCTGCTGTTTCGGGCCATGACGCTGGAGGAAACCGGCCTGGATGAGGACACGCTGGTGCTATCGCTCGACCGCGTACCGGGCAACTGCGATCAGGTGCTGATCTCCATGGCCGTGGTTAGCCAGGAGCTGCACGGCCTGCCGGGCGGCATGCTGTCGCCCAGCTTCTTCGGCGAAATGCAGGTCGATCGGCTGAAGCCACGCCGCTTCGACTACCGGTTCCTGACCGACCCCCATTTCGACAACGTCATACTGGTTCAGCTGACCGGCTGGGAGCGCAGCGACGACGACCTCTTCGCCGAGCTGCGCCAAGGCCAGAAATGGAAATTCCGCTTCGTCGTCGACGGTGAAGAGCACCAGTGGCGCTTCTCGCTGATGGGCGTGACCAAGGTACTCGATCTGACCCATCAGCAGTGCCTGGCCAAGAGCGAGGAGACAGGCAGCACGGAAAACGTGCTGGAGCAGGCCGCGCTCAGCGAGGAGTACGCGCTATGAGCGAAACGCGGCGGCCGCGCCGGCCGCCGCCAAGCAAAGGAAGGACACTGGCCGCAGGCGCACCTCAGGCGATTCTGGTGCCGCCGTCAACAGCCAGATACTGCCCCGTCACATGCCGCGAAGCCTCGCTGGCGAAGTACACCACGGCGCCCTTGAGGTCCTCCTCACCGCCAAGGCGGCCCAAGGGAGTTGCGGCAATGGCTTCCTCGGCAATTTTCTCCAGCACGCCGCGCGACATCTTGGAAGGGAAGAAGCCGGGGCAGATGGCGTTGACGTTGATGTTGTACTTGCCCCACTCTGCCGCCAGCGCCCGGGTGAAGTTCACCACCGCGCCCTTGCTAGTGTTGTAGGCGATGGTCTGCATCCGCTGCGAGCCGCGCAGGCCGGCAATGGAGGCGATGTTGATGATCTTGCCCGCGCGGCGGGGGATCATGCAGCGGCGGCCGACTTCCTGGGTCAGGAAGAATAGCGCATCGACGTTGAGGCGCATCACCTTGTTCCAGCCGTCCGCCGGATAGTCTTCCGCCGGGGCGCCCCAGGTGGTGCCGGCATTGTTGACCAGGATGTCGATGTCGCCGAAGCGCTCGACCACCTGCTCCACCAGGCCGGGGATGGTATCGAACTGCGAGAGGTCGCCCACGATGGGCAGCACCTCGATGTTGCGGGAACGCAGGTGGGCCGCCGCCTCTTCCAGCTCGCCCTGGCGACGGGCAGTGATCGCCACCTTGGCCCCCATCTCGCCCAGCGCTTCGGCCATCTGCAGCCCCAGCCCACGGGAGCCGCCGGTCACCAGAGCGACCTTGCCGGTCAAATCGAACAGTTTCATCACACTCATGACGGATACTCCGTGGTTATTTGCGGTCGGCCAGGGTGTCGAACGCGGTTATTTCCTGATCCGCAGCTTCCGCGCGGGCCTTGATCAGGGCCTTGATCTTCTTGTGCGGGAACACGTAGAACTGGTTCTTCTCCACCGCCTCCAGGGTCATCTCGGCGATCTCGGCGGCGGAAATGCGGCCGCGTTGTACCGCATAGCGGACCCGCTCGTTGCGCAGGCGCCGCGCTTCCGTCATCGGCGCGGTATCGGCCAGCTCGGGCGGACGGTTGCGCTCGGCATCGACGATGGCGGTCGGGAAGTAGGCCGGCGACAGGACCGTGACCCCGATGTTGTCGGCCCCGACGTCCTTGAGATCGAAGTACAGTGTCTCCGAGATCGCCACCACTGCTGCCTTGCTGGCATTGTAGATACCGCTGCCCGGCGCGTACACCCAGCCAGCGGCCGAGGCGGTGTTGACGATGTGCCCCTCCCCTTGCTCCAGCATCAGCGGCACAAAGGCCTTGATGCCCCAGGCCACGCCGTTGAGATTGACCCCCAGCACCCACTGCCAGTCAGCCGCAGTGTGCTCCCATAGCGGACCGCCACAGCTCACGCCGGCGTTGTTGAACAACAGATGGGCTCCGCCGAAGCGCTCCCTGGCGCGCTGGGCCAGCGCCTCTACCTGTTCCAGCTTGGACACGTCGACCCGCATCACCTCGGTTTCGGTGCCAGGACTGGCCTCCTCCACCAGCCGCACCGTCTCGGCCATGCCGGGCTCATCGACGTCGGCCAGCAGCAGGCGCATGCCGCGGCGGGCGCAGGACAGCGCCAGCTCCCGGCCGAGCCCGCTGCCGGCACCGGTGATCACGGCCACTTTGCCGCTCAGCTCTTTCATACCAGATATCTCCTCGTGGTCGTTGGATGCAAACGCATTCTAAAAACTCAAAGGCGCCCGCTGCAGCCTTGCTGCGGGCGCCTTTGGACAGGTTACCGGTGGCCGCAGACCATCATTCGCGATTTAGGTACGGACGCAGCTCCAGCTTGGCGATGGAGTTGCGGTGCACCTCGTCCGGACCGTCTGCGGTACGCAGATGGCGCGCATAGACGTACATGCTGGCCAGCGGGAAGTCGTCAGTGTAGCCGGCGGCACCGTAGGCCTGGATGGCCCAGTCAATGACCTTGCAGGCCATGTTGGGCGCAGCCACCTTAATCATGGCGATTTCCTTGCGCGCCTCCTTGTTGCCCACCTTGTCCATCTTGTAGGCGGCGTGGAGCACCAGGAAGCGAGCCTGATCGATCAGGATGCGCGACTCGGCAATGCGCTCCCGCCATACGCCCTGCTCGGACAACGGCTTGCCGAAGGCTACCCGCGACGCCAGCCGCTGGCACATCAGCTCCAGCGCCCGCTCGGCCTGCCCGATGACGCGCATGCAGTGATGGATGCGGCCCGGCCCCAGCCGACCCTGCGCGATCTCGAAGCCGCGCCCCTCGCCCAGGATGATGTTGGAAGCCGGCACCCGCACGTTATCGAACAGCACCTCCGGATGGCCCTTGGGCGCGTGGTAGCTGCCGAAGACCGACATGTCGCGCACGATCTTCACGCCCGGCGTGTCTTTGGGCACGATGATCATGGACTGCTGCCGGTAGCGATCCGGGTTGTCGGGATCGGTCTTGCCCATGAGGATGAAGAACTTGGTGCGCTCGTTGCAAGCGCCGGAGGAGAACCACTTGCGACCGTTGATGACGTACTCGTCGCCCTCGCGGCGGATCTCGCACTGGATGTTGGTGGCGTCACTCGATGCCACGGCCGGCTCGGTCATGGCGAAGGCCGAACGGATCTCGCCGTTGAGCAACGGCTTGAGCCACTTCTCCTTCTGCTCCTCGCTGCCGTAGCGCGCCAACACCTCCATGTTGCCGGTGTCCGGCGCCGCGCAGTTGAAGACCTCCGAGGACCACATCACCCGGCCCATGATCTCGGCCAGCGGCGCGTACTCCAGGTTGGTCAGGCCAGCGCCGTATTCGGAATCCGGCAGGAACAGGTTCCACAGGCCAGCCGCGCGCGCCTTGGGCTTCAACTCCTCGATGATGGGCACGACGGCATAGGGGTTGCCCTTGGCAGCATTCTCCCTGACCTGCTCGTGGTAGGTGCGCTCGTTGGGATAGATGTATTCATCCATGAAATCGTTGAGGCGATTCTGGAGGTCTTTTACACGGTCGGAAAACTCGAAATCCATGGCTCCTGACTCCATCTCGACGCGGCTTCGGCCGCTCTAAGAAAATCCCGTATCAGCACTATGCCGAGCGTGCTAAACTCCATCAAATCAATGTTTTAGTTGGCAACCATAAAAACCGTGGATATTCATCGCATCGACCTGAACCTGCTGGTGGTGCTGGAGGCGATATACAGCGAAGGCGGACTTACCCGCGCCGCGGCTCGCCTCAATGTCACCCAGCCGGCGGTCAGCTACAGCCTCGGGCGCTTGCGCGAGCTGCTAGGCGACCCGCTGTTCGTGCGCGAGGGGCATTCCATGACCCCAACCCCCTTCATGCGCAACATGATCGAGCCGCTGCGGCAGGCGCTGCGCGGCATCGAGACGGTGCTCAACAGCGCCAACCGCTTCGACCCGCAGACGGCCGAGCGGCGCTTCACCATCGGCTGCCGTGACACGCTGGAGTCGCTGGTGCTGCCGCGGCTCATGCGTCGCATCAGCCAAGCCGCGCCGCGTATCCAACTGACCACGGTGCGCTTCGGCCGCCAGGACTTAAAGGCCGATCTCTTCAGCGGCCAGCTGGATGCCGCGGCCGACGTCATCGTGCCCCGCTCGCGGCAGATCCGACATCAGCCGCTCAGCAGCGACCGGCTGGCGGTGGTGGTCCGCCGGGGGCATCCGGCCATTGCCGGCGAGCTGTCGCTGGAAACCTACCTGGCGCAGGGACACATCCTGGTCAGCTCCCGCCCCAGCGGCCCCGGCGTGGAGGACTTCGAGCTGAGCCGCCGTGGCATGCAGCGGCGCGTGGTGCTGCGCTGCCAGCATTACTTCGCCGCGCTGCGGGTGGTCGCCGAAACCGACCTCATCGTCACCATGCCGCAGCGGCTGGCGCGCATCGTCAATCCGCAGTTCGATCACCAGATCCTGCCCTTCCCGCTGGAGATGCCGCGCCATCGGTACTACCTGCTCTGGCACGAGAACATGGACGACGATCCGGGCCACCGCTGGCTGCGGGAGCAGATCGTGCAGTCCTTCGTCGAAGCCGAGAGCGGCGATCGGCCCGGAAGGGAGGCCTGAGAACGAAACAGCCCGGGACGCGCCTGCGCACGCCCGGGCTGTCGGCGCGGGAACGCGGGCTTACTGCTGCAAGGCAGGCAGCGAGCCGATCTGATCCAGCACGTGCGGATTGGCCAGCGCTTCGCGGTTCTCCACCTTCTCGCCGCGCAGGATTTTAGCTACCGCCACCTCCACCTTCTTGCCACTGCGGGTGTAGGGAATCTCCTCCACCGCCACGATGCGCGCCGGGACATGGCGCGGGCTGGCGTTCTCACGGATGCGCCGCTTGATCTTGTCGATCAGCTCGTCAGTCAGCGCGTAGCCCTCGTTGAGCACTACCAGCAGCACTACCCGCTCGTCGCCCTGCCAGGGCTGGCCGACCACCAGGCTGTCGGCGATCTCCTCCAGCGTCTCGACCTGGCGGTAGATCTCGGCCGTGCCGATGCGCACCCCGCCCGGATTGAGCGTGGCGTCGGAGCGACCATAGATCACGCAGCCGCCATGCTGGTTGAACAGGACGTAGTCACCGTGGGCCCATACCCCGGGGAAGCGCTCAAAATAGGCCTCCCGATAGCGCTTGCCGTCGGGGTCGTTCCAGAAGAATACCGGCATGCTCGGCAGCGGCTGGGTGCAGACCAGCTCGCCCCGCTCGCCCACCACCTCGCGGCCTTGATCGTCGAAGGCCTTGACGTCGGCGGCCAGCATCTTGCACTGGATCTCGCCGCGGCGGACCGGCTGGATCGGGCTGGCGCCGACGAAACAGGAGACGATGTCGGTGCCGCCCGAGATTGAAGCCAACAGCACCCGCGGCTTGACGGCGTCGTAGATCCAGTCGAAATCCTCCGGCAGCAATGGCGAGCCGGTGGAGAAGATCACCCGCAGGCTAGAGAAGTCATGCTGCTCGCCCGGCCGCAACCCAGCGTTGCGGCAATTGCCGATGAACTTGGCGCTGGTGCCGAAGTGCGTCATCCGCTTGCGCTCCGCCAGCGCCCACAGCACGTCGAGGCTGGGATGGCCCGGGTTGCCGTCGAACAGGACTAACTCAGCGCCGGTCAGCAGGCCCGAGGCCATCCAGTTCCACATCATCCAGCCGCAAGTGGTGAAATAGCAGAACACGTCGTCCGGGCGCAGATCGCCGTGCAAGATCAGCTCCTTGCTGTGCTGCAGCAGGGTGCCACCGGCGCCGTGGACGATGCACTTGGGCACTCCCGTAGTGCCGGAGGAGTACAGGATGTAAAGCGGCGTGGCGAAGGGCTGCGGTGTGAAGCTCGGCTGGGAGCCGGCGCCGCTGGCGAGCGCTTCGTCCCAGGCAACGAAGCCCTCGTCGGTCGGCAGGCCCAGCCCCGGCACGTTGTCGATCACCGCGACGGCCTTCACCGACGGCATCCGCGCCTTCAGCTCGCGCAGCTCGTTGAGGCGCGAGAACTGCTTGCCACCGTAGATGTAGCCGTTGACGGCCACCAGCACCGTCGGCTCGATCTGCCCGAAGCGATCGTAAATGCCCGCCACGCCGAAGTCGGGCGACGCCGACGACCAGATCGCGCCCATGCTGGCCGCCGCCAGCATGGCGATGATGGCCTCGGGGGTATTGGCGACGATGCCGGCTACCCGGTCGCCCGGCTTGACACCGACCGAACGTAACCAGGCCTCAAAGGCACCCACTTGCGCCAGCAGCTCGCCACGGGTCAGGGAAAATTCGGACCGCGATTCGGAGACCGCGGTGATGGCGACCTTGTCCCGGTCACCGTGCAGCGCATGGCGCAGCAGGTTCTCGGCGAAGTTCAGCTCGGCACCCGGGAACCACTCGGGGCCGGGCATTTCCTTGCGGCCGAGAACCCGTTCATGGGGCTTGACGGCGATAACGCCGGTATAATCCCAGATCGACTGCCAGAAGGCTTCCAGCTCGGTCACCGACCAGGCATGCAGTTCTTGGTAAGTCCGGAAGCGCCCATAACCTTGCTTTTCCAGCCAATGCATATACTTGGCCATGTTGGTCTGAGCGATGTCGTCGGCAGTCGGCGCGTACAGAACTGGAAAGTCACTGTTGTTATCCATAGCCCTCTCCTAACCTCCTATCGGCTCCTCGAGGAAAATTCGGTTCAGCCATGATAGGGTTTGTCAAAAATCTTCAGACATGAGCCATTCTCAAAAAGTGAACATGCAAGCCACCCAACCGTCTCCATCCAACAGCGAGACCTTCTATACCATCGGCGAGCTTGCCCGTGAATTCGGTATCACCGCCCGCACGATCCGCTTCTACGAAGACAAAGGCCTGCTGTCGCCGCTGCGCGACGGTCAGAAGCGCCTCTACCGCCGCCGCGATCGCACCCGCCTGCGCCTCATCTTGCGCGGCAAGCGGCTCGGCTTCAGCCTACGGGAAATCCGCGAAACCTTCGATCTGTACGATCAGGTCCACGGCGAATCCAAGCAGCTGCGCTACTACCTGAAAGTCCTCGAGCAAAAGCGCGAGCAGCTGCTGCAGCAGCGCAAGGACCTAGAGGACGCGCTCGCCGAGCTGGAAGAATCCTACGCCGTCTGCAAGAAATTGCTCGCAGAGCAAGAGCAGCGGCAGAAGGAGCGGGAACAGGCCTGAGGCCTGCCCGCCCGATCCGTCTCCTCGCTCCCTCGTCGCCCCGCCTTTCCTTCCGCCAGAGCGGCTTGCGCGCCGCCCGAGTCGCTCTTTCCCCGCTCGCCGACCCGCTGCTTGGCCTTGGCATCTATACAAGCAAGTTGACGTTTACGTAAAGTGCAATCAGACTTTCAGCCGAATTGATAGCCCAGGCGCGTCCCGAAAGCACGGGGTTGCGCTTGCCCGTATACGCTCAGTCACGACGTTAGAGCCGGACATGGCAGTCATCAAAAGCAAGCTGAATACTCGCTCCGAGGAATTCCGCGCCAACAGCGCGGCCATGACTGAACTGGTCGCTGACCTGCGCCGGCGGGTTGCCGAGGTCGAGCAGGGGGGCGGCGAAGCCGCACGGCAGCGCCAACTCGCCCGCGGCAAGCTGCTGCCGCGCGAGCGCATCCGCCGGCTGCTGGATCCGGGCTCGCCGTTCCTGGAGCTTTCCCAGCTGGCCGCGCACGGCATGTACGACGACGACGTGCCAGCCGCCGGCATCATCACCGGCATCGGCCGCATCAGCGGCCGAGAATGCGTGCTGGTCGTCAACGACCCCACGGTCAAGGGCGGCACCTACTATCCGATCACGGTGAAAAAGCACCTGCGGGCCCAGGAGATCGCTCAGGAGAATCGCCTCCCCTGCATCTACCTGGTGGACTCCGGCGGCGCCAACCTGCCCAATCAGGACGAAGTCTTCCCCGACCGGGACCATTTCGGCCGCATCTTCTACAACCAGGCCAACATGTCCGCCCTGGGGATTCCGCAGATCGCGGTAGTCATGGGCTCCTGCACCGCCGGCGGCGCCTATGTGCCGGCCATGTCCGACGAATGCGTCATCGTCAAAGAACAGGGCACTATTTTCCTAGCCGGACCGCCGCTGGTGCGTGCAGCCACCGGCGAGGTGGTGACAGCCGAGGAGTTGGGCGGCGCCGATGTCCATTCCCGCATCTCAGGCGTCACCGATCACTATGCCCTCAACGACAACCACGCCCTGCAGCTGACCCGCCGCATCGTCGCCAACCTCAACCGCACCAAGCCCGTCAGCCTGGATCTGCGCGAGCCACGGGAGCCGCTGTACGACCCCGCCGAGCTCTACGGCGTGGTGCCCACCGACCTGCGTAAGCCCTACGACGTGCGCGAGGTCATCGCCCGCATCGTCGACGGCTCGGAGTTCGACGAGTTCAAGGCGCTGTACGGCACCACCCTGGTCTGCGGCTTCGCGCACATTTACGGTTATCCGGTCGGCATCCTCGCCAACAACGGCGTGCTGTTCTCGGAGTCGGCGCTCAAGGGCGCGCACTTCGTCGAGCTGTGCAGCCAGCGCGGCATCCCGCTGGTGTTCCTGCAGAACATCACCGGCTTCATGGTGGGGCGCAAGTACGAGGCCGGCGGCATCGCCAAGGACGGCGCCAAGCTGGTGACCGCGGTGGCGACCACCAAAGTGCCCAAGTTCACTGTCATCATCGGCGGCAGCTTCGGGGCTGGCAACTACGGCATGTGCGGCCGCGCCTACTCGCCCCGCTTCCTGTGGATGTGGCCCAACGCCCGCATCTCGGTCATGGGCGGCGAGCAGGCCGCCAACGTCATGGCGCAGGTGCGGCGCGAGAGCCTGGAGCGGCGGGGCCTGTCGCTCAGCCCGGAGGAGGAGGAAGCCATCAAGCGACCCATCCTCGAGCAGTACGAACGCCAGGGGCACCCCTATTATTCCACTGCCCGGCTATGGGACGACGGCGTGATCGATCCGGCGCAGACCCGCATGGTGCTGGGGCTGGGCATCTCCGCGGCCCTGAACGCGCCCATCGAGCCCACCCGCTTCGGCCTGTTCCGCATGTAACAGGAGGCCCCATGGCGAGCAATCATCCCGAGAATATGCCCATGTTCGAAAAGGTCCTCATCGCCAATCGCGGCGAGATCGCCTGCCGCATCGCTCGCACTTGCCGGCAGCTGGGTATACGCACCGTGGCGGTGTACTCGGAGGCGGATGCCAATGCCATGCACGTCACCGCCTGCGACGAGGCCTGGCTGCTGGGGCCGGCGCCGGCGCGGGAAAGCTACCTGAACATCGAGCGCATCCTCGAGATCGCGCGGCGCAGCGGCGCCCAGGCCATTCATCCCGGCTATGGCTTCCTGGCCGAGAATGCCGACTTCGCCCGCGCCTGCGAGCAGGCCGGCGTGGTCTTCATCGGCCCACCCGCCGCCGCCATCGAAGCCATGGGCTCCAAGAGCGCGGCCAAGGCCATCATGGCCGAAGCCGGCGTGCCCCTGGTGCCTGGCTACCACGGCGAGGAGCAGTCGGTGGAATTCCTCGCTGCCGTTGCCGAGGAGATCGGCTATCCGGTGTTGCTCAAGGCTTCGGCCGGCGGTGGCGGCAAGGGCATGCGCCGGGTCGACCGCCCCGCCGACTTCGCCGACGCCCTGGTGTCGGCCAAGCGCGAGGCCGCCGCCGCCTTCGGCGACGACCGGGTCCTGATCGAGAAATACCTGCTGCGGCCTCGCCACGTCGAGATGCAGGTCTTCGCCGACCGCCACGGCAACGTCGTGCACCTGTTCGAGCGCGACTGCTCGGTGCAGCGCCGCCACCAAAAGGTGATTGAGGAAGCCCCGGCGCCGGGGCTGGCGGCCGCAACCCGCCAGCGCATGGGTGCGGCGGCGATCGCCGCGGCCCGCGCCATCGGTTACGTCGGCGCCGGTACGGTTGAGTTCATCATGGACGCCGAGGGCGGGTTTTATTTCATGGAAATGAACACCCGCCTGCAGGTCGAGCACCCGGTGACCGAGATGATCACCGGCCTGGACCTGGTGGCCTGGCAGCTAGAGGTGGCCGCCGGCCGCCCGCTCCCGCTCGCGCAGGAGGAGCTCGCCATGCGTGGCCACGCCTTCGAGGCACGCATCTACGCCGAGGACCCGCAGCGCGATTTCCTGCCGGCCATCGGCACCATCCGCTCCCTGCACATGCCAGAACCGGGGCCCCACGTGCGCATCGACACCGGGGTGCGCAGCGGCGACGAAATCTCCATGCACTACGACCCCATGATCGCCAAGCTCATCGTCTGGGGCGAAGAC
>Ga0079224_100003144_pt1 | contig 20583 bp, 22 predicted proteins | sample Stecom2015_FD_80414 | JGI IMG/M metagenome (GOLD analysis project Ga0079224, IMG submission 80414) | Agricultural soil microbial communities from Utah to study Nitrogen management - Steer compost 2015 | ecosystem: Environmental > Terrestrial > Soil > Agricultural land | place: USA: Utah...
GTATGACGCTGCAATTATAGCCCAAAAATTCACATTATCAAAGGAATAAAAAAATTTATTCATTCCCCTGACCTTCAGGCCGGTCAAAAAAAAACTACTTTTGGACAAAATTAGAATTCACAGATTCATGACCAGAATCCGTGAGTGAAACATTCGGACATCCGTCCATCGACTGAATTAAACATAAAAAAAATGCTCCAGGTTTCACGCATCCGCGAAGAAAAAGAAAAAGTAATCGAGGGTCTTAAGAAGCGAGGTCTGCGCGATGTTGAATCGTCGATTGAAACGATTCTGGACCTCGACAGGAAGCGGCGCCAAACACAGCAGCAGCATGACGCGTTGCTTGCCGAGAGCAATAGTCTGTCGCGGGAAATCGGCAGTCTTATGAAGAGCGGCAAGCGCGAGGAGGCCGATGTTCTTCGCGCCCGTACTGCTGAAATGAAAAAACAGATTGGGGAATTCGGCCCTGCGCTTGCACAGCTGGAAGATGAACTCCAGTCTGCTTTATATGCTCTGCCAAACGTTCCGGCCGAGCAAGTGCCGCAAGGCGCCGGCGCTGACGATAATGTTACGGTCCACCAATGGGGCACTCCCCCTGAACTGCCGGCCGGCGCCCTGCCACACTGGGAATTGATAAAGAAATACGACATTATCGACTTTGACCTCGGTGCCAAAATATCAGGTGCCGGGTTTCCTGTATATAAAGGAAAGGGCGCTACGCTTCAGCGAGCCTTGATTAACTTCTTCCTCGATGAAGCCCAGGCGCAAGGATACCACGAGACGCAACCCCCAATCCTGATCAATGAAGCATCCGGGTACGGGACAGGTCAGTTGCCCGACAAAGAAGGTCAGATGTACCACGTTGGCGCTGACAACCTGTATCTCATTCCGACGGCGGAAGTTCCGATCACAAACCTTTACCGTGATACCATCCTGGGTGAAGAAGACCTGCCGGTGCGTAAGGCGGGATACACGCCGTGCTTCAGACGTGAGGCCGGGAGTTGGGGTGCGCATGTCAGGGGCCTGAATCGCCTCCATCAATTCGACAAAGTCGAAATCGTTCAAATAACTCGACCCGACGATTCATATGCCGCGCTGGAAGAAATGTGTAGCTACGTTCAGTCACTACTGGAAAAGCTCGAACTTCCGTATCGCAAACTCCTGCTGTGTGGAGGTGATATGGGATTCACCTCGGCCATGACCTATGACATGGAAGTATACTCAGCCGCTCAGGAGCGCTGGCTTGAAGTAAGCTCGGTCAGCAATTTTGAAACGTATCAAGCCAACCGGCTGAAACTTCGTTATAAGAACGCCGAAGGAAAAACGCAACTCCTTCATACCCTCAATGGCAGCGCACTGGCTTTGCCCCGGATCGTAGCGGCATTGCTGGAAAACAATCAGTCGCCCGAGGGTATCAGAATACCTCCGGTCCTTGTTCCTTATACCAAGTTTGAAATAATCAACTGACGTCACTGATTAACATCGGACTTGCCGTCAAAAACAAAAACAGACCATGAAAAAAACCTTCCTCGCAATCGCCGCCTTAGCCCTTATGCTGATGAACTGTACCAGGAACGCCGAGCAAATCCCTCAGGTCAACTACCCGATATCACAGAAGGTAGACACGGTGGATACCTACTTTGGCCACGAAGTAAGAGACCCGTATCGGTGGCTGGAAGATGATCGCTCAGCCGAAACCGGACAATGGGTGAAGGAACAGAATGACGTCACCTTTGGATTCCTCGCCAACATCCCTTATCGCGAACAGGTTCAAAAGCGACTTGAAGAACTCTATAACTATGAACGACTCGGCGCTCCATTCCGCGAAGGTGATTACTACTACTTTTATAAGAATGACGGCCTACAGAATCACAGCGTACTCTACAGGAAGAAGACGCTGGACGGCGATGCAGAAGTATTTCTCGACCCCAACACTTTTTCGGAAGATGCTACAACGGGCCTTGCCGGCATCTACTTCACGAAAGACGGATCGCTCGCGACCTATCTGATCACGGAGGGTGGCTCCGATTGGCGCAAAGCTATCGTCATCCGCACCGCCGACAAAACGGTTGTTGAAGACACTCTCCGTGACATTAAGTTCAGCGGAATCGCCTGGAAAGGCAACGAAGGATTTTACTACAGCAGCTATGACAAACCGGAGGGCAGCGAGTTGTCGGCCAGGACACAACACCACAAACTCTACTATCACAAGCTGGGGACACCTCAGAGCCAGGACAAACTGGTATTTGGTGGCGAGCAGACGCCTCGTCGTTACATCAGCGCTTACCTGACGGAAGACGAACGCTTCCTCGTCGTCACTGCCGCGACCAGCACGACCGGGAATGAGCTGTATGTCCAGGATCTGAACGACCGGAACGGTAAGCTTGTACCCGTAGTTTCCAACTTCGACAACGAACACTATGTCCTGGCGAATGACGGTGAGCGTCTTCTTATTCACACGAACCTCAATGCACCTAACAACCGGATCGTCGAAGTCAACTTCCGCAATCCCGCTCCCTCCAACTGGCGCGATGTCATTCCGGAGACTGAACACGTTATGAATGCCTCAAAGGGAGGAGGGAAGTTGTTTACTCACTATATGGTTGATGTGAAGTCGCAGGTAAAACAGTTTGACCTCCACGGAAAGCTTGAACGCGAAATCGAGTTGCCTGGCATGGGAACAGCTTCGGGCTTCCGGGGCAAAGAAGAGCAGGATGTCCTGTACTATGCGTTTACTTCGTTTACCTACCCCACGACTATCTTCAGCTATGATGTCGCCAGTGGTCAGTCAACGCTGTATGAGAAGCCTTCGGTGGATTTCAATCCCGACGATTATGAAACACGCCAGGTCTTCTACGAGAGCAAAGACGGAACAAAAGTTCCCATGTACATCGTCCACAAGAAGGGAATCAAACTGGACGGGAAAAATCCTACCTGGCTGTATGCATATGGAGGGTTCAACATCAGTCTGAACCCCAACTTCAACACATCGCGTCTCGTTTGGCTTGAGAACGGAGGTATCTATGCTCAGCCAAACCTTCGCGGAGGAGGCGAGTATGGGGAGAAATGGCATCTCGCCGGCACCAAACTCAACAAGCAAAATGTCTTTGACGATTTTATCGCTGCCGCAGAATACCTCATCAGCGAGAAGTACACGTCGAGTGAATACCTGGCTATCGCGGGCGGCTCGAACGGCGGTCTTCTTGTCGGAGCAACCATGACACAACGCCCCGACCTCGCGAAGGTTGCCCTACCTGCTGTAGGCGTTCTCGACATGTTGCGTTACCACAAATTCACGGCTGGAGCCGGCTGGGCTTACGACTACGGCACGGCAGAAGATTCCGAAGAAATGTTTCAGTATTTGCTCCGGTACTCTCCGTTGCACGCGTTGAAACCCGGAACTAATTATCCGGCTACATTGATAACCACCGCCGACCACGACGACCGCGTTGTTCCTGCCCACTCATTTAAGTTTGCCGCGACCTTGCAGGAGTATCACGCAGGCGACAATCCTGTGTTGATCCGAATTGAAACCAAGTCGGGCCATGGTTCTTCAAACCTCAAGAAAGCGCTCGAGGTTATCGCTGACCAGTATGCCTTTACGTGGTACAACATGGGTGTAGTTCCTCCGTTGGCTAAGAGAGAAATGTAAATAAGTATATGAGCAGTATCACCATTCGCCAGGGTCGTCGTGACGATCTTCCGCGGGTACTTGAACTAATCAAGGAACTCGCAGAGTACGAACGAGCACCCCATGAAGTAACCAACACCGTAGAGCGTCTTGAAGAAGATGGATTTGGACCTCAGCCCATTTATGGATTCTTCGTCGCAGAGCGGGAAGGAATCATCGTGGGCTTGTCACTGTACTACTGGCGATACTCCACCTGGAAGGGCAAAAGGCTCTACCTTGAAGATATTATCGTCACCGAATCGGAACGCGGTCATGGTATCGGAAAACTTCTGTTCGATCGAACGATGAAAAAAGCGCTCGAGGAAAACTGCACAGGAATGATGTGGCAGGTCCTTGACTGGAACGAGCCCGCGATCAATTTCTATAAGAAATACGGCACGAAAATCGACGGAGGGTGGCTGAACTGTGGTTTGGACGCGAGCGACATCGAACGGATAACAAGTCGTTAAGAAATCAATTACACCTCGTCCAGCAATGTCATAAATGCCACATGACGATTGTGGAATCGCTTCCGGTGCTCTTCGACGAGCGCCGGAGCGTATTCTTCCAGGTAGCGCTGAACGTCTTCAATCGTACGCGCAAAGTATTGAACACTGTAAGAGATTGTGTCTGTCTCCTGATCGTGGAGTACCCTATACATCTTATGATCGACAAACATGCCGGTATTCATCACTGACTGGATGTGATGCTCGCGCATGTACTTCAGCCACTCCGCTTCCGCGTCCTGGTCGATCCCATAGGTGACGTTGTATAATAGCATAGACAAAGGTAACGATCTCCCGGCTTGTTAAGAAACTCGCTAGTTTCCGCTTACGTAGTCCTCCAGGTATCGAAAGTGTTCCGTAAGTTGACCGGCGCGGGTAATAGTCGCTCGTTCCATCACGCGCTCCGTATCCTCACCCATCACTACAGGCAATATGCGATCTATGAGATCGCGACCAAACTCTTCGGAAGCGCTACGAGGCAGCTCACATGGCAGGTTGTCGATCGCCATAACGGTTACGTGCTTTTCATCGCTTAGAGGAGCTTCCACTTCATCAGTTGCCGCATCGTAATCGTACAAAGGATCCGTAATCGTTGTCGCGCGCTTCGTGCTCGGTATCGATCCGTTAATATCGCACGTAATATCCGCGACGACCTTCGTCCGGAAGTCGGGACGCACCATCTCCTCGCGAGTGAACAACACAGGGGCCAATGGATTCCAGAATGCGCCCGCTATCAATATGTCGCTAACACGCATAAACGAACTGAAGGTCGAAGTATATCGCTCGGGATATTTGTGAAATTCGTCACGATTGAACGGACCTCCTTCTATCCTTGTGTGATAGTCTGCACTGCTCAGCTGGACATACACCGGTTCCTTGAAAGTCTCCCCAAGAAACTCCTCTGGAGTCACCTTTCGAATATTGGCAGTATCGAGGGTTTCCATGGCTCCTCTCCCTACACGACCCGACCCTGTGAGCACAATTTTTACGGCCGGAAGCTGAACTTTCCGGAGTTCCCGTTTAAGATCGTTGACATCGAAACACTCGTGCGCACGTCGAAGGTTGAAGAGATTGAAACGACGGCCGTAAGTCCATAGCGCATTATAGGCACCCACGATGCCGGCGTAACGACCGAAGGCGACGAGTCTGTTCCCGTGTGAATCCTTCAGAGCCTCGTAGTCAATCAAAGTGATGTTCTTTCGAAGAACCTCTTGAAGGAGTTTGCGGTTATAGGGTTGCTTCTTCAACGTATGGGAGAAAAACAGGTAGGTCTTGTTTGCGACCAACTCAGGAATCGGAACCTCCTTGATGCCCATCAAAACATCACAACCTGACACGTCGCTTACCACTTCTATTCCGCGCGAGCGGTATTCCTCGTCTTTAAACGCACGAATATCGCTCTCCTGCACAACTACCCGGACGTTAGGGAATCGCTGCATGATCTCTTCTGCTTGCGCCGGTGTGAAAGCGACACGCTTGTCGGGCGGGACTTTGCCTTCGCGAATAAGGCCGATGGTTATTTGATTCATTTGGAGAAATATTACCGTTCGAGAAAGCTGCCAAGTAACGAGCTCCCTTCTTTACTACGATTCTTGCCATACGGCGCCAATGCCTGCACAAGCTTTCGTATGGGCATCGACTGCAACCACACCTTTCCCGTTCCCCGTAATGTTGCCAGAAAAAGTCCTTCACCTCCAAAAATCATCGAGCGCAAGCCTCCGGCCATTTGCACGTCAAAGTTTATCTGTGACTCAAAAGCCACAACACACCCCGTATCGACACGAAGTGTTTCGTTATTCAACTGTCGTTCGATTACAGTCCCTCCTGCGTGTATGAAAGCCATCCCATCTCCCTGAAGTTTCTGAAGGATGAAGCCTTCTCCTCCTACCAGTCCAGACCCCAGGCGTTTATTGAAAGTAATCGACACCTTTGTTCCCAACGCAGCACACAGAAACCCGTCTTTCTGAACAATCAATTCGTTGTTGCGACTTTCTTTGAGATCAACGGGGATGATAGTACCTGGATAGGGTGCTGAGAATCCGATCTTCGCTTTGCGATTCCCTGTGTTTGTAAAATGTGTCATAAAAAGAGACTCGCCCGTAAGAATTCTGCTCCCCGCAGAAATCAGTTTGTCAAAGATGCCTTGTCGGGCACTCGACCCATCGCCCATCTTTGCTTCGAATGTGATACCTTCTTCCATGAAGAGCATACTACCCGCTTCAGCAATGACGGTTTCCATCGGATCAAGTTCCACTTCTACAATCTGAATACTCTCCCCGGTTATGCGGTAGTCGATCTCATGTGCTTTCATAGCAAAGTATCTGGTCGTGCAATATTCGCGGCAAAATAAAAAAAAGCCTGAAACCATACGATTTCAGGCTGTCGATTGATCTTAGAGACGGGCAAGATATTATTAGGTCTTTGTTACCCTCTTTCTGCCCTTCTTCATTTCGTCATAATCGTCCCGCTCCGCGAGCTTCTTGTCGTCTACGTTCCGATTGAGAAACTCATTAATTTTCTCAATGTTCGTATTCGACTTGATTTCGCCAAAGGGATCTATGGCAATATCAAACCCCTCCAGCTCCCTGTGCACGCGCGGCTTCGGTGTATTGCGTTTTTTGATCTTTGTCATATATATATCTACGCATTTTTGACCGGTAAGGTTTCTATTGCACGGTCAATTCTGCGTGATACTTCGCTTTTTCCCACTATTTCCATGATAACCATCAAGTCTGGGCCACCGCCGGCGCCGGTTATGGCGAGACGAAGCGCCTGTAGCACTTTTCCGGGTGGTATTCCACGAGCCTGAGCGGCAGTTTCAAGAGCTTCCCGCGCTACCTGAGCCGTGAGCACATCGATATTTTCGAGGGCATTTCGGAAGTCGGTAAATACTTCCACAGCATCGCGTGTCCAACGCTTGGCCACCACCGAGGGATCGTATTCCTCCGGAGCCCGAAACAGGTATTGGCCTTGTTGCCAGAAGTCGTTCGGGAAGGTTACGCGGTCCTGCATCAAAGCCACAATCTTCAGTGCCTTTTCCTGGCTACATTCAACCCCCGCTTCGGCCACTGACGACAGCAGATAACCGGCGAGTTCCTCGTGCGGCTTTTGTCGCAGGTAGTGCTGATTGTACCATTGCGCCTTTTGAATGTCAAATCGCGCACCGGCTTTATTAATTCGTTCGAGGGAGAACTCGCTGATGAGTTCTCCCATCGAAAAAATTTCTTTTTCCGTGCCCGGATTCCACCCCAGGAAAGCCAGGAAATTGACAAACGCCTCCGGGAGATAGCCGGCCTCCTTATAGCCCAGGGCAAGCTCTCCTGTTTGCGGGTCCTTTCAGTTAAGCGGAAAGATGGGGAAACCCAGGCGATCCGCATCGCGCTTGCTTAGTTTTCCATTACCGTCGGGCTTCAGCAGCAACGGCAGATGCGCGAACTGGGGCATATGTTCCTCCCATCCCAGGAACTTGTACAGCAGCACATGAAGGGGTGCCGACGGCAACCACTCCTCTCCGCGGATGACATGCGATATCTTCATCAGATAATCATCGACCACACTGGCAAGGTGGTACGTTGGCATCCCGTCCGATTTCATGAGTACCTTGTCATCGATCTGCGACGAATGAACCATTACCCATCCCCGGATCATGTCGTTGAGCCGGATTTCTTCCTTGCGTGGAACTTTGAGTCTTATGACGTAGGGAGTCCCGGAGGCTATGAGATCTTTCACTTCATCCGCGCTCAACGTAAGCGAATTTCGCATTTCGAGGCGCGTAATGCTGTTGTACTGCTGGACCGTTACACCCGCAGCTTTAAGCCGCTCCCGCATAGCCTCAAGCTCTTCTTCCGTATCGAACGCATAGTAGGCCAAACCTTTGTCGACCAATTCCTGCGCATACTTCTGGTAAATCTCCTTGCGCTCGGATTGCCGGTACGGCGCGTGCGGTCCGCCCACACCAACGCCTTCATCGATCTGAATACCCGCCCACTCCAGCGAACGAATAATGTATTCTTCTGTGCCGGGCACAAATCGATTCTGATCCGTATCCTCTATACGCAGAATCATCGTGCCCTTGTGCTTTCGCGCCAGCAGGTAATTATACAAGGCGGTACGCACACCTCCGATATGTAAGGCCCCGGTAGGACTGGGAGCAAAACGAACGCGAACTTCCTTCATGAACTAATGCTTTCTAAACTCGTGCGAAGGTAAACCCTTTAAAGCAGAAGGCAAACCATCAGCCATGGACAACGGCTATACAGGAAATCTCAACCCGGACGTCTTTAGGCAGGCGGCTTACCTCGACAGTTTCCCGAGCAGGAGGATTCTGACTGAAGTACGTCCCGTACACTTCATTTACTTTCGGAAAATCGCCCATGTCTTTGAGGAAAATTGTGCACTTGGCCACGTGGGTGAAATTCAGATTCGCCGCCTTGAGGACCTCTGCGATATTGTTCATCACCTGGCGGGTCTCAGCCGCGATGTCGCCGCTTACCAGGTTGCCGGTCGATTGATCAATCGGAATCTGTCCGGAGACAAAAAGCAGATTTCCAGCCAGCACTGCCTGGCTGTACGGGCCTATCGGCTCAGGCGCCTGAGCGGAATAGATGACTTTGTTTCCCATGGTATACGTTTATCACTTCAGTAACTGACCAAAAATAACTATATCTGTATAGTACAACATGACGTCGATGAAAATTATCGTCCTTGGCAACGACGGAATCCTCGGTGAGTGCTCCCGGAAATTCCATCCCCTGAAATGTGTTCCCGTTGAGGAACACGCAGCAGCCCTCGGCGAGTGTAATATCGATGATGTTATTTTTGACTTTATGATCGCTGACCATCCGGATGCGATCTCTGCCTATGCCTCAAGGTCAGTAACAGTCTTCCTCAACACCTGTTTCGCCCGCCTGGGTTCGCTGGTAAGTCCCGGCAGCACCGGCAAGGCCAAATTCTTCGGCTTTAGCGGCATGCCTACTTTTGTCGAACGTGAACATCTGGAAGTTGCGTTACTGGATCCCACTCACGAATCAATCCTTTCACCGGTATGCGAGAAGCTGGGTACTGCTTTCGTAAAAGTAAAGGATCAGGTGGGGCTGGCTACACCCCGTGTCGTTTGTATGATCATCAATGAAGCCTTCCTTTCCGCTGAAGAAGGGATTGCCTCGCGGGAGGATATTGACACCGCTATGAAGTTAGGGACAAATTATCCGTACGGTCCTTTCGAGTGGTGCGAGCAGATTGGCGCGGCAAATGTTTGCAGGCTACTTGAGGCCGTCTATCGGGAATCCGGAGACGAACGCTATCGTGTGGCTCCTTCTCTCCGAAACAAGGCGTTATCAAAATCCAGGTGACAGGTATACGACCTGCCACCCGGAAAATTTTCAAATTATTCGACAGTAACTGACTTCGCGAGATTCCGTGGCTGATCTACGTTACATCCCCGCATTACGGCAATGTGATAGGAGAGCAGCTGCAGCGGAATTACAGCCACGAGGGGCATGAGGGCTTCGTGCACTTCGGGCACCTCAATAACAAATTCCGACATACGGGGAATAAGTGAGTCTCCTTCCGTTACAATGGATATAACCCTTCCTTTACGTGCTTTCACCTCCTGAATATTCGATACGATCTTGTCGTATGAGCTGTCGTTAGTGGCGATGAAAACGACCGGCATCTCTTCATCGATGAGGGCAATAGGACCGTGCTTCATTTCGGCTGCGGGATAGCCTTCTGCATGGATGTACGAAATTTCCTTGAGCTTAAGGGCTCCCTCAAGGGCAACGGGGAAATTGTATCCGCGCCCGAGATAAATAAAGTTCCGGGCATCTTTAAACGTCGCCGAAATTTCCTCCACCAAACTGTTAAGTTTCAACGCCTCCTCCACGGCCGCAGGAAGAGACTCCATGCCTGTAAGTAACTCCCGGAACGTCTTCTCATCGATTGTTCCGCGACGCTGGGCTACACTCAGCGCTATCATGTTAAGAACAGTAAGCTGAGCGGTGAACGCTTTCGTACTTGCCACACCAATCTCCGGCCCTGCGTGTGTATACGCTCCGGCGTGAGTCGCCCGCGCTATCGAAGATCCAACCACATTGCATACACCAAATATGGTAGCGCCTTTCGACTTGGCGAGTTCGATGGCTGCAAGCGTATCGGCTGTTTCGCCCGATTGTGATATAGCTATAACCACATCTCCCTCGCGGATGACGGGATTTCGGTACCTGAATTCAGAAGCGTACTCAACCTCGACTGGGATGCGACAATATTCTTCAAAGAAGTACTCCGCTACCAGCCCGGCGTGCCACGACGTACCACAGGCGACAATAATTATCCGGTCGGCTTCAACCAACTGGTCAATATGATCGCGGAGACCTCCTAACGTCACACGGCCTTCTGTTGAATCGAGACGACCACGCATACAATCCCTGATGGATCGCGGTTGTTCGAAGATCTCCTTTAGCATGAAGTGATCAAAGCCACCCTTCTCAATCGCTTCAAGTTCCAGCTCCAGTTTTTGAATGTAGGGGGTAAGCGGCAGATCAGCCGTGTCTTTAACGAGAAGCTTGTTATTGCGAATGACAGCCAGCTCCAGATCATTAAGGTAAACAACATCCTGCGTGTACTCAACGATAGGCGTGGCATCAGAAGCAAGGAAGAATTCATCATCTCCGATACCAATTACAAGCGGACTTCCCTTTCGGGCGGCGATCAACGTGTCCGGTTCATCGGCCGACATCACGACAATTGCATATGCTCCGACCACTTCATTCATGGCCAGTCTCACGGCTTCTTCAAGGGAACACTGCTCCACTTCGCGGATGTCTTCAATAAAATGAATCAGGACTTCCGTGTCGGTCTCGCTTGCAAAGACGTGCCCCTTCTGCTGCAAATCCTTCTTGAGCGACGAGTAGTTCTCAATAATTCCGTTGTGGACAATGGCGAGCGAGCCCCCGCCCGAAGCATGAGGGTGAGCATTGGCATCGTTGGGCTCGCCGTGGGTAGCCCAGCGGGTATGTCCCATACCGATGTTGCTCGACAAATCTTTTCCCTGAAGGTGAGCTTCAAGGTCGGCGACTTTTCCTTTCTTCTTGAAAATCCGAAGGTCATCGTTAATGACTGCGAGTCCGGCGCTGTCGTAGCCGCGATACTCCAGACGTTTGAGACCTTTTAAAACGACATCACTCGCCCGGCGATGTCCGAGATAGGCAACGATTCCACACATATAGGTCTTGTTTTGGGTTTAGAAACGTAGCAGTTGTAAGTCACCACTAAGGAACTGCCGTATTAGCAGGTCTCGTGTAGACGATCCTGAGTTTGACGTTGTTTTTGTCAAAAACTGTACGCGCTACACTACGGGCATCCTGAGGCTGGGCCGGATATAGTGCGATTTGCTGAAGTCTCTCCCCTTCGGTCTTTCGTGAAGCCCTGTAAAGCGACTGCGCAAAAAGCGTGACAAAACCGGAGTAACGTGACTTTGAAGCGTCATAGGAGAGAGGTGTGGTACTAGCTCCTTCGGAAGCGACAGTTATGTACGGAGAAACACCCGAAACACTGACGTAGTAGCTGGACCCTAATTCACGGTCGGCCGCTACTTTATTGTTCAGGAACTCATCCTTGTCGTTTTTCAACAATCGTATCATCAATTGCTGATGCGGTCTGAGGGACGACTCACTAGCCACCCCTTCGATAACAAATTCAGCCTCGTTGATAAGCAAATTGGGAACCGTATCGGCAAAAGCGTAGAACGGCGACAGATCGATCTTCGTCGCTACGGGGGCACCGCCGCTTTGGATGTAGCGATTATCATCCGCGGGTTCAAAACTCATGTAAGGTTGTGCGCCGGCGAGAGGCGATGCCATTCGATCGACCATGATTTGCGCATAACTGGTATAGTTGAACCCGAAGCCCCGCGACAGTGTATCGTCAACCGCACCTTCGTCATCGAGCGTGTGGTAGTGGAGGTCAACGCGGCTGAGACCGCCGAAAGAAGGATCGATCACATTGAAACCAAGGATTCCCGCCGGTTCGTCGGCCACAGCGACAAGACCTTTTACATTATAAATAAACTCCTGGTAATCTACCGTCGATGACAGGGCATTGAAAAGCTTCATCCCAAAAGTGTCAGAGAGTCTGCCTCGGGCAAGAACGGTATCGCGATTAGTGGTTGCCTGCGATTGCTTGAACAAGCTATCATAATGAGCTCTGACGGTAACATGCCCCAGGGGCTCGGCGCTGTAAGCCGGGCCTTCCGTATTGGCGTAGTATCGGTTGCCATCAAAAAAAGTCAGCGTATCCCCGGTTAATTCGTGAACGGCAAAACGTCGCGTTTGCATGCCCGGGTCGCCACCATAGGCGAAAAAGTTAAGGCGGAACTGCACTGTCACCGAATCGAAAACGGCGTTTTCCGGCAGTGCCGAAGCAGAAAGCGGGTAAATCGTCATGAAGGATTTGGCTTCTACCCGACCGAACAAAGGATCATCATAAGCGCCGACGAGGAGACCATCGACGTAAGAAGTTTGCTCCACCCGTCGCAGATCCGTGATAACGGAATCGACAACCAGGACGCTGCTGACATCCAGAGGTATTTCTATAAAATTTACCCCGAACTTTTTGTTGGGGTTGGGGTACCCCAGGAGGCTGGTTTCATCTTCACAGGAAAAAAAAAATAAGGCAGCCACCACAACGGGTAGCTGCCTGAAAGTCCTAACCCACAAGTTCATTATAGAGGTTGTAATAAGATTCGGTGTAGTTATCGCTTTCGTCAATGGTCTCGATTTTTTTCTCTTTGATCTTCTTAAACAGACCTTCGAGCTTTTTATTGTCTCCCGCAGCGATAACTGCATCGGAAAATTCGATACCGAGTTTGATAAAACCTTCAAAATCACCCGTCTTGAGGTTGCCTAGCATATTATCCTCGATATCCATCATCTTGACCTTGTCCAGCAGTGAATCGCCAAACTTATGGTTAAATGCGTTGTTGTAGATCGTGAATACGGTCTTGGCGTTCTTAAAGAGCGGGTCGTTCTTGTACGTGGTTTTCAGATAAAGCGGGATAAAGCTGGTAATCCAGTCGTTGCAGTGAACGATATCCGGCGCCCATCCGAGTTTCCGCACAGTTTCAATCACGCCTTTACAAAAGAAGATAGCGCGCTCGTCATTGTCTTCGTAGAAGTTATTTTCCTTATCGTGAAATACGGATTTGCGATGGAAATAATCTTCATTGTCGATAAAGTACACCTGAAGTATGGCGTTGGGTATGGATGCAACCTTGATTATCAAAGGTTTCTCTTCGTCACCCACTGCGATGTTGATACCCGAAAGCCTGACAACTTCATGTAACCGGTTCTTCCTCTCATTAATGATCCCAAACCGCGGCACCAGAATCCGGATCTCCATCCCTCTCTCCTGCATTGCCTGAGGGAGCTTCCGCACAAAATCGGCTACCTCTGACGTCTGAAGGAAGGGATTGATCTCGCTGGCTACATAAAGAATTCGGATTTTCGACATATTGTTTTATTTTGAGTATAAACGGAAATATGGAGGCACAAAAGTACGAAAAAATACCCCCATTTTCAATTTATTTTCAGAATTCCCATATCTTTGCGCCCTTTTGTAAAACGGCCAGGAATGAAGATTTTCACCGAAATTACCCCCTTGAAGGCCTATTTAAGGGACATGAAATGCCAGGGAAAATCGGTGGGTCTGGTCCCTACCATGGGCGCTCTGCATGAGGGCCACCTCGCGCTTTTCCGCAAGTCTATTGCCGCTAACGATGTTACTGTCGGCAGCATTTTTGTCAACCCTATTCAGTTCAACAACCCGGGCGATCTTCAGCACTATCCGCGCACTCTTGATAAAGACACGCAGTTGCTCGAATCGGTTGGATGCGATGTGTTATTTGCCCCCGATGTCCCTGAGATGTATCCTGAAAATACATCCATTACGTTCGACTTCGGGGCACTGGAGAGAACAATGGAAGGGCGGTTCCGCCCCGGCCATTTCAGCGGTGTAGCGGTTGTAGTGTCCAAACTTTTCAACATCGTCGAACCTGACAACGCGTATTTCGGCCAAAAAGACTGGCAGCAATTCGCGATTATCCGGAAATTGACGCAGCAATTGAATTTCAGCATTCAGTTGCACAGTGTTGAAACGCTCCGGGCTCCTGACGGACTGGCATTATCGTCGCGCAATGCCCGGCTGAACGAAGAGCAGCGCGAGTATGCGACAGTTTTTTACAGAGCATTAACCGCTGCCCGAACATGGCTCAAGAATGGTGAGACAATGGCGTCCATCAGGACGAAAGTTCAACAAATGATCGACCAGGAACCCGACGTTCGGCTCGAGTACTTCGAACTGGCCGACAGCCAAAACTTAAATGAGCTTCAAGATGTTAAACAGTCGGATCGGCCTATTTTGTGTATTGCCGGATACGTTGGCGAAGTCAGACTTATCGACAATCTTTTCATCGATTAAACACAAAGCGATTAGGTTAGCCCCAGGAGGCCAAATAAAAGTAACGTGAGGATAGAAGTACTTAAATCGAAAATTCACCGCGTCAAAATCACGCAGGCCGAATTGCACTACGTTGGCAGCATCTCAATCGACGAAGATTTGATGGACGCGGCCAACCTAATAGAAGGCGAAAAAGTACAGGTCGTCAATATCAACAACGGCGAACGACTCGAAACGTACGTTATTCGCGGTGCCCGAGGTTCGGGAACCATTACACTCAACGGACCGGCTGCACGAAAGGCTCAGGTTGGCGACATCGTCATTATTATCGCGTACGCTTCCATGGAATTTGAGGAGGCGAAGAAATTCAAACCCACAATTATTTTTCCCACGCCCGACAACAAACTTCCCTGATCCGTACAATCCTCCCGCGCCTGTGAGCAAAACAACCAAGACCTTCATTCAGTACACCCTGATATTCGGTGTGACAGGCGTTTTGATCTGGGTATCGTTGCGCGGCCTGGCCGGGGAAGATAAAGGAGCCTACTTGTTAAACACCTGGCGTTCGGCTAGCAAGGGATGGCTGATCGCCATGGCTGTCATAGCCATGATCAGTCATGTGATCCGAGCGGAACGGTGGCGCATGCTCCTGAGGTCATCAGGACAGGAAAGCAAACTGGGGTATAGCTTCCTTTCGCTGATGGTCGGTTATCTGATCAACATGGCCATACCCAGAGGAGGAGAGCTTTCCCGATGTTACAATCTCTACAAACTTGAAAACACACCGGTCGAGACTTCGTTCGGGACGGTCGTGGTGGAGCGAATCGTCGACCTGATTTGCTTGCTCGCGCTGATGGCGATCGCCTTTATCGCCGAATGGGACAAGCTGGTGGCCTTTCTCCGAACACTGCCCATCGGGGATAATAACGACGGCTCGGGAACCCGCACGCTGGTGATCATCGTCGCTGTAATCGCGCTTCTTGCCGGCGCGTGTTACTGGCTGTTCAAGAAAAACCGAAGGCTTAATCAATTCATCAGGCGAACCTGGCTGGGCTTTAAAGACGGACTAATGTCAGTTTTTCGTCTTGACCAAAAGGGGCTTTTCATTTTTTACTCCCTTGCCATTTGGGCGTGTTATTTTCTGATGAGCTATACTGTCATTCTGGCCTTTCCTGAGACACGCCATCTCGGAGTCGTCGCTGTTCTCAGTTTGTTCGCCATCGGATCAATCGCCATGGCAGCTCCCCTGCCCGGTGGAACTGGATCTTATCACGTCCTCGTCCCGCAGGGGCTGGTGTTGCTTTATCAGATTCCACAAGCCGACGCGGTAGCCTTTACTTTCATTTTCCACGGCTGGCAGACAGCCTTACTTATCGCGGGAGGAGCGATATCCCTCGTCTTCACCAGCGTCATCGTAAAACGCCGCCGCTAAACCGACAACTCTTTTCGACGCCGCTGCGTTAATGCAAAGGACGGGAATAAACCGTTCAGAAAATTGCCGATTTGACAGTGTTTTTTCTTTTGGCGCGAACGTTGTTATTTATCATCTTACCAACAATTTGAACATTATTAACTTCGAAATAACACTATGGGTGCTTTAGTAATTGGTATCTTTTTCATGATCATCGGGTGGATGGTGAGCGCACGCCTGAAAAGCAAGTTCAGGAAGTACTCACAAACCCATTTGGCAAAAGATCTTACCGGCGCGGAAATCGCACGGCTGATGCTGGCGGACCACGGACTGCACGATGTTCAGGTTCTGAGCGTAGAAGGTCAGTTGACCGACCACTACAATCCGGGCAACCGCACTGTAAACCTCAGCCCCGAAGTTTATCACGGCCGTAACGCCGCCGCTGCTGCGGTTGCGGCGCACGAGTGCGGCCACGCCGTACAACATGCGACAGCTTACAAAATGCTGGAGTTCCGTTCGGCAATGGTGCCCGTCCAAAACATTAGCGCAAAGGTGATCAACATCATCTTTATGATGATGATGTTTGGTGCCTTCTTTACCAGCGGCATGCTGCCTCTAAGCACCGCGCTACTTGTGATCATCGCGTGTTACGGCGTCTTTACTCTGTTTGCATTCGTCACGTTACCTGTGGAGTTTGATGCCAGTAAGCGTGCGCTCGCCTGGGTTAGCGATCGCGGCATTGTAACATCTCAGGAACACGATATGGCAAAAGACGCTCTTAAGTGGGCGGCGATGACCTATGTAGTAGCAGCCCTTGGTGCGCTCACCACGCTGCTCTATTACGTGATGATGTTCCTGGGAAGCCGGGACGACTAATTACTTTGAATCAGGATCGTAAAGGGTGGCCTACGGGTCACCCTTTCTTATTTACAGGCAAGGCCAACTTTGGCTTGCTGGCAATTGAAACAAATGTCCGATTGCCGTATCTTTAAATTCTGACACTCTGGCTGGAGTAAACAGTGTATTCGAAACAACCTAACATCACTCCCTTGAATTTTCAATACTCCGAAGAACACAAAGCCGTACAAGAAGCGGCGCGCGACTTTGCGACAACTGAACTATTACCCGGTGTGATTGAACGTGACACCCACCAGAAGTTCCCTGAGGCTCAGATTCGGAAAATGGGCGAACTCGGCTTTATGGGCATGATGGTAGACCCCCGATACAACGGTGGGGGTATGGACACAATCTCCTATGTGCTCGCGATGGAAGAGATATCGAAGATCGACGCGTCGGCTTCGGTGTGTATGTCAGTAAACAACTCGCTCGTTTGCTGGGGGCTTGAAAAGTACGGCACTGAGGAGCAAAAGGAAAAATATCTCAAGCGGCTTGCAACAGGTGAGATCATTGGGGCGTTTTGCCTTTCAGAACCGGAGGCAGGTTCGGACGCAACAAGCCAGCGAACCACTGCCGAAGACAAAGGTGATCATTACCTGTTGAACGGTACTAAAAACTGGATCACGAATGGTGCTTCTGCGAGCATCTATCTCGTCATCGCTCAGACCAATCACGAACTAAGACACAAGGGGATCAATGCCCTGATCGTCGAGAAAGATATGCCAGGGTTCACCGTTGGCAAGAAAGAAGATAAAATGGGCATACGAGGGTCTGACACCCATTCACTCATGTTCTCCGACGTAAAAGTCCCGAAGGCCAACCGGATCGGCGAAGAAGGGTTCGGTTTCAAGTTCGCCATGACAACTCTCAACGGAGGGCGTATTGGCATAGCCGCCCAGGCGCTCGGAATTGCTGCCGGCGCTTTTGAACTCGCGGTTAAATACGCACAGGAACGCAAAGCGTTCGGCAAAGTTTTGGCCGATCATCAGGCGATTCAGTTCAAATTGTCGGAAATGGCAATGAAGATTGAAGCGGCCCGCCTCATGGTTCACAAAGCTGCGTGGCTAAAAGACCAGGGACAAGACTTTGTAAAGGCCGCAGCCATGGCAAAGCTCTATGCCTCAACCATCGCCCAGGAAGTCACCACGGAAGCGGTACAGATTCACGGGGGATATGGGTATGTGAAGGAATACCACGTTGAGCGTCTCATGCGCGATGCAAAGATCACACAGATCTACGAAGGCACTTCGGAAATTCAGAAACTTGTGATCGCGCGGGAGCTCTTACGAGAAGCTTAAGGCCGGCTCAAGCCTTATTCATCTCATAAACCTTTTCCGAGACCTCCGTGAGCAGATCGGGATCTTTCTCAAGCGCATTGCCCACAACAATCATATCGGCACCGGCCTCCAGGGCGGTAATGGCTTTCCGCGCGGTATTGATTCCTCCACCAACGATCAGGGGAACTGTTATGGATTTCCTAACCGCAGCAATCATTCTCGCGCTGATCTCCTTTTCCGCACCGCTTCCTGCGTCAATATAAATCGTCTGCAGCCCCAGCATCTGTCCCGCCATAGCCGTACTCGCCGCAAGTGAGTACTTGTCGTCCGGTATAGGCATGGTATTACTGATGTAAGCAACGGAAGTAAGGCGTCCCGAATTGATCAGCATGTAACCCGTCGGAATTACTTCCAATCGGGTATTTCGCAAAATAGGAGCAGCAACCACATGCTGTCCAATTAAAAGCTCTGGGTTGCGGCCGGAAATCAATGAGAGGAACAAGATGGCGTCCGCGGATGCGTCTACCTGAATAGCATTGCCCGGGAATAGCACCACTGGCAGTGAAACATTTTCCTTGATACGGCGGACCACTTCGGAAAGGGCGGCGTTAGTCACCAGGCTGCCGCCAACGAAAAAAAAGTCGACGCAATTTTCACTGGCGAGATTGATCAGATGGAGCAAACGCGCGGGATCATCTGCCTTGTCGGGATCAACAAGCACAGCAATAGATTTCTTCTTTTCGTGGTGACGCTGTTGCAGCGTTTTCAGCACACTCATCTCAGCCTTTTTTTACTCCCTGCGACTGCAAGTACTCTACAAGTTTTTCCCGGGCAACAGACAGCAGAAATCCCGCAGCTTGCGCCGCAAGCAGGTTGCCTACGTGCGACAGTATCCCCGGTTCCTCCTCGTGCACGACAACCTCGCCATCTCCCGATATGGGCTGCTTGTTTTTTGGCGAACGGCTCTTCCTGCCGGTGCCGGAGCTACCCGTGATGCCCCTGAGCAAAAGGTAAGTAAGCGCCAGCGCGCCCCCTATCACCAGAGCATTGGTAAGAAGTTGTTCCGAGCGTTCCGTGATTTGCTTGACGTCAGCTTCAAGAAGTTCGCGGTGAACTTCCGATCGCCGTAACAATTGACCCTTTTCCGGGTTGTCAGTCTCAAGGTTCATAGGTGCTGCTATTTATCTTCGGTGAGCGATGGTGTGAGCACATGCTCAAGTTTCCGGATAATTCTGTCTCGGTTAAACCAGAGCACAAGGCTGACGATCAAATACACCGAGCCGATAATAAGAAATCCAAAGATGATTCCGACTGACTTTCCGATGGCAAGGGCGGCCGCAATACTGGTGAACAGAAGAAAAATCGCGACGAAAAACACAAGAAGTACCCAGGTTACCGCGCGCGCCAGTCCCTTGCCAAGCTGCTCCTTCAGTTCAATCTTAGCCAGCTCGACCTTGGTTTCGACATATCCACTGAGATTGCTCAACAGACTGTCTACTTTAAAGAACTTTGAAAGTGTATCCTTTAACATTTGCCCTCCCCTTATGCAATATAGGGAGAAGATTTGTTCCCCGGAAAATTAACTCGCATGCTCCAGTTCCCGTACGGCCATCCATGCCATTAGCCCGGGACCGATCTGAAGCGCATCTTCATCGATATCGAAAGTTGGAGTATGTACGTAGGACGTAATGCCCTTTGCGGCATTACTCGTTCCCAGTCTGTAAAAAGAGGCAGGGATAACCTGGGAGTAGTAGGAAAAATCCTCCGCCCCCAGCGTTATGTCAATATCCACTACATTTTCTTTTCCTACGTACGCCTCGGCCGCGCTTCGAATTCGCCGGGTAAGCGCAGGGTTGTTTTCCAGGTAAGGATAACCCTTGGAAATCTCAACCTCACAGCGGCCGCCCATCCCTTCAGCAATGGATTCTGCCATCTTCTTAATCCTCGACAAGGCCGTTGCCCGCCATTCTTCATTCATTGCTCTGAATGTTCCCGCGATGTTTACCTCATTAGGGATAATGTTTGTAGCACCTCTTCCAATGATGTCGCCAAACGAAAGCACCGTCGGTTGCTTTGGACTGGCATTGCGGCTGATTATTTGCTGAAGTGAAACAATAATGTGGGATGCGATGAGGATAGGATCGACCGTGAGTTCCGGCGCAGCGGCATGCCCCCCTTTTCCCACAACGCGTAAGTAGATTTCGTCGCAGCTGGCCATATACATACCTTCACGGAACCCGATCTTGCCCACCGGTAGGAGGGGGAAGACATGTTGCCCGATAATTCCGGATGGCTCCGGGTTTTGCAAGGCGCCATCGCGAATCATATAAGATGCACCTCCCGGATTCTTTTCTTCGCCGGGCTGGAAAA
>Ga0079224_100003145_pt1 | contig 20579 bp, 20 predicted proteins | sample Stecom2015_FD_80414 | JGI IMG/M metagenome (GOLD analysis project Ga0079224, IMG submission 80414) | Agricultural soil microbial communities from Utah to study Nitrogen management - Steer compost 2015 | ecosystem: Environmental > Terrestrial > Soil > Agricultural land | place: USA: Utah...
CCGTGACCGGTCGACCGGATTCAAATCCGCGCGGCCGCAACGCCGGCGGCAGCGCCGAGACCGGCAGGAGCGTCATCGGCGGGCTGCCGATGAACGAGGCCGCGAAACTCGTGGCCGGCCGATCGTAGAGTTCCCGCGGCGTGCCTACCTGTTCCACAAGGCCGCGGTTGAGGAGGACGATGCGGTCGGCCATCCCCATGGCTTCCGTCTGGTCATGCGTCACGTAGATGACGGTCATGGCAAGCCGCCGCTGCAGCGACCGGATGTCCTGGCGCACCGCGTGCCGCAGCTTGGCGTCGAGGTTGGACAGCGGCTCGTCCATCAGGCAGAGGGGATGGGCGGCGACGATGGCTCGCGCCAGCGCCACGCGCTGGCGCTGGCCGCCGGAAAGCTCCGCAGGCTTTCGACGTTCCAGGCCTTCAAGTCCGGTGAGCCGCAATGCCTCGGCGAGCCGTTCACGCCGTTCGGGCGCGGGAACCTTTCGCACCCGCAATCCGAACACGATGTTCTCGGCGACCGAAAGATGCGGGAACAACGCATAGGACTGGAAAACCATCGACAGGCCGCGGCTGGACGGCGGCAGATGCGTGACGTCGCGCCCGCCGATCCAGACGCGGCCGCTTGATGGCGTCTCCAGCCCCGCGATCAGGCGCAGCGTCGTCGACTTGCCGCAGCCCGAGGGCCCCAGGAGAACGACGAACTCGCCCTGATCGACCTCGAGATCGACGTGTTCGACGCCGACGCTCGTCCCCCAGTACTTGGAGACGCCTTCGAGACGAAGCCAGCCACCGCTCATGACCGGCCGTGCTCCCGAAGCGGGCATCGCGATAACGGAGAGGTCTTGATCGGATGGTTTGACATTGCGACCATCACTGATAGGCGTGCGAAATGACGGTTCGGCGACGGGCGTCGAGATCCGTCTCGGAGGATCCACCGTCCAGCCAGTCCTGCACTGCGGCGATCGCCTGGTCGGTCATGCCCACCCCCAGCTTGCTGCGCCGCCACAGGACATCCTCGGCCGTTCTCGCCCATTCCCGGTCGACGAGGTATTGCAACTCCGCCTCGAACAGCCCCGGCGCGACTTCCCGGCCAAGGCCGTCGATGTCGCTTGCGCCAGCGAGCAGCACGTCGCTCAGCGTACCATAAGCGTGCGCGTAGCGGTCGGCCAATTCAACCGGAAGCCACGGCCGCATCTGCCGCAGCCCGCGGGCAAACGCGTTCGGGTCGCCATCGGGAATGTCGCCGCCGGGAAGCGTCGCCGTCGCGGTCCACGCCGGCCCGACCGATCCGAAATATCGCACCAGGCGATCCACCGCCTGTTCGGCAAGCTTGCGATAGGTGGTGATCTTGCCACCAAGAACCGAGAGAAGCGGTGGCCTTCCCGACGCATCGTCGACGTCGAAACTGTAGTCGCGGCTCACGGCGGACGGTTGGCTCTTGCCGTCATCGATGAGCGGCCGCACGCCGGAGTAAGTCCATACGATGTCGGCGCGACAAACAGGTTCGGCAAAATAGGCGTTCACCGCTTCGATCAGGTAGTCGATCTCGTCCTCGTCGATCGCAACCGCCGCCGGATCATCGTCAAACGCCACATCCGTCGTACCGATTAGGCAGTAACGCCCCAGATAGGGGATTGCGAACACGATGCGTCTGTCAGGGTTCTGGAAAATGAACGCGTCTGTCGTCGGCAGACGACGATCGACGACGATGTGGCTGCCCTTGACCAGGCGCATCGTCGGCTTCTGCGAAATGCCCGAGATACGCTCCAGGACGCGGCCTACCCACGGACCTGCCGCATTCACCAGGACGCGGGCACAAACTTCGATATCCCGCCCGGGGCCCGCGACACGCACACGCCAGATGCGGTCTCCACGCTCGGCGGACAGAAACGCTGAACGGGTCAGGACGACCGCACCTCGATTGGCGGCGTCCATTGCATTGAGAACGACCAGGCGGGAATCGTCGACCCAGCAGTCCGAATAGGAGAATCCCTTGCTGACACCCTGCAGCGCCGCACCCGCTGGGTGGCGGGACAGGTCTATGGCGCGCGATCCGTGCAGCCGCTGGCGGCGGGCCAGACGGTCATAGAGGAACAACCCGGCACGAATCATCCAGTGCGGTCGAAGATGCGGCGCATGCGGAAGGATGAACGTCAGTGGAGAAATGATGTGCGGAGCACTCCGGAGCAGGACCTCGCGCTCCTCCAGGGCCTCGCGAACCAGGCGGAACTCGAAATGCTCGAGGTACCGCAGTCCGCCGTGGATCAGCTTGGTGCTTGCAGACGACGTGGCGGCGCCGAGATCGGCCTTCTCGCACAGCAGGACAGACAGCCCGCGCCCCGCGGCATCGCGGGCGATACCGGCTCCGTTGATGCCGCCGCCTATCACCACGAGATCGAACTGTTGCCCGTCGGAGATCATGTCCACAGCATTCCTGACTGCCACAAATTAACCGCACTTTGTTGGCTTCTGCAACAGTATTATTGGATATGGTGTCGTAACCACCACATTTTTAGATTGGCTTTGCAGCATGGCCCCCTATGATGGCCATCTGTCGGGCTGTCAGCGTCCCTGCTGCGCAGGGGCAGCTGCCATCCACGCGACAGACGCTGACGGGAGAGTGATCCGTGTCTGACACCGTTCGCCCACGCGCCACGGATGACGACCGCGCCGGAAACGGCATGGCAGATGACGCGCGCCTGCGGCCACTGTCCGCGTTTCCTGCCGCAGAGCGTCGTCATATCCGGATCGTGCTCACCGACATCGATGACACGCTGACCCTGGACGGCCGTCTGCCGGCGCTTGCGTATGGTGCAATGGAGCGGCTCAGGCAGGCGGGACTGCTGGTCGTGCCGGTGACGGGACGCCCTGCCGGCTGGTGCGACCTGATCGCCCGCCTGTGGCCGGTGGACGGGGTGGTCGGGGAGAACGGAGCGTTCTATTTCCGCCACGATCCGGACCGCGGCATGGTGCGGGTTTTCGCGAAGCGGGAATCAGAGCGGCGGGCCGACCGGAAGCGCCTCGAGGCCCTCGCCGCGGCCATCCTGGAGCGGGTTCCCGGCGCCCGGATTGCCGCCGACCAGCTGTATCGTGAGTCGGATCTCGCAATCGACTATGCCGAGGATGGCCCCGTACTGCCGAAATCAGCCGTCGACCGGATCGTCGCCTGCTTCCACGAGGCTGGCGCCACTGCCAGGGTCTCTTCCATCCATGTGAACGGCTGGTATGGTGAGTATGACAAACTGACGATGACACGCCGACTGCTTGCCGACATCTGGAACATTGCACCGCCGGAAGATCGCCGGTGCACGCTCTTCGTTGGCGATTCTCCCAATGACGAGCCGATGTTCGGCTACTTCCGGCATGGCGTGGCGGTGGCGAATTTCGCGGCCTTCGCCGATCAGGTCCGCCAGCAACCGCGCTGGCTTGCCAGCCGCAGGGGCGGTGAGGGATTTGCCGAGGTTGCCGAAGCGCTGCTGGAGGCCCGGGCATGAAGCCTCGCATCCGCAAGGCGGAGCGACAGCAGGTCATCCTGAGCGAGTTGAAGCTCGAGTCGCACGTGCGGATCGCCCATCTTGCGGAGCGGTTCGGGGTTTCGACCGAAACGGTGCGGCGCGACCTCGACGCCCTCAGCCGGCAGGGTCTCGTTACCCGCTCGTATGGTGGCGCGGCCGCCGTTCCGATGGGCGTACAGCCGCCCTATGGCGAACGCAGCAGGGCCTTCATCGAACAGCGTGCCAGGATCGGCCGGCTTGCCGCGCAACTGGTGCAGCCGGGGGACGTCCTGATGATCGACGCCGGTTCCACCACGAGCCAGTTCGCCCGCGCCCTCGTGCTTGCATCCGTTCGCCTCACGGTGCTGACCAACAGCCTGCCGATCGCCACCACTCTCGGCCAGAGCGATACCATTGACGTCATCCTGTGCCCCGGGGATCTGGTGGCGGGAGAGGCCGCGGTGTACGGCGACGAGACCGACGCCTTCCTCACGCGCTACCATGCCGACCGCGCCTTCATCGGCGCCGGCGGGCTTACCGGCGCCGGCATCATGGACGTCAATCGGGCGGCGAGCGCCGTCAAGCGGCGCATGCTGCAGCAATCCGCTGCCGGATACCTGCTGCTGGACCACACGAAGTTCGATATTCGCCTGCTGTCGCTGGTCGCGCCGCTGACGTCGATTTCGGCGCTGGTAAGCGACGCCAAGCCACCGCCCGGTCTGCGGACCGCCCTCGATTCGGCCGGCGTCGAGGTCCACATTGCCGACGCCGTGGCCACCCGTTCGTAGGCAATGCGGCGCGAAGGTTCTTTGAAAGATCAGGCCGCAGTGCCCGCCAGGCCTTCCCATACGAACCGCAGCGCCATCGCCGCGATAACGACGAGGACGATCGCCTCGAAGGTCGCCTGCCCCAGGCGGCGGCCGATGACGCTTCCGAGGGGCATTGACGCCATCACCGGCACAAGGGCAAACGCGCTTTCGATAATGACGCCGCGGTTCACCAGCCCCGCCATCATCAACACGGGCAACTGGAACAGCCCGAACAGCAAGTAGACGGTCGAGATCGCAAAGACGTAGCGGTCGCGGTCGAGCCGCAGCGCGTGAAGCCAGGTCGCGAGAACCGGCGCCGCGATGCCGGTTGCGCCCTGCAGCAGCCCGGACAGCAGACCGACGGCCGGCGCCAGACGCCCGACGCGACCGCCATGATCGATGGCGGGCCGCGCGATCCTCAGCACCACGTAGCTGGCAAGGATGAGGCCGAACAGAAGCTTGAGGCCGGCCGACGGCGCGGTCTTCAGGAACAGCGTTCCGACCACCAGGCCAACCAGCGCGAGGATGACGAGAGAAAAGAGAAAGCAGCAACCGTCTCGCCGGTCACGATGCTGCCACACCTGCCAGCCGTTGGTCACCAGGACCGGCAAGGTGAGGATGGCAATCGAATGCGGCAGGCCAAGGAACGTTGCCATGAACGGCAGGGCGACCATCGGCAGCCCCATGCCGGTGGCCCCCTTGCAAAGCCCGCCCAGTCCGAGCCCGAGCCCGACCGTCAGCAGCGCCCCGGTACCGAGGTCCAAGGGCCTTACACCGCCTCCAGAAATCCGGCCGCCGCCTCCCACATCAGGTGGCGCCTGAGGCCCAGCGGCGTACAGTGGGCAAGGCCCGGCAGAACGGTGAAACGCTTGTCACCTGACGGAAGCCGGCGGAAGAACTCGAGCAGATCCTCCATGGTGGCGATGCCGTCGTGCTCGCCGCGAATGATCATTGTCGGTGCGGTGATCGCTGCCGGGTCGACCAGCGGCAGCTTCGTGGTCATGTCGAGGTAGGTACCGGTCGGCACCGAATCCGCATAGGCGAGCTGGGCCTCGGCGCAGGCATCCATGACTGCCGGATCGCTGGTGCCGGGGAGGTCGCGCGTGAAGATCGACCGGATGAACTCGACGTCGATCGGCCGGCGGTTATGGGTCCTGAAGTACTCGACGCCCTCGCGGCGCTTGGTGAGGGTAGGCGATCCCTCACCGGTCCAGACGAAGGCGTCGAGGACGAGGCGGGAGACCCTGCCCGGTTCGGCGGCGGCAAACGCCGCCGCGCGCAAGGCGCCCGAAGACAGGCCATAGAGGTTGAGGTGCCGGGTGCCGGTCAGGTCGCAGATCAGTTGCGTGGCCGCCCGGAGATCCTCCACGCCGCACGCGATGTCCGAGTTGCTGTCGGTAATCGTCGAGCGGCCATAGCCTTCGTGGTCCAGCGTCCACACGTCGTGGCCGCGACGCGCCAGCCAGTCCATGAACGAGTAGTCATCGTGGCCTGGAACCTGAAGGTCAAACGTCGGCAGCGCCGACATCGACGATCCGTGCACGAGCACGACCGGCGGCCGGTCGCGAACGGTCCGCGACGAGCGTTTGCGATAGACGAACAGGGTAACCGGGCCCTTGCGGGCCCGGTGCTCTTCGGCTGTAACCTCCGGCAATGCGATCGGCTCCATGGCTACTCAGGCAGGTACGCGTTGGTGAAGGTCGCTTCGTAGTCGATGGTCGCGGTGCCTTCGGGCTGCAGGTAGTCGTACACCTTCTTTGCGCCTTCGAGCGTCATGCGACCGTCCTCTGTCCAGATCTGGCGGACCGTTTCGTAGGCCCTGTCATTGGCCTCCGGCGTAAGCTTGGGGAATTCCGCCGCCATGATCGCCTTGCCGCGTTCAGGGTCGAGCAGAACGGTCTGTGCCTCGAGGAACGCAGCGACGACCTTCTTCACCAGTTCCGGGTTCTTCTCCAGCATCCCCGGGTAGGTCGCGACCGTCATGAAGATCAGGTCGCGGAATGCCTCGACCTCGCCGCTCATGATGTTGATGAGCGTCCCGCCCAGGCCTTCCTGCTCGAGCAGGACGCCTGCCGGTTCGAACGGCATGGCGGCGTCGACCACGTCGCCGCGGAATGCCCCGACGTACGCCGCCGGATCGCCGCCAAGATAGGCAAGCTCGACATCGCCCGGCAGGGTCAACCCGTACTCGCGCGCCAGAACGCGCAGCATCTTTTCGCCGGACCCCCCGGCCGAAGGCGTGCCGACGCGGTGGCCCTTCAGCGCCCTTACGCGCTCGGCAAGGCTCTTGTCCTTGTTGGCCTCGAGCAGTTCGTTGTCGGCCACCACGTTGTTGAGCGGCCGGTCGGCAATGTTGAAGATGGAAACGATGTTGCGTCCCTGGGCGGCGGCGGTGAGCACGTGCTCATAGCTCAGGATGCCGAAGTCCGCCTCCTCGGTGAACACCGCCTGGAATGCGAGCGCCCCACCCTTGACGGTGATCACTTCCGCATCAAGGCCGTGCTTTTTGAAGATCCCTTCGCGCACGGCGACGTACAGCGGCCCCGAGAAGTATCCGTGGCCGATGTTGACGATCTTGACCGCTTCCTGGGCCGCCGCGGCGGTGCACATGACCATGGCAGACAGCACGGCGACGAGAGCAAACCTGATCGATTTCATTTGCGAGGCTCCTTCCTGTTTCCGTTGTGTCGCGGCGCCCGAGCAGCGCTCTTGTTGCGCGAGCCGCATCAGCGGCCAACGACCTTCCATCCTTCCATGCGCAGCTGTACCGAGCCGACGATCTCGTTGAAGATCACCGCAAGCACGGAGATCACGACGAGGGCGGCGAACACTCCCGCGGTGTCGAACTCGCTGCCGGCCAGCTGGACCAGGTAGCCCAGCCCCCGGTTGGCAGCGATCATTTCGCCGATGATGGTCCCGATCAGCGCGTAGGGGACCGACGTCTTCAGGCCGACGAATATCCAGGACGTGGCCGACGGCAGGACGACCTTGAACAGGATCTGGGAACGTGACGCGCCCATCAGCCGCAGGCTGTCGGTCAGGTCGCGATCGACTTCGCGCACGCCGGAGAACGTGCTCACGAACACGAGGAACACGACGAGCACGGCGGCAAGCGCGATCTTGGAATTGATGTCGAGCCCGAACCACAGAATGAACAGCGGCGCGAGTGCGACCTTGGGCAGGGCATTGAACGCCCAGATGTAGGGATTGAGCAGGCGGCTGAGGAACGGCGACAGACCGAGCCAGACCCCGCCCACCACGCCGGCGGCGGCACCGATGGCGAAGCCGACGAGCGTCGCGTAGACGGTCGCCCACACATGGATCCAGATGGTGCCGCTCGCGATCCACTCCCACAGTCGGCTGATCACCGCCAACGGGTTGCTGACCATGAACTCGTCGACCAGCCGTCCCGCCGCGAGCTGCCACACGACAAGGATGAGCACACCGAACGCGACCTGGAGCACGGCCATCGCCGGCGTGCCGATTTCGGCCGCGGAGCGACGGGCCGCCCGCTTCCTGCTGCGGACGGCGCGACCTTCCTGGTCGGTGTCGAGCCGAACAGTCATAGCTTTTCCTCGACGTACTCTTCGCGAAGCCGTTGCCAGATCGTGTCATAGAGGCGCTGGAAATGCTTGGTGAACCGCACCGCCTGGACGTCGCGCGGTCGCGGCAGATCAATGGCCTGCTCGAAGGCCACGCGGGCCGGTCTCTTCGTGAAGACGACCACCCGGTCGGCGAGCGTGATCGCCTCGACGAGGTCGTGGGTCACGAGCACGATGGTCTGCTGGTTCTCCTGCCACAACCTGAGAAGCAGCTCGTGCATGGCGATGCGCAACTGGGCGTCGAGGGCCGCGAACGGTTCGTCGAGCAGCAGCGCCTGCGGCCCGTAAAGCAGCATGCGGGCGAGGCAGGCCCGCTTGCGCATTCCGCCCGAAAGCTCGCTCGAATACTTGTCTTCGAACCCGTCGAGCCCGACGTGGGCGATCATCGCACGTGCCGCCTCGTAGCGCCTTTCGCGCGACCAGCCGTTGATTTCCAGCGGCAGCGCGACGTTGTCGAGGACGTTGCGCCACGGCAGCAGGTTGTCCTTCTGGGTCATGTAGCCGACGTTGGTGTTCACGTCGGTGACCTCGCGGCCGTTGTAGTACACCTCGCCCGCGGTCGCCTCGTAGAGGCCCGCGATCATGTTGAGGAGGGTCGACTTTCCACATCCCGACGGGCCGATGAAGGCCACGATCTCGCGCGGCGAGATCTTGAGGTCGACGCCTTCCACGGCGCGCACCTCCTCGGCGCCGGTGCCGAAGGTCTTGTGCAGCGACCTCAGCTCGATCATGGCTTCTGCGGACATCAGAAGATCATCCGCTGGTGACCGCCGTCGACATCCAGGTTTGCTCCGCACACGTAGGAGGCCCGCTCCGATGCCAGGAAGACGACCGCATTGGCTATGTCGTCGGGTTCACCCCAGCGTCCCAGCGGAACGGTCTCGCCCCAACCCGACTGCTGCTGTTCGAGGCTGCGACCGAGGTACCGCTCGTTGTCGATGACGAGGTTCTCCGTCAGCGGACTCGTGATCCGGCTCGGGCACACCGCATTCACGAGGATGCCGTAGCGGCCGAGATCGTCGGACAGCGACTTCACGAAGGCATGCTGGGCCGCATTGACGACGGCCGACCCCAGTACCTGGCGCCCGGGCACCTTGCCGGCCTGGCCGATGACCAGGATGACGCGCCCGCCCTTCTGGCGGCGCATGTGCGGCACGGCATGGCGCACGATCTCCCAGGGACCGAGTACCTTGGTGCGGAAATGAGCCTCGACGTCGGCGGACGTCAGTTCATCGAGGCTGCCGCGAAGATGCGTCCCGGCATTGCTGACGATGATGTCGAGACGGCCGAACCGTGCGACGGCCTCGGAAACGAGGCGCTCGGAATCGTCCGCACGATCGACGTGCGCAAGCGTGCCTGCGACCTCTCCCGCCGGCGCGAGGCTTGTGATTGCGTCCTGCAGGCGGGTCTCGTCGCGGCCGCAGAGGAAGACCCTTGCCCCCTCTTCGAGCAAGCGCCGGGCAATCGCCAGGCCGATACCGCTCGTCCCGCCCGTGACCACGGCAACCTTGCCATCGAGACCCAGTTCCATTTGGCCCCTCACCCGAACACGTAGCGATGATATCCGCCATCGACCGACAGCGATGTTCCGGTCACGAAACCGGCGCGATCCGAAGCGAGGAAGGCGACCACGTCGGCAATCTCCTCCGGCCGGCCCAGGCGGCCGAGTACGTTGGCGCGGGTGAAGCCGGCAAGCGCGGTCGCCCGATCGACATTTCGGTCGCGCATCTCCTTCTCGATGGTCCGCGACACGATCTCGGTTTCGACGTACTGCGGGCAGACGGCATTCACGCGGATGTTCTCTCGCGCCAGCGCGTCGGCGATCGACTTCGTCATCGCCTGCACCGCGGCATTGGCGATGCCCGAAGGCAGGCGGTCGGGATGAGGGTGGCGCGCCGCCTGGCCGATGATGTTGACGATGCGGCCATCACCCTGCCTGCGCATCTGCGGCACCACGGCGCGGATCATCCCGAGAAACCCGAACAGCTTGGTGTCGAGCTGCTGCTGGAGCTGGGCGTCGGTCATGTCGTCGAACGACCCGCGGACGTGGGTGCCGGCGTTGTTGACCAGCATGTCTATCCGGCCGAACCGGTCGAGGGCCCTGGCGACAAATTCGGTCCGGGCATCCTCGTCGCTCACGTCGGCAACGCAGGTCAAGACGTCCGCTCCCGCCGACCGCAGGGCGTCGCCCGCCTCTTCGAGGCGGTCGGCATCGCGCGCGCAGATGGCGACGCGAGCGCCTTCCGCAGCCAGCCTGCGTGCGACCGCGAGACCTATCCCGCGAGAGGCCCCGGTAACGATTGCCGCCTTTCCCGAAATCGACAGGTCCATCGGCCTCGAGCTCACCACAGGCCTTTCAGGCGCCCGCCATCGGTGTTCACCGACACCCCGGTGATGTAGCTGGCCCGTTCCGAGCACAGGAACACGATGGCATTGGCGAGTTCCTCCGGCTTGCCGAACCGGCCGAGAGCGTTCTTCCGGGTCACCAGCCGTCGTGCCTCTTCCTCGCTCGACGCGCCGAGCTCCTTCTGCAGGCCCTGGGCATTGCGCTTCCACAGATCGGTGGCGACCCAGCCCGGGCATATCGCGCTGACCAGCACGTTGTGCGGCGCGAACTCGGTGGACAGCGACTTCGTCAGATTGAGAAGCGCGCTGTTGGTCATCCCCGACCCGAACATGTACGGATCGGGCTCCTTGCCGGCGCCGCCGATGACGTTGACGATCCGGCCCCAGTTCTTGTTCCTCATGGTCGGCCAGACGGATCGGATTGCCCGCATCCATCCGAACAGCTTCGTCTCGAGCTGTGTTCTCAGGCCTTCTTCGGTCAGTTCTTCGAAACGGCCCGAGTACATGGTGCCGGCGTTGTTCACCAGGATGTCGACGGTGCCGTAAGCCGCCATCGTCTCGTCCACCAGGCGCCTGATGTCGTCGGCCTTGGTCATGTCGGCGGCAATCGAGCGGATCTCGCCTCCGGTCTGTCGCGCCAGTTCGTCGCAGGTTGCGGCCACCTCGTCACCGTTTCGCGAGCACGTCATGACGCGGACGCCTTCCTCGAGGAATAGCCGCGCCGTCTCCCTGCCGATGCCACGGCTGCCGCCGGTGACGATGGCCACTCTTCCTGTAATCCCGAGATCCATTCGCCTTCTGTCCTACTGTTGAATGTGCCGGTTGATGAAGTTCAGGGTCAGGGCCCGGGCGCGCTGGGCGCTCGGAGCGTGAAACGCTTCGCGATGATCGCAATTGAAGCCGTGATCGGCCGGGAAGAGGTGAGCCTCGATCTGCGGATTGGCCTGCAGGATGATGTTACGGTCCCGTTCCGGAATCCGCGGGTCGTGCTCACCGAAATGCATCAGCACCGGCACCCGTGGCGTTTCGTTCGCGAACGGCACCGTCTGGCCGCCGTAGTAGGAAACCGCGCACGCAAGGCCCTCCAGACGGGTCGCGGCGAGGAACGCCAGCGTCCCGCCCCAGCAGTAACCGACCACCGCAACCGGACCGTCGGACCGGACGGAATCAATGGCGGCCTGCACGTCGAGGAGCGTCTTCTCCCAGGCAATGGCCGCCCGCAAGCGCCTGCCGGTGGCGATGCTGTCCGCGTCGTATCCAAGCTCGGTGCCAGGGGCCACCCGGTCGAACAGGGCGGGCGAAACGACGCTGAAGCCGTCCTTCGCATAGCCGTCGCAGACTTCGCGGATGTGACGGTTCACACCGAAGATTTCCTGAAGCACCACGAGACCGCCGAGGGGCGTTTCGGCCGGCCGCACCCGGTAGGCGGCAAGAACGTGACCATCTGCAGAACGAAGTTCGACCTGGTCGCCTGCGAGCGGCACCGGGGTCGACGCGCGGGTGTCGGAATTCCTCGACGTCATGCCGGTTCCGATCGCCCGCGGTGGCGGCGCGCAACCGATCGTGCCTGCTGGATGATCCGTATACCGGCACGCGCGACAGCCATGCCCAACCCTTCAGCTTCCCCGATCGCTCAGCGGAGCCTCGGCCGCTGACAGCTTCTTGTCTTTGATTTGCAGCCAAGATTGTATGACAATATCCAGCGACCAAATTTGCGTCAAGCAACCCACCGGTGTTGACGAGCGCCAGATGAAACTCCGTGCCGACCCTGCCTCAGCCGAACCCGTCGCCACGGAACAGAAGCGCGGCGCGACGGTCGACTACGTCGTCTCGCAGTTGCGGCAGGGGATTCTCGAGGGGCGCTACGTAGCCGGACAGCGCCTGGTCGCGCGCGATCTGACCGAAGCTATGGGGATCAGCCGCGGCCCGGTGCGCGAGGCGTTCCGCCGGCTCGCGGCAGAGGGGCTGGTCGAACTGGTGCCCAACCGCGGCGCCATGGTGCGCCACCTGACGCGCAAGCAGGTGAAGGACCTGTTCCAGATACGCGAGACGCTGGAGGGACTTGCAGCAAGGCTGGCAGCCGAGAGCATCGACCGTGGGGATAACCGCCGTGTGTTCTGCGAGGTCTGGGAACATGTCCGGCCGACCAGCAGCGTCCTGCCGTGGAACATCTTCATCACCAACAACCGGCTCTATCACCACACGATCGTTGCCATCGGCGGAAACGAGCAGTTGTCGGAGCTGATCGACAACCTTCAGCTGCCGATCATGATGTTCCAGATCGGCAGGGCGATGCAGCCGGAGAATGCCGCGATCTCGCACGAGGATCACGAGCGGGTTGCCGAAGCGATACTGGCGGGCAGGCCGGAAGACGCGGAGGCCGCCATGCGCACACATCTGCGGCGCTCATTCGAGTGGGTGAGCCAGCTTCCGGATTCGGCATTCAAGCGCGAGCCCCGCTGACGGGGCCATTGTCAGCGGGCATAGGTTCGCTGCGACAGCGGCAGGGCGTCGACACGCTGGGACAGCATGCGGAGCAGGCCGGCCTCTGCCCGGTTGAGACGGGCACGAGGATTGGAGACCAAGTAGATGTCGATCGCCGGCGCATCCTCGTAGGGCGGGAGACGCCACAGCAGCCCGTCCCGCACATCGCGCTCGACCGCGTGCACCGGCAACGGGCCGATCCCCAAGCCGGCCACGATCATCCGCCGGACCTCCTCGAGGTTGGAGGAGACGCCGATAACCCGATCGTCGATGCCGGCGGTTGCCCGCAACAATGTCACCGGCCGCAGCGCGTCCGACAGCCGGTCGGTACGAAACGAAACCGATGTCTCGCCCTTCAGGTCGGAAAGCGCCAGACCGGTCTTGCCGAACAACCGATGGCGCGGCCCGCAGAAGAATCCGAAATGTTCCCGGAACAGCAGCTTGTACGTGAGCCTCGGATGCTGTTCGTGGACCAGGCACACGCCGAACGAGGCCTGCTTCTCCAGCACGCGTTCGGTAACCACCGAGCTTGTCGCCACTTCCACGGAATAGGTGGCGCGGGGATGGGCACGGTGAAACTCGCTCAGCGCATCGTCGAAGAGCGGCGAGATCACATGGCTCGCCATGGCTATCCTCACCTCGCCGGCGACCTCGTCCTCGACGTCGCGAAGGAGCACGGACAGCCGACTCACCGAACCGTAGATCTCGACGCACTCCCTGTAGAGCAGGTTGCCCGCCTCGGTGACCCGGAAGCGTCCCGGACCACGGTCGACCAGTCGCTTGCCGAGCTTGGTCTCGAGCCGGCGCAAGGCGTTGCTGACCGTCGGCTGCTTGAGCAGCAACCTGTTCGCGGCCGCCGTTATGCCGCCCTCCTGGACGATCACCATGAATGTTCGCAGGAGATTCCAGTCGAGATCCCATGCGACACGTTCCATGCTCCGTTCCACGGCCCCTCCGACATTCATGAGATCTATATTACGTATACGAAATATCTATTTGCAGAATACTTCGCCGGGAGTCATCATTCAATCAAAGAATGATGAAGCGCACGAACATCGCCCGCGGTGATGTTTGGCAATTCAGGGGGAAGGGCTACCGGATGCAGACCGGTGAACGCTCCGTGCAGCCGTGGCTGTTGCTGTCGCCGGCGTTAGCGGCAGTGGGCGTGCTACTCGTCGTTCCGGTCGCCTTCATCATCGTCTATTCGTTCTGGCTGCGCACCGCGATCGGCACCGAGCAGGTTGGCTTCCATCTCGACAACTGGATCGAGGTCCTGACCGACCCGTTCTACCGCGACATTCTCCTGCAGACGTTGCGCATCGCCGTTCTTACCACGATCGGCTGCATCATCCTCGGCTATCCGCCCGCCTATTTCCTTGCCATGTCGCAGACGCGTCACCGGCTGTTTCTGCTGATCCTGCTCATGGTGCCGTTCTGGATCAGCTACATCATCCGCACGATGTCCTGGATCAACATCCTCGGCGTCTCCGGCGCCCTGAACTCCATCCTCATGTGGCTGGGCGTCGTCGATGAACCGCTGCAGCTCCTCTACAACGAGGCGACGGTCATTCTCGGTCTCGTGCACTTCCTGCTGCCGTTCATGGTGCTGAACGTCTTCGTCAGCCTCGAGGGCATCGACCGCAACCTGCTCGACGCATCCCGCTCGCTCGGCGCAACCGACTGGCAATCGTTCATCGAGGTGACGCTGCCGCTGTCGATGCCGGGCCTCGCGGCGGGCAGCCTGCTCTGCTTCGTCCTCGCCGCCGGAACCTACATCACGCCGCTGGTGCTGGGCGGCCCGACCAATGCGATGTTTGCCAACCTCGTGTTCGACGCCGTGATCACGCAGCTGAACTGGCCGCTGGGAGCCGCACTGTCGCTCGTCCTGCTGATCGTGCTCGGCGCGGTCGTCGGCCTCTACAACCGGTTCATCGGGATCGACCAGCTGGCCAGGAGCATCCGGTGAGGCAACGGCGATGACCGGATGGTTCTGGATCAGGCTCTACACGATCGCGGTCTACCTGCTGATGTTCGTGCCGGTCGCGGTCGTGGTGCTGCTGTCGTTCAACGCCTCGCAGTTCGGCGCCTTCCCGATGCAGGGCCTGAGCCTTCGCTGGTTCGCGCAGCTGTGGACCAACGACGCCATCATGCGGGCGCTCCGGGTGTCGTTCCTGCTCGGGGGATTGACGGCGCTGATCTCGACCACGATCGGCGTGCTGGCGAGCCTCGCGCTCGTCCGCTACCGGTTCCCGGGGAAGACCCTCATCTCGACCGCCCTGATAGCGCCGATACTGGTGCCGGAGGTGGTGCTCGCGGTGGCGCTGCTCCTGTTCCTGCGCTCGCTCAACATCCCGCGAAGCTTCGTCCTGTTGCTGGCCGGCCACGTCATCTTCACGCTGCCGTTCGTGATCCTGGTGGTGCAGGCGCGGCTGATCGGCATCCGCCGGGAATACGAGGAAGCCGCACTGAGCCTCGGAGCCGGCCCGGTGCAGACCTTCTTCGCGGTGACCTTTCCGCTGCTCTTGCCGGCGATCCTCGCCGGCATGCTGTTCGCGTTCACGATCTCGTTCGACGACATCACCGGCACCCTGTTCTGGAAGCCGGGCGGAATAGAGACCGTGCCGACCCAGATCTTCGCCATGCTGCGCCATTCGATCAGCCCCGAGATCAACGCGCTGGGCACCGTGATGATCGTCCTGACCGTGGGACTGCCGCTGCTCGGCGCCGCGCTCGCAAGGCGCCGGTCGGTGGCGCGCATGGCCGGGACGTGACGACCCCATGGAAGAGGAAACGACACCGAAGGAGGACTGACAATGGATGACCAGACACGGTATGCGCGCCTGCTGGAGCGATACGGCAACGGCGACATCGACCGCCGCACATTCCTGAGCCTCATAGGCGCCGCCGCCGTCACTGCCGGCATCGTCGGCGGCCCGTTCGCCCGCCACGCGCTCGCGGCCACCCCCGACCAGATCCGGTTCGACGGCTGGGGCGGCGTGGTGTCCGAAGCATTCCGCAAGCACGCCTTCGATCCCTACGAACGGGAAACCGGCATCAAGGTCGTCGACGGCACCTTCGGAGGCGCTGACGAATACCTCGCCCGGGTGCGCGCGAGCCAGCCCGGCGAGTTCAACCTCGCCCACCTGTCAGGCGTGTTCGATTACGCCCGCTACCACGCACTCGATCTGAGCTCCCAGCTCAACGAGGACAACATTCCCAACCTGAAGAACGTCATCGTCGCCCTCCAGGACGTCCTGCGAAAGCTCAGTGGCGGCTCCCTGTCGGCGGTTCCCTACGACTACGGCACCACCAGCCTCGCCTACAACCGCAAGCACATCTCCGACGACGAGATCAGGGAGAAGGGCGCGAAGATCCTCCTCGACCCGCAGTACAAGGGCAAGATCGGCGGGTGGAGCGACTGGAAGACGCGGATCTGGTACGCCGCGTTGCAGACGGACCAGGACCCCAACGGCATCGAGGACATGGACGCGGTGTGGGACGCCATCCGCACCAACCGCGATCTGGTCCTGAAGTACTGGACCTCCGGTGCCGAACTCATGAGCCTGCTGGCCGAGGAGGAAATCTATGTCACCGAGGCCTGGTCGGGCCGCGTGCGCGCGCTCCAGGATCAGGGCCACGACATCGGCTATTTCGATCCGCCCGGCGGGCTCGGCTGGCAGGAGTGCATCTTCGTCATCAAGGACAGCCCGATGGAGGCGACCGAGACGCTGCTGAACTTCATGCTCGAACCGGAAGTCGCCATCGCGGTGGCGGAGGGGCAGAACTACCCGCCGTCGCTCGACCCGCAAAAGGTCGATCTCGGCGACAAGGTGCCCACCCTGCCGGCCTTCGATCCCACGGGTACGCTCAGCGAACTCAACTTCTTCGACCCCGACTACTGGAACGGCCACGAGGAGGAGTGGTCGAAGATGTACGGACGGGTCGAGCGCGGCTACTAGCACGCATGGCACGGCCCTTCCTCCGCCTCAGCCGGGGGAAGGGCCGGCTTCCCTGCATCGCCGGATACGGATCCCGATGAGCAAAGCCCCGGTGGCGGTCGAACTCGAAGGCGTCGTCAAGCGCTTCGGTGCCCTTACGGCCGTCCATGAAATGAACCTCGCGGTGGAGGACGGCTCCTTCGTCAGCTTCCTCGGCCCGTCCGGCTGCGGCAAGACGACGACCCTCAGAATGATTGCCGGCCTGCTGACCCCGACCAGCGGCGAGATCCGGATCAACGGCCGGCGCATCAACGAAACGCCGATCCACAAGCGCAACCTCGGACTGGTGTTCCAGAACTACGCGTTGTTTCCGCACAAGACGATCTTCGACAACGTGGCGTTCGGCCTCAAGTACCGCGGCGTCTCCCGGGCCGACGCCGCCAGGCGGGTACGGGAAGCGCTCGAACTGGTACGACTGCCGGATGTCGCCAGCCGCTATCCGGCACAGCTCTCCGGTGGCCAGCAACAGCGCATCGCGCTGGCGCGGGCGATCGTCATCCGGCCCGACGTCCTGCTTCTCGACGAACCGCTTTCCGCCCTCGACGCCAACCTGCGCGAAGAGATGCGGGTGGAGCTGAAGGGCATCCAGCAGAAGCTCGGCATCACCACCATCTTCGTGACGCACGACCAGGCCGAAGCGCTTGCGTTGTCAGATCGCATCGTGGTGATGAGCGAGGGGCGGGTCGAACAGATCGGTCCGCCCGCAGAGGTCTACAATCGCCCGCGGTCGGAGTTCGTCGCCCGCTTCCTCGGTAACGCCAATCTGGTGCCGGCCCGCATCGTGGGTACGAATGGCAGCAACGTCGAGATCGAAGCCGAGGCGCTCGGCCGGCTGATCCTGCCGGCGGACCGGACAAGCGGAACCGATCGTGCCGAGGGGCTGCGGCTGGTGATACGGGCGGAAAAGCTGCGTCTGGACGATCCGCAAGCCGGCTCGCCGGACGACGCGACGACACTGCAGGGCGTCGTCGACACCGTCGACTATCAGGGCCAGGTGGCGCGCTATTTCGTGACCGTCAACGATCGCCAGCTCCAGGCCATCAACCCGATCGACGAACGCCCCCATGCGGCCGGCGCAGTGGTGTCGGTCCACATCCGGCCGAAGGACTGCGTTCTTCTGCCGCCGGCACAGGGCCGGGCGGGAACGGCATGACCGCACCGGCGACGGCCCCTGCGGCAACGGTCCCGACGCGCAGGAAGGTCATCGTTACCTGCGCGGTGACGGGATCGATCCATACGCCATCGATGTCGCCGCACCTGCCGATCACGGCCGACGACATCGCGGAACAGGCGATCGCGGCCGCCGAGGCGGGCGCTGCGATCCTCCACCTGCACGCGCGCGACCCTGGCGACGGCCGTCCGTCGCCCGACCCCGAACACTTCATGCAGTTCCTGCCGCGCATCAGGCAGGCGACCGATGCCGTCATCAACATCACCACCGGCGGCGGGTCGACCATGAGCGTCCGCGAACGGATGGCGGGGGCGCTGCACGCGAGGCCGGAAATGTGCTCGCTGAACATGGGGTCGATGAACTTCGGGCTGTTTCCCGCCCTCGGGCGTCCGCGCGAATGGCTGCACGGTTGGGAGCCGCAATACCTGGCGGCAACCAGGGACTTCGTCTTCAAGAACACGTTTGCCGATATCGAGACGATCCTGGAGGAACTCGGTGAGCGCCACCGAGCCCGGTTCGAGTTCGAATGCTACGATGTCGGCCACCTCTACACGTTGGCCCATTTCCTTGATCGCGGCCTGGTCCGGCCACCGTTGTTCATCCAGTTCGTCCTCGGCGTGCTCGGCGGAATTGGCGCCGAACCCGACAATGTCGTGTTCATGAAACGCACGGCGGACCGTCTGTTCGGCGATGGCTATGCGTTTTCGGTGCTGGGCGCGGGACGCCACCAGATGCCGCTCGCCAGCGTCAGCCTGGCGCTCGGCGGCAATGTGCGGGTCGGCCTCGAGGACAACCTCTACATCGCGAGGGGTGAGCTTGCCCGCTCGAACGCCCAGCAGGTCCGCAAGGTTCGCGAAATCGCCGACCGGCTGTCGCTGGAGATCGCAACGCCGGCCGAAGTCCGATCGATGCTTTCCCTCAAGGGCGGCGATGCCGTCGCATTCTGAATCCCCTGTTTCACGAGCGTGTCCATGAAGGTCATCTTCCACGAACTCCAGCGCCGCCATTATCCGCGGCATTTTCTGGTGAATGGTGCTCCGCAGCCCAACCCCGAGGTACCGGAGCGGGTCGACAGGCTCCTCGAGGCGGCCTGCCAGGCCGGGCACGAGCCTGAGACGCCCGGTGACTACGGGCTGGCACCGGTGGCCGCTGTGCACACGCCCGAGTACCTCCAGTTCCTCGAGCACATCCACGAGCGATGGCAGCGGATAGTGGGCGCTTCCGAGGAAGTCATACCGAACATCCATCCTGACCGGCGCAACGCGAGCTATCCGGCATCCGCGGTCGGTCAGGCGGGATACCACATGGCGGATACGGCCTGCCCGATTTCCGGGGAAACCTGGAACGCGGTCCGGTGGAGCGCCAACAGCGCCGTCCATGCCGCGAGGCTGGTGATGGACGGCAGCGGCTGCGCGTATGCGCTATGCAGGCCGCCGGGCCACCATGCCTTCGCCGATGTGGCGGGCGGCTTCTGCTATCTCAACAACTCGGCGATCGCCGCCCAGCAGCTGCGACACCGGTACGACCGGGTCGCCATCCTCGATGTCGACCTGCATCACGGCAACGGCACGCAGGGCATCTTCTATGCCCGATCCGACGTGCTCACGGTTTCGATCCACGCCGACCCCGTTCGGTTCTATCCGTTCTTCTGGGGGTTCGCGGGAGAACGAGGCGAGGATGCAGGCCTGGGTTACAACCTCAACCTGCCGCTTCCGCGTGGTTCAGGAGATGACGCATTCCTGGACGCGCTCGACCGCGCCATCTCTCGCATCGAGAGCTACGCGCCAGGCGCGCTGGTGATCGCGTTGGGGCTTGATGCGTTCGAGGGCGACCCGTTCGGCGGCCTCGCCGTGACGACACCGGGTTTCGCAAGGATCGCCGAACGGATTGCCGACCTTGGACTTCCCACCGTTCTCGTCCAGGAGGGGGGCTACATGTGCGACGACCTCGGCCGCAACCTCGCCGCCTTCCTGGACGCGTTTGCCGGCGCCCACTCGGTGCCGCCGCGATAGAACGGGCACCCTGGCGACTGCCGCTTCCGGTCAGAAGCCGACGTTGTCGCCTCCCTTGAGCTGCAGGATTTCGCGCGCCTCCGACGGTGTCGCGACGTCGAGGGAAAGGCCTTCCAGCACCTGGCGAATGAGCCGCACCTGCTGCGCATTGGACTCGGCAAGCCGTCCAGGACCGGCCCACAGCGAGTCTTCGAGGCCGACCCTGACGTTGCCTCCCATCGATGCGGCCATCGTGGCGACGGGTATCTGGTTTCGCCCCGCCCCCAGCACCGACCACACGTAACCGTTTCCGAACAGCCGATCGGCCGTGCGCCGCATGTGCATCACGTCCTCGGGATGCGGTCCGATGCCGCCGAGAATGCCGAACACCGTCTGCACGAACAGCGGCGGCTTGATCAGGCCGCGGTCGAGGAAATGGGCCAGGTTGTAGAGGTGCGCGGTGTCGTAGCACTCGCATTCGAACCGGGTGCCGTTGTCCGCGCAGGACTTGAGGATGTACTCGATGTCCTTGTACGTGTTCTTGAAGACCAGGTCGCGGCTGTTCTCGAGGTGCGCCCGTTCCCACTCGTGCCTGAACGTGTCGAACCGGTCGAGCATCTGGAACAGGCCGAAGTTCATCGAGCCCATGTTGAGCGACGCCACCTCGGGCCGGCACTTCAGGGCC
>Ga0079224_100003146_pt1 | contig 20577 bp, 9 predicted proteins | sample Stecom2015_FD_80414 | JGI IMG/M metagenome (GOLD analysis project Ga0079224, IMG submission 80414) | Agricultural soil microbial communities from Utah to study Nitrogen management - Steer compost 2015 | ecosystem: Environmental > Terrestrial > Soil > Agricultural land | place: USA: Utah...
ATTTCAAATATGGCTTTTACATTGCCACCACTTCCGTATGCATTCAATGCACTCGAACCACACATCGATGCGAGAACCATGGAGATTCACCATGGAAAACATCACAACGCGTATGTGACGAACCTTAACAATGCTATAGCCGGGACCGATGCCGAGAAGCTCAGCATCGAAGACATATGCAAGAACATTTCGAAATATCCCGTAGCTGTACGCAATAACGGCGGTGGGCATTATAACCACACGCTGTTTTGGACAATATTAGGTCCGAAGAGCTCAGGCGCTCCTGAAGGTGCGGTTGCTGATGCGATTAACAGTGCGTTTGGCAGCTTCGATGAATTTAAGACGAAGTTTGCTGCAGCGGCAGCAGGTCGATTTGGATCAGGTTGGGCATGGTTGATTAAGAATGACAGCGGAAAGCTTGAAATCACATCTACACCTAACCAGGATAATCCGTTGATGGACGTTGCCGAGACAAAGGGAACTCCGATACTTGGACTTGACGTATGGGAACACGCGTATTATCTCAATTATCAGAACCGCCGTCCGGACTACATCAGTGCATTCTGGAACGTGGTGAACTGGGATGAAGTAGCAAAAAGACTGAAGTAAATACAGAGAGGGCTTTCAAAACGAAAGCCCTCTTATTTTTTACGAATGACATAAGAAAGGCCGGCGCGGATTGCAAAATCCACATCAAAATAAAAATCACCGATGGCCTCAATGCGAAAATTGTCATTAAGTGGTTTCGACCATCCTGCTCCGAGTGAAATATCGTTGGCACCAACAAGCCCGCGCAGACGCACAAATGTGTGATCTGTCGGATACCATCGCACACCAAGAAGTAAACTTACGCCATCACCCGTCCAGACTTCGAGACCGGCAGTCGCGGTGATGCGACGAGAGGCGTAGTAATTAAACTCGCCACCAATTTGTGACTTGCCGAATAATTTAGTCTGATCGGTCTTGACGAGATCTGCATGAAGAGCTACCAACATATCGCGGGGTTCCTGCGCAGTGAGCCGACTCGCTGTAGCAACAAGCAGAAACAGAATTGTGATGCGAACTAACATGTCGAAAGAAAGCGCAAATATGGCACCGGAATTTCCAACGAAAGACATTCCCTTCAAAATTCTTTAACGGCCCTGAAGCCGGATTATCGCTACCTTTGTCAAAAACAAATCAGTGAAGAGGATCCTCAGGTTTATACTTGGTTTTTTTGCGGCGGTGCTGATACTGGTACTCGTGTTCCTGATTATCGGTATCCAGTCAGTTGATCGCACAGAACCGGAAGCTATGGATCATTACGGCAGGATGATGAATCAACTGGATTCCCTGTCTGATATTAAGGTTCCTTCACCCGCTGCCGCAATACGGACCGGATTCGCCAAAGAAAATCTTACACCTGCGTTCCCGGTGGCCACGGCGGGATACGGAAAGCGCCGTGGTAAACCTTACCCCGCTGTTCATGATTCTATTTTTGTAAGGGCAGTCGTTTTTGAAAACGGTGCCGCGAAAGTGGCCGTAGTAAGTGCAGACTTGCTGATCATTCCTCCGCGGGTCACTGAATTGCTTTCAAGAACACTTCCGGAAATAAATTTTTCACTCGACAACACATACCTCAACGCCACCCATACGCACAACAGCATAGGTAACTGGGGTGAAGGTGCCGCGGCCTTGATTTACGGATCGTACAGTGACAGTATCGTGACGTTCATCGCCGACAAGATTACTGCATGCATTCGAAAGGCCGACTCAGACCTTCGTGGTTCTCAGTTGCGTTCGGGGTCGATTCCGGTTCCGACGGCGGTAAAAAATCGTGTTGACAAGCAGGGCTCTGTAGATTCGCTGTTACACATTGTCGAGGTAGTGCGTGATGACAGCAGCAAACTTGTGGTTGCAAGCTTCAACGCGCACGCTACTTGTTTATATGCCAAAGACCTCGAACTCTCGCGTGATTATCCGGGCGTACTGGTTGACGATCTTGAAAACCATGGATACGATTTTGCAATGTTCCTGTCTGGTGCTGTTGGTAGTCACGGTATGGGTGCACCGGAAGCAGGGTGGTCATGCCTGGGTTGGATGTCTGACGAAATAATGGCAAAAGTAGATGAACTGCAACCGAATCTTTTGCCTGTGGAGGATAGCACGATTATGATGGTACGGGTGCCGTTGTATCTCGACGATCCTGAAATCAAGATTACGGAAGACCTGAGTTTACGTCCCTGGTTGTTTCGCGCAGCACTCAATGAATATCAGCCGTATCTCACAGCACTTCGCATTGGGAATATCATACTTCTGGGAACACCGTGTGATTACTCCGGAAGCCTGAGTGCCCCGGTCCGTAAGCTTGCAACGGAAAACGGGTTTCATCTGATGATCACAAGTTTCAATGGCCACTACATCGGTTATATAACCGAAGACAAATATTACGATCTGCCACATTACGAGACGCGCCTGATGAATTGGTATGGCCCCGGTAACGGAAGGTATATCACCGAGTGCCTGCTCCGCCTCCAGGAGGCCTTGTATTGATGCAAACAGTTCTACGGTTATGACAGACTACCCGGTTCTTGATGTTGTTCCCGAGTTAAAAGATCGTTTGACATCAAATCCAATCGTCATTCTGCAGGCACCTCCGGGTGCGGGAAAGTCTACGATAGTTCCGTTGCAGTTGATAAATGAACTGTGGCTTTCCGGGAAAAAGATTATCATGCTTGAACCACGTCGGCTCGCAGCCAAGGCGGTTGCCGAGCGCATGGCGGACTTGATTAACGAAGATTGTGGTGAGCGAATCGGTTACCGCGTACGATTTGAATCAAAGACAGGTGATCGAACAAAAGTTGAAGTTGTGACGGAAGGTATACTTACCCGAATGTTGCAGCATGACGCCGGGATTGAGGATACCGGTTTGATTATTTTTGATGAATTTCACGAGCGGAGCCTGAACGCCGATCTTGCATTGGCGCTAACGTTGCAATCGCAGCAGTTGCTACGACCGGATTTGCGCATCCTGATTATGTCGGCGACACTTGATGTGGCCGAGCTATCGTCGCTGTTGAATAACGCTCCCGTTATAACGTCGCAGGGCCGGCAATATCCCGTGACAATCCGTTATGAGCAGGCAGATCGTAGAGATTATCCGATATCGCGGGTTGTTCCCGCAATAAGAAGGGCACTCGCCGAAGAGGACGGAGATATCCTTGTTTTCCTTCCCGGTGCAGGTGAAATCAGAAGAGTTCAGCAGGAGCTTGAGGATACGGGTGTTTCAGCAGTGATCTATCCGTTGTATGCTGATCTGTCATTTGAGAAGCAGAAGGATGCGATTCTTCCGCGAAGAGATAGTCAGCGAAAAGTGGTACTTGCCACATCAATTGCTGAAACGTCACTTACCATTGAAGGAATCAAAGTTGTAATAGATTCCGGGGTGGCGCGTATTCCGCGTTTTGATCCACGCAGCGGCCTTACCCGACTTGAGACAGTGCCTGTTTCGAAAGATGCCGCCGAACAACGCGCTGGCAGGGCAGGCCGTCTCGAACCTGGAGTTTGTTTCCGCCTGTGGACGCAGAATGCGCATCACTTTCTTCCGGAGAAACGCAAGCCGGAGATACTCGAAGCAGATCTCGCTTCACTTGTTCTTGAATTGATGCAGTGGGGTGTAAACGATTCAAGCCAACTCAAATGGATAACACCGCCGCCGCAAGGAGCATTTGGTCAGGCAAAAGATTTACTTATCCAGCTGGAAGCTGCTGATGAATCGGGTATCACGCCGCGTGGGAAGCAAATGCTTTCATTTCCAACGCACCCGCGTATAGCGCACATGTTGATGCTTGCGCGTGAAGAATCTGCAACGATTCCCGGTTTGCTTCCGCTTGCCGCAGATGTTGCCGCGTTGCTCGAAGAACGGGATCCGCTTGATCGCAATGCCGGGGCAGATCTCACCTTACGTGTCGAGGCCTTGCGTCGCTGGCGACGAAAAGAAAAATTTATGGGTGAACGCAACGTATTCGAACGCGTGGAACGGCTTTCGATGAACTGGCGCAGGATGCTTTCCTGCAAGGTGGATGACACCGCACCTGTTGACACACAAATCGGGAAACTTTTGTGGGCTGCGTATCCGGAGAGAATCGCACAACAACAGGTGCGCAATGGCGAACGCTATAAACTCTGGAACGGAAGAATGGTCAGTCTTCCTCAAGGCGATCCACTGACTCGCGATGAATGGATATGTGTTGCACATTTGGATGCAGGAACCAAGGAGGCAAAGGCTTTCCTTGCAGCTCCTGTTGATTTGAAAGATCTCACTGGTCACGCCATTGAAAAAAACGTGGTTAAATGGGATGATGAACGCGAGATGGTTGCAGGTGTTCGCGAAAAACGTCTGGGGCCGTTGGTGTTGGAAAGCAAACCGAATCATCAGTTAACGGATGCTGAAAGGATACCTGTTATACTGGAAAAAATTCGCAACGCCGGTCTTGCAATGCTTGGTGACCCCGAACAAACCGCGGCGTTGCAGGCGCGAGTCCTCAGTTTACATCAATGGAGACCGGATGAGAACTGGCCACTGATTACGGAGGAATTCCTGATGGCGGAACTGGAATCATGGCTGACGCCTTTCCTTGCAGGCATAACCAAACAATCCGAATTGGCAAAGTTGGATATGAACGCAATCATTCGCTCAATCTTGCCGTGGGAACTTGAAAGCAAACTTGATCGGCTGGTACCGGAACGTATCGAAGTGCCAACCGGCTCGCGGATCAAGGTTGTATATGACAAGCATGGCGGGCCTCCGGTAGTTGAAGTACGATTGCAGGAAATGTTCGGACTACTTGAAACGCCGACGATCAACGAAGGGAGTACACGTGTGCTGCTGCACCTGCTCTCACCGGGATTCAAACCGGTGCAGGTAACGCAGGACTTACGGAGTTTTTGGGAAACCACGTATCATGAGGTCCGCAAGGAACTTCGCATGCGGTATCCTAAACACCATTGGCCCGAAGATCCATTGACTGCTAAGCCGGTTCGTGGCGCAAAGCGGAGGAACTCTTAATTTCGAAGATCGCGTACATATCGATCGATGTACGCATCCAGCTGCTTGCGTCTGTACTGCATGATGAACCTCGGATGTGGCAGTGGAAGTATCTCTCCGAAGAAGCCGTGCCGGGCATTGAGTTTTTGGAGATACTTGAAATTTTCACCTTCGCCGAGGCAAAAACAACGCTTCCTGCTAATTCCGAAATCAAGTTGTTTCCTGATACTTTGAAGTATGAACGTTTCAACGGTGGCGTGCAGTTCTTTGATGTCGTAGTAGTTGAGGTTCTTGCCATTCATGACGAAACCCAGCGGGCTGAGTGCGCTTATGAAGTAGCGGCTATAAAATTGCTCCGGTCCCCCAAATGCGTCAATCATCATATAGATGTACGTTGAAGAAAGCTCCGGTTTCTTTTGAAAATCGTTTTTGATCCCACAGTACTTTTCGAGATTAATTGGATCTGTGAACGGAACACCGGTTATCCCGCCGCCGAATCGTCCGGGGTTTATTCCGAGAATGATTTCACGTTCAGCGTTGTCGTTGTAAAAGCGTTCATAGAACAATCGCGTCACGGCAAACGTCTGCGCATCGCGGTATGGATTCATCACCTCGACGTCGCGGGGAAGTTCAGCTCGCAGGCGGATCTGTTTGTAAAAACTCAAAACCCTGGATGCAAACGTCTCATTTGGCGCAACTGACTTCATAGGCTATTGTAATTCAAAAGCGCTTTTGTAAAACTGTCGGGCCTGAATAAAATCAAGAAGTTCAAGGTAAAAAGGGTGAGAGCCCAGTGTGGCACTGTCGCCAATCAAAATTAGTTTCTTTCTCGCACGCGTCATTGCCACGTTTGTACGACGAATATCACTAAGGAATCCAACTTCGCCAGTGTTGTTACTGCGCACAAAACTAATTACGATTATGTCGCGTTCCTGTCCCTGAAACGCATCGACAGTGTCGATTGATATTTTTTTCCGGATCGGTTCGGTGACTTGAGAGGCTTCTTCAAGTTTTTTCAATTCGTCAACTTGTGAGCGATAGGGTGTAATCACAGCCATAGTGAATCCGGATTCGCTCCATTGTTCAGTGCCGATTTCGTTAATCAAATCCTCGACGATACGGATAACCAGCTGGGCTTCTTCGGGGTTATAGCGGCTAAGCGTTTCGGGATCCTGAATTTCCTCAAACCCACATCCTGCAGTATCAATAAATTCTACCGGTTGTGTGCTGCCTGGAAGTGTATGATTGCGTACGGATTGGTGCGCGCTCAAACGGTTTTCGTAAAAGTATTGTGAGGGAAAAGCCATGATATCTTCATGCATACGATACTGCACCGTTAACATGAATGATCGATTGCCATGTTTTTGGATGCCTTTTTCAAACAAGGTTTGTGAAAGTCCCTGACGTGCGGCGTCTGCTGACTTGATTGTCGGCGGAAGTTGAAAGTGATCGCCCGCGAGGATAACGCGCTCACACCGAAGCAGTGGAATCCACGTTGCGGGCTCAAGCGCTTGCGCCGCCTCGTCAATGAATGCGGTGCGGAATTTCTTTCCACGTAGTACTGGATGTGAACTACCCACCAGTGTCGCGCAGATAACCTGTGATTTTTGCAGCAAGTCATTGATGATATAAAATTCGAGTGCGTCGGCATCCGACTTGAGGAGTTTTGCTTCCTGCAACAGCATTTTTCGTTGTTCGCGCTCGTGATAACCAAACTTGCGTTTAAATTTAAAGGCGTTGGTCCGAACCTGCTCCATCTTTTTTCGAAGGTCGCGCAATTCCTGGTAGTGCGGATGGGCTGCTATTCGCGCGTCTAGTGTTTTGCTGAGACTCTGTTCGGTTACGCGTGCAGGGTGTCCGATGCGCAGTACCTGCAACCCCTTCTCCTCGAGCTTGTCGGCAAGAAGATCAACGGCTGCGTTACTGGGAGCACAAACGAGCACTTGCTTTTCACGCTGGACAGTCTCGTAGATGGCGTATACCAGCGTGGTGGTCTTTCCTGTGCCTGGCGGTCCGTGAATAAAGGCGACGTCGTTGGTCTGAAGAACATGTTTGAGCGCCTCATGCTGGCTGTCATTTAGTTCGGAATCAGCGTCGGGTCGCTGTGCAGTTTCTTTTCTAAGTTCGCTTGTGCGATCACCCAGAAACAGATCCCGGAATGCAGCGACGCGATTGCCATCGGCCTGGAGTACTTCCTTCAAAGCGTACTCCATTTCGCGATAGCTCATCTCATCAAACATGACGTCAACGCCAAGTAAGCCGTCTTCGATCCAGTCGGGCAATTCGTCGCCATTCAAAGTGATTACCATTACGTTGTCGCGAACGTAATTCACAACGGCATTCACGTGATCTTTTTCAGGATTTCCGGAAGCATTGGAGAACAGGCTTACTGATTTGCCACTTTGAAACGCGTGAGGTTGGTCTAATTGCGTCGTCCTTTCCAGTTCGAGGATGAGGCGTTCACCGGTGCCGATGTAGTCGCGTTTAAGCTTTACCGGGTACCACGTTGTGCCTTCCTGCGTCCGTTCATGAAGCGACCGGAGCAGCACCTTTTGCCGATAGTATTCAAGGTCCGCCTGACGCTCCATTTGGATGAGTTGGAGCGTTTTCAGCAACTGTTCATGCGCATTCATCGTGCAAAGATAAGAATGGAAACGAATGACGGCGGGTGATTAATTGCTGTTAAGAACGACGGTCGTTTCAGCTTGCAATAGCGACTGCAACTTTCGAATCTGTTCCTGGTTCTGCGACGAGAATATCGCATTCACAATGTTTTGCTTTTCCCGCGTAGTTAATCTCCAACTCAGCGATGCGCGAGCGTTGTTTTGACGTAAACTGTCAAGCTTGCTCATAATGGGGCCATAGTTTTCAGCAAGATATTGGATGTCGATGCGGTCAATTTTTCCGTTGAACCAGCTGCGCGCATAGCTGATTGCCATGTCACTGTTGATGTCCTGAAAGTTTTCAAAATTGTTGTACACCGTGCTGATCGGTTGAGTCAGTCCGTCAATCAGATTCGGTTTCACCGCCGGGGCAATCGTATTAAGCTTCGGGGAGTCACGGATCGAAATGAAGATCACTCCGGATGTATTTTCTTCAATCCATTCGCGATAGGCATACATAAAACGCACGGCGTCACTCAGTCCGAAGTTATCTGAGATTCCGGCGTCCATAATGGAAATCTGGGGGTTGGTAGGAAGGGTCGTGTTGGGTGTTATGTACGGGAAGGTTGCACTCATGCGTAATGCCGAGAGGAAGCGCAGGTTCTTTGCACCTTGCTCGCTGAACAGTCGTTGAAAATCCACTCCTCCGACTTTAAACAACGGATACTCAGAATAGTTGGCGATATCATAATTCATGAAGGTGACTGGTCGCGGCGCAATGTAGAGGCGCCTGCCGTCATTGACGATCGTCGGCGTCAGGATCATCATCGGGATTTCGCCATTGAGTTCGAGGCTGTCGTATGCTGAAATGGGTTTGTCCATCAGCCCCTCCGTGATTTGATTAAGTTGTTCTTCAAATGTGTAACTCCGGTCCTTGTAATAGCTGTCGCCGAAGTACTCGAATTTTGTAAAGCCGACAAAGAGATCATTTGCAAGGAGACTAAAGATCAGTGGATTTAAATTGTCGGTGGAAATTTTCTGACGATGACTACTCGCATACGGTTTTCGGTCTTCGCCGAGTTTCTCGCGTAGTTTGAGTTCACGGAAGTAGCTTGCACCAATCAATCCCCCGGACGCTCCGGTAATCAGAATTGTATTATCCCAAAGCTTTCCTTGTGTGACACTGTCTGCAAACTGCAGCGCATTGAATGTCCAAAGTGCTGCGCGTTTTCCGCCTCCGCTGGCACAGACGAAGATCAGGGACGGGGGATTGTGTTCCGGAAACTTTTTTCGCCAGTTTTCGAGCATAACTAAATTGGCCCGACGGTCTTGTTCGATCGTGGCGGAATCGCTTAATGCCTTGATTGACTTCACGGAATATTCGGCAGGAGGCATGTCGTAATTCAATCCAAAGGCCTTGTATGTTTTGCTGAAATAATCCTGGCCGACAAAATAATTTACAAGTAGGAATAGCACCAGTGCGGCCGTTGCTGCCCAACCGCCAAACCAGTAGGAGAACGCTCCCGCCATCATGACGAAAATAGTGAGGAATATGATGAAGCTCGCAGCCGCGGGAAGCTGGAACAGAGGATAGTCTTTAAAGATTCCGAGAACGACAACTAGGCCAATGATCAGCAATTCAATGATGACGAGGTTGAAGTGATTTTGATCGAAGACCTGGATGATCGTCTGCTTGTCGTAAAAACTTGTTTCTTCAATCGGTTTGAAACGAAGGTCCAAATCGAGATAGTTGTCGACCCGTACTTGCTTCTTTCTGGCGATATCCAGTTTCTTCATCGCACTCGCCCGGGTGATCTTGACGTTTTGTTTGATTTTTTCGTCGATTCGGCAAACGACGTATTTGAAGATGTCTTTATTCGTCAGCCTGAAATAGATGAAGAAGATCACAGTCATCAGGATATATCCTGAAAGCAAACCGGTGAGGTTTGCGGCGAGTCCCTTTCCTGTGGTGTATTCGTTGTTGATTTGAAAAACGACGATCTGATAAATGTACGTCAGGAGAAACGCCAGCGGTATCACGCTATTGTTGAGAGCAAACTTCGTGAATGGCCGTGACAACGTTCCGACAAACGTAAAGCGGTGCCCGTCTATGATGTAGCAACTGATATGGAACGCGGTTGCAAAACCTGCGAGCACTAGTCCGATGATGAAAAACCCGCGGAAATCGACCGTGTTAAGATATTCGGGATCAAGAAAAAGGTAAGGAATGCCGAGGTAGCGACCGAAGCTGCCGGTTACCATGGCAAAAAGGATGATCCAGCAGAAAAGCAGGACAACATTCCGCTGGATATTATTAAGTAAAAGCTGTACAGGGAAGGAAAACGCGATGTTCTGTGCCCAAATATTAATCCTTCGTCGCATAAAATCACAAGTTCATCAAGTTAAAGAAACTTTCCAATTTGAGCACGGCGCCTTTTGGAAGTTAAGAATTCCCCTTTACTTTAATCCCCGAACAGAATTTCATCCCAACGAAGTCGTTTACCATATATCGAAGCTCTGCGGGTTCGGGTAAAACCCGTACGCTGGCAAAGGAGTACCTGAAACTTGCCCTTCGCCTTCGCGCGCACTATTTCCGGCACATTCTTGCGGTGACCTTTACTAACAAGGCTACGCAGGAAATGAAGGACCGTATTCTTGCCTACCTTGATGAATTCGCCAATGGCAAGGAGGGTGACCTCGCTACCGAGTTAAAAGAGGAATTAAAACTTGATGCCCTTTCGTTTCAGGCATATGCCCAGGAAGCACGTGCCGCGATTTTGCATGATTATTCCCAGTTTTCGATCAGCACCATTGATGCCTTCTTTCAAAAGGTAATCCGGTCATTCACGCGGGAGGCGGGGTTAAACGGTGATTATCGCCTTGAGATCGATCAGGATCTTGTGCTTGAGGAAGTTATTGATAACCTTATCGATGAGTTGGGAAACAATGCCGAGCTAACGGAGTGGGTAGTGGAGTACGCGCGTGAGAATCTCGAAAACGATAAACCCTGGGATGTTCGGAAAAGTCTGCTTGAGTTCTCCCGGGAAATTTTTCGCGAAGAGTTTAAGCTCATCGAGGATGATGTGGCAAAAGCCACGAGTGCTGAAAATTATTTCCGCAACCTGCGCAATGAGCTGCTAAAAGTGCGCATGTCTTTCCTACGCCGTCTAAATAAAGACGCCGGGGATATGCTTGAAATAATTCGCTCACAACCATGGAGTATCGACGATCTGAACCATGGCCATAACAGCGGCTTACCGACCCTGCTAAATTCGCTGGCAACTGCCAGGCGGGTTGGAGGTTTGCCAAAACCAGGAGTCCGCGTGATTGGTATGGCCGCATCTGCATCGGCCTGGCCAAAGAAGGCATCACCGTACCGTGCGAATATCTTACAGATTGCTGAAACAGAACTTGCCCCACGACTTCAATTATTATTAGACCTGCTTGAACGTGGTATCACGGATGCGCTGTCTGCTGAAGTAGCATTGGAAAATCTTTACGTTTTTGGATTGGTCGCCGACATCTCGCGCAAATTGCGTGAATACAAGCATGAGCACAACCTTATGCTTCTCGCAGATGCGCCAAAGTTTTTGAACAAGATCATCGAAGACAGCGAAACGCCTTTTGTTTATGAGAAGGTCGGTTCGTTTTATCGCAACTACCTCATAGATGAATTTCAGGATACGTCGGGATTACAGTGGAAGAATTTTTTACCGTTGTTGCGAAACAGCCTTGATCAGGGATATCCAAGTTTGGTTGTTGGTGATGTAAAACAGGCAATTTACCGATGGCGTGGCGGCGATCTGAATTTGCTACATTCTGCGGTTGAGCAAGACGTTGGCAGTACACGTGTTGATAAGTTAGCGCTGAATGCGAATTATCGCAGTACTGCCAATGTAGTTAATTTCAATAACGCTTTTTTTGCTTCTGCATCGTCAATCGCAAGTGTCGAAACAGGTCATGAGCTTGCATCTTCAGCTTATGAAGATGTAGCTCAACTCGTAACCAAAAAAGAGGAGGGATTTGTCCGGGTTCACTTTTTGCAGGACGAACCCGACGGTGAAAACTGGAAAGAGCAGGCGCTGAAGCGTATTCCTGAATACCTTGAGGAACTGCAATCTGCAGGCGTTCCACTCAATCAGATTGCCATTCTCGTAAGAAGGAACGATGAAGGGCAGGAGATTATTAAACATTTGCTGGAGTATCGTCTCAGTGGCAATGCCAGGCCCGGATGCAGATACGATGTAGTGTCGGGGGAGTCGCTGCGAATTGATTCCGCTGCAACGATAAGCTTACTGGAAGGTGCCCTTAAGTACCTGCTCAATCCGGATGACGCGCTTGCCCGCGCGCAGGTAGCTTTTGAATATGCACGACTAAATGACCCGGAGCACCCTTTGACGGAGGTGTTTTCCGTCACTAATGCGGTGGTATTCGAATCTGTGCTTCCTCCTGAGTTCACACGACAGAAAGCATCGCTCAAAAAGTTACCTCTCTTTGAACTAACGGAAACGTTAATAGGAATCTTTAAACTTGGAGAATATCAGGGTGAACTCGCGTACTTGCAGGCGTTTCAAAATCTCGTGCTCGACTTTTTCAATCGCGATCGCAACGACCTCGGTGCATTTCTCGAATGGTGGGAATTAAACAAGCAAAAAAAATCCATCCCGGTTTCAGGTCAGGTCGACGCAGTTCAAATAATGAGCATTCATAAATCCAAAGGTTTGCAATTTCGTTATGTACTGATTCCGTTTTGTTCGTGGATGATGGATCACGACAGCTTCAAAGCGCCGCAGCTGTGGGTGAGATCGGATCACGGGCTGTTCCGCGATGCGGGGTATTTGCCTGTGAAATACAGCTCCGCCCTTGAGCGGACACACTTCCAAACCTTCTATGAGGTGGAGCGCATCCGAACTTACCTGGATAATCTCAACCTGTTGTATGTTGCTTTGACGCGGGCAGAATCAGGGCTGACATTGTTTGCGCCACATCCTTCGAACAAGTCGGTAAGGAAAACTGTAGGCGGACTGTTGTACGCTGCCATCGAAAGTTCAATGGAGTTGGCGGGAAACCTGAACAAAGAGGAGGGTATTTTTTCCAGCGGCAAAGTTTTTCATTCGCGAACTGATGCGCCCGAGGCGTTGAATACGGTATCGCTGCAAACATATGCTGTGTCACCGTGGCGCGAGAAGCTTGTTATCAGAAAGAGTGCGCCTGGTTTTTTTGAATCCGACAACGACGACAGGAGAGAAAAGATCAACTACGGTATACATCTTCACGCGGTGTTGTCGCGAATTCGTCATGAAGACGAAATTGAAAGTGTACTCTCTGAACTTGAAATGGCGGGATCGATAACGTCATTGGAGCGCGTTGATCTTGCACATCGGCTTAAAGGCTTGATGGAAAATGACACGGTACGTTCGTGGTTTTCCGGTAATTGGGAAGTGCGAACGGAGGTTCCCATTCTTTTACCTGGCGGATCGGAAAGCAGGGTTGACCGACTGCTTGTGTCGGGAAAGAAGGCTGTGGTGATCGATTTTAAAACCGGTGAACCCGTTAAGGCCGACCAAAAACAAGTTGCCGATTATCTTGAGACGGTCAGGCGTATGAATTTTATCGAACCGGAAGGCTATCTGCTTTACGTAAGGACAGGTGAGATCATTGCCGTAGCACCTTCACGAACCAGGGTTGCCAGGAAGAAAGACGACAATCAGCTGGATCTCGGCCTTTGATTACTGGATCCGAATGAGATAGGCCTTAGGCCAGAGTTTTCCGGTCACGAGAAATGCGCGCGAGTTCCTGTCGTACGCAATACCGTTAAGGACATCTGCAGTAGGGAACTGGGCACGAATTTCATTGCCGAGACGTGACAAATCAAGTTTACCGACTACGGCACCATTGCTCGGATCAATCTTGATGATCCAGTTTGTCTGCCAGACATTAGCGTAGATATGCCCGTCGACATACTCCAGTTCGTTCACCTCCTTTATCCTCATATTTTTATCTCTTACCTGAATCGTGCGAATCACATGCAGATCGGTCGTATCGAGGAAGTGAATTTTATCGGTACCATCGCTCATGATCAGGTTTTTGCCGTCATTGGTGAGACCCCAGCCTTCGTGAATTTTTTGATCATAAGTAAATTCTTTCAACCGTTCGTACGTCTTTGCATCGTAAACAAAACCAATCCGATTTTGCCACGTGAGGTAGTAGAGCTTGTTATTTAATATCGTGATACCTTCTCCAAAGAGTTCTTTGTCCAATATTATTTTTTTATCGTGACTTCCTGATGCAGGATCCACTTCGCCCACCCATGATTTTCCGGGCTGTCCGGTGCTTTCAATGACCTTGTTGTTGTGAATGATAAGCCCCTGGGTAAACGCTTCAGCATCGTGAGGCAGGACACTCAATACGGTGTACGAAAGGAGGGTGCTGTCTTTTGTTTCCTTCGTGCCGCTTTCCTTACCGCCATCGTTGCACGATCCCATCAGGAATCCAAGTGTGATTACAAATGTGATTACGGCTAAACTTTTCAAAAACTTTTCCTTGCTATTCATTTTCGCTCCAAAAATCATAAATAAAACAACATGGTCCCTGGAAAAAGTTAAAATTCCTGCAATAACCCTGCCCTAAATGCGCTACTCAAGCCCGATCATCATGATAGCGCCCCAGTAAATAGGTTCCGGGTATTCCGTTCGAAGCTGCTTTTTGGCTTCCGTAAAGCTTTCGCGCCATTTTCCGCTGTTCAAATATTTTTGATAGAAATACAGCATCAGTTTCTCGGTTGCGGCATCATCAACCTTGAACATGCTCATGATCAGCAGTTTCGCGCCCGCATTCAAAAATGCACGCTGCAGCCCATATACGCCTTCTCCGGCTTCTACCTCACCTAATCCGGTTTCGCAGGCACTTAGCACAACGAGATCTGTCTTGTCAAGGTTGAGGCTCATCGCTTCGTAGGCAGTTAATATGCCGTTTTCAATGTTGTAATTGAATTGCGTCTTTTCCATGACATCACCTGCTCCCCTTAGCAGCAGGCCGGTTCTTAGCAATGGATTGCGCGCCAGTTGAGCTTCGTTAGGTTCGAGATCATCCTCGTCGGCAATCTCATCGTTTGCCTTGTAGAATCCATGTGTCGCTATGTGGAAGATTTTCGGATTGTTCAGCTCCTTGATTCGCTCCTCAGTTGCGGTTTCCTCGACATACGTGGCAGTTGAATATCCCTTTTGCTTAAGCATAAAATCAATCTGGCTCACTTCGCGTTCGGTACCCGGAAGTTGTGGAATGCTGTTCTTTCCCCTGGCTGTCGCGTAGAACCGCGGATTTCCAAAAATTGATGCCGTCTTGTCAGAGCTCGAAGGACGCGTCTTAACCTTCCTGAGATACAGGTCTTTTGTATTACTTACCAGAATGACGTTTGAGTTGTCAATAATGTATTTTCCATCCGGTGTGGGTATAGCCTCAAGGTTGATTTGGTTGTATACGCCGTCGGCGGACAGATATATCGTTGAACTCTTTGCAATAACATCCTGAATCGGTTGCCAGAAAACAGAATAAGAATACTGATCAGGAATCTTTCCTGTTATGCAGTTCCGGTAGTACTTGAAGAAGCGGGTCTCCATGTGCTTTCCGTTCGGGAATGTAATAACCCGGGGCCGCGACAGATCCGGTGTTATGTAAAGAGCAGCGTAAACCACCGAATCAGTTAAATGGTGGTCAAAGTGACGATAACGTACCATCTCAATCGCAACCTCATTTGGCTGCAACGATTTCCGCACATCCTCAAATGTGATTCGTTTTGTGTCGAAGCTTTGTCCGAACAGTTCTGATTTACGGCTCAGTTCTTTTTCGAGTTCCTCAATGTCCTGGCGAAGTTGAGCAGGGTCAATGCCGCTTTCAAGTAACTGATCCGGGCTCATCGAAAGGGCAAGCGTGAGGGCTTCCTTCTTCTCAACCCACTCATTGTACTGATTCTTAAGGCCCTGATCGGTACTGTTCATAATACGCTCACGAATCTTGATTGATGAGCTGAGCAACAAAGCTTTTGTGAGTAGCTGGTAGTTGTACACCTTGCCGGTTAAGTCCTTGAAATCGTCAAGGTTTGAAAATGCAAGTGTGTTGTAAAATTCGAAATCGTATTTGATCGTATTCCAGAACTTGGCCTTTTCAGCTTCGCTGAGAGCAGGGAAGAATGTCTTGATAAAGTTCTCGTAATTGCCCAGTGCTTCTTCGATGTTTCGTTTCGAGCGCTTGTAGTCTTTCTGCATGTAGTACACCTTACTCATTTTGGAGAGGATGCGTACATATTCAGGGTGGCTTGTGCTAAAGAACTTTTCATACAGAGATTTCGACTTCAGGTAGAACTCTTCTGCTTTACGATAATTTTTTGACTGATAATATACATCCCCGGTAAGGGTATAAATAGACGCAAGGTTGATGTTGTTCTTTCTTCCCGTTTTGGCTGCCCATATGGATTCTGCCACTGTCAGGGAATTGAAAGCGATATCAAATTTCTTTTCGGAAATGTAGAGAACTGCCACGTTCTTCAGGACTTCGGCGTATTGCGGGTTGTCCTTTCCGAGTTTGTCCTCCATGATCTTCCGTGACTCCAGTAAAAGTTTTTCTACGACTTTCTTGTTGTCACCTTTGTGGAATTTGATGAGTGCGAGATGGGAAAGTGATTTCGCGACCTCGATGTGATTTCGTCCAAACTGCTTTTCCTGACTTGTCAGCGCCTTTGTAATCTGTTCTTCCGCTTTTTCAAAATCACCAAGCTTTGCATAAATGTCGCTAAGAGACTGCTGAGTCGGCGCAGTTTGTGTGGAGATGTCGGAGTAAGTTTGTGTAGCGATGCGGTTGGCCCGGAGCGCGGTGCGTTCTGCCTCCGTATATTCACCGCGTGCAAGCAGAATTCGTGAACGGTTTACAAGAGGTTCAATAAGTCGGACGCTTTGTGCGCCGTAAAGTTTTTCATAAGCGGGAATTTGTTCCTCAAGAAGTTTTTCGGCAGCTGAGTATTTGCCAAGCATAATAAGAAGCGGGGTGAGTTCTTCTGATGTACTTAATGATTCACCAAGGTCACCATCTGCCTTGTCAATAATCTTCTTGGATCTTGACAAGTTTGCATCGGCCTCATCAAACATACCTTTTATTGCATACAACTTTGCCTGGGTCTCGAGTAGTCCGATGTAAGTAGGTTTGTACTCTTTCAAGGAGCGGTTTTGTTTCATGTCCACCACCTTGAGCGCCTCATTCAAATTTCGTTCGGCCTGCTCATATTCGCCGAGCTTAAGTTGAAGCTTGGCGATGTGATCCAGCTCACCCGCATATAGGATATTGGACGGCTCGTAGGTTACGCGCAGCGCATGTTCCGCCTTCTTCAGCGTTTTGGATGCATTGTCGAACTGATCCTTCAATTCATACCAGTGTGCAATGTGGTTCAGGATTGGAAGTTTTTGCTTGTGCTGTTCGCCGATCTGGGGTTCGACAATCTTAAAGTAACTTTCCTCATAGATCTTTCCGGCTTCGTCAATCTTATTCGTGTAGTCGAGATAAAAGTTGGCGATTGCAAGGCGCGCGAGATGGTGCTTGGGTGACTCCTCTCCGCAAAGCTCTTTCTGAACGTCGGCGATTTGCAGCAGATACTTCTCGGCATTCGCATACTTTTTCTCAGCAAGTGCCACCTCAAAAAGGAAGTTAAGGATAAGTATGTTAGTCTTATAATTTTCCGGGAGTGATTTCGAAGCAAGGACGCCAAGGGCCTGGTTCTCGAGATTGCGGGTTTTATCTCGTGCAAGTTTTGCATTAAACTCGACTGCATTCAGGTTAGCTCTGTGAACGCTGGTTTTGGGATAGTTTTTTTCAATCATCCTTTCATACTCGAGTCGTACGTTCAGGTATTTTGAGTACTGCTCTGACCGAAGCAATTCCCTGAGATAGCTCAGGTAAACTTCATGTGCGAGTGCATTAGAAGGCGTTGTGCGTTTTTTGAGGTCACTCAGGTTTTCAGCAAATGAATATTGTTTCAAGCTGCCTTCACCCTGAAAGTATTCGACGAGAATCCTGTTCCAGATGTATTGATATCTTACCTCGGCGAGGCTTGTTTCACCCATGAATCGGTTTTTGCCTTTGAACCAGCTTTTAAGTTCCTGAAAAACGAAGTCCACATCGGGATCCTCGGCGGATGCGCCCGTCACAGCAGCACGGCCCATGTCGCCGTATGCCATTCCGAGGAGTGTTTTATAGGTAGCGTATTGGTTGAACCTTTCGAATAATTCGCTCTCGGGTACACGTTTACTAATTATCTGGCCATTTTCGACAATACTTTCTTTTTCAACCGCGCGCGAAAGGTAGTACTCTTCGTATGGAGTAAGAAGTGTGATCGCATCGCGATAAAATCCCTGACCGATCATTGCCTCTGCTTCGATGAGGTCGAGTTTTGCTTTAGTGTGTTTTTCGATATCTGCGGTTTTTCCGAGAACATCTTCCGCCTTGCGGATGTATTCGCGTGCAATACGATGGTTACCGTACTCATTGTACATCGCCGCAACTTCAATCAAGGTGTTTGCGTATGCATTGCTGTTATCGCCGAATGCACTTGCAGCTTCATTCATTGCGGTTGTGAGTGTCGCGTCGAAGTCAGTAAGCATTCCCATTGCCAATTTGATTTTTGCCTCGCGAAGCGCGAGACCCGGCATGTAGGGATTTGTTCTGCCAAGTTTGGAAACCGCAGACGATTTTAATTTAGCAAGTGAAGACGAAGCCTTCAGGAAATTTCCTGAGGCATAATAGGAGTCGATCTTTCGGAGAGTCTTGTCAAATTTTTTGTTCTGACTGATTCCCGTGAGGGAACATAAGAACAGCAAAATAAGGGTGAGGCTTAATTTGTTCATGACTGACCAGGTTAGGGAAATGAACCCCTAAGGTAACCATTTCACAGCAAACGGCGCGGGATTTTCTGAATTCGCGAACTCAAAAGATCCCGCTTTTCGGGCCAGTATGAGCTCTTTTTCTTAGTCGGGTAGCATTTTCGTTAGAATTTCACGAGCTGCCTGTGTGATCACGGTACCCGGACCAAACACGAAGGCTACACCGGCCTCGTACAGAAAATCATAATCTTGCGGCGGAATTACGCCCCCTGCAATAACCATTATATCAGGTCGACCAATTTTCTTAAGTTCTTCAACCAGTTCAGGAATAAGCGTCTTATGCCCACCGGCCAGGCTGGACGCGCCGATGAGGTGCACATCATTTTCGGCAGCCTGCATGGCAACTTCTTCCGGTGTCTGGAACAAGGGTCCGATATCGACATCGAAACCAAGATCGGCAAAACTGGTTGCAATGACTTTGGCGCCGCGATCATGACCATCCTGTCCCATTTTAGCGACGAGGATTCGCGGCCGGCGACCATCTGCTTTCGCAAAGCGGTCGGACAATTCACGCACTTCTTCAAAGTCCTTCTGATTTTTCATTTCAGCGGAATATACACCCGAAATTGATTTTATAGTTGCCTTGTACCTGCCGAATACACGCTCCATTGCTTCGGATATTTCACCGAGGGTTGCGCGTTTGCGTGCGGCGTCCACAGCAAGTTCGAGCAGGTTACCGTTACCAGATTCTGCGCAGCGTGTGATTGCATTGAGTGCAGCCTCAACGTCTGCATTGTTGCGTTGAGCGCGAATCTCGTTAAGTCGTTCAATTTGTTCCTTGCGTACTGCGGTGTTGTCAACTTCGAGAATCTCAAAATCAGGTTTCTCATCAATGCGGAATTTGTTTACGCCAACGATGACGTCACGTCCGGAATCGATGCGTGCCTGCTTTGCGGCTGCGGCTTGTTCGATGCGCATCTTCGGAATTCCACTCTCGATAGCTTTTGTCATTCCGCCAAGTTGCTCCACTTCCTCTATGAGTTCCCACGCTTTTTCGGCGAGCTCAGCAGTTAGTGATTCAACATAGTAAGATCCACCCAACGGGTCGACCATCCGCGTCACACCGGTTTCTTTTTCAATGAAGAGTTGTGTGTTGCGGGCAATGCGTGCAGAGAAGTCTGTAGGAAGTGCAATTGCCTCGTCGAGTGAATTTGTGTGTAGTGATTGTGTTCCGCCAAGAACAGCAGCGAGTGCTTCAATGCATGTACGCGTTACGTTGTTGTACGGGTCCTGTTCGGTAAGACTCCATCCGGAAGTCTGACTATGGGTCCGCAAGGCCATCGACTTGGGATTAGTTGGATTAAACTGCCTTACTATTTTCGACCACAACAGTCGCCCTGCACGCATCTTGGCGATTTCCATGAAGAAGTTCATACCAATGCCCCAAAAGAACGAAAGCCTTGGTGCAAAATCGTCGATCTTGATTCCTGCTGCAAGTCCCGTGCGAATGTATTCGAGTCCGTCGGCTAACGTATAGGCTAGTTCAATATGAGCTGGTGCCCCGGCCTCGTGCATGTGATAACCGCTGATGCTTATGCTGTTGAATTTTGGCATCAGCCTGCTGGTATAAGAAAATATGTCAGCGACAATTCGCATGGAAGGTGTTGGTGGATAGATGTATGTGTTCCGCACCATAAACTCCTTCAGGATGTCGTTTTGAATTGTGCCGCTTAGTTGTTCTGGCTTTACTCCCTGTTCTTCCGCAGCAACGATGTAGAATGCCATAATCGGAATGACAGCACCGTTCATCGTCATCGATACCGACATCTTGTCAAGTGGGATCTGATCAAACAGAATCTTCATGTCGAGTACGGAATCGATAGCAACTCCTGCTTTACCAACATCACCGGCAACGCGCGGGTGGTCGCTGTCGTACCCGCGGTGGGTTGCCAGGTCAAACGCAACCGAAAGTCCGCGCTGGCCCTGTGCAAGATTGCGGCGATAAAATGCATTTGATTCGCGCGCGGTCGAGAAGCCTGCATATTGCCGAATTGTCCAGGGTTTTGTAGCGTACATGGTAGCG
>Ga0079224_100003148_pt1 | contig 20575 bp, 15 predicted proteins | sample Stecom2015_FD_80414 | JGI IMG/M metagenome (GOLD analysis project Ga0079224, IMG submission 80414) | Agricultural soil microbial communities from Utah to study Nitrogen management - Steer compost 2015 | ecosystem: Environmental > Terrestrial > Soil > Agricultural land | place: USA: Utah...
GGGCAGATCGCAGGTCAGACCGCCCTGTCCACCGTGGGCAAGGAAGGCGCCGGGCTGACCTATCGCGGTTACGACGTGCGTGATCTGGCCGAGCACTGCTGCTTCGAGGAAGTGGCCTACCTGTTGTTCCATGGCGAGTTGCCCAATGCCGAGCAACTGGAGGCCTACAAGGCGCGCCTCAAGCAATGGCGCGACATCCCCGACGTGCTCAAGGAGGTGCTCGAGCGCGCGCCCTCCAACGCCCACCCGATGGACGTGATGCGTACCGCCTGCTCGGTGCTGGGCATGCTGGAGCCCGAGGAGGACTTCTCGCAGCAGCAGGACCGGGCGGACCGCCTGCTGGCCATGGGTCCGGCGGTCATGACCTACTGGTACCGCTTCAGCCACGGCGGCGTGCGCATCAACTGCCAGAGCGACGAGGACACCCTGGGCGGGCACTTCCTGGCGCTGCTGCACGGCCGCAAGCCGAGCGAGCTGGAAACCCGCGTCATGAACGTCTCGCTCATCCTCTACGCCGAGCACGAGTTCAACGCCTCGACCTTCACCGCGCGGGTCTGCGCCTCGACCCTGTCGGACATCTATTCCTGCGTCACCGGCGCCATCGGCTCGCTGCGCGGCCCGCTGCACGGCGGCGCCAACGAAGCGGCCATGGAGCTGATCCAGCGCTTCGAATCGCCGGAGGAGGCCCGCGAAGGCCTGCTGGGCATGCTCGAGCGCAAGGAAAAGATCATGGGCTTCGGCCACGCGATCTACCGCGAGAGCGACCCGCGCAACGAGGTGATCAAGGAGTGGGCCAGGAAGCTGGCCGACCTGGTGGGCGACACCAAGCTGTATCCGATCTCCGAGGTCATCGACCAGACCATGTGGGAGCAGAAGCGCCTGTTCCCCAACGCCGACTTCTACCACGCCTCGGCCTATCACTTCATGGGTATTCCCACCCCGCTGTTCACGCCGATCTTCGTGTGCTCGCGGATGGTGGGCTGGTGCTGTCACGTGTTCGAGCAGCGGGCCAACAACCGCATCATCCGCCCCAGCGCGGAATACGTCGGTGTCGAGCAGCGCAAGGTGGTTCCCCTGGCGCAACGCTGATCCCCGCGAAGGAGCGCCCCCGGGCGCTCCTTCTTTCGTTTACCCCGTTATTCCAAGAGTCCTCACGGCATGAACACCGCATATCGCAAACCCCTGCCTGGCACCGCACTGGATTTCTACGACACCCGCGAGGCGGTCGATGCCATTCAGCCAGGCGCCTACGACACCCTGCCGTACACCTCGCGTGTGCTGGCCGAACAACTGGTGCGCCGCTGCGAACCGGCGCTGCTGACCGATGCGCTCAAGCAACTGATCGAGCGCCGGCGCGACCTGGACTTCCCCTGGTACCCGGCCCGCGTGGTGTGCCACGACATCCTCGGCCAGACCGCGCTGGTCGACCTGGCCGGCCTGCGCGACGCGATCGCCGAGCAGGGCGGTGACCCCTCCAAGGTCAACCCGGTGGTGCCGACCCAACTGATCGTCGACCACTCGCTGGCGGTGGAATACGCCGGCTTCGACCCGGACGCGTTCGAGAAGAACCGCGCCGTGGAAGAACGCCGCAACGAGGATCGCTTCCACTTCATCGAGTGGACCAAGACCGCCTTCAAGAACGTCGACGTGATCCCGGCCGGCAACGGCATCATGCACCAGATCAACCTGGAGAAGATGTCGCCGGTGATCCAGGCCCGCGATGGCGTGGCCTTCCCGGATACCTGCGTGGGCACCGACTCCCACACCCCGCACGTGGACGCCCTGGGCGTGATCGCCATCGGCGTCGGCGGCCTGGAAGCCGAGACCGTCATGCTCGGCCACCCGTCGATGATGCGCCTGCCCGACATCGTCGGCGTGAAGCTCACCGGCAAGCGCCAGCCCGGCATCACCGCCACCGATATCGTCCTGGCCCTGACCGAATTCCTGCGCCAGGAGCGCGTCGTGGGCGCCTATGTCGAGTTCTTCGGCGAGGGCGCCGACAGCCTGTCGATCGGCGACCGCGCCACCATCTCCAACATGTGCCCGGAATACGGCGCCACCGCGGCGATGTTCTACATCGACCAGCAGACCATCGATTACCTCAAGCTCACCGGCCGCGAGCCGGAGCAGGTGGCGCTGGTGGAGAACTACGCCAAGACCACCGGCCTGTGGGCCGACGCGCTGAAGACCGCCGACTACGAGCGCGTGCTGACCTTTGATCTGTCCAGCGTCGTGCGCAACATGGCCGGCCCGTCCAACCCGCACAAGCGCCTGCCGACCACCGCGCTGCAGGAACGCGGCATCGCCGACGAGGCCAAGCTGGCCGCCGCCCGCGCCGAGGAAGAGCAGGGGCTGCTGCCGGACGGCGCGGTGATCATCGCCGCCATCACCAGCTGCACCAACACCTCCAACCCGCGCAACGTGGTGGCCGCCGGCCTGCTGGCCAAGAAGGCCAACGCCCTGGGTCTGCTGCGCAAGCCCTGGGTGAAGACCTCCTTCGCGCCGGGCTCCAAGGTGGCCCGGCTGTACCTGGAAGAGGCCGGCCTGCTGCCGGAGCTGGAAAAGCTCGGATTCGGCATCGTCGCCTACGCCTGCACCACCTGTAACGGCATGTCCGGCGCGCTGGACCCGAAGATCCAGCAGGAAATCATCGACCGCGACCTGTACGCCACCGCCGTGCTCTCCGGCAACCGCAACTTCGACGGCCGCATCCACCCGTACGCCAAGCAGGCCTTCCTGGCCTCGCCGCCGCTGGTGGTGGCCTACGCCATCGCCGGCACCGTGCGCTTCGATATCGAGCAGGACGTGCTGGGCCATGACGCCCAGGGCAACCCCATCACCCTCAAGGACCTGTGGCCGAGCGACGAGGAAATCGACGCCATCGTGGCGGCCTGCGTCAAGCCCGAGCAGTTCAAGCAGGTCTACATCCCGATGTTCGACCTGGGCGCCGTGGAGGAGGCCAAGAGCCCGCTGTACGACTGGCGTCCGAGGTCCACCTACATCCGCCGCCCGCCGTACTGGGAAGGCGCGCTGGCCGGTGAGCGCACGCTCAAGGGCATGCGTCCGCTGGCGGTGCTGGGCGACAACATCACCACCGACCACCTGTCGCCGTCCAACGCCATCCTGCTGGACAGCGCCGCCGGCGAATACCTGGCGAAGATGGGCCTGCCGGAGGAGGACTTCAACTCCTACGCCACCCACCGCGGCGATCACCTGACCGCCCAGCGCGCCACCTTCGCCAACCCCAAGCTGTTCAACGAGATGGTGCGCAACGAGGACGGCAGCGTGCGTCAGGGCTCGCTGGCGCGGGTCGAGCCGGAAGGCGAGGTCATGCGCATGTGGGAAGCCATCGAGACCTACATGAACCGCAAGCAGAACCTGATCATCGTCGCCGGCGCCGACTACGGCCAGGGCTCGTCCCGCGACTGGGCGGCCAAGGGCGTGCGTCTGGCCGGTGTCGAGGTGATCGTGGCCGAAGGCTTCGAGCGCATCCACCGCACCAACCTGGTGGGCATGGGCGTGCTGCCGGTGGAGTTCAAGCCGGGCACCACGCGCCTGACCCTGGGCCTGGATGGCACCGAGACCTACGACATCGAGGGCGAGCTGGCGCCGCGCTGCGACCTGACCCTGGTGATCAGCCGTCGCGACGGCGAGGTCGTGCGGGTGCCGGTGACCTGCCGCCTGGACACCGCCGCCGATGTCAGCGTGTACAAGGCCGGCGGGGTGCTGCAGCGCTTCGCCAAGGACTTCCTCGAGGCCAACCAGTAAGTCGGATGGGGCGGCCAACAGGCCGCCTCTTTCCTACAGGAGCATTGCGATGTCTCAAGTACCCCAGGTGAGAATTCCCGCCACCTACATGCGGGGCGGCACCAGCAAGGGTGTGTTCTTCCGCCTGCAGGATCTGCCCGAGCGCTGCCAGGTGCCGGGCCAGGCCCGCGACCAGCTGTTCATGCGCGTCATCGGCAGTCCCGACCCCTACGCCGCGCACATCGACGGCATGGGCGGCGCCACCTCCAGCACCAGCAAGTGCGTGATCCTGTCGAAGAGCAGCCAGCCCGATCACGACGTGGATTACCTCTACGGGCAGATCTCCATCGACAAGGCCTTCGTCGACTGGAGCGGCAACTGCGGCAACCTGTCCACCGCCGCCGGCGCTTTCGCCATCCACGCCGGACTGGTCGATCCGGCGCGCATTCCCCAGAACGGCACCTGCGTGGTGCGTATCTGGCAGGCCAACATCCAGAAAACCATCATCGCCCACGTGCCGGTTACCAACGGCCAGGTGCAGGAAACCGGCGACTTCGAGCTAGACGGGGTGACCTTCCCGGCGGCGGAGATCGTGCTGGAATTCCTCGACCCGTCCGATGACGGCGAAGAGGGCGGCTCCATGTTCCCCACCGGCAACCTGGTCGACGACCTGGAAGTGCCGGGCGTCGGCACCTTCAAGGCCACCATGATCAGCGCCGGCATCCCCACCGTGTTCGTCAACGCCGAGGACATCGGCTACCAGGGCACCGAACTGCGCGAGGACATCAACGGCGACCCCGCCCAGCTGGCGCGCTTCGAGAAGATCCGCGTGGCGGGCGCGCTGCGCATGGGGCTGATCAAGACCGAGGAAGAGGCGCTGACCCGTCAGCACACGCCGAAGATCGCCTTTGTCTCGGCGCCGAAAACCTACCGGGCGTCCAGCGGCAAGACGGTCGAGGCGGGCGACGTCGATTTGCTGGTGCGTGCCCTGTCCATGGGCAAGCTGCACCACGCCATGATGGGCACCTGCGCGGTGGCCATCGGCACGGCGGCGGCGGTGCCCGGCACGCTGGTCAACCTGGCCGCCGGTGGCGGCGAGCGCCAGGCCGTGCGCTTCGGCCATCCCTCCGGCACCCTGCGCGTCGGCGCCGAGGCGCGGCAGGTCAAGGGCGAATGGGCGGTGACCAAGGCCATCATGAGCCGCAGTGCCCGCATCCTCATGGAAGGCTGGGTGCGCGTCCCGGGCGACGCGTTCTGACTTCCGGCGGGCCGGCGCAATGCCGGCCCGCGCTCCGCCGGTCCAGGCCGGCGCACGCTCCGGCGATTTTCTCCCATGCTTTTGCGGTAAACGGGTAGGGGAGAGCCGCCATGTCCACCCACGCCGACCTCAATCTGCGTCCCGACTATGATCCGCTGCTCCAGCGACTGGCGGATTACGCCCTCGAATATCGGGTCGAATCCGGCGAAGCCCTGGATACCGCGCGCCTGTGCCTGATGGACGCGCTCGGTTGTGCCTTGCTGGCGCTGGGCGTCCCGGAGTGCGCGCGGCTGCTGGGGCCGCTGGCCGAGGGCACCCGGGTACCCTGCGGCGCCCGGGTGCCAGGCACGGCGTTTCGTCTCGATCCCGTCAAGGCGGCCTGGGATATCGGCTGCCTGATCCGCTGGCTGGACTTCAACGACACCTGGCTGGCCGCCGAATGGGGGCACCCTTCCGATAATCTGGGCGCGATCCTTGCCGTGGCCGATCACCTGGCCCAGCGGCGGGTCGCTCGGGGCGACCGGCCGTTGACCATGGATGCGGTGCTGGAGGCGATGGTCGTCGCCTATGAAATCCAGGGCGTGCTGGCGCTGGAAAACGCCTTCAATCGGGTCGGGCTGGACCATGTGGCGCTGGTCAAGCTGGCGTCCTGCGCCGCCAGTGCCCGACTGCTGGGCGCGAATCGTGGGCAGATGCTTTCCGCGCTGTCCCATGTGTTTGCCGATGGCCAGGCGTTGCGGGTCTATCGCCATGCGCCGAACACCGGCAGCCGCAAATCCTGGGCGGCGGGCGATGCGGCCAGTCGCGGCCTGTTTCTCGCCCGGCTGGCGATGCGGGGCGAAATCGGCGTGCCGGGCGTGTTGAGCGAACCCCGCTGGGGGTTTCAGGCGGTGTCGTTTGCCGGTGCGGCGCTGACGCTGCCCCGTCCGTTGGGCAGCTACGTCATGGAAAACATCCTGTTCAAGGTGCGCTACCCGGCCGAATTCCATGGCCAGACCGCCTGCGAGGCGGCCGTCCGGTTACACCCGCGGGTACGTGATCGGCTGCATGAGATCCGGCGCATCCGCATCACCACCCAGCAATCCGCCATCCGCATCATTTCCAAGGCCGGGCCGCTGGACAATGCGGCGGATCGGGATCATTGCCTGCAGTACATGGTGGCGGTGGCGCTGCTGCAAGGCGATGTGCGGGCGGAGCATTACGACGACGCCTTCCATGCCGCCCACCCGCTGCTCGACAGCCTGCGGGAGCGAACGGAGGTGGTGGAGGAGCCGAGGTACAGTCGCGAATACCTGGAGGCGGACAAGCGCTCGATCGCCAACGCCGTGCAGGTGTTCTTCACGGACGGCAGTTGCAGCGAGCGGGTCGAGGTGGCGTATCCGCTGGGCCATCGCCGACGGCGCGCCGAAAGCCTGCCGTTGCTGGAAGACAAGTTCCGCCGCGCCCTGGCGACGCGCTTTTGCGCACCGCGCAGCGACCGGCTGCTGGCGTTGTGTCGTGACCTGGCGGGCAGGCCGGTGCAGGAGTTCATGGCGGCCTGGGTGGCCTGAGGCGAAGGCCGACAGGTGTGGCCTGCCGGCCGTTGCGGACTTACTTGAGGCGGCGCTCGACGCCCATTTCCACCAGGATCTTGGCGGAAATCTCCTCCACCGAGAAATGCGTGGTGTTGAGGAACGGGATGTTCTCGCGCTGGAACAGCTTCTCCACCTCGCGCACCTCGAACTCGCACTGGGCGAAGCTGGCGTAGCGGCTGTTGGGCTTGCGCTCGTGGCGGATGGCGGTGAGCCGGTCCGGGTCGATGGTCAGGCCGAACAGCTTCTGCTTGTGCACCTTGAGGGCGTTGGGCAGTTGCAGCCGTTCCATGTCCTCTTCGGTCAGTGGGTAGTTGGCGGCGCGGATGCCGTACTGCATGGCCATGTACAGGCAGGTTGGCGTCTTGCCGCAGCGCGACACGCCCACCAGGATCAGGTCGGCCTTGTCGTAGTAGTGGGTACGGGCGCCGTCGTCGTTGTCGAGGGCGAAGTTCACCGCCTCGATGCGCTCCATGTAGTTGGCGGAGTGCCCGATGGCGTGGGACTTGCCCACCGAATAGGACGAGCTGGCGGACAGTTCCTGTTCCAGCGGCGAGAGGAAACAGGAAAAGATGTCGATCATGAAGCCGCTGGACTGCGCCAGAATGTCGCGGATTTCCTGATTCACGATGGTATCGAAAATGATCGGCCGAACCCCGTCGCGTTCGGTGGCCTGGTCGATCTGCCGGACCATGTTCCGGGCCTTGTCCAGCGTGTCTATGTAGGGCCTGGTGAGCTTCTGGAACTGGATATTCTCGAACTGCGCCAGCAGGCTTTGTCCGAGGGTTTCGGCGGTAATGCCTGTTCCGTCGGAGATAAAAAAAGCGGTTCGTTTCATGCGCCGAAAGCCTTAAGGTGGAAGCGATTCTTGGCTATCATAGCCGGGCTACCCCCTAGCTAGATGGCTGGCATTCTTACCTATTTCCCCGGGGCAGGCCACACCGGCGCGGACACGATCCGCTCTTGGCGGCGTTCCCCTACAAGTGTGGAGAAATCACCTTGGTTGAGTACGTAGTTACCCTCGATAAGCTCGGCAACCACGACGTCGAGCGGGTAGGGGGCAAAAACGCCTCCCTGGGCGAAATGATCAGCAACCTGGCCGGCGCCGGTGTTTCCGTGCCCGGCGGGTTCGCCACCACGGCCCAGGCCTATCGTGATTTCCTCGAACAAAGCGGGCTGAACGAACGCATCAACGCCGCGCTGGACGCCCTGGACGTCGATGACGTCAATGCCCTGGCCAAGACCGGCGCGCAGATCCGCCAGTGGATCATGGACGCCGAATTCCCCGCCCAGCTGGACGCCGACATCCGCAGCGCCTTCGCGGCGATGGCCGACGGCAACGACAACATGGCGGTCGCCGTGCGCTCCTCGGCCACCGCCGAAGACCTGCCGGACGCCTCCTTCGCCGGCCAGCAGGAAACCTTCCTCAACATCCGCGGCGTCGACAACGTGATCCGCGCCGCCAAGGAGGTCTTCGCCTCCCTGTTCAACGACCGCGCCATTTCCTACCGCGTGCACCAGGGCTTCGACCACAAGCTGGTGGCCCTGTCGGCGGGCGTGCAGCGCATGGTGCGCTCGGAAACCGGTTCCGCCGGCGTGATGTTCACCCTGGACACCGAGTCCGGCTTCCGCGACGTGGTGTTCATCACCGCCGCCTACGGCCTGGGTGAAACCGTGGTGCAGGGCGCGGTGAACCCCGACGAGTTCTATGTCCACAAGCCCACGCTGGAAGCCGGTCGCCCCGCCATCCTGCGTCGCAACCTGGGCAGCAAGGCCATCAAGATGGTCTACGGCGACGAAGGCAAGGCCGGTCGCTCGGTGAAGACCGTGGAGGTCGAGCGCGAGGCGCGTTCGCGCTTCTCCATCAGCGACGCCGAAGTGGCCGACCTGGCCCGCCAGGCGCTGATCATCGAGAAACACTACGGCCGCCCGATGGACATCGAGTGGGCCAAGGACGGCGACGACGGCAAGCTGTACGTCGTTCAGGCCCGTCCGGAAACCGTGAAGAGTCGCGCCAACGCCACCGTCATGGAGCGCTACCTGCTGAAGGAAAAGGGCACCGTGCTGGTGGAAGGCCGCGCCATCGGTCAGCGCATCGGCGCGGGTCCGGTGCGCGTGATCCATGACGTCTCGGAAATGGACAAGATCCAGCCGGGCGACGTGCTGGTCTCCGACATGACCGACCCGGACTGGGAGCCGGTCATGAAGCGTGCCAGCGCCATCGTCACCAACCGGGGCGGCCGTACCTGTCACGCCGCGATCATCGCGCGCGAGCTGGGCATTCCCGCCGTGGTCGGCTGCGGCAACGCCACCCACGTGCTGCAGGATGGCCAGGGCGTGACCGTCTCCTGCGCCGAGGGCGACACCGGCTTCATCTTCGAAGGTCAACTGGGCTTCGATGTGCGCAAGAACTCCGTCGACGCCATGCCGGAGCTGCCGTTCAAGATCATGATGAACGTCGGCAACCCGGATCGCGCCTTCGACTTCGCCCAGCTGCCCAACGCCGGCGTCGGTCTGGCCCGTCTGGAATTCATCATCAACCGCATGATCGGCGTGCACCCCAAGGCGCTGCTGAACTTCAACAGCCTGCCCGCCGACATCAAGGAAAGCGTGGAGAAACGCACCGCCGGCTACGCCGACCCGGTGAGCTTCTACGTCGAGAAGCTGGTGGAGGGCGTCAGCACCCTGGCCGCCGCGTTCTGGCCGAAGAAGGTCATCGTGCGCCTGTCGGACTTCAAGTCCAACGAGTACGCCAACCTGATCGGCGGCAAGCTCTACGAGCCGGACGAAGAGAACCCCATGCTGGGCTTCCGTGGCGCCTCGCGCTACATCAGCGAGTCCTTCCGCGACTGCTTCGAGCTCGAATGCCGCGCCATGCGCAAGGTGCGCGACGAGATGGGCCTGACCAACGTCGAGCTGATGGTGCCCTTCGTGCGCACGCTCGGCGAGGCGTCCCAGGTGGTCGACCTGCTGGGCCAGTACGGCCTCAAGCGGGGCGAGAACGGCCTGCGCCTCATCATGATGTGCGAGCTGCCGTCCAACGCCCTGCTGGCCGACGAGTTCCTGGAATACTTCGACGGCTTCTCCATCGGCTCCAACGACATGACCCAGCTCACCCTGGGCCTGGACCGCGACTCCGGCATCATCGCCCACCTGTTCGACGAGCGCGATCCGGCGGTCAAGAAGCTGCTGTCCAGCGCCATCCAGGCGTGCCGCAAGGCCGGCAAGTACATCGGCATCTGCGGTCAGGGCCCGTCCGACCACCCGGACCTGGCGCGCTGGCTGATGGATCAGGGCATCGAAAGCGTGTCCCTGAACCCGGATTCGGTTCTCGATACCTGGTTTTTCCTGGCCGAAGGGCAAATCTGAGCACTTTGACCATACTGAGGGGGCGGGTCTGGGACCCGCCCTTTTCATATCCAGGCGATAGAACACCGTAATGCAAAGCAGCAGCCGACTTTTTCCCGTCGCTCTGCTCGGCGCCGAACTCTGCGGCGACCTGAGCGAAGACGTCTACCTTCTCAAGCCCCGCAACAGCCCCGATGCCAGCGTCGAACTCGCGGTCACCCGTCTGGGTCGCGCCGAGGCGCCGGGCGTGCGCGGTACCCCGGTCATCCTGCTGCATGGCAGCTTCACCAACCGGCGCTTCTGGTTTTCGCCCAAGGGCATCGGCTTCGGCGCCCACCTGGCGCGCGCCGGCTTCGATGTCTGGATACCGGAGATGCGCGGCCACGGCCTGTCGCCGCGCAACCGCGCGTACCGGCACAATCGGGTGGCGGACTACGCCCGTTACGACCTGCCGGCCATCGCCGACTTCGTCATCGAGCAGAGCGGCCAGACGCCGCACTGGATGGGGCATTCCCTGGGCGGCGTGGTGCTTGCCGCCGCCGCCGGTGGCGGTTATCTGGACGAGCGCAACGCGGCCTCCCTGACCCTGCTGGGCAGCCAGGTGAGTCAGGTCTACCTGCCGCTGAAGCTGCCGCCGGTGGAGTGGGGGGCGCACCTGCTGCTGAGCTGCCTGCCGCACCTTTCCGGGGAACGCCTGCGCCAGGGGCCCGAGGACGAGCCGATCGGCGTGGCGCGCGAGGCGCTGCGCTGGCATGGCCTGTTCGGCCGCTTTCGCTCCGGCGGGGAAAACTGGTGGCAGGGCCTGGCCCAGGTGCGCGTTCCGGTGCTGGCGGTGTCCGCCGAGGGCGACCGGCAGGACCGCCCGGCATCCTGCGAGCGGCTGCTGCGCCTGTTCGGTTCGGACACCCGCGAGCACCTCTGCCTGGGTCCGCGCAGCGGTTTTTCCAGCCCGTTCGGGCATGTGGAGATGCTCATCAGCAAGGCGGCGCAGCGCGAGGTCTGGCCCAGGCTGGTCGACTGGCTGCTCAGCCAGGGCGCCGAGCCGGCCCCGATCGAGGGAGGCGGGGCGACGAAGGGGAAGGGTGAGCGCAAAGCGCTGTGCTAAAGGGGCCGGCAGCGGCTAAGATGTGCGCCCCCGCACGCACCCAAACAAGGAGTATCCGCATGCAATACGTTACCCCCGACCTGTGCGACGCCTACCCGGATCTGGTCCAGGTCGTCGAGCCGATGTTCGCCAACTTTGGCGGCCGCGACTCCTTCGGCGGTCAGATCGTCACCGTGAAGTGCTTCGAAGACAACTCCCTGGTCAAGGAGCAGGTCGATCTGCCCGGTGACGGCAAGGTGATGGTGGTCGACGGCGGCGGTTCGCTGCGCCGCGCGCTGCTGGGCGACATGCTGGCCGAGAAGGCGGCGAAGAATGGCTGGGCGGGCATCATCGTCTACGGCTGCGTGCGGGATGTCGACGTGCTGGCGCAGACCGAGCTGGGCATCCAGGCGCTGGCCAGCCACCCGATGAAGACCGACAAGCGCGGCATCGGCGACCTCAACGTGGCGGTCACCTTCGGTGGCGTCACCTTCCGCCCCGGCCAGTACGTGTACGCCGACAACAACGGCATCATCGTTTCCCCCGAACCGCTGAGCATGCCCGAGTAAGACAGGAGGCCATGGCGCTCCGTGTCTTTCACGGGGCGTCTGGCGCGCTGTGACCCTCGGTAGTCCCGCCGCGTCTACCCGTTTGTACTTTCGCGGAGGTGCGCATGCACGATCCCTTCGAAGAATCCCTGCGTAACCTGCTCAAGAACGCCCCCTCGTCCGCCCACGACGACCACGCGGCGCTTGATCGCGTGCTCAAGACCGCCAACCGCCAGGTGGGCGTCGGCGCCCTGTTCACGCTGATGGGAAACTGGTTCGAAGCCATGATGATCGCGCTCAATGCCGGTTCCCGTGGCCTGAAGACCTCGGGGCCCACCTCCGCAGATCGCTGTGCTGAAAAGGCTGAATGAATATGGAATTCGATCCCTGGACCCAGAGCCTGGTCAACGCCATGAGCACCATGTGGGGCTCAGTGGCGGCCTTCATCCCGCGCCTGTTCGGCGCGCTGGTGGTGCTGCTGCTGGGCTTCGTGGTCGCCAAGCTGCTCGACACGCTGCTGTCCAAGCTGCTGGCCAAGCTGGGGCTGGATCGGCTGATGGCCGGCACCGGCCTGACCAAGATGATGGCGCGCATCGGCATCCAGGTTCCGGTCTCCACCCTGATCGGCAAGATCGTCTACTGGTTCGTGCTGCTGGTCTTCCTGGTGTCGGCCGCCGACTCGCTGGGCCTGCAGCGGGTTTCGGCCACGCTGGACGTCTTCGCCCTGTACCTGCCCAAGGTGTTCGGCGGCGCCCTGGTGCTGCTCGCCGGCGTGCTGCTGGCGCAACTGGTCAACGGCCTGGTGCGCGGCGCGGCGGAAAGCGTCGGGCTGGATTACGCGGCCAGCCTCGGGCGTGTGGCCCAGGCCATGGTCATCATCATCAGCATTTCCGTGGCCATCGGCCAGCTGGAGGTGAAGACCGATCTGCTCAACACCGTGATCGCCATCGTGCTGATCTCCGTGGGCCTCGCCGCCGCGCTGGCGCTGGGCCTGGGCAGTCGCGAAATCGCCGGGCAGATCCTCGCCGGCATCTATGTGCGCGAGCTCTATGACGTCGGCCAGGACATCCAGGTCGGCGAGATTCGCGGCCAGATCGCCGAAATCGGCACGGTCAAGACGATCATCAGCGCCCCCGATGGCCAACTGGTGTCAATAGCCAATAAGACACTGCTCGAACATCGCGTCGACAGCCGCTGAGGCGGCAAATCCTGCTATCGTATCGCGCTGCCCTGGCCAACCCGGCCAGCGCGGCGCATTCGCCTCAATCGTCGACGAGCCGTTTTGAACAGAGTCCAGCAGTCCGCTCAACGCTATGATCCCCGGGAGCTCTCCGACGAGGAGCTGGTGGCGCGCGCGCATCAGGAGCTTTTCCACGTCACTCGCGCCTACGAGGAACTCATGCGTCGCTATCAGCGCACGCTGTTCAATGTCTGCGCGCGTTACCTGGGCAACGAGCGGGACGCCGACGACGTCTGCCAGGAAGTGATGCTCAAGGTGCTGTACGGCCTGAAGAACTTCGAGGGCAAGTCCAAGTTCAAGACCTGGCTGTACAGCATCACCTACAACGAATGCATCACCCAGTACCGCAAGGAGCGCCGCAAGCGTCGCCTGCTCGACGCCCTCAGCCTGGAACCCCAGGAAGAGGCGTCCGAGGAAAAGACCCCCAAGGTGGAGGACAAGGGCGGGCTGGATCGCTGGCTGGAAAACGTCAATCCCATTGACCGGGAAATCCTCATCCTGCGCTTCGTCGCTGAACTGGAATTCCAGGAAATCGCCGACATCATGCACATGGGGCTGAGCGCCACCAAGATGCGCTACAAGCGCGCCCTGGACCGCATGCGCGAAAAATACGCCGGCAGCGCGGAAACTTTGTAACCGGTCCGCCTCTCTGAATGATGACTCCCTCTTTTCGGGGGAGCCATCCATACCATTCAGATGGGGATTTACGGATGAGGCTCAAAAACACCTTAGGCGCGGTCATTGGCGCTGTCGTCGCCGCGACCTCCGCGCACGCGCTGGCTCAGGGCCAGGGCGCTGTCGAGGTGGAAGTGTTCGCCAAGCAGTACTACCCCGACAGTCGCCGCGACATCGAAAGTGAAGGCGAGTTATACGGGGCCGGGGCCAGCTACTTCCTCACGGACGATGTTTCCCTGGGTATTTCCCATGGCGAATACCATGATCTCACCTCGGAAGACCCTGTCGCCTCCGCCGGTGGGCGCCACAAGAACATCAAGGGCAGTCTGACGTCGCTCGACGCCGTCTATCACTTCGGTGAGCCGGGGCCCGGCCTGCGCCCGTACCTGTCCGCCGGGATGGCGCATCAGAGCATCGGCCAGGCCGACCGTGGCGGGCGGGACCGCAGCACCTTCGCCAACGTGGGCGCCGGGGTGAAGATGTACTTCACCGAGAACTTCTTCGCCCGGGCGGGGCTGGATGGCATTCACAACATCGACCAGGGCGACAGCGAGTGGATGGCGGGCATCGGCGTCGGCATGAACTTCGGCGGTGGCCGTCAGGAAGTGGCCCAGGCCGAGCCGGAGCCGGTCTATGAGCCGGTGGTCGAGACCGAGCCCATCCCCGAAACGGTGCGTGTTGAGCTGGATGTGAAGTTCGACTTCGACAGGGACGTGGTGCGCGAGGACAGCTACGACGACATTCGCAACCTGGCGGAATTCATGCAGCAGTTCCCGCAGACCACCACGGTGGTGGAAGGACACACCGACTCGGTGGGCACCGAGGCCTACAACCAGGACCTTTCCAACCGTCGCGCCCGTTCGGTGCGTAACGTGCTGGTCGACCAGTACGGCATTTCGGGCAACCGCGTGGATTCGGTGGGCTACGGCGAAACCCGGCCGGTGGCGGACAACGCCACGGAAGCGGGTCGCGCCATCAACCGTCGCGTGGAAGCCGAGGTGGAAGCGCAGGTCGAATGAGGTTGCGTTCGGACTGTGTGACCAGGACCGGGGCCTGAAGGGGCCCCGGTTTTTTATTGGGCGGCGAACTCGCGTGCCATGCGGCGAATCTCCGGCAGGCAGGAGCCGCACTGGGTGCCGCAGCGCAGTGCCGTCTGCAGGGCGGGAATCCCCAGACCCTGTTCCAGCCCTTCACGAATTTGCCGGGCGTTCACGTTCAGGCAAACGCACACCATGGGATCCACGTGCAGGGCCGCGCCCGGTGAGGCGTCGAGCGGCGCCAGCAGCAGCCGTGGCGGGATGTCCGGCAGCGTTCCCTGTCGCCAGCTTTCCGTCAACCAGCGCCACGAGCGGGTTTCCCCGGCCAGACGCAGTGCCGTGAGACGCGCTTCTTCGAGGCGAATCCGCTTGCTGATTCCCCGAGCGGCATCTTCATAGCGCAGACAGGGACCGTTCAGGCCCAGCCGCTCATCCAGCGCCGCCAGCCTCTCGGCGCCCGGAGCGCAAAGTGCCGCCGCGCGCAGCACCAGCGCACGACGCTCGCGTCCGATCAATCCGAGGCTCGCATAGGGGAACACCTCCAGCAGCGGACGCAGCCGATCAAGGTCCGCCAGTCCCATGCCTTCCACCAGCGCGTAGAGCCGCCACGGCAAGTGCACGGGCGCTATGTCGATGGCGCTGAGCTTCAGCTCGGGCTGGTGGGAAAGCGGGTCATGCCCGGGTTGGGTCAGCCGGTTGCTGCCCAGCCCGGTGAGGAACCGATTGCCCCAGTGCATGGGCAGCCAGGCCTGTCCGGGCCGCAGCCCGGTATCAGCCTGGACCGGCACCACCAGCGTGCCGCGCCGGCTGGAGACCCGGACCAGTTGCCCGTCGTCCAGGTTGCGGGCAGCCAGATCGGTCGGCGACAGGCCCAGGGCGGGTTCCGGCGCATGGCCGTACAGTTGCGCCACCCCGCCGGTGCGACTCATGCCATGCCATTGGTCGCGCAGGCGTCCGCTGTTGAGCAGCAGGGGAAATTGCCCGTCCGGGCTTTCCAGCGGGGCCTGGTGGTGCTCGGCCAGAAAGCGGGCGCGCCCGCTGGCCGTGGGGAAACGGCCATCCTCGTAGAGGCGCGCCAGCCCCTGCCGCGCTCCCGGCTGAAAGGGCCATTGCTGCGGCCCGAGGCGGTCGAGCAGGGCGTGGCTGAGCCCCGAATAATCGAGGTCGCGACCGGCGGTGAGGGGAGCGAACTCGTCGAACAGCGCCGCAGCCGAGTCGAAGGCGAACAGACTCGGCTGCCCCGGACGCAGCCGTTGCTCCAGACGGCGGGCCACCTCGCAGACGATGGCCCAGTCCGGGCGCGCCTGGCCGGCGGGAGGCACGGCGCGGCGCACCGGGCTGATGCGTCGTTCGGAGTTGGTCACCGTGCCGTCCTTTTCGCCCCAGCCGGCGGCCGGCAGCAGCACGTCCGCGTGCGCACAGGTTTCCGTGCCGGCAAACGCTTCCTGCACCACGACCAGGGGGCAGGCCGCCAGCGCCTCATGCACACGCTGCTGGTCTGGCAGCGATTGTGCCGGGTTGGTGCAGGCGATCCACAGGGCCTTGATGCGACCGTCGGCCACCGCGTCGAACAGTTCGATGGCGCTCAGGCCTGGCCCGGGCACGCCATGCACACCCCAGTACGCGGCCACCTCGGCGCGGTGATCGGCGCGAGCCGCCTCCCGGTGGCCCGGCAGCAGATTGGCCAGGGTGCCGGTTTCCCGTCCGCCCATGGCATTGGGCTGGCCGGTGAGCGAGAAGGGGCCGGCGCCGGGCTTGCCAATCTGGCCGGTGGCCAGGTGCAGATTGATCAGCGCGCTGTTCTTGGCGGTCCCGCTGCTGGACTGATTGAGCCCCATGCACCAGAGCGACAGCCAGCGGGACGCCTTGCCGATCCAGCGGGCCGCCCGCTCGATGTCCGCCACCTGGAGCGCGCACAGCCGGGCCACCCGCTCGGGCGGGTAGTCCGCGGCCAGGGCCTGCAAGGGCTCGAAGCCTTCGGTGTGTTCGGCGATGAAACGCCGGTCGATGAGCCGGTCGCGCAGCAGGATGTGCAGGAGGCCATGCAGCAGGGCCACATCGGTGCCTGGCCGCAGCGCCAGATGCAGGTCGGCCAGTTCGCACGTGTCGGTGCGCCGGGGGTCGATCACGATCACCCGTAGCTCGGGACGTGTGGCCCTGGCCGCTTCCAGTCGGCGGAACAGCACCGGGTGCGCAAAGGCGGGATTGGCCCCGATGATCAGCACGCAATCGGACAGCTCCAGGTCTTCATAGCAGCAGGGTGGCGCGTCGGCGCCCAGGCTGCGCTTGTAGCCCACCACCGCGCTGGACATGCACAGGCGTGAGTTGCTGTCGATGTGCGGGGTGCCGATCAGCGCTCGGGCCAGCTTGTTGAAGGCGTAGTAGTCCTCGGTCAGCAGCTGCCCGGAGACATAGAAGGCGACGCTCTCCGGCCCGTGCTCGCGGATCGTCTCGGCGAGCCGTTCGGCGACATGCTCGAGCGCGGTGTCCCAGTCCGTCGGTGCGCGACCCAGCTCCTTGGCCAGGCGCAGTTCCGGACGTAACAGGCGGGTCTCGGCGTCGCTCAGGTGCAATGTGGCGCCCTTGCCGCACAGCCGACCCAGGTTGGCCGGATGGCTGGGGTCGCCCCGCACGCCGAGGATGCGTGCGCCGTCGTGCTCGATCAGCACGCCGCAGCCCACCCCGCAGTAGCAACAGGTCGCGTTCGTGGTGTGAATGGCGTCAGGCATGGGCGGACTCCCGGGTCGCGGCCAGGGCCTGACCGAACATCAACCGCTCCCGCTGCCCGGCGATGGGCTCCCCGTCGGCAATCAGGCGCTGGTACCAGGCGCTGTCGGCGCTGTCGCCGAACAGGCAGGCGCCGACCAGCCGACCCTCGCGCAGCACCAGCTTGCGATAGATCCCGGCATGCGGGTCATGCAAGGTGATGTGCTCGCAGCCGCTGTCCCCGTTGAAGTCCCCGGCGGAGAACAGGTCGATGCCGCTGACCTTGAGGCGCGTGCTCGTCAGCGAGCCCTCGTAGCGGCCGATGCCCAGACGCGCCAGATGCGTGGCGCAGACCCGCGCCTGCTCGTAACCGGGCGCAACCAGCCCGTAGCCGGTGCCCCGATGGGTGACGCACTCACCGACGGCGTAGATGCGCGGATCGAAGGTCTGCAGCGTGTCGTTGACGCGGACGCCGGGCGCGCAGGGCAGGCCGGCCTGCTCGGCCAGTTCGCTGTTGGGGCGAATGCCGGTGGCCATGACCACCAGTTCCGCCGGCAGGCAGGCGCCGTTGTGCAGCCGCACCGCCCGGACGTGACCGCTCTCATCCCCCAACAGCGCCTGGCCATGGCTGGCCAGGCGGAAGGCGATCCCCCGGGCCGCGAGCGTGTCCCGCAGCAGACCGCCGGCGGTGCGATCCAGCTGACGTTCCATCAGCCACTCGCCACGGTGCACGACCGTTACCCGCATGCCGCGCTGGCTCAGGCCGTCGGCCGCTTCCAGCCCGAGCAGCCCGCCGCCGATGACCACCGCGTGCCGATGACGCCGCGCGGCCTCCAGCATGGCGCGGGTATCGGCGATGTCGCGGTAGCCGAGCACCCCGCGCAGCCCGTGGCCTGGCAAGGGCGGAATGAATGGCCGCGAGCCGGTGGCCAGCAGCAGGCGATCGTAGCGGGCCTCCGCGCCATCATCGGCGATCACCCGACGCCTGGCGCGGTTGATGCGCACCACGCGGCGACCCAGGTTCAGGCGAATGCCGTGGCGCTGATACCACGCCAGGTCGTTGAGCACCACGTCATCGAAATCCTGCTCGCCGGCCAGCACCGGCGTCAGCTGGATGCGGTTGTAGTTGGGATGCGGCTCGTCGCCAAACACCTCGATGTCATAGAGGTCCGGCGCCAGTTTGAGCAGTTCTTCCAGGGTACGAACCCCGGCCATGCCATTCCCCACCAGCACCAGTCGCTGCCTGTTCATGTGCGTCTCCCGTACCCGCGAAAAGCAAAAAGGCGTCCCGCCGCCATGCGACGAGGACGCCTTTGTCCATGCCGGTCCGCTTCGTCGTTGAAGGCGGCCGACCCATGGCCGGGGAGAAGCAGGCGGCGTGCCAGAATGGCAAGCTGCGGGGTGTGCGGGCGGGTGGGTGAGGGCGAGGGAAATAACGCCCGGTGTTGGTGCGGCCTGCCCGTCAGGGGTGCGGCCGGGCGCGTCGGTCAGAACCCGCCGCGCAGCCGCTGCATATGCTCGTCGAGCTCCAGCGGCTGGTAGAAGGGCATGGCGTCGGCCATGCGCAACAGCGCGCGGTTGTGCTCGTAATGCCCCAGGGCATGCCCCAGGCGTTCGGCGCAGGTGGCGGCCAGAAAGATCAGCACCACCACACGCAGGGAGGGCATGGGCAGGCGCGGCGCAAAGAGGATCACCAGGCTGGCCAGGCTACGCAGCAGGGTCTGGATCAGCACCAGCGCCAGCGGTACCGCGAGCGGGTAGCGCGCGCGCAGGAACTCCAGGATCTGATCTGCGGACAGCGCCGTGAGGTGCTGGCCTTGGGAAGACCACAGCAGATGGTCGACATGAATCAGCAGATGCGCCAGGCACACCAGCAGAACCTGGCTGGTCAGTTGCAGCGGCCGGGAAAACCAGTTGGTCGGGCGCGCCAGCAGCCAGGCCGGGAACAGGAACATCAGCGCATAGCTGCCGAGCAGCAACCCGCGATAGATCTGCTGGGGAAGGTTGGGCGCCTCGGGAATGAACAGGTGCAGATGCAGCAGCAACGCCACCCAGGACAGGCACCAGAACAGCGTATCGGAGCGTGCATGGTGGTCGGAGCGATAATGAACCAGAATCCCCGGTTCTTCAGCCGTGCCGCGCCAGCTGTAGGCCGGCGCCAGTTTATTCTTCTTCTTGAACACCGACATGCTGGCCAACTCCCCCGGCACTTGCAGCGGATTGAGCGAACGGATCCCGGAGTTCCCAGGCGTCGGTCCGCATTCTTATACCTGCAGTGTCGGCGTGAGATGGATTTTCTTGAGCACGCCGGCGCTCCCGCCGGAGCGCCGGCTGCGTTCAGGCCGCCGGTCGGCGTTGGCGCTGATAAAGGAATTCCAGCACCGCGCCCCGGTACTGGTGGTAAAGCGGATCATTGGTCAGCGCCAGGCGCTCGCGCGGGCGGGCCAGCCCGACCTTGAGAATGTCGCCGACGGTGGCCGCCGGGCCGTTGCTCATCATCACGATGCGGTCGGAAAGCAACACCGCCTCGTCCACATCGTGGGTCACCATCACCACGGTGCTGCGGGTTTCGGCGACGATGCGCAGCAGCTCGTCCTGCAGGTGCGCCCGGGTGAGGGCGTCCAATGCGCCGAACGGCTCATCCATCAGCAGCACCTTCGGTTCCATCACCAGGGCCCGGGCAATGCCGACGCGCTGCTTCATGCCCCCGGAGATCTCGCTGGGGTATTTGTGCATTGCGTGGTCCAGGCCGACCATGCGCAGGGCCGCCGCGCTGCGCTCGCGGCGCTCGGCCTTGCCCTGGCTGGCGAACACCTTGTCCACGGCCAGCTGCACGTTGGCCAGGCAGGTCATCCAGGGCAACAGGCTGTGGTTCTGAAACACCACCGCGCGCTCCGGACCGGGACCAGCGATCTCCCGGCCGTTGCAGATCAACCCGCCCTCGCTGGGCTCCAGCAGCCCGGCGATCAGGTTGAGCACGGTGGACTTGCCGCAGCCGGAGTGGCCGATCAGCGAGACGAACTCGCCACGGGCGATGTCCAGGTTGACGTCACGCAGGGCCACGAAGCGCCCCTTGCGGGTCTCGAAGTGTTTGCCGACACGGGTCAGCTCGACGAATTTGTCCATGGAAGCCTCCGGGCTCAGCTGTGGTAGTCGAAACGGTGGGCCAGCCAGAGCAGGCCCTGCTCCAGGGCCAGGCCGACCAGGCCGACGATGACGATGGCGATGAGGATGTGTTCCACGTTGAGGTTGTTCCATTCATCCCAGACCCAGAAGCCCAGGCCGATGCCGCCGGTGAGCATTTCCGCGGCGACGATCACCAGCCAGGCCACGCCGATGGCCAGGCGGATGCCGGTCATCA
>Ga0079224_100003149_pt1 | contig 20568 bp, 20 predicted proteins | sample Stecom2015_FD_80414 | JGI IMG/M metagenome (GOLD analysis project Ga0079224, IMG submission 80414) | Agricultural soil microbial communities from Utah to study Nitrogen management - Steer compost 2015 | ecosystem: Environmental > Terrestrial > Soil > Agricultural land | place: USA: Utah...
CGCGATCATCTCCTTCGTCAAGAGCATCGCGATCGAGCTCGCGCCGCGCGACATCACCGTGAACTGCGTGGCGCCCGGCTGGATCGACACCGAGATGTGCGCGGTGCCGTACGCGGACGGCGGACGCGAGCGCATCGCCGCAAGCATCCCGCTCGGCCGTATTGCCACGGCGGAGGACGTGGCCGGGCCGATCGTCTTCCTGTGCTCCGGCCTCGCCCGGCACATCACCGGAGAGATCCTGAACGTCAATGGCGGCTCGGTGCTCTGTGGCTGAAGCGGAGATGGGAGCGCATCAGCGCACGCCCGTGGCACCGGGGCTCGCCACCCGCGCCCGCGTGGTCCGCCGGCCGGCGCGGGCCGCCTCCACCTAGCGCCGCACGCATGGACCTGCACCCGCCCGACGCGGTGCGCGAGATCGCCCGCCGGCTCGAGGATGCGGGGTACGAGACCTGGGCGGTTGGCGGCGCGGTGCGCGACGCCCTGCTGGGTCTCGCACCGGGCGACTGGGACCTGGCGACCCGCGCCCGGCCACGCGAGGTGCGCCGCCTCTTCCGCCGCACCATCCCCATCGGCGTCGAGCACGGCACGGTCGGCGTGCTCGGCCGGGATCGCGTGCTGTACGAGGTGACGACGTTCCGCCGCGACGTCGAGACCACGGGGCGGCACGCCGTCGTCGAGTTCGCGGACTCCGTGATCGAAGACCTCGCGCGCCGCGCCTTCACGTGCAACGCGATCGCGTGGCATCCGCTGCGCGGCGAATTGCTCGACCCGTTCTCCGGCCTGGACGACCTGCGCGCCGGCTGGCTTCGCACGGTCGGCACGCCGGCCGAGCGCTTCGCAGAGGACTACCTGCGCGTGCTGCGCGCGCTGCGCTTCGCGGGCCACTTCCGCCTCGCCATCGAGCCCGCGACCTGGGCGGCTCTCGCCGCCGCCACGCCGCACCTCACCCGCCTTTCGGCCGAGCGCATCCGCGAGGAGCTCTGGAAGATCCTCGGCAAGACGTGGCGGGCCTCGGCGGCGCTTTCGCTCTACGCGGCGTCGGGCGCGCTGCGCGTGCTCTACCCGGAGCTCGACGCCGCGGTCGGCGTGCGCGCGCCCGGTGCGCGGCACGACCTGTGGACCGAGAGCCTCCTGGCGGTGGATACGCTCCCGCCCACGCGGCCGCTGCTTCGGGCCACCGCGCTGCTCGTCGCCGCGGCGCGCAGCGGCGCGGCGGGCGATGCGACCGCGGGGGGCGACGAGGAGGGTGCCCGCATGGCCGCGGCGATCATGCGTCGCCTCAGGGCATCCAACGCGGACACGGAACGCGTCGCGCGCATGGTCCGCGCGCACGGCGATGCCGTTCCGCTCGAGGGCGGCGACGCGGCGATCCGGCGGTGGCTGCGCCGCATCGGGCCGGACCTCCTCCGCGACCACGCGCGGCTCGAGGCCGCGTTCTGGCGTGCACGCTTCGGCGCCGCCCCGCCGCTCACGGCCCCGCCCGTCGGTGCGGATCCTCCGTCCCGCGCCCGGGCACCGGCCGGCGCCGCCGCGGATTTCGTGACCGGAATGCGCCGCGCGCGGGCCGTCCTGCGTTCCCGGCCGCCGCTGGCCGTCGTCGACCTCGCCATCGGCGGGAGCGAGCTGCGCGCGCTCGGCATCGAGCCCGGGCCGCGCTACGGGCAGATCCTCCGCGACCTGCTCGAGCGCGTGACGGACCGGCCCGAACTCAACACACGCGAGGCGCTGCTCGAGATCGTGCGCCGGGAGTTCGACAGTTGATCCAAGCTGCCTTCTACGCCGCGATCGCCGGGTTGACCAACCTGGTGGGCGGCGTTCTCGTCACCGCCGGCGTGCGGGGCCGTACCGGCACGCTGAACGTGCTGGTGGCGTTCGGCGCCGGCTTCATGCTCGCCGTCGCGCTGCTCGAGATGCTGCCCGGCGCCCTCGGCACGGAGGGCGGCCTCACCGCCGTGCTCGCCGGCTACCTCGCCGTGCACCTGACGCAGCACACGCTGACGCCGCACTTCCACTTCGGCGAGGAAACGCACCGCGAGGCGATGGTCTCGCGCGGTGTGGGCTTGTGGGCACTGATCGGCCTCGTACCCCACGCCTTCTTCGACGGGGTGGCCATCTCCAGTGGCTTCCTCGCCGGCCGAGAGCTCGGCATGCTCATCTTCGCTGCCGTCGTCCTGCACAAGGTCCCGACCGGCGTCTCGCTCGCGAGCATCATGCTGGCAAGCGGCAACTCGACGGTCCAGACACTCGCCGCCGTCATCATCGTGAGCCTGTTCACCGTGGTGGGTGCGGTCGCCACGCCAGCGTCCACGCTGCTGACGGGCTACGGCCTGGCGCTCGCGGCCGGCGTGACGATCTACGTCGCGGCATCCAACCTCATCCCCGAGTCCCAGCGCGTTCCGGGCTGGCGGATCCCCGGCGGGGTATTCCTCGGCGTACTCGCGTTCTACATCATCCGGATGCTCTTGCCGGGAGCGCATACGTGAACGAGCCCGACCTGTTCGCCGGCTACGAGCCGCCCACGCCTCCGCCCGATCCGGCCGGCGCCGAGCCCGCGCCCGGCGCGCCTCTCGCCGCGCGCATGCGTCCGCGTTCGCTCGACGAGTTCGTCGGGCAGGAGCACGTGCTCGGCCCGGGCCGCGCGCTGCGCGAGCTGATCGAGAGGGACGCGCCGGGCAGCCTGATCCTTTGGGGCCCGCCCGGGAGCGGGAAGACGACCCTCGCGCGCATCATCGCGCGGCGGACGCAGGCCGCGTTCGTGCCGTTCAGCGCGGTGACGGAGGGCGTCGCCCGCGTGCGCGAGCTGATCCGCGAGGCCGAGGCGCGTCTGCGCGCGAACGGGCGCCGCACCATCCTCTTCTGCGATGAGATCCATCGCTTCAACAAGGCGCAGCAGGACGCCTTCCTGCCGCACGTCGAGGCCGGCACCATCTCCCTCATCGGGGCGACCACGGAGAACCCGTCGTTCGAGGTGATCGGCCCGCTGCTCAGCCGCGCGCGCGTCTTCGTCCTCGCCCCGCTCGAGCCGGCGCACCTGGAGACCATTCTGCGTCGGGCGCTGGCCGATGCCGAGCGCGGCCTCGGCGATTGGGGGCTCGAGGTGGACGACGATGCACTGGCCCTGCTCGCGGCCGCAGCGGACGGCGACGCGCGCCGCGCGCTCAACGCGCTCGAGGCCGCGGCCACGCTGGCCGGGCACGGCGGCAGGCTCACGCGCGCCGTCGTACGCGAGGCGCTCCAGCATCGCTTCTCGCGGCACGACAAGGCGGGCGAGGAGCATTACAACCTGCTTTCCGCGTACCACAAGTCGCTGCGCGGCAGCGACCCCGACGGCGCGCTCTACTGGATGGCGCGCATGATCGAGGCGGGCGAGGATCCCATGGTGCTGTTCCGGCGCGCGATCGCGATGGCCGCCGAGGACATCGGCCTCGCCGATCCCAACGCGCTCCAGTACGCCATCGCCGCGCGCGATGCGTTCCACATGCTCGGCCCGCCCGAGGGATACCTGCCGCTCGCCGACATGACGATCTACCTGGCGACCGCGCCCAAGTCCAACACCGGCTACCGCGCGCTGCACGCGGCGCTCGAGGCGGCACGCGAGACTCCCGCCGCGCCGGTGCCCCTCCATCTGCGGAACGCGCCGACGGACCTCATGCGCGAACTCGGGTATGGAAGGGAGTACCGCTACGCGCACGACTCGCCGGACGCGTATCTGCCGCAGGAGTACCTGCCTGAGGAGCTGCGGGGGCGGCGTTTCTACACGCCCGGCCGCTTCGGCCGCGAGCCGGAGATCGCGGAGCGCATGGCGTTCTGGGCCAGGCTGCGCGAGCGCCAGGGGGCGGAAGGCGGGGCCGGCTGACGGAAGCGCAGGGTGGCCGGACGCATCGCGGGCGTAGGCCGCTTCGCGCGCGACCGGTTCTCGTCGCTCCCGCTCCCCATGCGGGCACTGTCCCCGCTCCGGGAACACGGCAAGGCGGACGCGGGTCAGAAGCCGTTCAGCAAGGTGGCCCCGGCCCGCCGGCCGGGGCACAGCACGCTGCCCGCGCGCCGGCGGCGTGTCGCGGGTCCAGGCGCGAGGGTAGATGAGCATGCGGAGGATCGGGGTCGCATCCACGGTAGCGGTACTCGTCGCGATTCTGCTGGCGGCCTGCGCGCCGCGCTTGTCGCGGCCCGATGTACACCTCGTCGGTGTCCGGCTCGGCGGCCTGGGGCTACGCGGCGGCCTGGTCTACGTCCGGCTCAGCGTGGTCAACCCGAACGACTTCCCGCTGGAGGCGGCCGGCCTCACGTACGACCTCGAGCTGCGCGATCCGGCGGCCGACGGCGCTGGCGAGTGGGTCGACCTCGCCGAGGGCCGCTTCACCGAGGACGTCCGGGTTCCGGCCCGGGACAGCTCGATCGTCGAGATCCCGGTCGAGTTCACCTACGCGGGCGCAGGTGCCGCGTTGCGCTCGATCCTGGATCTCGGCACGGTCAGCTACCGCGTTCGCGGCGAGGTCGCGCTGAGCGGCCCGGTGCGGACGGAAGTGCCTTACCGTCACAGCGGCACCGTGTCCGTGTTGCGGTAGCGGTGATGCGCCGGCACGGCCGCCGCCGCAGCGGGTATCAGGAAGTCAGGTGAACCAGGAGGGGAAGGAGGGACCCCCGCCATCTCCCGCATGATCTCTCTCGAGGTGCCCCAGGAGCGAGCCCTGCTCGTGGGAGCGCCCGGCAAGGACATCGAACCGGATGTGGCGGCCGACCATCTCGAGGAGCTGGCCAGACTGGCGGACACGGCCGGCGCCATCGTGGTCGGCACGCTCCGGCAGCGGCTCGACGCACCGCATCCCAAGTACTACATCGGCGAAGGCAAGGCCCTTGAGCTCCGCGAGCGCGTGCACGAGACCGGGGCGAGTCTCGTCATCTTCGACGAGCAGCTCTCGCCGGCCCAGGGCAAGAACCTGGAAACGCTGCTCGGCGCGCGCGTGATGGACCGCTCCGAGCTCATCCTGGACATCTTCGCGACGCGTGCGCGCACGGCCGAGGCGAAGATGCAGGTCGAGCTCGCGCAGCTCGAGTACATGCTGCCGCGGCTGAAGCGGATGTGGACGCACCTCTCGCGGATCCGCGGAGGCATCGGCCTGCGCGGTCCGGGTGAGACGCAGCTCGAGACGGACCGCCGCATCATCAGCAGGCGGATCCGCGAGCTGCGGAGCAAGCTCGAGGTCGTGGCGCGGCGGCGCGCGACGCAGCGGAAGGCGCGTGCGAAGGAGTTCCGCATCGCGCTCGTCGGCTACACCAACGCCGGCAAGTCCTCCGTTCTGCGCGCCCTTTCGGGCGCGGACGTCCTGGTCGAGGACCGCCTGTTCGCGACGCTCGACCCCGCGACCCGCGCGATCGAGCTGGAGGAGGGCGCGCGCATCCTGATCACGGATACCGTCGGCTTCATTCGCAAGCTGCCGCACCACCTCGTGGCTTCCTTCCGCGCGACGCTGGAGGCCGCGCTCGAGGCCGACCTGCTGCTGCACGTGATCGATGCCTCGTACGCGGGCTGGGAAGAGCAGAAGCGCGTGGTGGAACAGGTGCTGGTCGACCTCGGCGTGCGCCATCGGCGGATGGTCCTCCTGTTCAACAAGGTGGACCGCCTGACGCACGACGAGGAGTCCGCGCTCCGCACGCGGGCACGGGCGATCTTCCCGCAGCCCGCGCTCTTCAGCTCGACGGTCGAGCCGGACGGCCTGGGCGAGCTGCGGGAGCGGCTCGTCGCGGAGTATCGGGCCGCGCATCCACGGGTCCACCTGCGCATCCCGGCGATCGACGGCGAGGCGCTCGCCGCGATCTACCGTGAGGGCGAGGTCCTCCAGCGCGAGGAGCACGACTCGGCGATCGACTTGATCGCGCGGCTACCACAACCTGCTCTCGGGCGCTTGCGGCGGCGCGCGGGCATCATGGTGTTCGATTCGCCGTGAGCGACCGCATCGCCATCATCGGACCCGGGCGCATGGGCCTTGCCCTCGGGGCGGCGCTCGCGCAACGCCAGGCCGCGGAGCGGCTGGTGTTCCACGGCCGCGCACTCGATCCCCCGCCGCACCCCCTCTTCGAGCCCCGCAGTCCGGCGGCCATCTACCGGCCGGGCATCGGCCCGCTCGATGAAGGGACGACGATCGTCATCCTCGCGGTCCCGGATCGCGTGCTCGCCGACGTCGCGTACGACCTCGCCGCAGCCGGCCGCGCGCCCGCCGGGTGCGTCGCGCTCCACCTCGCGGGGGCGCTGTCCGCCGACGTGCTCGCGCCTTTGCTCCCCGCCGGCTTCGCCATCGGGTCCATGCACCCGTTCCAGACGGTCGCGGACCCGTGGTCCGGCGGGGACCGCCTGGTCGGCGCGGCGTTCGCGCTGGGCGGTGAGCCCGCCGCCATCGCCGCCGGGCGTCGTCTGGTCAGCACGCTGGGCGGGCGGGCCCTCGTCGTCCCGCCGAGCCTGCGGCCGCTCTACCACGCGGCCGCCGTCTTCGCCTCCAACTACGTCGTCACGCTCGCCGCGGTGGCCGCACGGCTGCTCTCCCAGGCGGGCGTCCCGGAGGAGGACGCGGCAGCGGCGGCCGTGCCGCTGCTGCGCGGTGCGGTGGGCAACCTCGAGCACCTCGGCTTCGCCGCGGCGCTCACCGGCCCGATCGTCCGCGGCGACGTCGACACCGTCCGGCTCCACCTGGGGCGGTTGTCCCCGCCTGACCGCTCGCTATATTCTGCGTTGGGTCGCGAGACCCTCCGATTGGCCCGTCTCGCCGGCCTCGACCCGGCCCGGGCCGCCGAGCTCGAATCGCTTCTCTCCGCCGATTGATGCGCCTGCACGTCAACGTCGATCACGTCGCGACCGTGCGCCAGGCACGACGCACGGATGAGCCGGACCCCGTCCGCGCCGCCGTCCTCGCCGAGCTTGGCGGCGCGGATGGGATTACGGTTCACCTGCGGGAAGACCGCCGGCACATCCAGGAGCGGGACGTGCGCCTGCTCATGGAAACGGTGCGGACCGGGGTGAACCTCGAGCTCGCGACGGAGGAGGCCGTGCTCGCCTTTGCGCTCGAGCTCCGCCCCATGGCCGTCACGCTCGTGCCCGAGCGCAGGGAAGAGATCACGACGGAAGGCGGACTGGCCCTCTCGCAGCCCGCGGACCGCGCGCGCGTGGCCGCGGCCACCGAGCGCCTCGCCGCCGCGGGGCTCCGCACGTCGCTGTTCATCGACCCGGACGAAGACGCGCTCCGCGCGGCGGCGGACATCGGCACCGTGGCCGTCGAGCTGCACACCGGCGTCTACGCCGAGGCCTGGGCCCGGCGCCGGACGGATGGCCCGGAGCCCGTGCGCCAGCAGCTCGCCCGCATCCGCCGGGCCGCGGCGTTCGGCCGCTCGCTCGGCCTGGACATCCACGCGGGCCACGGCCTCACGTACGAGAACGTCGCGCCCGTCGCCGCCATCGCGGAGATCGAGGAGCTGAACATCGGCCACAGCATCGTCAGCCGTGCCGTGCTCGTGGGCATGGCCGCCGCGGTGCGGGAGATGAGGCAGCTGATCCTCGAGGCACGCGCCCGTGGCGCCGTGCCTGGCCCCTAGAGACACCATGTCCACGACACGCGAGTTCTTCCTCAGCGAGGCCCGGGACTGTCTCGAGCAACTGCACGCGGTGCTCGACTCGTCCGACGACTCGCGCGTCGACGCGGCCGAGCTCCACCGCGTCTCGCGCCTGCTGCGTGGCAGCGCGCAGATGGCGCGCGAGTCGCGCGTGCAGGCCGTCGCGCATGCGCTGGAACTCGCCGGCCGGGCGCTCGTGCAGGGCGCTCTCGCCTGGGGAGAGGACTTGCGCAGCGTCCTGGAGCGCACGCTCGAGGACCTCGCCTCCCTCGTCGAGGGCGACGGCCCCGATGCGCAGCTCGATGAGCGCGCGGCCGCGGCACTCGAGCGCTGGGAGAGGCAGGGACTCGATCTGGCCGTGTTCCCGGGGGCCACGGCATCGTCCTGGCCCGCCCCACAGGTCGCCGAGCCGCCCGACCCCGCGCCGGCACCCGCGTCCGGTGAGGCGGCCGTGCTGGAAGGAGCGCCGATGCAGGAGGAACTCCCGATCGAGGTCGTGAACTTCTTCCGGTCCGAGGCCGGCTCGCTCCTGGACCGCATCGAGCGGATGGTGGGCGAGCGGCCCCAGTGGACGGGAGAGCGCCACCGCGGGGCGCAGCGCGAGCTGCGCGACACGGTCACGGCACTGCGCGACCTGGCCGCCACATTCGGCTTCGCCGCCTCGACCGCGGCGGCGGAGCAGTTGCTCGACGCGCTGGAGCGGGATGGCCCGGTGGAGGGCCTGGTCGCGGAGGTCCGGCGTCTGGTCACCAGCGAGGGCCCCGGCCAGCCGGGGGCGCCCGCCGAATCCACGGGAACCGTTCCGGGGGAGAGGACAGTGCCGGACCATGCGAACGTTCCGTTCGGGGCCCACGCCGGGCAGCAGAGCGATGGCGATGTCGTCCCGATCGAGGACCTGCTGTACCGGGGCGAGGCGGCGCTGAAGCGGGCGCTCGAGCTGCGCCCCGCGCTCGACCGCCTGGCCGGCGATGACGCCACCGCGCGCGAGACGGTGGACGAGCTGTTCGATCTGATCCGGCTCGGTCTCCGGTGAGCGGTTCCCGACGGGGTGGCGCCTTCGGCTGGAAGGCGCTGCTGGGCATCGCGATCAGCGTGGCGCTGCTCGCGTTCGCGCTCCGCGGCGTCGACTTCCGCGAGGTGCTGCGTGAGATCGGCCTCGCGCAGCCGCTCTGGTTCCTCGCCGCTGTCTTCGCCGCAACGGCGGTGTTCCTCGTCCGCGCCTGGCGCTGGAAGCCGCTGCTCCAGCCGATGCTGCCCGACTCGCCGCTCTACCCCAGGTTCGCGGCGACGACCATCGGCTTCATGACCAACAACATCCTCCCGGTGCGCCTCGGCGAGTTCGCCCGTGCGTTCGCGCTCTCGCGCATGCAGCCGATCCCGGTCGCGGCCTCCTTCGGCAGCGTGGCGGTCGAGCGGCTCTTCGACGGGCTGACGATCGTCGCGTTCCTCGTCATCTCGATCGCCCTGCCGGGCTTCCCCGGGACCGCCACCGTCGACGGCGTCCAGGTCGGGGGGCTGCTCCGGATCTTCATAGCGCCGTTCGCCGTCGCCGGCGTGGCGCTCCTCGCGATGGTGGTCTGGCCGCGGCAGGCCTTGAGGGTGTTCGAGCGCACCGTCGCGCGCGTGCTGCCGCGCAGGCTGCGGCGCCCCATCGTCGACGCGGTCGAGGCCTTCCTCGCCGGTCTCGCCGTGCTCCGCACACCCGCCCTGATCCTGCGCGTCAGCGTCTGGTCCGTCGGCCTTTGGCTGCTCAACGCGCTCTCGTTCTGGCTCGCGTTCCGGGCGTTCGGCATCCCGGTCGGCTTCGGCGGCGCGCTGTTCCTCCAGTCGCTCATCGCGATCATGGTCGCCGCGCCCTCCGCGCCCGGGTTCTTCGGGCCCTACGAGGCTGCGGTGAAGATCGGGCTGGTCGGCCTCTGGGGCGTGGAGGCCAACAAGGCGCTGGGCTTCGCCATCGGCTTCCACATCGGCAGCTTCATCCCCGTCACCGTCATCGGGCTGTACTACGCCTGGCGGCTCGGTTTCACGCTCCGCGAGGTCGAGCAGAGCGAAAAGGTGGTCGAACGGGCCGTCGAGCGAGATCCGTCCGGCGCCGCCTGCGGCGACGACGCCGCTGCGGCTGCCGATGGCGCCGGCGGCTCGCAGGACCCACTCCCGAACGCCGGAGGGACCGCACGATCCTGATCCGCACGCTGGCGCCGGCCAAGATCAATCTCCGGCTCGAGATCCTCGCCCGGGAGGACAGCGGCTACCACCAGATCGAGAGCGTGTTCTGCACGCTCTCGCTGGCCGACGAGCTCGAGCTGGCCGTGGGCGAGCCCGGCATCCGGCTGGAGGTCAGCGGCGCCGAGGTGGGCCCGCCCGAGCGGAACCTGGCCTACCGGGCCGCCGTCGCGTTCCACGAGGCCGCCGGGCTGCCTGGCGCCGTGGAGATCCGGCTGGCCAAGCGCATTCCCGCCGGTGCCGGCCTGGGTGGCGGCTCGAGCGATGCCGCGGCCACGCTGCTCGCGCTCAACGAGGCGCACGGGAACCCGCTCGATGCCGCTACGCTCCTGCGGCTCGGCGCCGCGCTCGGCAGCGACGTGCCCTTCTTCCTCAGCGGCGCGGCCCTCGCGCTGGTCTGGGGGCGCGGCGAACGGATCCTCCCCATGCCGCCCCCGCCACCCGCCCCCGTCCTCCTGGCCGTGCCGCCCTTCGAGATCGCCACGGTGGACGCGTATCGCGCGCTCGACCGGGGCCGGGGCGCGCCGGCCGTTCCCGTCCCCCGCGCGATCCAGCTCGCGGACCTCGGCTCCTGGAGCGGCCTCGCAGCCGGCGCGGTCAACGACTTCGAGCCCGTCCTCTTCCCGCGCCACCCCGAGCTCGCCGGCCTCCGCGACGCCCTCGCCAACGCCGGTGCGCGGCTCGCGCGCCTCACCGGGAGCGGTTCCGCGGTTTTCGGGATCTTCGAATCCGCCGAGCAGCGGCGCGCCGCCGCCGCCGAAATCGCCCGCGCGTTTCCGCACGTGCGCCTCATCGAATCGCTTGCCGCCGTAGCGCCGCCGCCGCCGTCAATCGGTTGATCGGGCATCGGCCCGCCGTTAGATTTCGGTATAATTCCGGGGTCGTCTAATGGCAGGACGGGGGACTTTGGATCCCTTGGTGGAGGTTCGAATCCTCCCCCCGGAGCTCGCGAACCACTCGGAAGGAGCCCCGATGCCCGCTCCGGGACCGCGTACCCCGCGCCGTCTCCCGGAAACCGTCCGGCGCCGCCTCGAGGTCGCCAGCGCCACCGCGTGGGAGGCGCTCGTCGAGGCCCACACCGCGCACGCCCTCCAGCTCATCGCACTGCTCGCCGACCGGCTGCCCTTCGACGACGCCGTCGCGCGCTACCTGCGCGAGATGGAGGTGTCGAAGACCATGGCTGCCGCCGTGCGCAACCGCGTGCTGGTCGCGCTCGAGGACGCGGAGCGGCCCGACGACTCGCGGCCGTCGCTCCAGGTCTTCTCCGCGACCGGCGAGGAGCAGGAGTCGGAGGAAGGGGCGGAGGCCGAGGGCTGGCGGCGCTTCCGGCCGGATGTCCTCATGAGGGGCCTCAAGGAGCGGAACCGCCGCCAGGATGAGGCCGAGGGCTGGATCCGGCTCGCCATCGCGCGCGCGGAGGAGGGAATCATCTCCACCCACGTCAACAACGCGATCACCTTCGCCGCGCTCCTGGAGCACCACATGCCCCTCGAGCGGGCCGTCGACGTGTACAACAACGCACTCCGCCTCACCGGGCCGCGCGCCCAGGCCGTGCACCAGCGCGCGATGGCCCGGCTGGCCGAGGCGCACCTTCCGTCCGCCCTCGCGCCGGCCCGCTCCCCGAGCCCGGGCCCCGGTCGCGGTGCGTGAGGCGCCCGGCCAGCGGCGCCCGCCGCGCGCCCCGGGCTTGACACACCGCGAACCGGGCGGTTGACAGCCGCGCGCGTTTCGGCCTAGTTTTCAAGGCTGTTTCCGTTCGGCAGAGTTCGAGGACACCCGACGCGGCGAGGAATGCCCGACCACCAGTTCCGTGGCCCACTCCTGCTCCTCTCCGGCACCGCCAACCGGCCGCTGGCCGAGGAGATCGCGGAGCACATGGGAATGCCACTCGGCGACGTGACGATCAAGCGCTTCGCCGATGGCGAAATTTTCGTCAGGATCAACCAGAACGCGCGTGGCCGGGACGTCTTCATCATCCAGCCCACGCCGCCGCCGGCCGACAACCTCATGGAGCTGCTGCTCCTGGTGGATGCGGCGCGCCGCGCATCGGCCGCGCGGGTGACGGTGGCCATGCCGTACTACGGGTACGCACGCCAGGACCGGAAGGACCAGCCGCGCGTCGCGATCGGGGCGAAGCTGGTCGCGAACCTGGTGCAGGCGGCCGGTGCCGACCGCGTGCTCGGCATGGACTTCCACGCCCACCAGCTCCAGGGCTTCTTCGACATTCCGGTCGACCACCTGTACGCGGCGCCCGTCCTGACCGGCTACTTCCGGGCAAAGGGGCTCAACGACCTGGTGGTCGTCGCGCCGGACGTGGGCGCCGCCAAGATGGCGCGCGGCTTCGCGCGGCGGCTGGGGGCGACCTTCGCGATCATCGACAAGCGGCGGCCGGCCCACAACGTGGCCGAGGTGCTGACCGTGGTCGGTGACGTCAGGGGCAGGCCCTGCCTGATCGCGGACGACATGGTCGACACGGCGGGGACGCTGGTGAGCGTGATCCACGCGCTGCTCGAGCAGGGCGCGGGTGAGATCTACGCCTGCGCGACGCACGCGCTGCTGTCCGGGCCCGCCGTGCAACGCCTCCAGGAGGCGCCGGTCGTCGAGGTCGTGGTCACGAACACGCTCGCTGTGCCGGAGGAGAAGAGATTCCCCAAGCTGACCATCCTCTCGATCGCGGAGCTGCTGGCGCGGGCCATCCGCTACACGCACTCGAACGAGTCGGTGAGTCAGCTCTTCGACTGAAGGAGATCACGGATGGTGACGACCGCGACGTTGAACGCCGCGCTGCGGCAGGAACACGGCAAGGGCCCGGCCCGGCGCCTCAGGCGGGAGGGGAAGGTCCCGGCGGTGATCTACGGCCACGGTGAGGCGACGCGCTCCCTGACGGTGGACGCGCTGGAGCTGCAGCGGCTGTTCTCCCGGATTCAGGTGGAGAACACGATCATTTCCCTGAAGATCGACGGCGAGCGGGGCGGCCCCGTGCGCGCCCTGGTCCGCGAGGTGCAGATGCACCCGTTCCGGCCGGAGATCCTGCACGTCGACTTCTTCCAGGTCCACGCCGGCGAGCGGGTGCATCTGGAAGTCCCGGTCCGCCTGGTCGGGACGGCCGCAGGCGTGCGGGAGGGCGGCGTCCTCCAGCAGACGTTGCACGACGTCGAGGTGCGCTGCCTCCCGGACCAGATCCCGGAGGCGCTCGAGGCCGACGTCTCGGCATTGGAGATCGGGGAGTCGCTTCACGTCTCGGATCTGCGGGCGCCGGAGGGCGTCGAGATCGAGACGGACGGCGAGCGCGTGGTCTGCTCCATTCTCCCACCGACCGTCGCGGCCCTGGAGACTGAGGCCGAGGCCCCGGAGGGCCCGGGCGGCGAGGTCGAGCCCGAGCTGATCCGCAAGCGCGCGGCCGAGGAGGCCGGCGAGGCGGAGTAGAGCGGTTCGGCGCGGCGGAGGCGGACGACGGGGCCGTGAAAGTCGTCTGTGGGCTGGGCAACCCCGGCCCGGAGTACGAGGCCACGCGCCACAATCTGGGCTGGTGGGTCCTGGACCGGATCGCGGTGGACTGGCGGCTCGGAGCGTTCCGGCGCACCGCGAACGCGGCCATCGCCGCCGGCGTCCTCGCCGGCAGCGAGGTCTGGCTCGTCAAGCCCCTGACCTACGTGAACCGGAGCGGGGAGGCGCTGCTGCCGTTCCTCGCGGCCGAGGGTTTCGTCGTCCAGAACGACCTGCTGGTCGTCGTGGACGACGTTGCGCTCGCGGTTGGCCGCGTGCGCTTCCGCGCCGGCGGCAGCTCCGGCGGCCACAACGGGCTGAAGTCGGTCGAGGCGGCGCTCGGGACGCGCGAATACGCGCGGCTGCGCATCGGCGTTGGTGCGCCGCCTCCGGGTGTGGCCCTGGCGGATCACGTGTTGTCTGCGTTCCCACCCGAGGAAGAAGAACGGATCGTCCAGCTCCTGCCCGAGCTGTCGGAGGCGGTGGGAGTCTGGGTACAGGATGGCGTCGAGCAGGCGGCGCGGCGCTACAATCGCTAGCTTGAACGATATTTCACGCCCATGGAGGTGTCCGTGACGGAACTCGCGAGTTGGGCCGAGTGGTCGCCCCTGCTCGGATTGCTCGGGCTGGTCGGCGCCCTGGTGCTGTATCTGTACGTGAGGAGCCAGCCCGCGGGCAACGAAACGATGCAGGAGCTCGCCAGCCGGATCCAGGAAGGGGCGATGGCGTTCCTGCGCCGCGAGTACTCGGTCCTCGCCGTGTTCCTCGTGATCGTGGCCGGGCTCCTCTGGTTTGCGGTCGGCGGGCTGGTCGCGGGGGCGTTCATCACCGGCGCGATCAGCTCGATCCTCGCCGGATTCTTCGGGATGACCGCGGCGACGCGCGCGAACGTGCGCACGTCGGCGGCGGCCAAGGACGCGGGGCAGGGCATGGCGCTCCGCGTCGCGTTTTTCGGCGGGGCGGTGATGGGGCTGTCGGTCGCAGCGCTCGGGTTGCTCGGGGTCGGGATCTGGTACTTCTTCCTGGGCGCCACCGGCATCAGCGACGCGGACTTCGTGTTCTTCTCCGAGGTGGTGAGCGGCTTCGCCATGGGGGCCAGCTCGATCGCCCTGTTTGCCCGCGTCGGCGGCGGGATCTACACCAAGGCGGCAGATGTCGGCGCGGACCTGGTAGGCAAGGTGGAGGCGGGCATCCCTGAGGACGACCCGCGCAACCCGGCGACGATCGCGGACAACGTCGGGGACAACGTGGGCGACGTCGCGGGCATGGGCGCCGACATCTTCGAGAGCTACGTCGGCAGCGTGATCGCGGCGATCGCGATCGGCGCCAGCAGCGCGCTCTACGCCGCGAACCGGCTCGAGGCGGTGGCGCGGCCCATCATCACCATCATGGTCGGGCTCATCACCTCGCTGCTCGGCATCGCGCTCATGAAGGTGCTCGAGCGGTTCAACCCCGCCGCCGCCCTCCGCAACGTGACGTTCATCGCGGCCGGCCTGTTCGTGATTATCATGTACTTCGTGGTGCGCGGGCTCGGCTTCGAGATCTTCGACCCGGCCACGTCGCGGAGCTACCCGGCGACGGGGCCGTTCTGGGCCATCGTCGTGGGCGCCGCGGTCGGCATCCTGATCGGCCTGGTCACGGAGTACTACACGGCGGCCCGGCCCGTGCGGCGCATCGCGGATGCCAGCCAGACCGGCTCCGCGACCAACATCATCACCGGCCTCGCGGTCGGCATGGAATCGGCGGCCGCACCGGTCCTGCTGATCGCGCTCGCGATCTGGATCGCGTACTACTTCGCCGGCCTGTACGGCATCGGCATCTCGGCGGTCGGCATGCTCGCGACGGTCGGCGTCACCATGTCGGTGGACGCGTACGGCCCGATCGCGGACAACGCAGGTGGCATCTCGGAGATGAGCGGCCTCGGCCCCGAGGTGCGCCGCATCACCGATGGGCTGGACGCCATCGGCAACACGACCGCGGCGATCGGCAAGGGCTTCGCGATCGGCTCCGCCGCGCTCACCGCCCTCGCCCTCTTCAGCGCGTACGCGAGCGCGGTCGGCCTGAACGAGGTCGGCCTCAACATCATCAACCCCGAGGTCGTCATCGGGATGCTCATCGGCGGCGTGCTGCCCTTCTTCATCGCCGCCCTCACCATGACGGCCGTGGGCCGCGCGGCCGCCGGCATGGTCGCCGAGGTCCGGCGCCAGTTCCGCGAGATCCCCGGCCTCATGGAGGGCACCGGCCGGCCGGACAGCGCCCGCTGCGTCGACATCTCCACGCGCGCCGCGCTGCGCGAGATGATCGCGCCCGGCCTCGTCGCCGTGGCGGCGCCCGTCATCGTCGGCTACATGAGCGTGCACGCGCTCGGCGGCCTGCTCGCCGGCGCCACGGTCACCGGCGTGCTGATGGCGCTCTTCATGGCCAACTCGGGCGGCGCCTGGGACAACGCCAAGAAGTACATCGAGGGCGGCGCCTTCGGCGGCAAGGGCTCGGAGCCGCATCGCGCGGCCGTCGTGGGCGACACGGTGGGTGACCCGTTCAAGGACACCGCCGGCCCGTCCATGAACATCCTCATCAAGCTGATGAGCATCGTGGCCCTCGTGCTGGCGCCGTGGTTCTCGCGCATCCACGCGGATGAGGTGGCGGCGCCGATGCAGGCGCTGCTCGAAAGCGCACGTCAGATCTTCTCGGTGCTGTTCGGCTGAGCGGAGTCGATCGGTGGAGCGGCGGGGAGGCCGGTGGCTCCGGCCTTCCCGCCGCACGCGCACACACGTACACCAACGCCCGCGCCCGCATGGCCCTCGACCTGAGCTTCGAGCGCGTCGTCGCGTTCGCCCGTGACCTGATCCGCATCCCCAGCCCGCCCGGCGGGGAGGGGGACGTGGCCGCTCGCGTCCGCGCCGAGCTCGAGGCGCTCCGCTTCGACGACGTGTGGATCGACGAGGTCGGGAACGTGATCGGGCGCGTGCGCGGCCGCGGAGATGCGCCGGCCGTCATGCTCAGCTCGCACCTCGACGTGGTGGACATCGGCGATGCCGCCGAGTGGGAGCACCCGCCGTTCGGTGGCGAGATCGCCGACGGCTTCCTGCACGGCCGCGGCGCCATGGACATCAAGGGGCCGCTCGCGGTCCAGACGTACGCCGCCGCGCACTTCGTGGCCGAGAGGCCGGCCGGCGATGTGATCGTGGCCCACACCGTGCTCGAGGAGCGCGGCGGCTGGGGGATGGAGCACCTCATCGCGAGCGGCGAGGTCCGGCCCGCCGCCGTCATCCTCGGCGAGGCGACCGGCGGCGACCTGTGCATCGGGCACCGCGGCCGGGCCGAGATGCTCGTCGAGGTCTCCGGACTCGCGGGCCATGCGAGCGCGCCGGAACGCGCCAGGAACGCCCTCGACCTCGTCCCCGCCGTGCTCACGGCGCTGGGCCAGTTTGCCGACGCGCTCCCCGTCGACCCCGTGCTCGGTCGCTCGACCCTCGCGCCGACTGCGGTGGAGACCCGCCCCACCAGCCGCAACGTCATTCCGGATCAGGCGATCGTCGTCGCCGACTGGCGAACGCTGCCCGGGCTCGACGCGGACACGGCCGTCGCCCGCCTCGACGCGTTCCTGCGCGAGCGGGTTCCCGACCGCGAGGGCTTCCGCCTCCGCACCACCGTCGCCGCCGAGGAGCAGACCACGTACACCGGCCGCAGCAGGCGCCGCTCGTTCTTCGCTCCCGGATTCCTCCTCTCCCGCGACCACGCCATCGTCCGGGCCGCGGCCCGGGCGCTCCATGCCGCCACCGGCCGTCCCCCGGCCATCCGCCCCTGGACGTTCGCGACGGATGGCGGCCACACCTGCGGCACCTTCGGCATCCCCACGATCGGCTTCGCGCCGGGCGAGGAGCGCCACGCGCACACCAACTGGGAGCGGCTGGACCTCAGTGCCGCGAGGCTCGCCTACGCGGCCTATCCAGCCCTGATCCGCGCCGTCCAGGCGGCCGCGGCGTGAGCGCTCCCGGGGTGAGGGGTGGACTGGATAAGTACATTGCAATACAATAACTTAGAGAGAACCGTCCCGTCGGGACGAGCATGCTGGAGAGCCGATGCCGAACCTGAAGTTGGGGATCGTCGGACTCCCCAACGTGGGGAAGTCCACGCTGTTCAACGCCCTCACCGCGGTGGGCGCGCCCGCCGAGAACTACCCGTTCTGTACGGTGGAGCCGAACATCGGGGTGGTCGAAGTGCCCGACCCGCGGCTCGACCTGCTGGTCGAGCGGATCGGGCCCCGGACCCGCACTTCCGCGACCGTCACGTTCGTGGACATTGCCGGCCTGGTGAAGGGGGCGTCCCGGGGCGAAGGGCTGGGGAACCAGTTCCTTGCCAACATCCGCGAGGTGGACGCCATCGTCCACGTGGTCCGCTGCTTCGATGACCCGGATGTGGGGCACGTGGAAGGCGCGGTAGACCCCGTCCGTGACCGCGGCGTCATCAACCTCGAGCTCGCGCTGGCCGACCTCCAGATGGTCGAGCGGCGGCTCGAGAAGGTGGAGAAGGTGGCGCGCTCGGGCGTGCGCGAGGCGCAGGTCGAGGCCGCGCTCCTGGGGCGGCTGATGGCGGTGCTGTCCGAGGGCGGGCCCGCCCGCCTGGTGGACGTGACCAACGAGGAGGAAGCGCGCCTGCTCCGCTCCTACAACCTGCTGACGGCCAAGCGGGAGCTGTACGTCGCCAACGTGGCCGAGTCCGACCTCCCGGCGGGGGAGAACGCCTACGTCGCCGCCCTGCGGGCCGCGATCGAGGCGGACGGCGAGCCGGCCGGCCTGATCTCGCTTTCCGCACGGATCGAGGCCGAGCTGAGCGAGCTGGATCCGCACGAGCGCGCCGCGTTCCTGGCCGACCTCGGGTTGGAGCGCAGCGGCCTCGACCGGCTCATCCAGGCGGGCTACCGCCTGCTCGGCCTCATCAGCTTCTTCACGGCGGGGGAGAAGGAGGTCCGGGCCTGGACCATCCGCGAGGGCACCCGCGCGCCCGAAGCCGCTGGCGAGATCCACTCCGACTTCGAGCGCGGCTTCATCCGCGCCGAGACCCTGGGCTGGGCGGACTTCCTCGAGGCCGGCTCGCTCAAGGCCGCCCGCGAGCGCGGGCTGATCCGCAGCGAGGGGCGCGAGTACGTCGTGCAGGACGGCGACATCATACTTTTCCGGTTCAACGTGTAGCAGGAGCGACGGCGCGCGGCGCCCGTGCCGTTCGCCGCGGCCGTCGGAGCCGGGTGCCGGTGGAAATAGCGCCGGTGCTGGAATCGCGGCGGCGCGGAATGGCACCGACGGGGGTGGACGCGCGTCCGGAACATCGCTATCTTTTCGTGCTTTACATACTCCTGCTCCGCCCCCTCCGGGGCGGGGCCGCCCAGTCCAAAGGAGGAATCCGTGAGGGACTACGAGGTCGTCTACATCTTCGACTCGGCGGTGGCCGAATCGGCCATCGACGAGAAGCTGGAGCGCTTCCACTCGCTCGTGGCGGGCGACGGCCGCGGGGAGGTCACCGCGGTCGACCACTGGGGGAAGCGGCAGCTTGCCTACCCGATCCGCAAGAAGCCAAACGGTTACTTCGTCGTCGCACAGTTCCGTACGGCCGCGGAGTCGCTGCCGGAGTTCGAGCGTGCGTTGAAGCTGGACGAAGAGGTTCTGCGCTACCTCGTCGTGCTGCACGAGGGCGAGCCGACGGCGCCGATGTCCGTGGCGACGCGGGAGCCGCGGGCGCGTGATGAGGAGGAAGAGGAGGAGTGACGATGCGACGTCAGCGCAAGGCCTGCCCGCTGTGCGAGTCCGGCATCCGGGTGGTCAATTACAAGGACGAGAAGATGCTTTCCCGCTTCGTCACGGAGCGAGGGAAGATCCTGCCGCGGCGGATGACGGGGATGTGCGCGCGGCATCAGCGGCAGGTCGGGACGGCGGTCAAGCGCGCCCGGTACCTCGCCCTGCTCCCGTTCATTCGGGGGTACGAGGGCTAGGAGGTGAAGGCGGGCCGGGCGCCAGGTTGGGGCACGGCCGCGCTCCTGGCGATCGCGTGCGCCGGGCTCTCGGTGGTCGGGCCCGCGCCGCTGATCATCGTTCCGCTCGTCGTCCTGCTGATCGGCGTCCCGCCGGTCCGGCCTCAGCACGTGGTGTACGGGCTCGTCCTGGGCGCGCTGGCGTTCCAGGGCGGCGCGCGCCAGGGCCTGCGGATGGGCGGGCGGGGATGGGCGCTTCTCGTCGCGGCCTGGTTCCTGGTGACCGTTCTGGCGCTGCCGCGGGCGACGTTCCTGGACCGCGGATTGGCGGCGGTGGCGGGAGCAGCGGCGAGTGCGGCTGTCGTGCTTCGCGTCGCGCCGGAGGTCTGGAGCCCCATCGACTGGACCGTGCGCGCCTCGTTGTGGTCCGGCGCCAGTGACGCGGTGGCGGTGGGCGGCGCGAGGTTCGGCCAAAGCCCCTGGTGGCCCGAAGCGACCGAGATGATGTACCGGTTCGCGGAGATCCAGGCGCTCTTGTTCCCGGCGCTGCTGGCTCTGGCCTCGCTGGCCGGACTTGCAGCGGCGTGGTTCGTGTACCGACGCGTCGCGCGTGGTGAGCCCAGGCCGCTGGGGTCGCTGCGCGACTTCCGGTTCCGCGACGATCTGGTCTGGCTGCTGATCATCGGGATCGTCCTGATCGTCGTGCCCCAGGGCGATGCCGCGTTGCGGACCGGGGCGAACCTCGTCGCGTTCATGGGCGCGTTGTACGCGATGCGCGGCGTCGGCGTCGTGTTGTCCCTGGTCGGGACGCCCGGGCTGTCGGGTGTGCTGCTCGTGGCGGTCGCCGTATTGTTCCTTTATCCGCTGGTCATGGCCACCATGTTCCTGGTGGGCCTGACCGACACGTGGCTGGACCTCCGCGGCCGCACGCCGTCGCGGGATCCAGGATCCGGAGAGATGGGACCATGAAGAACGTGAAAGTCATCCTGCGGGAGGACATACCGAAGCTGGGGAGCGCGGGCGACATCGTCTCCGTGCGGGGCGGCTACGCGCGCAACTACCTGCTGCCGCGTGGCTTCGCGTACGAGGCGACGGAGGCGAACGTACGCCAGCTCGAGGAGGAGAAGCGCCGTGCCGAGCAGCGGGCTCGTCGCGAGTACCTGGAGGCGCGGCGGCGTGCTGCGGCGCTCGAGGACATGTCGCTGACGTTCAAGGCGCGTGCCGGCGAGGAGTCGAAGCTGTTCGGCTCGATCACGGCGGCGGACATCGCCGACCGGCTGAACGAGCAGGGCCTC
>Ga0079224_100003150_pt1 | contig 20567 bp, 16 predicted proteins | sample Stecom2015_FD_80414 | JGI IMG/M metagenome (GOLD analysis project Ga0079224, IMG submission 80414) | Agricultural soil microbial communities from Utah to study Nitrogen management - Steer compost 2015 | ecosystem: Environmental > Terrestrial > Soil > Agricultural land | place: USA: Utah...
CGACGAGCAGAACACGGATGGGCATGGGAGGGATTCTTCCGGATGCGCGCCTCCGTCCGCACCCCGCCCCCAGGGGCGCCGCGCGCCGTACCCGCGGCGGCACTTGGGATCGTTGACGGGGGTTTTTGCCCGCCGCGGAGCCCAGCCTCCCCCCGACCTCGGCTCCGCGCCCCCCGAACCGGCCCCCGGCCCCCGGTTCCCGCAGCACAGCGCTACCTCGTTGAGCTCAACGTCATCGTGCCGAGCCTCCGCCCGCCACCGCCCACCCCATTGCCGGCCCCCGACCTCGCCGCGCTTTTCCAGCTCTCCCCGGCCCCGTGCCCACCCCCGTTGATCTTGGAGCTATCGACCGGTCGATAGCTCCAAGATCAACGGCTTCTGGGTGGTGGCCCGTCGCTGTCACGGCGATGTTGAGGTTGGGGCTGTGCCGCGGGTGGGGCTTGCACCGCGGTCGGCGGCTCGGCGGCGCCCGGGCCTCAGCCGCGGTCGTGCAGCGGGATCCGGGCGCTGACCCGGAAGCCGCCGTCCGGCAGCGGGCCGGTGTCCAGTTCCCCGCCGAACATGGCGGTCCGCTCGCGCATGCCGAGGATGCCGTGGCCGGGCGCGTCGGCGTCGCCGGCCTGCCGGTCGGTGGCCGGCCGGTGGCCGGCCCCGTCGTCGGTGACCTCCACCGCGATCTCGCCGGGGCGGTAGGCCAGCCCCACCCGGGCGCGGGCGCCCGGGCCGGCGTGCTTGAGCACGTTGGTCAGCGACTCCTGGACCACCCGGTAGACGGTGAGGCTCTGCACCGGGGGGAGGTCGCGCACGCTGCCGGAGACCCGGAGATCGGCCTCCACCCCGGCGTCGCGCAGGTGGACCAGGAGCGCCTCGATGTCGGCGACGCCCGGCTGGGGGCTGCGCGCGGCGCCGTCGTCGCGGTCCGGCTCCGACATGCGCAGCACGCCCACGATCCGGCGCATCTCGGCCAGCGTCTCCCTGCCGGTCCGCTCGATCTCGGCCAGGGTCTGCTCGGCCCGCTCCGGGGAGCGGGCGATGACCCGGCGGCCCGCGGTGGCCTGCACCGTCATCACGCTGACGTGATGGGCGACCACGTCGTGCAGTTCGCGGGCGATGCGGGAGCGCTCCTCGGCGAGCACGGCGCGGGCGTGGGCGTCCCGGGCGCGCTCGACGCGGCGGGCGTGCTCGCGGACCTCGGCGGTGTCGAAGGCGCGCAGCCGCACCAGGCGCCCCAGCCACCAGGCGACGGCCATGGAGCCCAGCGCGAAGGCGTACGGCGTCCACCAGGGCTGGGACGGGTCGGGCGCCCCCGGGGTGACGTACAGCGCGGCGGCGTCGGCCGCCGTGGCCAGGGCGATCGCCGCCAGTGCGCGGACCAGCGGCAGGTAGCGGCCGATCGAGTAGGAGGCGATCACGACCCCGAAGGAGACGGCGCCCCAGACGAAGGCGCCGGCCTGCTCGGCGGCGAGGCCGCCTGCGACGAGCAGCAGGAGAACGGCGAGGGGGTTGCGCCGGCGCGCCGGGAGGAGCAGCGCCAGTGCGACGCCGGCCGCATGCCCGGCGGCGTCGTGCGGCCAGGTCGCGGCCCATCCGGGGGCGGCCGAGGCGGTCAGCAGGATGACGGAGTTCAGCGCGGCCAGAGCCAGTACGACCAGGACGTCGGTGATCCGGTCGCGGCGGCGTTCCGGGATGCGCAGCCGACCGGCCGCTTTCCGGACCGCGGTCCGGGGCCGCGCCCAGGACCGCCGCTGTCGCCTGGGTTCAGGAGGCGCCGTCGAGGCGGTTTCGGTCACCTTCCCAAACTAGGCCGGGCCGTGCCCCGGGGTGACCTTCCCGGGGTGGATACGCCCTCCTCCCTCCGGACGATCGGACACCGCCCGAGGTACGCCACCCGGCCCCCGGCCGGGGAAGAAGCCCCGCCGGCGGGCCGGGGCCGCCCGGATCGGCCGGGGGAGGGGGAGGAGGGGCGGGGCCTGGGATACGCCGTGGGCGGCGGCTCGCGGCGCCGGGGCCCTCCCGGCGGCCGGCAGGGCCCGGGCGGGCCGCCTTCCTCTCCCCCGATGGCCTCGGGGCGGCCGCGGAGCGGCGCAGAGCGCCGAAGGCCCGGTGCCGGCCGTTCCGGCCTCGCCCGTGCCGCCCCGCCGACCCGCGGGGCTCCCGGGGCGAGCCGGATGCCGCCCCGGCCGGGGCGGAGCGCGGTCGTCCCACTCGATCCGCGCGGTGACCGGTGCATCCCCGGCGGCCGGTGCGGACAGGCCGTCCGGGCTCGGACGGCGCCCTCCGCGGGCCGCCGGGGCGCTCGCGCGTTCCCCGGTGCGGCCCGTCCGCCCGGCCCGGGCCGGGCGAGCAGGCGGACGCGCGGCGCGCGGGCGGCCGGGGCTCCCCGCGCTTCCGGCGTCAGCGGCGGGGGGTGATCTCCGGCAGGGGCGGCGGGGTGCCGCCGAACTCCGGGCAGATGGCCTGGTGGTCGCACCATCCGCAGAGCGGGGTGCGGCGCGGGCGCCACTCGCCGCTGCGCGCGGTCGCCTCGATGTCGTGCCAGATGGCGAGGATCTCCGCCTCCGCGGCGCGCAGCTCCTGCTCGGTGGGGTCGTACCAGCGGGTGACGCCGTCGGCCAGGTACATCAGCTGCAGCCGGGTCGGCACCTCGCCCAGTTCGCGCCAGAGCATCACACCGTAGAAGAAGATCTGGAACTTGGCCTTGTCCTCATAGCGGGGCTTGGGCGACTTGCCGGTCTTGTAGTCGACCACCCGTATCTGCCCGGCGGGGGCGACGTCGAGCCGGTCGACGTAGCCGCGCAGCCGCAGCCCCGACTCCAGGGTGACGTCCAGCCGCAGCTCCCGGTCGCGCGGCTCCAGGTTCTCCGGCCGCTCCATGTCGAAGTAGCGCTCCACCAGGGAGCGGGCCGACTCCAGCCAGGCGTCCAGGTCCTCGGCGCCCTCCCCGGCGAACAGCTGCCCGCTCTCCGGGCGGGAGGTGCGCAGCCGCTCCCACTGCGGGTCGACCAGGGAGCGGGCGGTGCGCGGGGTGCGCGCCTCGGCGGGCAGCTCGAACAGCCGCTCCAGCACGGCGTGCACCAGGGTGCCGCGCAGCGCGGCCGAGCTGGGCTTCTCCGGGATCCGGTCGATCACCCGGAACCGGTACAGCAGCGGGCACTGCAGGAAGTCGGCGGCGCGGGAGGGGGACAGGGCCGGTAGGAGTGCCGGAAGGGCCGGGCGGGCGGTGTCCATGTTCCAACGATAGGCCCGCGCCGGCCGAGGTTCCGCCCTTCCGGGCACCGCGTAGCCTGGCAGTGTGACGACGGACAACGGCAGCGCTTCCCGGGAGCCCGCGGCGCGCGACAGCGGCGGCAGGCGGTCCGGCTGGCTCATGGCCCGCCCCTACGGGATCCCCATCTACGTGACCCCCTCCTGGCTGGTCATCGCCGCCATCATCACCATCCTGTACGAGCCCGTGGTGGAGTCGCTGCTCGGGCTGGGGGCGGCCTCCTACCTCGTCGCGTTCGTGTTCGCCGTGCTGCTGTACGCCTCGGTGCTGGTGCACGAGCTGGCGCACGCCGTGGTCGCCCGGCTGTTCGGCATCCCGGTGGAGCGGATCACGCTGTTCATGCTCGGCGGCGTCACCGAGATGCGGGGCGAGGCGCGCACCCCGGGCCGGGAGTTCCTGATCGCCTTCGCCGGCCCGCTGCTCTCCCTGGTGCTGGCGGCGGCCGGGTGGGCGGCCCAGCTTTTCGTCCCGCCGGACACCGTGCCCGGGGTGCTGCTGTGGCAGCTGTTCGTGGCCAACCTGCTGGTGGGCGTGTTCAACCTGATGCCGGGGCTGCCGCTGGACGGCGGCAAGGTGGTGCGCTCCGCGGTGTGGGCGCTGACCCGCAGGCCGACCGCGGGCACCGTGGTGGCGGCCTGGGGCGGCCGGGTGCTGGCGGTGTTCGTCGTCGGCCTGCCGTTCCTGCTGTACCTGCCCTCCGGGCGGATGCCGAGCGTCTTCATGGTGCTGCTGGGGGTGCTGCTCGGCGGCTTCATGTGGATGGGGGCCGGGTCCGCGCTGCGCGGCGCCCGGTTCCGGGAGCGCATCCCCCGGCTGCGGGTGCGGCTGCTGGCCCGGCGCGCCGTCGCGGTGCCCTCGGGGACCCCGCTGGCCGAGGCGGACCGCCGGATGGCCGAGGCCGACGCCGGCGCGGTCCTGGTGACCGACTCCTCCGGAGCCCCGGTCTCGATCGTCTCGCACGACGCGGCCGGGGCGGTGCCGGAGGAGCGCCGGCCGTGGATCTCGGTGGACCACGTCTCCCGCGCGGTGACCGGCGGCGCCGTCATCGGCGCGGACCTGGAGGGCGAGCGGCTGCTCGCCGCGATGCGCGCCCACCCGGCCGCCGAGTACCTGGTGGTGGGGGAGGACGGCGGCGTCTTCGGGGTGCTGCGCACCAGGGACGTCGACGACGCCTTCGCCGGGATCTGACCGGGCCCGCCTTCTCCGTCGGGTGTCCCGAGGGGTCAGCGGCGGGCGCCCTCCGGCCAGACGACGGTGGTGGCCCGGTCGGCGGCGCGCGCGTAGTCGACGATGTCGGCGGTGCCGCCGGGGCCGCGGGCCGGGCGGCCGTCCCAGACCGCGATCAGCTCGTCGCAGTGGTCCACCATGTAGTGGCCGGCCTCCAGGTGGGCCCGGGCGGTGGAGTCGACGTGCGGCAGCCGGTGCACCAGGCGGGCGTGTGCCAGCAGGGCGTCGTAGACCGGGTGGTGGTCGGCGGGCAGGCCGGCCCGGTACCGCTCGGCGGGCACGATCGCCTCCAGCGGCGCGCCCAGGTCCAGCACCGCCCGGGCGAACAGCGCGTCGGCGCCGTCGGCCAGGCAGGACAGTCCGATCAGGCGGCCCCGCAGCGGCTCCAGCCGGGCGCGGATCGCGCGGTCGATGAGGGCCTCCGCGTCCGGAGGCAGGCCGCGGTGGCCGGTGATGGCGATGCGTCGCACGGTGACGCTCCCTCCCCAGTGGTTCGGGGACGCGGGCCCGACCCCGTCCGGGCGGGCCGTCCCGCCGGAGCGGACCGGGCCGCGGCCGGGCCCGGGAAACAGGCCCTGTCCTGGGAATACCCGGCCGGGGCGGGAGCACGGCTCCCGGCTGCGGGCGATGTGCCGCGGGCGGACCGCGCAGAGCGGTCGGCCCCTGCGGCGCGGCGCTTCACAGCACCGCGGGCAGTCCCCCGGTGAGGGCGGCGGTGAGCTGGTCGTCCAGCCGGTCGGCGCCGGGGCCGCGCACCCGGTAGGCCCGGCGGAAGCCGCGGACCCGGTCCACCACCCGCTCGGACTGGAGCCGGACGCCGACGGCCAGCGCGTCGGCGGCCAGCCGGAGCGCCTCGTCGCCGTCGCCGGCGTCGGCGTGCGCCTTGGCCAGCTCCACCTGGAGGATCGCGCTCTGCTTGGGGCCCGGGCGGGTCCCGGTGAAGGCCTCGGCGAAGGCGGCGCGGGCCTGGTGTGGCCGGTGCAGCCGCACCGCGGCCAGCGCCCGGTAGCCGGCGACCTTGGCGTGGTCGAAGGCGAACACCCAGGGCCAGGGGGGTTCGGCGTTGTCGGATCGGTTCACCGCCTGCTCGGCCAGGGCGATCTCCTGGTCGGCCTCGTCGCCCGCGCCCATGCCCGCGTGGCCGAGCGCCCGCACGCAGGCCAGCCAGGCGGTGGCGGTGGGGTGGGCGCCGGGGCTGAGCCGGCGGCCGGCCTCGTGCGCCAGCGACAGCCCCAGCGCCGGGTCGTCGGCGTCGATCTCGAAGGCGGCGAGGCTGCCGAGCATGTAGACGTCGAGCAGGCGCTGCCCGGCGCGGCGGGCGCGGTCGACCGAGGCCCGGTAGAAGGCCCGGGCCGATCCGGCGTCGCCCATGTCGGCGTGGAGCCAGGCGGCGAACCCGGCGGCCTCGCTCGCGGCCGCGGCGACGTCGGCGGCGAACGGGGTGCCCTGGGCGCGCTTGAGGGTGCGCCCGGCCAGTTCGACGTGGGCCACCGCGCCCCGGGCCAGGTCGCGGGCGGGGGAGGAGGCGTCCAGGCGCCTCTGCCCGCCGGTGATGGCCCGCAGTGTGACGGCGGTCTGCTCGTGGATCTCGCTGTCGGCGGCGGCCGTGTCGCCGCGCCGCTGCGCCGAGGTGAGCGGCAGCGCGAGCGCGGAGACGGTCACGGCCTTGCCGAATTCCCTGCGTCGCGTGGGATCAGCCCCCTTAGCCGGTTCGGCGGCGCCGCCGAACCGGAGCAGGTGGAGCGGGATCCCCAGGCGCCCCGCGAGGTCGCGGACCTGGTCGATGGTGAGCGACTGCTGGCCGTTGACCACGCGGGACACCCAGCTCTGGGAGTAGCCGACCGCCTTGGCCAGCTCCCCCTGGGACCAGCCCCGCGTGCGGCGGATGTCCTCGACGATCGTGGCGATGTCGCAGGTGGCCAGTGCCGCTGCGGTGGCCGGGCGCGTCCAAAACTCCGGCGGCAGAGCGCCGTCTCGCTGGGGCATGAGCCTAGGTTAGGGTCGCCACCTGGGGTTGGTGGCTATGTGTGAGAGAAATGATGCTATGCGTAGCCTGCATATCGCTGTCCCCGAAGCCGTCGGTGGTGCAGAGTCAAGGGACTGAAGTCCCTGTGTCGCAGGGATTCCGAACACAATCAGGAGGGTGGATGAGAGGGGAGACCCGCGGGTCCGAAAAGCCCTGTCTGGCCGGAAGCGGCCATGAGCTTGACCGGGGCGCCGATCCCGGCTGGGCGCGTGCGCTCAGCGGGCTCACCGCCGAACTCCGCTCGCGCGGCCTGGACGTCGGCATCGACGGGCGCACCGGCGTCGTCGAGGCGACCGTCGAGGGGGCCTCCCGGCGCACCCAGCGGGCAGTGCTCCGCCCGCACCGCGGCCGGCTGTGGTGGTGGCTCCGCTGGGAGGAGGCCGCCGGCGCCGGGCGCGCGATGCGGCACGCCCCGCTCACCCCCGCCACCCGGACCGGGGACGCGGCCCGCAGGATCGCCGGCGTGATGGGCCCGTCCCGAACCCGCCTCCACTAGACCACTCCCTCCCGCCCCCCGAAGTGCCCTCCGCGTCCTCCCCGGCGCGCGGCGGGCACGCCCTCCCCTCTTCCACCGCGGTCCTCGTCCGCGGTGGAAGAGGGGTGCGGTCCGGTCGGGTCCGCGCCCGCTCCCGCACGGGAGCGGGGCCCGCGGCCGGATGCCGGGCGGGGCCGCCCGCATCCTCCCCTCGCGGGCCGGCCCCGCCCTTCCGCCGCGGACGAGGCGGTGCGGTGCCGGCGCACCGCACGGCCCGGGCCGGCCTTCGCTCCTCTTTCCTCCTCGGCCGTCTGCGGCGCCGGGCGGCACCCGGCGGGGCCCGCCCGCGGTGCGGCCCGGCCCATCGGGCTCCGGACCGCCGTCTCTGCCCGGCCCCACCGAAAGGCGCCGCCTTCTGCACGAGCGGGAGGGCGCCGGGGGAAAGCGACGGAGCTGACCCGGCGCGGGGACCGACGCGAGAGGGCTCCGCCGCGGCCGCTCAGCGCGGGAAGCGCTCGGCGGCCAGCAGGGCCGCGCCGACGATGCCGGCCGAGTTGCGCAGCCGGGCCGGGACGATCTCCGCGCGCGTGCGCACGCGCGGGAGGAACTTGTCGGCCTTGCGGCTGACCCCGCCGCCGACCACGATCAGGTCCGGCGAGAGCAGCTTCTCCACCTCGTCGTAGTAGCGCTGCAGGCGCTCGGTCGCCCACTCCTCGTACGACAGCCCTTCGCGCTCCTTGGCCGCCGAGGAGGCGCGCGTCTCGGCGTCGTGCCCGTCGATCTCCAGGTGCCCGAACTCGGTGTTGGGCACCAGGTGCCCGTCGGTGATCAGGGCGGTGCCGATGCCGGTGCCCAGGGTGGTCAGCAGCACCACCCCGCGCACCCCGCGGGCCGCGCCGTAGCGGTGCTCGGCGACCGCCGCGGCGTCGGCGTCGTTGACCGCCGCCACCGGCCGTCCGGTCACCGCCTCGCACAGCTTCTCCACGTCGGTGCCGACCCAGGAGCCGTCCACGTTGGCCGCGGTGCCCACGACCCCGCCGCGCACCACCCCGGGGAAGGTCACCCCGATCGGGGCCCCCTCGCCGGCGTGCGCGCCGATCCGCTCGGCGATGCCCGCCACCACCTGGGCCACCGCCTTGGGGGTGGAGGGGTGCGGCGTGTGGATCTTGACCCGGTCCGTGGTGAACGCCCCCGTGCCCAGGTCGACCGGGGCGCCCTTGATGCCGCTCCCCCCGATGTCGATGCCCAGCCCCACGCCGTGCGCCGCGGCCGCGCCGTCACTCGCCATGATCCGCCCTCTCCGGTGCAGTCGGTGCCGCGGACCCGGTGGATCCGCACTGTGTGCAATGCCCGCTCGGCCGCCGATTACGCCGTGCCCGACCACGGCGGATAACCTGGGCGCTCGCGCAGTCCGGCGGGAGGGGCCGGCGCCCGGCAGCGGCGGTGTGCCCCGTTCCCGCGCCACCGAACGACCCCGGAGAAACGAGCACCAGTGACCGGCATCCACGGCCGCCGAGGCCCCTTCGGCGACGGCGACATCGTGCAGCTCACCGACCCCAAGGGGCGGATGCACACCATCACTTTGAAGGCCGGTACGGCGTTCCACACCCACCGGGGGCGGCTCGACCACGACGACCTGATCGGCAGCCCCGAGGGCAGCGTGGTCCGCTCCACCTCGGGCACCGCCTACGTCGCGCTCCGCCCGCTGCTGCTGGACTTCACCCTGTCCATGAAGCGCGGCGCGACCATCGTCTACCCCAAGGACGCCGCGCAGATCGTCGCCCAGGCCGACATCTTCCCCGGCGCCCGGGTGATCGAGGCCGGCGCCGGCTCCGGTTCGCTGTCCAGCTGGCTGCTGCGCGCGGTCGGCGACCGGGGGAAGGTGTACTCCTTCGAGCGGCGCGAGGACTTCGCGGCGATCGCCAGGGAGAACGTGCGCCGCTACTTCGGCGAGGTGCCCGCAGCCTGGGAGCTGACCGTGGGCGACCTGAACGAGCGGCTGGCCGGCCCGGACGCGCCCGCCGACATCGACCGGGTGGTGCTGGACATGCTCGCCCCCTGGGAGTGCATCGGCCCGGTGGCCGAGGCGCTCATCCCCGGCGGGCTGTTCTGCGCCTACGTCGCCACCACCACCCAGGTGTCCCGGGTGGTGGAGGAGCTGCGCGAGCACGGTTCCTTCTACGAGCCGCACGCCTGGGAGACCATGGTGCGCAATTGGCACGTGGAAGGGCTGGCGGTCCGCCCCGACCACCGGATGATCGGGCACACCGGGTTCCTGGTCACCGCCCGTCGGCTGGCGGACGGCGCGGAGGCCCCCGAGCGGCGCCGCCGCCCGGCCAAGGGCGCCTACGGCGAGGACTGGGCCAAAACGCGCGAGGGGCGCGCATCGGGAGGCTCCGGGGAAAGCGGTGCGGAAGGTGCCGCGAAGGGCGCGCCGGAACCCGCCGGGGACTAGGCCGGGACGTTACTTTCTCATTACGCCGGGTGCCTCATTACCAGTCTGACCTAGGCTTTCACAAGATCGAAAAGTGAGTCCTCAAACACTTGCGGAGCACCGGAGGTTAGGAATAGTCCATGGGTAGGTAGGGTTCCGAGTAGTCGTCCTCTTATAGGAGGTGGCGGACGTGGCCGATCGCGACGACGAGCGTCAGGCGGAGCGCGACCGAGAAGTCGAAGAACTCACGGCTCAAGTCTCCTACTTGGAAAAGGAGCTCAGCGTAGTCCGGCGCAAGCTCGCCGATTCCCCCCGCCATGTGCGGCTCCTGGAGGACCGACTGCGTGAGGCGCAGGCCAACCTCGCCGCGGCGAACGGTCAGAACGAGCGGCTGGTCTCCACGCTCAAGGAGGCGCGGGACCAGATCGTCGCCCTCAAGGAGGAGGTCGACCGGCTGGCCCAGCCGCCGTCCGGCTTCGGCGTGTTCCTGGAGTCCCGCGAGGACGGGACCGTCGAGATCTTCACCAACGGCCGGAAGATGCGGGTGAACGTCAGCCCGTCGGTCGAGGTGGAGGAGCTCAGCCCCGGTCAGGAGGTCATGCTCAACGAGGCGTTCAACGTCGTCGAGGCGCAGTCCTTCGAGACCGTCGGCGAGGTCGTGATGCTGAAGGAGGCGCTCGGCGACGACCGGGTGCTGGTGATCTCCAACCACGACGAGGAGCGCATCGTCCGGCTGGCCGAGCCGCTGCGCGAGGAGGCCATCCGCCCCGGCGACTCGCTCCTGCTGGAGTCGCGCTCCGGGTACGTCTACGAGCGCATCCCCAAGTCGGAGGTCGAGGAGCTCATCCTCGAAGAGGTCCCCGACATCGCCTACACCGACATCGGCGGCCTCAGCGGGCAGATCGAGATGATCCGCGACGCGGTCGAGCTGCCCTACCTGCACAAGGACCTGTTCTACGAGCACCAGCTGCGCCCGCCCAAGGGCGTGCTGCTCTACGGCCCGCCCGGGTGCGGCAAGACGCTGATCGCCAAGGCGGTCGCCAACTCGCTGGCCAAGCAGGTCGCCGAGCGCACCGGCCAGGACGTCGGCAAGAGCTTCTTCCTCAACATCAAGGGCCCCGAGCTGCTGAACAAGTACGTCGGCGAGACCGAGCGGCACATCCGCCTGGTCTTCCAGCGGGCCCGGGAGAAGGCCGGCGAGGGCACCCCGGTGATCGTGTTCTTCGACGAGATGGACTCGATCTTCCGGACCCGCGGCTCCGGCGTCTCCAGCGACGTGGAGAACACCATCGCCCCCCAGCTGCTCAGCGAGATCGACGGCGTGGAGGGGCTGGAGAACGTCATCGTCATCGGCGCCTCCAACCGGGAGGACATGATCGACCCGGCGATCCTGCGGCCGGGCCGGCTGGACGTGAAGATCAAGATCGAGCGGCCCGACGCCGAGGCCGCCCGGGACATCTTCTCCAAGTACATCACCGAGAACCTCCCGCTGCACGAGGACGACCTCGCCGAGCACGGCGGCTCCACCAAGGCCACCGTGGACGCGATGATCCAGCGGGTCGTCGAGCGGATGTACGCCGAGACGGAGGAGAACCGCTTCCTGGAGGTCACCTACGCCAACGGTGACAAGGAGGTCCTCTACTTCAAGGACTTCAACTCCGGGGCGATGATCCAGAACATCGTGGACCGGGCCAAGAAGATGGCCATCAAGGACTTCATCGACAACAAGTCCAAGGGCATCCGGGTGTCGCACCTGATGCAGGCCTGCGTCGACGAGTTCAGCGAGAACGAGGACCTGCCCAACACCACCAACCCGGACGACTGGGCCCGCATCTCCGGTAAGAAGGGCGAGCGGATCGTCTACATCCGCACCCTGGTCTCCGGCAAGAAGGGCGCGGACTCCGGCCGGTCCATCGACACCGTGGCCAACACCGGCCAGTACCTGTAGGGACGCGGCTCGAAGCAGCATGAAGGGGCCCGCCGGGGATTCCGGCGGGCCTCTGCCGTTCCCCGGCCTGCCCGGAATCCCGCGACGGCGGGGCGGCCGTCCGCATCCCCGGCGGCCTCTCAGCCGAGGGCGGCGAAGACGGCCATGGCGGCGGCGCCGATCAGCCCGCCGACCGCGACCTGGCCCGGGGTGTGGTCGCCCAGGTGCACCCGGGACCAGCCGACCAGCAGCGCCGCCGGCCAGGCCGCCGCCGCGGCGGCGGGGCCGTAGAGCGCGCTCAGCGCGGTGGCGGCGCCGAAGGCCACCAGGGAGTGCACCGAGACCTTCCACTGCGCCCGCTCGGTGATCGCCCAGGTGACCACCAGCGAGGCCGCCATGCACGCCACCAGTACGACCAGGGCGCGCGGCGCGCCCGCCGCCCACATCAGCAGCGTGCCGGCGGCGGTGGAGCCCAGGCAGACCGCCAGCGGGAGCCGGCGCTGCTCGCGGCGGCGGACGTGCCGGTCGGTCCAGGCGCCGGCGCGCACCCCGTAGAGGATGGCCGCCATCGGCACCGCGGCGCCGAAGACGGCGGCCAGGGCGCCCCAGCCCAGCGCGGGCAGCGCGGCGCCGGTGGCGTGCCAGGAGGTGCCGAACACCAGGACGGTGACGACGACGGCGGGCGCCAGCCCTTCGGTGCCGATCCGGGCGAGCAGGCCGAGCGGGCCCCGGCGGCGGTCGGGGGCGGCGGTCTCAGCGGGCACGGGCAGGGCTCCTTCACGTGGTGTTCTGCGCCGCCGGCGGCCGGGGCCGAGCCCGAGCGGCACCTCCCCGGCATGCCTGCTGGGGCCGCAGGCGAGCCCGGTGCCTCTCTCCGCCGGGCGGACCGGGGACGGCCGCCGGCGCGGGCCGCACGCCGGGGCGGGCCGGTACGGGGGCGGCCACCGGGCCGAGGAGTCCCACCGATGGCGCGGCGCGCGCCGCGCCGTCAGCGCGGGCGCAGGATACCGCGCTCCATCGCGACCGAGATCGCCGCGGTCCGGTTGTCCACCCCGAGCTTGTCGTAGATGTGCCCCAGGTGCGTCTTGACGGTCGCCTCGCTGACGAACAGCTCCCGGGACAGCGCCCTGTTGGACAGGCCGCGGGCCAGCAGGTGCAGGATCTCGGTCTCCCGCGGGCTGAGCGCGGTGCGCGGCGTGCGCAGCCGGCCCACCAGCCGGGCGGCCACCCCGGGGGAGAGCGCGGTCTCGCCGCGCGCCGCCGCGGACACCGCCTCGCACAGCCGGTCCGGCGGGGCGTCCTTGAGCATGTAGCCGGCGGCGCCGGCCTCCACCGCGGCGAGGATGTCGGCGTCGCTGTCGTAGGTGGTCAGCACCAGCACCGGCGGGGCGTCCGGGAGTTCGCCGATGGCGCGGGTGGCGTCGGCGCCGTCCATCCCGCCGCCCATCCGCAGGTCCATCAGGACCACGTCGACCGCGGTGCCGGCGAGCACCGCCAGCGCCTCCCGGCCGTCGGCGGCCTCGGCGACCACCTCCATCTCCGCGCGCTCGTCGAACATGGCGCGCAGCCCGCGCCGGACGACCGGGTGGTCGTCGACGAGCAGCAGGCGCAGCGGTCGGTCGGTCACGGTCTCCCTGCCTTCCTTCACGGCTGTGCGTCCCCGGCCGCCTGCACGGACGGAGGGCCCGAGGGCGCCGGGCGGCTTCCGGGGCGTGCTGCGGGCGGAAGCGGGCCGAAGGCGACCGCCGCCTCCGGGCGGTGAGCGCACCGGCCGGACGCCGGGCCGCCGCGCGGCGCCGGCGGCAGCGGCCGGACATGCGGGCGGCCACCCGGTCCGGCCTGCGAGAAGGCCGTTCGGCCCGGGACCGGCGGCTCCGCTCGGCCGCTGCACGGCGCCCCCGCGTCGATGTCGACGCTGCGGGGCGGCGGAGCGCTCTGAAGTCCCCGCGACGTCGAGACCGGTACGGGAGCGGGGCGGCCCGCCGCCGGGCACCCGGGCGGCCGCTCGCGTCCCGGACGGCCTCTGCGCCGCTCACGGTCGGTCACCGCGCCGGCTTGACGCGGGTTCAGACGGGTTCATCGGGGGTTCCTCCTCGGCGCCGGCGGGCTCGGGGCCCAGCGGCAGGGTCACCGCGAGGGCGGTGCCCTCCCCCGGGGCGGATTCCAGCTGCAGGCGGCCGCCGAGCTCGGCGACGCGGTCGCCCAGTCCGCGGGTGCCGTAGCCGGTGCCGTCGGCGCGGCCGTGCTCCACCCCGGCCGGGTCGAAGCCGCGCCCGTCGTCGTAGACGTCGAGGGCGACCTCGCCGTCCAGGTAGGCCAGGGTGACCACGGCGGTGCGCGCCCGGGAGTGCGCCGCGACGTTGGCCAGGCCGACCTGCCCGGCGCGGAGCAGCGCCACCTCGAAGCCGGCCGGCAGCGGGGCCGGGTCGCCCTCCAGGCGGAACCGGCAGTCGATGCCGCTCTCGGCGGAGGTGCGCGAGCACAGCCGGCCCAGGGCGTCGGCGAGCGAGCCTGAGGAGAGCGCGGGCGGCGCCAGGGCGCGGACGAACCGGCGGGCCTCGGCGAGGTTCTCCGCGGCGGTGTCCCGGGCGTCGGCGATCCGCGCGGCCGCGGCGCCGGGGTCGGTCCGCACCGCCCCCTCCGCGGAGCGCAGCAGCAGCACGATGCTGGACAGGCCCTGGGCCAGGGTGTCGTGGATCTCCCGGGAGAGCCGCTCCCGCTCGGCGAGGGCGCCGGCCCGGTGCTGGGACTCGGCGAGCTCGCCTCGGGTGCGCTCCAGGTCCTCGATCAGCCGGCGGCGCTGCTCGCTCTCGGTGTACAGGGCGGCGTACCCCAGCGCGATCACCACCGCGAAGGCGGCGCCCAGCAGCGGACCGAGCAGCATGCCGGTGCCCAGCTCGCGGGCGTGCAGCGCCTGGGAGGCGATGACCGCCGCGGTGATCACGGCGACCGCGACCACCGCGTGGAACCGGCGCAGCAGGTGCAGGTGGAGGAAGAACAGCGGGAAGGCGAGCCAGGAGAAGTCCGGGCTGAGCAGCAGCAGCCCCGCCCACACCGCGGTGACCAGGGCGAGCCAGCACAGCGCGGTGCGCCGGCCGGGCAGCCGCCGCAGCAGCGGCGGGCCGCAGGCGTAGACCGCGCCGAGCACGGCGGCGCCGGCCAGGGCCGCCCAGTCCGCCGGGCCGGCGCCGCCGGTGAACAGCCGGGCCGCGGCCACCGCGAGCAGCAGGAAGAACGCGGCGTGCAGGCAGCCGCGCAGGACGGCGAGCACGGTCGCGGTCCCCGCGGAGAGCGGGGCGAAGGGCGCCCGGTGAGCGGAGTGCATTCACTCAACGGTAGGCCGCGGCCGCCCCGCCCGCATCAACCGAACGGCGGATGCCGGGCTCGACCCTTCCGCCGCCCGGAGCCGCCCGGCCGTCCGATGGAATCCGGGGCGCGGGGCGGGAGGGTCGACGGTGCGCGGCGACGCCGCGCCGCGGGGCCGGTCCCGGTCCCGCGCACGACGAATCCCTTCCAGGAGGCCCTGCCGTGTTCGTGGCCGTCCGCGACATCCGCTTCGCCAAGGGGCGGTTCGCGCTGATGGGCTCGGTCGTCGCCCTCATCACCCTGCTGGTGGTCCTGCTCTCCGGGCTCACCGCGGGGCTGGCCGACGAGTCCGTCTCCGCGATCGACCGCCTGCCCGCCACCAGGATCGCCTTCGGGGCGGCCGGCGACGCCGACCCCGAGGAGTCCTTCGCCGACAGCTCGGTCACCGCCGAGCAGCTGCGGTCCTGGTCCGGCACCGACGGCGTGGCCTGGGCCGAGGCGCTGGCCGTCACCCCCGCCCGGCTGGAGCTGGCCGACGGGTCCGCCGCCGCCACGGTGCTCGCCGCCGAGCCCGGCGGGCGCCTCGCCCCGGAGGGCACCGGCGACGGCGCCCTCGTCGTCTCCGAGCCGCTCGCCGAGGAGGAGGGCCTGGCGGCCGGCGACACCGTGGCCGTCGCCGGCCGCGACTTCACCGTGGGCCGGGTCGCCGGCGACGACTCCTACAGCCACACCCCGGTGGTGTGGACCTCCCTGGCCTCCTGGCGCGACCTGGCGCCGGACGGCGCCGCGGACGTCCCGGCGGGCACGGTGATCGCCGCCGAGGCCGGCGGCGACGCCGCGGCGGCGGCCGACGAGGCGGCCGGCACCGTCTCCGCGACCCGCTCGGCCGGCCTGGCGGCGATCGGCGCCTACTCCTCGGAGAACGGCTCGCTGATGATGATCCAGGGCTTCCTGTACGCCATCTCGGCCCTGGTGGCCGGGGCGTTCCTGACCGTGTGGACCATCCAGCGCACCGGCGACATCGCCATCCTCAAGGCGCTCGGCGGCTCCACCGGCTACCTGCTGCGCGACGCGCTGGCCCAGGCCCTGGCGGTGCTGGCGGCCGGCTCCCTGATCGGCGGGGCGGCCGGCGCGGCGCTGGGCGCCGCGGCCGCCTCCGCGGTCCCGTTCTCGGTGAGCGCCGGCACCACCCTGCTCCCGGTGGCCGCCATGGTGGCCCTGGGCATGCTCGGGGCGGTCCTGGCGGTCCGCCGCATCACCTCCGTCGACCCGCTGACCGCCCTTGGAGGCGTCCGATGAGCATCGAACTCACCGACATCACCCTGACCTACCCGGACGGCGACTCCCGGGTGACGGCGCTGGACCGCGTCTCGCTGGCGGCCGGCCCCGGCGAACTGCACGCCGTGGTGGGCCCCTCCGGTTCGGGCAAGTCGAGCCTGCTTGCGGTCGCCGCGGCGCTGATCCGCCCGGACTCCGGCGGCGTCCGCATCGACGGGCAGGAGGCGTCCGGGCTGTCCGCGGCGGAGCTGAGCCGGCTGCGCATGCACCGGGTCGGCATCGTCTTCCAGCAGCCCAACCTGGTCTCCTCGCTCACCGCCGTCGAGCAGCTGCTGGCGGTGGAGCACATGCGCGGCCGGCCGGTGCGCTCGCACCGCGCGGCGGCCGAGCGGATGCTGGCCGCGGTCGGGCTGGTCGGCCGGGGGCACCGCCGCCCGGCGCAGCTCTCCGGCGGCGAGCGGCAGCGGGTCAACATCGCCCGGGCGCTCACCGGTTCGCCGCGGGTGCTGGTGGTGGACGAGCCCACCGCGGCCCTGGACCACGAGCGCGGGGCCGGGATCATGGACCTGCTCGCCGAGGTCACCGCGGAGTTCGGCACCGCCACCCTGGTGGTCACGCACGACACCGAGTACCTGGACCGGGCTGGCGCGGTCTGGGAGATGCGCGACGGCCGGCTGTCCGCCCGCGCCGCCGCGGCCGCGGCGCCCGGGTGACCGGACCGCCCCGCCCGGCGGAGTCCCGGGGCGCCGTCTCCTTCCAGGTGCACCCGCCGGGAAGGAGACGGCGCCCCGGGGCCCGGTGGAAAGGGGAGCCGCGGGTCCGGCCCCGGGGCGGGTGGGGGACCGGGCCGGAGACGGTCCGGCCGCAATTCGCGGCGCGGAGTTCAAGACGCCGTATCGGTGGATAACCTTCCAACATGACTGTGCGGCGGATTATGGGCATCGAGACCGAGTACGGCATCTCCGTGCCCGGCAACCCCGGTGCCAACGCGATGGTGACCTCGACCCAGGTGGTCAACGCCTACCTGGCGGCCTCGGCCGCGCGGGCCCGCAAGGCCCGCTGGGACTTCGAGGAGGAGAACCCGCTGCGCGACGCGCGGGGGTTCGACCTGGCGCGGGAGGTCGCCGACCCCACCCAGCTCACCGACGAGGACCTGGGCCTGGCCAACGTCATCCTCACCAACGGGGCGCGGCTGTACGTCGACCACGCCCACCCCGAGTACTCCGCGCCGGAGGTCACCAACCCGCGCGACGCGGTGCTGTGGGACAAGGCCGGCGAGCGGGTGATGGCGGACGCGGCCGCCCGAGCCTCCGCGGTGCCCGGGGTGGAGCCGATCCAGCTCTACAAGAACAACACCGACAACAAGGGCGCCTCCTACGGCTGCCACGAGAACTACCTGATGCGCCGCTCCACCGCGTTCGGCGACATCGTCCGCCACCTGATCCCGTTCTTCACCTCCCGCCAGGTGATCTGCGGGGCGGGCCGGGTCGGCATCGGATCCGACGCGCGCGACGCGGGCTTCCAGATCAGCCAGCGCGCCGACTTCTTCGAGGTCGAGGTGGGGCTGGAGACCACCCTGAAGCGCCCCATCATCAACACCCGGGACGAGCCGCACGCCGACCCGGACAAGTACCGCCGGCTGCACGTCATCATCGGCGACGCCAACATGAGCGAGCTGTCCACCTACCTCAAGCTGGGCACCACCTCGCTGGTGCTGGCGATGATCGAGGACGGCTTCATCGGGGTGGACCTCTCCCTGGAGACCCCCGTCGCCGACCTGCGGGCCTTCTCCCACGACCCGTCCCTCACCCACCAGGCCCGGCTGCGCGACGGCCGCCGGATGACCGCGCTGCAGATCCAGCGCGAGTACCTGGAGCTGGCCCAGAAGTACGTGCAGGACCGCTACGGCAGCGAGCCCGACGCCAACACCGCCGACATCCTGCAGCGCTGGGAGTCGGTGCTGGACCGGCTCTCCGAGGACCCGATGCGGCTCGCCGACGAGCTGGACTGGGTGGCCAAGCTCAAGCTGCTGGAGAGCTACCGCAGCCGGGACGGCATCGACTGGGACCACCACCGGCTCCAGCTGGTCGACCTGCAGTACTCCGACGTCCGCCGGGACAAGGGGCTGTACAACCGGCTGGTGGCCCGGGGGCGGATGCGGCGCCTGCTGGACGAGGCTGATGTGCAGCGCTCCATCACCGAGCCGCCGGAGGACACCCGCGCCTACTTCCGCGGCCGCTGCCTGGCCAAGTACGCCGACTCGGTGGCCGCGGCCTCCTGGGACTCGGTCATCTTCGACCTGCCCGGCTACGACTCCCTGCAGCGGGTCCCCACCCTCGAGCCCCGGCGCGGCACCAAGGAGCACGTGGGCGCCCTCCTGGACGCCTCCGACACCGCCGCCGACCTGGTCGCGGTGCTCACCGGCGGCCGCGGCTGACCGCACGGGGGCGCCCGGCCGGGCGCCCCGCATGCTCTCCCGCACCCACCCGGACCGGCCCGCTGTCCCCGGCCCCGCGCCCACCCCCGGGTGGTGGCCCGCCTCTGTCACGGCGATGTTGAGCCCGGGGTGGCGCTGCACCGCGGGTGGGGTGGGGCTCGACGAGGTGGGCGCGGGGCTGAGCGAGGCCGGTCCCGCAGCCTCCTCGCGGGGGAGCGGGCGCCCCGTTCCGTCCGCGGGGGACGGGGATTTTCTGCGCAGCGGGGGTTGTTCGCTATGCATATTACATGCAATGTGTTGCAAAGTGCTCCGATTGGACATGGCCACGGAACGCTCCCGCGCCCAGCGGGAGAGGAAGGAGCCCGCATGTCCCTGGCACAGCGACCGCGCTCGCGGAACAGGCGCCCCGATGGGGGGACCGGCCGAGGGCGGTCGCGATGAAGCGGCGCCGCGGTCCGGTGCCCGAGCGCGACCAGGTGGACGCGGTCCCCCGCGTCTGCATCCTGGTCCCGCTCAGCGTGCAGCACGTCCTCATCGCCTACTCCGGCCTGCTCACCGTCCCGCTGCTCGTCGGGACCGGTGTCGGCCTCCCGCCCGACCAGGTCGCCGCGCTGATCACCGCCAACCTCTTCGTCAGCGGCCTGGCCACCATCCTCCAGTCGGTGGGCGTGCTCAACATCGGGGTGCGGCTGCCGGTGGTCATGGGCTCCACCTTCACCGGCATCGGGCCGGCGATCATCGTCGCCGAGTCCGGTGGAGGGCTGCCCGCCGTCTTCGGGGCGACCATGGCGGTCGGAGCGGCGACCTTCCTGATCGCCCCCTACTTCAGCCGGCTGATCCGGTTCTTCCCCCAGGTCGTGACCGGAACGATCATCGCGATCATCGGCCTGTCCCTGGTGCCCTCCGCGGCGAAGATGATCGCCGGGGACGGCGGCGAGGGCGTCCCCGCGCCCTCCTCGGTCCTGCTGGCGCTGGGCACGGTGGCCTTCATCGTGCTGATCGAGCGGTTCGCCCCGGCGTCGGTGGGGCGGCTGGCCGTGCTGCTGGCGCTGATCGCCGGCACCGCCGCCGCGGTGCCGATGGGCCTGGTCGACGTCTCCGGGGTGCGCGACGCCGATCCGGTGGGCGTGGTGTCCCCCTTCGCGTTCGGCTGGCCGGTGCTGGTCGTGGGCGCACTGGTGCCGATGCTCATCGTGCAGCTGGTGAACATGGTGGAGACCACCGGCGACACGCTCGCCATCGGCCGGGTGGTCGGGCGCGGCATCGGCCCGCCCGAGGTCGCCCGGGCGCTCCGCGCCGACGGGCTGGCCACCTTCATCTCCGGGATGTTCAACAGCTTCACCATCGTCACCCACGGCGCCAACATCGGCATGGTTAGCATGACCAGGGTCTACAGCCGCTGGGTGGTGGCGCTGGGCGGCCTGCTGATGATGGTGCTCGGCCTGGTCCCGATGCTGGGCGTGCTGGTCGCGGCGCTGCCCGGGCCGGTACTGGGCGCCGTCGGCCTGGTCATGTTCGCGATGGTCGGCTCGGTGGGGCTGCGCATCCTCTTCGAGGACGACATGACGAAGCACCGCAACATGCTGCTGGTCGCGGTCTCCTTCGGGATGGCCTTCCTGCCGATCGGCGCGCCGGGCCTCTACGACGCCTTCCCCGACTCCGTGCAGACGGTCCTGGGCAGCGGCATCGCGGTCGGCGCGATCACCGCGTTCGTGCTCAACCTGCTGCTGAACGGGGTGCCGGCCCGGGAGGCCGGCCGCGGCGCCCCCGGCGCGGAGGGGCCCGGGCAGGCCGGGGAGTCAGGGAAGGCCGGGGAGCCCGAGCCGGAGGGCACCGCGAAGAACGACGGCGAGGAGGGGCAGCGATGACGGAGACGGCCGTGGACCTGCTGATCACCGATGTGTGCGTGTGGACGGCGGGGGAGTGGCGCGAGCACCGCGACGTCGCCGTCGCGGGCGGCCGGGTGGTGGCGATCCGGCCGGCGGGGGCGGAGCGGGCCGTCGCCCCGCACACGGTCGACGGCTCGGGAGGCCACCTCCTGCCGGGCATCGTCAACACGCACACCCACCTGAACCAGGCCCTGCTGCGCGGGATCGGGGAGGGGCTGCCGCTCCTGGCCTGGCTGCGCGGCGTCGGCGAGGCCACCGTGGCGCTCACCCCCGAGCAGGCCTACACCGCCGCGGCCTGCGCCG
>Ga0079224_100003151_pt1 | contig 20563 bp, 3 predicted proteins | sample Stecom2015_FD_80414 | JGI IMG/M metagenome (GOLD analysis project Ga0079224, IMG submission 80414) | Agricultural soil microbial communities from Utah to study Nitrogen management - Steer compost 2015 | ecosystem: Environmental > Terrestrial > Soil > Agricultural land | place: USA: Utah...
CCGAGTTCGCTGAGAAGATCTTCTACGTGGCTGAAGTCGATCAGCCCCGCTTTTTTGGCTGCCACGGCCTCTCTTTCGGCCTGGGCTTTTTCGGTTTCATTGGCTTTTTTCAGGCCTTCTTTCAAGCCAAAAGCTTTAGCCGCTTCGAGGGTTTGTTTCATTCTTGCTTGTTCAGCAGGATCCATTTTTCTTTCGGTCACGTGTTCGTCGGTTTTTCCGATGATGGTCGACTCGTCTTTTGAAGACTGGATTTCCAATCCTTGGGCATCCACTTCGATTTGCTGCAGCAAGTCTTTTACTTTGGCTTTGAAAGCATCTCCCGCCCGTTCTTTGCCAGGGGTTGATAAACCGATGACGATGAGCGAACTGGCGTCGACCAAGGCTTGCCTATATCTCTCCTGATGCGCCTCGCTCTTTTCTTCGTCCTCGATTTGTTCCAGGGTTTTTTCGCCGTTTTCAAAATAGGTGCGGATACGGGCCATGTGGCTACTGTCTTCATCGGTCCAGCGAGAGAGGGTTTGGCGATGGGCTTTTATTTCCGTTTCAACCATTTTCAAATCTTCTCCTCTTTTCATAGTGAGTATCAGCGCTAAAAGTTCGAGGAGATTTCCCATGTGCTGGAGGATCTTTGCTAAGATGCGGAAGCGATCGATATTTTTTTTACTGTCGGAATTCTGCAGGGTATAAATGATTTTTCCGGCGAAGTCTTTCAGGGCTGTTTTGGAACGGTTCATTTTTTCCTGAGGGTCTTTTGATCCTCCCTTGATGGCTTCCAGCTCTTTGAGACGGGCGTAAATTTTTTCGAGAAGCTTGTAAGCGTTCGTTTCAGGGGTGATGATTTTTTCAGTTTTGAGTTTCTCCATTTCCATTGTCAGGTGTCCGCTGTCGAGAACGGCTTTAATAGTCCTGGTTGCAAATTTTCTGGTCACGGCTTCTTCTTTTCCTCTGGAGAGTCCGGCAATGGATTGTTCGTCGCTGGAAACTGATGTAGGGCGGGGGAGGGATTTGGTACTGGGAGTAGGACGTGATTGGTTGGGCTTTGGTTGGGATTCTTGGAGCATTTGCTGGACGCGCTCCATACTGACCCGGCCGGAGGGGGATCTTTGTGGGGCCAGCATTTCTATAGCCATGTCGTGAATTTCTTCGGGAGTGATGTCCGCAAGGCATTGGCCTATATTTGGCCGGTTTTCGGTGTGATAAAAGGCCGTGAGGATGCGGCTGGCTAAGTCGAAAAACGACACTTCTTCCGTCTGTTGGGCGGCGGTTGCCAATGTTTGAAGGACCCTTTCTTCTGCGGGGGTTTTATGCGGGATATTATCAATTTCCATGCGTAATTCTTCCATCGTTTTGACGCGCTTGACCGGATGAGTATCGACGAGCATTTCAGCCGCGACTTTTTTGAGGTCTTTTCTCTCATTTTCCCGGTATTTTTCGGTGGCCACTTGAATGAGCAGTTCCGTGCTTAACCCTTCCAATGTCGTGCTTAAGGTGGGCCGGATGTCTTTATTCTTGAAAGCGGCTACGATGATCTCCGCGAGTTCGCACAAGATGGGTTGAAGTTCTGGTTTTGCTTTCAAAAAAGTCCGAAATACCTGCAAAAGGATGAGTTCTTCTTTTGAGGTTTGATGAGGTATTTCTGATATTTTCTTACGAAAATCGTCGCCTCCTTTTATGGAGGTTTGTTCGTCTGCTTGGTTGGTTAAGAGCATTTCTTTCATGCTTAAAATGCCGCTGAGGGCTTCTCTCAGCTCATTTCTCATCTCCTCCACAGGAGATGGCGCAGCGGGCATTCTGCCGGGGGAAACCTTTGGTCGAGGTTCTCCGGCGGAGATTCTTTCATGATTTGGAGGTAAGTGAGCCATAATAAAGCGCCTATTGGGTCGATATTATGCACCTTTTTCTATTTTTTTCAAGTCTTTTAGCGTTCTTGTTCGATTTGAGTGCTCCTTTCTTAATACGGATCCGTCGATGAAATGTTTCGGCTTACAGGCAGTAGTTGCTGGGATAGCGCAGGATTTCCACGATTTCTTCTCGTTCTTCGCTGCGGAGTTCGACCAGAAGTTTTACATGGTTTGTTTCAATGATTTTGGTCGTTTGATCCGGGTTTTCGGTTTGCTCAGGAGGCGTCATGAAGGCTGTTTTCATACTCTATGGCTATTGGCGCAGCGCAGTCTAAGGCTTGGTATCCCTGCGGTCAATCCTAGACAGTGCTCTCTTCACGCCATTTGATCGAGCATCCCATACTGGATTTTTGGTCCGTTGAGGGCTTTTGGTTGTTTAAAAGGTCTTTGATGGCTTCTTTCAGCTCTTCTTTTGTAACAGCGTCAGGATCTTTCCAGTTGTCATCGATGCGTCCGTGGTAAGCGAGCTTTCGGTCCTGATCAAACACAAAAATATCCGGGGTACATTGGGCTTGGTATTCTCTCGCGACTTCTTGTTCTTCGTCGATGAGATACGGGAAGTTTATGCCCCAGCGGGCAATGGTTTCTTTCATGGCTTCAGGACTGTCGTCAGGGTACTTCGTATAGTCATTGGAGTTAATCCCGATCAGCTGTACTTCTTCCGGGTCAAAGTATTCTTGCAAAGCAATGAGTCGGTCTTTTATGGCCTGAATGTAAGGGCAGTGATTGCACATAAAAATAATGACGAGCACTTTGCGGTCGCGAAAATCAGTGGTGGAATATTCCTTCCCGTAAGGGTCTGGAAGGGTAAAATCGGTCATTGGAGCGCCGAGTGGCAAAGGGAGAGAGTGGAGGAGGGCCATGAGGAGAGGTTAGGGTAGGGTAGAGGGTTAGCTTCTTTAGCTTTTTAGGAATACAGATTAGGGATACGGGGATTCATTTTAGAAGTTCAGGCGACTGATTCTTCATCATAGATGTTCAGAAAACTTCGGACAAGTTTTTAAGCCATTTTCTTTTCCTTCCTTGTACTTTTGTCCATGTTTTTTGTGCAAAACTTGTGCGTAATTCTTTGAATGGCTTTTTAAAGCCTCCTTTCAATATTTTTGCTTCCGTATGCGGTTATTCTCATGGTTGTGATATTTGTTTCAAAGGTTTTTGCAAGGGTTTTGCACATATCGGGGTGCAAAAAAGCGCTCCAATTCCGAAGCGCCTTTGAAAGATTCTTTACGCCCAATTCATGAAGATGAGTGCGGCGGCTAAAATCACGGTGAGCATGTAGCTCATGTCGATGAAAAATAATTGCCATGTTTTTTTACCCCAGATGGATTCATTGGCTTTTCCGGTAGCGACTACGCCCCAGACAACCACGGAGGAGAGGAGTCCTTGCTGGAGGGAGCCGGGATTGGAGATCGCCAGGACCAGGCCGACCAAGTAGACCATGATGAGCGTGTTGATGAAGCCGTAGATCATACACATTCCTGCGCCTTCCATGTTCTTTTTATCTATTTTGATGCCGATGAGTTTTGCCCAGCGCTGACCGAAGAAAGGGCCATACCAAAGCATGCCGATAAACATGCCGGCAAGTCCGGCGACGAGGGTGGCAAAAAGACTGACTTCTGAAAAGGGGAACATGGGTAGGAAGTTAGGAATTAGGAAGTTAGCTTCTTAGCGGAAGCTGGATTCATTTTATAAAAGCATTGGGTAGCCTCGAAAGTTCTTTATTGCAAGTTTTCGATTAGAACTCTTTTGTGTCTAGACAGGATGAATTCTTCTTTTTTTTCTTTGGACCAGCGTTTTATTTCTGCTTCGCGTTTCATCGCGTCGGAGCGATTCAGATGTTCTTCAAAATAAACGATTTGAAGAGGGCGTCTTGTTCTGGTGTATTTGGAAGCGAGGCCCAGATTGTGTTTTTCTTCCCGTTCTTTCGGATTTCGGCAATAGCCAGTGTAAAGACTGCCATCAGAACATCGAGCAATGTAGGTGTAGTACATCGAAAAATCTCAGGGTGGTTTGAGATTATCATAGTCTTCGTGTGTGATGAGGCGTTTGTTTCGAAATGCTTTTCCTGAGGCACTTTTTAAGTGCTTCTCAAATGTAATGGCAGCCTTTCGTTTTAAAGATCACGATTAAATGGCCCGCCATCTTTCATTCTGGTTACAGAATTTCAGATTGGCTGGCCGATTCACCTGCCTTCGTTTTGAGTACCAAACTTCGGCACGGCGAAGAAGCGCTGAGAACCAACATATGTTTTTGCCACCTTCGCTTTTCAAGCTCCGGTTCGGCATTCTCCGCTGGCGCGGAGAATGGTGGAGTTGGTGGGAGTCGAACCCACGTGTAGAGAGTTGGTGACTGAGATCTCCTATGACAGTTTGTCCTGAGTTTTCGACGGATGAGATCAAACCCGCTCTGCAGCGGGTTAAAGGACAAACAAAAAACCTCATACGCTTAGCTCGAGATTGTCGGGAGTTCAGCTGAGCAGGCTGGGCTCCGTAGCCTTCTAATAGCGCCTCATTCTCCTAGAAGGTATCAGAGGTGAAGCGACGTCCGAGAAAAGTCAGACGGTTTACGCAGCAACAGCGAAAGCTGGTGCAGGTGTTCGTACAGAATTGACGAAGCTTGCAATTACACTGTTTTTAGCAGGTATGTTTGCGCTGACGGATCTAACGGGGGACAGCGCAACCCCGTCATAGCACTCAAATGACCAATTGTTCTCCCTATCGATTCCAAGTACAACCCCATGGTCCGCCTAAGGCGGAAATTTTCAATTATCAATTTTCAATGAAAATGACGGTTGAAATTTGGCTTCAGGAAAACGTTTCAAGGAGCAATGGATATTTTACCTTTTTTGGTAAAAATTTCAATGTGCTTTATCTATATTAAAAACGAGTTGACAGCAGTTCCCGCTTCTTATTTAAAACATGCTCTTGTGGGGTGAGGATGTTGAATTTTATTTCAGAATCTTTAGATTAAGAGCAAATAAAATTCCTCATTCTTTATGGACCGTAAGCAGGATTTTTTGAGGATAGGGGTGTGGTTTTCGTCCCTCTCCATGCTTGCATTGCTTGGTGTAATTTTTTTGGCTTTTATTAGCGGGCGATTGAGTCCTGATTTTTTGTATGCGCTTTCTCTGCAGGAAGATGAGGATATCTACTGGGTTGATTTGCCTCAGTACTCTTCTGTGAAGTCCCAGTATTTTTTGGAAGGAGATGATGAGCTGTTACGGGACTATTTAGTTCAAGAATCAGAAAATAATTATTTCATGGGGGTTTATAATAAATCCCTGCTCAATCCGTTTCTTCCCGGGGTAGGACAGGAAATGGATTCTGAACCCTTACCGGAAGATGCTCAGGCCGGATTTTTTGGCGGCTTAAAGCATTTTCTGGTCGCTTTCATCATGGGCGATTTGTGGGATTTTGGGACGGCCCAAGTGGTCGAAGAGTCCGCACCAGCGGAAGTGCCTGCTTCAGAGCCAACCCCAGCAACAATTCCAGAACCTGCATCGGAGCCAGTTGTAGAGCCAGTTCAGGAAATGTTGCCTGTCGAGGCTGGGGTAGGAGGAGAAGGACCGAATGAAGAGGGAGGTGAGGAGGTCCCCGTTCTCGAATCGAATCCGGTTGAACCATCCGAACCGCTTGCTGAAACGTCAGTTGAAACGTCCATTGTTGATGAAGCTTCTTCATCAGTGACGGAGGTTTTGCCTGAGGAAGTTTCGTCTGAGGAGAGTGTCTCTTCTCCCATTGTTCCTGTTCTTCCTGAAACGGAACCTGTTGTGGTGCCAGAAGTGGTCGAAGCACCGGTAGTACGGACATTTTCCGAACGACTGATGGAATCTCAGACCGATGTTTTGACAGGGGGTGAAGAGGACATCTTGGCTTTGAGGCGAGAGGTGATACAGAACCCATCGGATGTTCTCATCCGTTTTGGAAAAGACTTTTCTTTCCAAGTGGATGTGTTCAACAACGATACCGATGCCCACCTTGCTTTCTTGCCAGAAGATGATTATATGGCTTCATATGCTCAGGGGATGGTCCACTATGTGGCTTCTGATGATTCTCATGTTGTTTCGTACTTTTATGACGGTGCGAACCGGGTTTTGAAAGAATGGGTGTTCATTCCAGAGCCGGTAGAAAGCTTTCAATATCGAAGGCAGTTGGATTTCACCGATGATTTGCAGGTGAAGCGTTTATCAAATAATTCTTTCTCCATTTGGAGAAATGATCTCTACGATCAGCGACCGTTTGTTTTGTCGACACCAAAGCTGATCCGCGAATTCGAGACTGATTTAGATGGATTCCAGACTTATTATAAAGATGGTGTTTTTACAACGGTTTTGGAAAACCTTGAAACCGATACTTTTCCTCTTCTGATCGAAAGAGAGTGGAGTATGCCAGCTCCTGAGGCCCTCATCGCGTTTGATAGAATGGACGAAGTGGCTTTTGAGGCTTATAAAAATCAATTCGTAGCAGACGTTTATCAATCGGTCCCTTTTTCTTTTGAATCGAATCTTGGCCAATTTCCCGAAGATGTTTTTTTCTCGGCCCATAAAAATAAGGCTTCTTACTTTTTGAAAGACCAGGAAATTGTGAGCAGTTGGTTTATTCCCTACGAATCGCAACAGGAGTCCCTCTTAAAGAATCCTACTTTGTTTCAAACTGCTGAAGAATCAGCCCCTCAAGAAAGCGGGAATTTTGGTTACGGGTATGGCTATGAGTCCGCCTTCGTGGAAGATGAGGAAGTGGAGGACAAAGAAATCGTTTGCCGGGAAACCCGTCCGTTGCTTGCTCGTCTGCTGCGAGAGCAAGACCGTCAATTTGTTTTTGCGTTGTTGCGACAGCAGTTTTTGTCGACGGAAAGGACGAAGGAAATTTCATCTGGAGAAATCGAACGGGCTACAACTCACTATTTCCAAGGAGATGATGTCAGCTCATGGAGAGTAGGAGTGGAATCTACGCAGATGGTGCAGTATACCAACCTCTATCCATCGATTGATCTTCAGATTTTATCTGATGGCGCGGGGCTGACGCAATCTTTCGTGGTCCATCCTGGTGGCAATCCAGAAGACATCCGTTCCCGATGGCGAGGTGCGCGAGGAATGGGAGTTTTGAAAAATGGTGATCTGGCGGTGAATGTCGGCGCCTGCGATGTGGTCTTCGAAAGACCTTATGTACAGGATGAGGATGGAGTCATCGTGAAAGCTGCGTATAAAATTTTGGGAAGCGATGGTCTGACTTTTGAAATTTCTCCATATAATATAGATAAAGTTCTTTCGCTGTTTATAAAAGTTTCTGAAGAAAGGACGACCTGTGTGAAAAGAGCGATCTTAGAAGAAGATGTCGCAGTGCTTCCCGGTCTCGAAGAGACTTATTATATCGTTGGTAATTTGGCCAGCCCACTTCGTTTCCCTCTTCAGGAAGATGAATACCAGTGCATTGAGGGGAAAACGTTTGACCCGCAGGTGACCTTGTATGACTTTGAAGAACAGCAAACTATTTTTCAGACGACCTTCGGAGGCAGTGGCGCTGAGGAGATCACCTCGATTTCTTTGAATACTACGGGTGCTGGTCTACAGGAAGATGCGACGGTTGAGGTGTTTGTCGATACGAGTAATGGTATTTCCTCGGAGCTAAGCCCGTCTGAAGGAGGAGCGGCGACTGGTTCTGATTTGTTGAACATTCTACTGGCGCAAGTCCCCGTTTCGGTCACTGTTTTTGGAGAAACGACGTCAAAAGACTTCCCGGCGCTTGATTTGATGGCAGGGGATTCAGAACGAGTCATGCCATTTCAATTCGAGATCGATGCCAATGGTTTGCTTTCTGTCGTAGACCAGAGTCTTGTCCGGTTGATTCAGCAGGAAGAAGCCGAAGAAATAGTCCTCTCGCCTGACGGCACCAGGCCCGTTCCGGATGAGTTGCCGACGGAAATTCCCGAGGAGGATGAAGTTCCTGAAGTTCCTGAAGAGGGAGCGTCTGTCGAAGAAACTTCATCTGAAGAGATTGATGTTCCGGTTAATGAAGGTTCCACCTCTGATGTCGAGGGCGAGCTCCGAGGAGCTGCGGAAGAATTACCGGCGGATGAGCTTCTTCCGGCCGATGAATTGGCAGTGCCTGAGGCAGTACTTCCTTTAGAAGAAGTTCCTGGAGAGGTGATGGAACCCCTTCCTCCCGCTGAAGAATCGGAATTGCACCGTCGATTGGCAGAGTCTTTGCCGGAAATCATCATCAATCCTTTCCCAGAGCAATATGAACTTCGCTTCGTTTCTCTCGGAGGAACGCTGTATGAAGTGAGATTCGTTCAGCGTTCATCTGGTCTTTTGAACGCATCAGTTCAGATTGATCTTCGGGACATCCTTGAATATCTCGAAGCCCAAGAAGCCGCTCCTCATGAACCGCTCAGTTTCTTCCAGAGACAGTTCCTGGTGTACGCGCAGGAGGAAGTGGCAGTGGCGAGCCTGGAGGAAAGAGTGGCGCGAGGGGATTTGAAAATCGACCTTTCCGATCGTGGCTTAAGCATTCTTTCTGATGAGGATACGGTGGTGGTGCGGCAGTCAAGCTTTCTTGATTTCATTGATGCTGCGAAGACCCTCTACCTCTCCAATACCAATGCCGGTACAGGGGTGATGATTTGTCCTACCGCCGCAACGGATGAACTGGTGGAAGTGACGGATGATTGTCCTTCAAGAGTGGTGATCGATGCGGCTGATTTTGGCAGCTCTTTCTCTGTCGATCTCGGAAATGCCATGACTGGTATTTTGCAGGTAGACTTCGTGGATGAGGCTGGTAACGTCGGCGAATATCAGGTGCTGAAGAATAATCCAGCTGCGTATTATAAGGTGTCGGGTATGCGACAGGGTGGGGTAGGGATCTATGGATTTCAAAAAACCAACTGGCTCGACCTGCCTGCCTTCATAGAAATTAAAAAAGAAGTCATTCTCAATTATGAGAGAATGAAATCACTTGCCAATAGAGCGCCACTGGCGGAATCTGAAAAATCCTTTGTACAAGGGGATCTTGATGTTTCTCAAATCGGAGAAAATGTTCTTTCTGAGCCCGCCGCTTCCGAGCTCGATCCTTCCCAATGGTTAAAACCATCTTATGATGAGGCCGCTTCGCAAGTTGCCGATGTGCCCTTTGAATCCCAGAATTTTTTCCAGTCACTTTTCTTTTCTCCAAAACCGATTTTGTCTACGAAGACCGATGAAGAAAAGTATGCCTTGCTTGACGATCAAGAGATCCGGCGGCTCACCCAGCTTGAACGTGAAAAAATTGTGGCCCTCGATTCAGAGATATCTCCTCAAAATAATCAGGAAGCTATTGTTCAGCTTTCCAAGGATTTTCGTCAAGGGATCCAGTATCAAAGCGGCACTTCTGTCCTCCATCTCCAGCCCTTGATGGAAAGTTCTTATGTCCCAGAGGTGCAGTATGGGGTCGTTCATTATGTCAACCGAAGCACGAACAATGAAATCGTTTCTTACTATTATAATCCTGAAACCCGGGTCCAGAAGGAATGGATTGTTCTGGCAAACCGTCCTGAAATTCCTTATGAGTATCGCTGGATCCTCGCCAATGCGGAGCAATATCTGGTCACTCCTGTAGCCAATGGAGGTTTTGATATCGCTCTCAAGAGCCAGCCTGAGACCTCCGCTTTCCAAATTCTTCCGGCTTCTTTCATCGATGGAAATGGGGATACCAATTATGATCAGGTGACATTGGAATATGGAGAAGGCGTCTTTACCCTTCGTCTTCTTGATCAGGAACGTATTGTTTTCCCGATTGCTATCGATCCTTCGATTCAGCTGAATACCGGTGTGACTTCATTGGCCTTGGGAATGGACATGACGTCGCAGCTCACCGGATTGAACCCTGGTGAGACGGTGGCTTATCAATGGATGTATGATCCCGATGGGGGAGGAATTTTGCCTGTGGAGCATTTCATGAGTTTGAATGTTCCCTTTAATACGGGTTCCACCCAAAGAGATTTCAGCGGGAATTCGGGGACCAATGGTACAGTGACCAATGCGATCGTTCAGACTTCCGGGTGTCAGGTCGGCGCGTGTATATCTTTTGATGGGAATGGAGATTATGTTACTTTCCCCGACACAACGGTGTGGGATTTTAATGATGAATTGACGTTTTCTGTCTGGCATTTGGCTCCTCAGGCGGATATTGCCAATCAGGTGGTATTGGCCCAGGGAACGAGCTCAACCCAGTATTCATTTGCCTTGGAACTGTCGGGCGGGAGCAGTGATGATCGCGTGATATTTTCTGTACAAACGGATCCTTCCGGAACGGTTTCTGCCCAGTGCACGCTGTCGGAAGGCACTCTTTTCGATGGGGACTGGCACCATTATGCCGGCACGTTTTCTCAAACAGCTCAGTCTCTCCAGCTGTATGTGGATGGTTTACCCGCCTGTTCTCCTGTCACATCAACCCCTGATGAATCTCTGAGGGATTTGGCTGGAGGGATCCACATCGGGCGAAGTCCGTTTGGTTCTTCTTATCTCCATGGAAGGGTTGATGAAGTCCAGCTCTATCCACGCGCCCTTACGGAGGCACAGATAAATCGTCTTTACCTCGATGGAGGGAATCAGGTGGGAGGTCCTACTCGTATCGAAGGCGGGGAAACGGTCTTGGATGAAGTCTGGAATCTTTCTGTTTTCCCGATTAGCAGCAGTGGAGTCGTTGGCTCGGTGGTCCCGTCCAATAATAATGTAACGATTACTGACTCTTTGACCGTCCAGTTTTCGACTCCTTCTTCCGGCAGCTCTGAAGCGACGGCAAACCCTGTCATCCAGGTGACCCTCTCTTCACCTGATACTTTGGCTTCAAGCACCATTTCTTTCACCATCGGTGGGACGGCCGATAGTGAAGATTATACGGTTGGAACTCTCGTCTTTGATGTCGGTGAAACCACTCAGAATTTTCCGCTGACGATTCTTGATGATCTGCTGAAAGAAGCTGTTACGGAGACCGTTGTTTTGACTCTTACTTCTGTGAATGGCAATGCCAGCCTGGGTGATGATATCGTTCATACTTACACGATCACCGACAACGACACGATGACCGTCCAGTTGAACGGTGGGACGGGTACCTTGAGCACTTCTTCCTCTTTGAGTTCATCGATCGATGTTAACAGCACTGGCGGATTCACTCCCGGCACGACTGGAGCGTACCGCTGGATCCGGAATGGCGGCAATTTTATGTCCTTGAATGTTCCTTTTGGAAATGCGGATACCACGCAGTTTGATTTCAGCGGCAACAATGATCACGGGACAAACAATGGCGCGGTGAATCCTGCTGATCCGGAAGATTGTTTGGTGGGGGACTGTTTGGAATTCGACGGAAATGATTCGGTTGCTTTTGGCACCATCACTCATGGTCCGGCTTATACCATTTCGGCATGGGTGAACATGGGCACGGTTTTTGCCCAGCAAACGCTCGTTGGTATTTGTGATGATCCGAACAGCAGCTGTACCGGGGGCGACTATGCGATCATGACCCTGCGGGTCAATGCTGACCGATCGATTGTCTCGGCCTTTTCTCCGACGACCTTTTTCCTGCGCCGACTGCAGGCCACGACCAGTTCCGATGTTTTGACCGATGGCGAATGGGCCCACGTAGTGACGACGGTGGACAGCCAGTTCAACACCATTGCGATTTATGTGAATGGCGTGGCGCAGGCTGTGACCACCAATAATTTGGGAGTTGGTGGCGGATCCTTTGATGAGCAGGTGGTGATGGGGTCTTTATATGTGCCGTCGATTAATAATTATTCCACGCCGTTTACGGGAATGCTGGATGAAGTTCAGATTTATCCTCGTGTGCTGAGTCAGGCGCAGATTACCCAGCTCTACAATGACGGCGTGGCGCAGGTTGGAAGTCCTCGTATTATTAATACTGCAGAAACGACGATTGGTGACGAATGGGATTTGGAAGTGACTCATCTTGGTTCGGTAGGAGCAACCGTTTCTTCCAGCAATACCGTGAATGTGACCGGTGAGCTGGAAGTGACCGATATTGTCCTGACCTCTGCTCAAGAAGACCAGAGTCTTTCATCGGTGTTTACTCCGCCGGTGCCTTGGACGGGAACGTTGGGATATCGATGGTTGGTAGATGGAGAGAATATGACCACTTTAAACCTGCCTTTTAACTTCGGGGGCGCTCAGACGGACCTTAGCGGCTTCGGCCGAGACGGTATTACTTTTAGTGGTACGGCTCCTGTTCAAAATGCTTTCACGTCAGTAGGGTGCCAGGTGGGAGGATGTTTGTCTTTAGATGGGACTGATGATTTTGTGGATTTTGGAAGCGAATCGATCGTGGATAACCTCGCTGATTTAACTGTTGTCGCTTGGATAAAGCCCGATTCTCTTTCTGCCGGACACCATCGCTTGTATTCCGAAGAAGCAGTCGTGTACGTTGGGCGTGAATCAGAAAATATTTCTTTCTATTTAGGAAATGGCACCAGCTGGGTCCTGTCAGGAGCTTCCGGATTCGGGACCCTTACCGCTGGACAATGGCAACAGGTGGTGTGGGTCAAGCAAGGAACATCCGCCCGGGTTTACAAAAACGGAGAGCTTCAAGGTACAGCAGTAGCACCAGCTACCGTTGGAACGAGCACTCGGGCGAATTGTCTTGGTACTTCTGCGGCGGGGGTTACTTGTGGCGGTGGTCAATTCTGGGATGGCGATTTGGATGAAGTCCAGATTTACCCACGAGCTTTGAGCGCTGAGCAAATCGCCCAATTGTACGCCGATGGAACGAATGCCACGGTTGGTATGAGGGGAGGGCCAACGGAAATCGTCCGTCAGGAACACGAACTGGGTGAGGAGTATCAATTGTATGTTTATGAATTTGCGAATACCGGTGAGGTCTCGACCCCCTTTGATGTGGGCACTCAGACGATCACTGCTGCCGCTTCCACTGACCTCAGCATTGATACTCCTGCCGTCGAAGAGTCCGGTGATGTGACCTTGAATTATACCTGTGAAAACGGCGACGGTTTTGTAAGAGATCTCCTGGTTCAATTCTCCACGAATGGAGGTAGTAGTTTCTCGAACGCGACGATCGCCAGTACTTCTTCCGGATCGATTTATGGCAGCTTGCTGCAGGGGGTTGATTGCGACAGCGCCGGAAGCGCCAATAGTTTTGAGTGGGACAGCCTGGCTGACGCAGTTGGTGTCGGAGTGTTGAATGATCAGGTGCGCCTCAGGATCATCAACCAACTGAGCGGTGCCGAATCCGATACCACGGCTGATTTTGACGTCTTTAATTCCGTCACGAATACCTTTACCACCCCGACGACCATTTCTTCTTCCAACCAGTCATTCGAACATACGCACATCGTTTGTGACAATACGACGCTTACGATCGATGGTATTCATTCTTTCGCATCTTTGACCCTTCAAAATAGCTGTACGCTGACCCAGTCTGATTCGACTACCAGTGCCGCGACGCGGACGATCATCAGTACGCTGGATGATGTCACGATCGATGCGACTTCGGTGGTGAACCTCAATGCGAAAGGTTTTGTGGGTGGGACGACGGCTGCGAGCGGGCAAGGATATTCGTATGTGGCGGGAAATGGAAATGAAGGACAAACGGCTTTGACGAACGGAAGCACGGGAGCGAGGGGAGGAAGCCATGGTGGAGAGGGAGGGACTGGTAATAGTGGAAATGCTGGGACAACCTATGGAGATCCAACAAATCCGCTGTATCCGGGAGGTGGAGGGGGAGGATGGGATGCGAATGGTTCGAATGTAGGTGGAGACGGTGGAGGATATATTCGTTTCGAAGTGGGAGATGATATGGTCCTCAATGGGACGATCCATGCCAACGGTGGCAACGGAAGCGGTGGTGCCGGAGGAGGGGGCGCTGGAGGAGGAGTCTCTATCACTGCGGATGATATTTCCGGAAACGGAACGATCAATGCAAATGGAGGGAACGGAGCTTCGGGGAATAACGAAGGAGGCGGAGGGGGAGGACGGATTGCGATTTATTACACGACGGATAACAGCACTTGGACAAAAAATGCGTATGGGGGAAGTGATGTACAGGGAGGAGAAGGAGGAGCAGGTACAGTATTTATAAAAGCAGCTTCAGCAGCGAATGGTGATTTGTATGTGAATAACAATGGTCAAGCGACCCATGAATACAGCACCCCGATCTCGCTGGTGACGCTTGATAATCTTTTCGTGAGCGGTGGGGCAAGGGTGAGCAGTAGTTCTCTGACACAAGTCATTTCGACACTCTCTTTGAATAACGCTTGGTATAGTCAGGCCAATGGACATACTACCGCGCTTCAGGTGGAGACTTTGAGCATGAGCAACAGTTCGAATCTCACGCATTTGGATACCACTTCGACGACAGCATATCGAGTGAATGTGAGTGCCACTACGGCAACTATCGATGCGACGAGTACGATGAATGTGAATGCTCGAGGGTTCCTGGGAGGTACTACCTCCGCCAGTGGACGGGCGTACACCTATGATCCTTTGAATGAAACAGGAGTGTCGCAGACGAATGCCGCTACCGGCGGAGCCGGAGGTGGGTTTGGAGGAGAAGGGGGCGCTGGTCGCAATGGCGATGTTGCAGGAATTGGGTATGGTGATTTGACCAATCCTCTGTATCCGGGAGGTGGGGGTGGAGGCTGGGATACGAATGCGAGCAATGTCGGTGGTGATGGAGGAGGGCTCATCCGTTTGACCGTGAGCGGTGCTTTGACTTTGGATGGCGCCGTTTCTGCTAACGGAGGGAATGGAAGCGGTGGGGCTGGAGGTGGAGGTGCTGGAGGAGGGGTATATATCAATGCCGGGACTCTCTTGGGGGCTGGGACTCTGAATGCTGTTGGTGGAAATTCCATGACGAATACCAATGCCGATGGCGGTGGAGGGGGAGGACGGATTGCGATTTATTACACGACTGATAGTGGTACCTGGTCGAAAAATGCCTCTGGAGGAAATGCTACTGGTGGGACTGGAGTGCCGGGTGGAGCTGGCACGATTTATCTTAAATCAGCCGCGCAAACCTACGGGGATTTGATCATCGATAACAGTACTTTTGTACCGGGTGATCACAGCACGCTTCTGCCAGCCGGACCGGCAGCGCAGTTTGACAGTGTTTTGATCACGAACAATGCCCGTGTATCCCAGACGAATGGAAATGTCGGATCTCTGGTCCTTGGCGATTTTACGCTCAGCGGTAGCGCGCAGCTCATGCACATCGAGACGACCACGACAACGGCCCATAAATTGAATATTACTGCGACCTCGGCCACCATTACTTCTAATAGTACTATTAACCTGAATGCTCGAGGGTTTGTTGGGGGCACTACTGCTGCGAACGGGCAAGCGTATTCCTACGTGACGGGCGAAGGAAATGAAACTCAGTCGGCCCTGACACAGGGTGCCACGGGAGGAAGAGGAGGCGCATATGGAGGGGAAGGAGGTACTTCCACGCAAACAGGCGTGAGCACGTCGTATGGTGATCCGACCGATCCTCTCTATCCGGGAGGTGGTGGTGGTGGATGGAGTACGAATGCCAACCAAATTGGAGGAGACGGAGGAGGTTTACTCCGTATGACGGTGAGTGGGACGATGACCTTGGAAGGATCGATTACGGCTAATGGAGGCAATGGAAGTGGTGTCGGAGGAGGAGGTGCTGGGGGAGGTATTTATATCAGTGCTGACACCTTGGCTGGTGCGGGAACGATCAGTGCCATCGGAGGCAATGGTGCGAGTGGAAATAATGAAGGAGGCGGAGGGGGAGGCCGTATCGCGATTTATTATGCGACAGACAATGGTACTTGGACGAAGAGTGCTTATGGAGGGAATGATGCCCAAGGTGGAGAAGGTGGGGCTGGTACGATCTATCTCAAGCCCGTCGGGCAAACGTATGGGGATTTGCTGTTCCATAATAATAATCAAGCTTCCCATGCGGGAAGTTCTCCGTTTACGGCGACTTCGACTCCGTATAACAGTATTACGATCACCTCTCGGGCGAGTGTTTCTCATCTGAATGGCGCTGAACAGGCGATTGGAGCTGAAACTTTGACGGTTTCCGACAATGCGGTCCTCCTTCATCCGGATGCGACGACTACGACGGCATATCAGCTCCGAGTGGAGGCCACTACGATTGATGTTCAGGCGACGGGCAGCATTAATGTGAATTCGGCAGGGTTTTTGGGAGGAAGCACGGCTGCTAGCGGTCAGGCCTATTCCTTTGTGGCTGGTGGTGGAAATGAATCGCAATCCGCTTTGACGAACGGAAGTACTGGAGCGATGGGAGGAAGTTATGGAGGATCAGGCGGAATTGGTACTGGAATCGGTGGGGCGGTGGTGGGGGCTGTGTATGGTGATCTGACGAATCCTCTTTATCCCGGAGGAGGTGGAGGTGGTTGGGATACGAATGCCTCAAGGATCGGAGGAGATGGTGGGGGGCTTGTTCGTTTGACAGCTTCCGGCACTTTTACGTTGGAAGGTAGTATTACGGCGAATGGAGGGAACGGAGTTAGTGCTGCCGGAGGAGGGGCTGGTGGTGGTATTTATATCAATGCTGATACGTTGGCCGGAGCGGGAATATTGAGTGTGATTGGAGGAAACGGCGTGAGCAGCAACAATGAAGGCGGTGGAGGTGGAGGCCGTATCGCGATTTACTATGCGACGGACAGCAGTACTTGGACCAAAAACGCTTATGGTGGCACAGACGTCCAAGGAGGAGAAGGTGGGGCCGGGACGATCTATATGAAGCCTTCCAGCGGAGCCGGGAGCTTGATTCTCGATGGGAATAATATCGGGACCCAAGCGAACACAGCTCTTTTCGCCAGCGGTTCTGCAACCCAGTACAGCTTCCAAGACCTCACCGTGATCAATGGCGCGACGCTGGTTGTTGCCAGCCCAGGCGCTTGCTCACCGAATGCCCTCACGGTCCGTGGCACGATCACGACGACTGGTGGGACCATCACTGACAGTCTCCTCGATTCACTGGGGATCCGATGTTTCGATCGTCCTCATCAATATCTGAATTATCCTGGGACGCTGACCTTCACTCAGCCGGATATTGATGCGTATGATTTTTATAAACGATTCAGTGACACGGGGGTGCTTCAGTTCGCTTTGCATTCGAACCTGCTTTATACCGCTGATGACATTGATTTGACAGCCCTTACGTATGAAAAAGATGGAACGAGTATTGCTGTTAACATTCCTGCTGATCCGAATTTATCCACCCGGCATACGATGTACATTCCGAACACGAATGCAGGAAATGGGGTGTATCTTTGTCCGAATGCCACTACTCTGGCGGGGGTTGTTTATGCATGTTCAGGAATGGTTGTTTTCGGTGAAAACGAAGTTGATGGTCTCACTCCTAAAACAGTGGGAAGCGCAACGGGCGTGACCGTTACTCTGGTTAATGCCACTGATACCGGAGTGGGTTCTGTCGGTGATACGTCTCATCTTTATAAAGTGATTGGATTAGCTGGGACAGGAGGAGGGCCGTATCTGAATGTTGAGTTTGATTTGAACAATGGTGATACGACGGCGGAAGTTTATGATGCTGTGCAGATCACCAATATTGAGAATAACAGCAATCCTGGTTTCCCAAATAATACCTTTGGAGCGTATCGATGGACATTGAATGGAGCCAATTTGATGGCTTTGAATATTCCTTTTAACTCAGGCAGTACTCAATTTGATTTTAGTACAACCGTTTCGCCCCATAATGGGACACCTCAAAATGGTCCAGTTTATACCACTTCAGGGAAGGTCGGAGGTGCAATGGTTTTTGATGGAACGAATGATTATATAACGTTGGGGAATAATTTTGGGATCAATTGGCAATCCGATAATTTTACGATATCGGTTTGGGCCCAATCGACCGCAGTTACCCAAAATTGGAGAGGAATTATTGGCAATCGATTTGGAACCGGTTCGGGGAACTGGTGGACGTTAGGGTTGGCGGATAGTCTTTACGGAACATGTTCCGCCAACTCGATATCTTTCGAAATGGGAGGTGCAAATACTTGTCTTGGTACTAGTTTCTTTCCAAATGGTCAAGGATGGCATCACTATGCGGTGAGAAAAACCGGTACTACCATAGAAATTTTCATTGATGGCAGTTTGGTTTCTACCGGTAGTGTAGGGGGTAGTCATTTAGGTTCTACGACCAATGACGTGTATCTAGGTCAATGGCTTTCGCCAGGACAAAACTGGCAGGGGGCAATTGATGAGGTCCAGATTTACCCAAGGGCTTTGAGTACGGTTCAGATCGCCCAGCTTTGTAATGATGGCGATAGTGATGGAGACTGTTCAGATGGAATTGATGTCGGACAAGGGCTAGGAGGGCCAACCGTTCTTCACCCAGAGGAAACCAGCTCTGGAGATATTGTGCATTTATCTGTCACGCCGATCGCCCTTGATGGAGGTATTGGTTCCATCGTGACCTCAACTAATACGGTCACGATTACCTCTCCATTGGTGAACTTTTCCGTTGCTGGGCAATCATTGGATGAAGGCGTGATCAATCCTGAAATAGAAGTCACTCTTTCTGAGGCTGATCCGAATGCTTCGAATACGGTAGACTATGTGGTCACCGGCTCCGCGGTTGGAGGAGGGAAGGATTACACCCTGGCCAATGGTACGCTGACCTTTGTGGCCAATGATACGAGTGAAATGATTCCATTGGTGATCGTGGATGATGTTCTCAAAGAAAACAATGAAACCGTGGTGATTACTTTAAGTTCTCCTTCGTCAAAAATTGCCCTTGGTTCAACGACCGTTCATACCTATACCATTACCGACAATGAAACGATGGAGGTGGAGATTAGTAATGGAGATCCGGTGGTAGATACCACGGCTTCGGTTGTCTCATCGGTGAACGTCAATAGCACGGGTGATTTTACTTCCGGGACAGAAGGGGCTTACCGATGGACGGTGAATGGAGCAAATTTTATGTCTCTCAATTTACCTTTTGCCAGCGAAGGTTTAACGGAAACTGATTTTAGCGGAATTGGAAATAACGGTGCGGTGAATGGAGCGACCCACCTCACGACGGGATGTAAGGTCGGAGATTGTAGGAGTTTTGATGGGAATGATTCTGTCACTTTGCCAACTAACTTGGGATATACGTCCGTTGTTTCTGCTTTTGCATGGTTCAAATCAAATGGTGTTCCTCCCGGTGGATACCATATCATTATGGGAGGTCAGGAATTGGAAATCAGTATTCCTACTGCGGGTGAGGTAAGGACTGGTGTGTTTACTTCTTCCGGACGATTTGTGTCAAATCATGGTACTGGTGTGACCGATGGAAACTGGCATCATGTAGGATTTACATTTGATGGGGTCACTAAGACTACTTACCTGGATGGGGTTTCAGTTGGAACCTTTCCTGTAACCGGCACTTTGGTTTCAACTGTTCCTAATAGGAGAATAGGGCAGTTCGGATCGGATCCTAATTATTTTGCAAATGGAGTTATTGATGAAGTCCAAGTCTATCCGAGGGTTTTGAGTGCGGCCCAAATCGATCAACTCTACGATGATGGCAATGCTGGTCTCGGCGGACCGACGATTATTCGACCTGAAGAGACAATAGGAGGCCAGGAATGGAGTTTGGACGTCACCCATCTCGGATCGGTCGGTCAAACGGTCAGTTCTTCCAATACGGTCACGATCGATGCGCCTTTATTTGAATTTGTTCAAACTGAACAAACGCAAGCTGAGAGTCTTGCTTCACCAACGATAGAAGTTTCCTTGTCCGTCCCTGATGCGACTGGTTCCAATACGGTGAATTACACCATGACCGGTACGGCGGTGGAGGGGAAGGATTATACCTTGGCGAATGGTACGCTCACCTTTGTGGCGAATGACACGAGCGAAACCATTCCTCTCACCATCATTGATGACGCATTGATGGAAAATTTAGAGACGATTATCTTCACCCTCACCAGTCCTACCGGAAACGCTGTGCTCGGTTCGGACATCGTCCACACCTACACCATTACCGATAATGAAACGATGACGGTGGAGCTTAATGATGGAGATACAAGTGTGACGACCTTTTCCTCCATTGTTCCTTCCATTGACGTCAACGGAACGGGGGACCTCACTCCCGATACTCAAGCAGCGTACCGATGGATCGTGAATGGCGGCGATTATATTGCGGCGAATGTTCCTTTTAATGAAGGAGTTTCTCAGGCGAATGTGGTCGGTACGGACGGAACGTTGATTGGGGCGACTGATCTCACTCCTGCCAATCCCGCTGCGGATTGTGTGGTCGGGACTTGCTTGAATTTCCCAGGCACTGCTTCGGTGTACGTCAACGGAGGTCAGCTTACCACCATCTCGAATACCTTTTCGTATTCTTTCTGGGTCAAACCCGCTGCTACTCGCAACAACACGACTCAGTCCACTTCCGGTACCGCAGGCACTTCGGGGCAACGATATCTGGTGATGCCGATTTTTGCCGCGGCCCCCAATTCAGGGGCCGGGGTGTCTGTTGGGACGAATGGTGTCAGTGTTTTCGAGCATGCTCCGGGCTATGTGCCTTCACTCTTGGTCCACGCTGCCACGATTACGGACTGGACCCATGTGGCGGTGGTCTACAACAATAAGACGCCGAGCCTCTATCTCAATGGAGTCTTTGCTAAGACGGGTCTTACCAGTCCTCGTACGG
>Ga0079224_100003152_pt1 | contig 20563 bp, 20 predicted proteins | sample Stecom2015_FD_80414 | JGI IMG/M metagenome (GOLD analysis project Ga0079224, IMG submission 80414) | Agricultural soil microbial communities from Utah to study Nitrogen management - Steer compost 2015 | ecosystem: Environmental > Terrestrial > Soil > Agricultural land | place: USA: Utah...
ACTTCCTGGACGCGCTGGAGAAGATCGTGCTCGGCCCCGAGCGGCCCATCATCCTCAGCGAAGCGGACCGCGAGCGCGTCGCCTATCACGAGGGCGGCCACGCGATCCTCGGGCTCGTGGTCCCCGGAGCCGACCCCGTGCAACGCGTCACCATCGTTCCGCGCGGTCAGGCTCTCGGCGTCACGTACCAACGCCCCCAGACCGACCGGTACAATTATCCCGAAGGCTATCTACGCGCCAAAATCATCGGCATGCTCGGAGGGCGCGCGGCCGAGGAGGTGGTCTACGGCACCCGGACGACCGGCGCAGAGAACGACATCGAGCAGGCAACGGGGCTTGCTAGGCAGATGGTCACGCGCTGGGGGATGAGCGACAAGCTCGGGATGGTTCAGCTCGCCCCGCGCCAAAACAGCTGGGTCGGCTCCAACGTGTTCGGCGGCGGCGCCAGGCCCTACAGCGATGTGACAGCGGCGCTCATCGACGCGGAGATCGCCGGGATCATCGGCGAATGCCACGACGAGGCAAAGCGCCTGCTTCAACAGCACCGGAGCGAGCTCGATGCGCTGGTCGCCGCCCTCATGCGAGAGGAATCCCTGGACGAGAAGGAGATCCTGAAAGTGACAGGGTTGCCCCCGGCGCCGCCGCTACCGGACCGACCCGAAGTCACGGGCAAACCCGGCGCAACCGTCGCGGGGCAATGATGCCGGCCGCACCGGCCGTGGGTCGATGTCTCCGGAACGTCCTCGAGGCTCGACTGTTGCCCGAGAAGCGCCCGACTTGGCTTCGAAAGAACCTGTGATGCCGGAAGGGGCGACTGGCCGTGACCGGTTGCAGACACCCCTGTCAGGCCCGATCTATATTCAGTACTCGCTATGTATAAGTCGGAAGTGAGCCATGCCGCCTCGTGATCTTTCGGTTTGGATGTGGATGGATGCCTGCGCGCGGCTCGACGAAGGCCAGCGGCTGAGGCGGCAGTTTGCCGTGCCGACCGCGGCGGCGGCCCGGCGGCCGGCGTGGGAGCCGCCGGTCGATATGTTCGAAACCGAAACCGACATCTGGATTCTGGCGGCCCTTCCGGGGGTCGGACCGGATGCGCTCGAGATCGTGATCGACACCGGGGTACTGGTTCTCTCGGGCGAGCGACGGCTCCCGGCCGCGGTCAGGCGTGCCGCCGTTTGGCGGATGGAGATCCCCGCCGGCCGCTTCGAGCGACGCCTGCCGCTCCCGGCCGGCCGCTACGAGATCGCCAGACGCGAGCTCGTGGACGGTTGCCTCGTCATCGTTCTGCGCAAGCTCGTCTGAGGTTCTCGATTATGAACGATCAGCAACAATCGGCACCATCCGCTGACCTCAACCTGCCGGCAGACGCGCTCATCATCCTGCCGGTGCGGAACATGGTGCTGTTTCCGGGGACGGTATTTCCCATCACGGTGGGGCGGGCCCGCTCGGTCGCCGGTGCGCAGGAGGCGGCGCGCAACAACCTTCCTGTCGGCATCCTGCTTCAGCGCGACCCGACGGTAGACGAGCCGACGCGTGCGGACCTGCGGGAAATCGGGACGCTCGCCCACGTCGCCCGCTATCTGACCGGTGAGGACGGGGCGCATCACGTCGTCTGCCAGGGTGTCAGCCGGTTCCGCGTCCGAGAGTTTCTGGACGGCTACCCGTTCCTGGTGGCGAGGGTCGAGAAACTCGAAGATCCTACCGTTACCAACACCGGAATCGAGGCCTACGCCCATCAGCTCCGTCAGCGGGCGATCGAAGCGATCGAGCTGCTGCCGCAGGCGCCGCGCGAACTCGTCGCCGCGATCCAGAGCATCGGTGCGCCCGGGGCCCTGGCCGATTTCGTCGCCGCGTTCGTCGATCTCGAAACGGCCGAGAAGCAGGAGATTCTCGAGACGCTCGATCTGGAGGCCCGCCTGGCGCGGGTGCTCCAATTGCTGTCCCACCGGATCAGTGTGCTGAAGCTCTCGCATCAGATCGGCCAGCAGACGCGGGAGAGCCTCGAAGCGCGCCAGCGGGAGCATCTCCTGCGCGAACAGATGCGCCAGATCCAGAAGGAGCTGGGGGAAGAGGACGCCAAGTCTGCCGAGATCGCGGAGCTGAAGGAGGCGATCGAGAAGGCCGAGATGCCGGACGAAGTCCGCGAACAGGCCGAGAAGGAGCTGCGCCGACTCGAACGCATGCCGGAAGCCGGCGGCGAGTACGGCATGATCCGCACCTATCTCGACTGGCTGATCGAGTTGCCGTGGGCGGTAAAGGACGAGCCGCAGATCGACATCGAGGAAGCGCGAAGGATCCTCGAGGAGGACCATCACGGGCTGGAGAAGATCAAGCGGAGAATCCTCGAATGGATCGCGGTGCGCAAGCTGGCGCCGCACGGACGTAGTCCCATCCTCTGCTTCGTCGGGCCTCCGGGGGTCGGCAAAACGTCGCTCGGCCAGAGCATCGCCCGAGCCACGGGCCGCGAGTTCGTTCGCATCGCCCTCGGCGGCGTGCACGACGAGGCTGAGATTCGGGGCCATCGCCGGACGTATATCGGCGCGATGCCGGGCAACATCATCCAGGCGATCCGGAAGGCAGGCACGCGCAACGCCGTGTTCATGCTGGACGAAATGGATAAGCTCTCGCCCAGCTTCCACGGAGATCCGTCGGCGGCCCTGCTCGAGGTGCTCGACCCGGAGCAGAACGTGAGCTTCAGGGATAATTATCTCGGTGTACCGTTCGACCTGTCGCAGGTGGTGTTCATCGGCACGGCCAACGTCGTCGACGGTATTCCGGGGCCGCTTCGTGACCGGATGGAGATAATCGAGCTCAGCGGCTACACTCAGGAAGAAAAGCTTCATATCGCGCGTCGCTACCTTGTAAAGCGACAGCTGGAAGCCAACGGGCTGAAGCCGGAGCAGGTCGAGATCGCCGACGGCGTGATCGATCACATCATCTCCGACTACACGCGCGAGGCGGGCGTGCGGAACCTGGAGCGGGAGATCGGCGCGGTCCTGCGCCACGCCGCGGTGCGCATTGCGAGCGGCGAGACCGACCATGTGAGGATCGAGCCCTCCGACCTCCACGGAATTCTTGGGCCGAAAAGGTTCGAAAGCGACGTCGTGCTGCGAACGAGCGTGCCCGGCGTCGCCACCGGCCTCGCCTGGACGCCTGTCGGCGGCGATATCCTGTTCATCGAATCCACGCGCGTGCCCGGCAGCGGCAAGCTGATCCTGACGGGTCAGCTCGGCGACGTGATGCGGGAGAGCGCGCAGGCGGCACTATCCTTGGTGAAATCCCGTTCGGACGAGCTCGGCATCGACCCGACGGTCTTCGAGAAGAGCGACATCCACATCCACGTGCCCGCGGGTGCGATCCCCAAGGACGGACCCTCGGCAGGTGTGGTGATGTTCCTGTCTCTCGTTTCGCTGCTGACAGGCCGCAAGGTCGACAGCGAGGTGGCGATGACCGGAGAGATCAGCCTGCGCGGCCTGGTGCTGCCGGTCGGCGGCATCAAGGAAAAGGTGGTCGCCGCCGCGCGCGCCGGGATCAAGACGGTCGCCTTGCCGGGGCGAAACCGGAAGGATTTCGAGGAGATTCCGGAATCGGCGCGGAACCAGCTTCGGTTCGTATGGCTGGAGGAAGTGAAGGACGTGATCGATGTCGCGCTCGAGCAGCCGGCGGTGGAGCAGAGAGCGGCTGCCTCGGGCTGAGCGGCGTATCCCGAAGGTATCGGAGGGAGACGAAGCAATGACGGTATCGAAACCGAGCCCCTTGACCGGACGAGCGACTGCGGATGACGTTTTCCGGCTCTGCGGCGATATCAGCGACGCTCGGGTAGCGGCTATCCTGGCGACGGGGGCGACCCTCGGAGACCTAGAGGCGGCGGTCGCGTGGGCGGACCGAGAGAGCGATGTAATGGGCGAGGCGCGGCGCCCGCTCGATGGGCGCGTGGCGGAGATCCACGAGATCCTTACCGAGGGCGAGGACCTTTGGGAGGACGGCACCGACGACAGCTGAGCAGCCTAATTGCCGCGGCTCGGCAGAAGGCGCCCAGGCGCGTCCCGCGTCGCAACGGAGGAGCCATGCAGCCCCACACACTGATGGTTCGCTTTCCTTCCGAAGCGGCGGCTCAGGAGTTCGAGCGGTGGCTGCATCATATCGGCCACCCAGATACGAGTCGGTCGGGTGTAGACGTGACGTTGGCCCTCAAATCGACGATCGCTTTCGCCACGGTGAAGGCCGAGGCGGAGCGCCGTGGCGGTGAGGTAGCCTGGGACGAGGACGACAGCGGCGACCCTTCCACATTGACGTGACGCCGCTCACCTTCCGCGGTAGATCGGTGGGCGCTTCTCCACGAAGGCGGTGAGGCCCTCCTGCGCGTCCTCCGTTCCGGCGATAAGGGCGAACGTCTCCGCGGCGTTTTCGACGCTCCGACGGAAGTCGGCATCGACGGCGCGCATGAAGGCGTCCCGTCCGAGCTTCATCACGATCGGCGATTTGGCTGCGAGCTTCGCCGCGACCTCGAGGGCCCGATCACGCGCGGTTCCGGCGGGGACGATCTCGCTGACCAGCCCCATCCGGAATGCGGTGGACGCGTCGAACGGCTCCCCGAGAAACAGCGGGCCGAACGCCTGATGCTTGCCCGTGACCCTTGGAAGCTGAACGAAGTGAATGGCCGGGATCAGGCCGACGTCGATCTCGGGGTAACCGAACGTCGCCTTGTCTCCGGCGATGACCATGTCGCAGGACAGGGCGATCGTCATACCGCCGGCGCGGGCCGGTCCGTCCACCACGGCGATGCTCGGCTTGCCGAGGCGGTACTGGATGTCGTTCAGCGCGAAATAGAGCCGCTCCACGAACGGCTTCACTTCCACCGAAGTCTTGCCGCGCACGATGTCGAGATCGAGCCCCGCGCAGAACACCTTGTGCGCGCTTCCCACCACGACCGCACGCACCTCCGGGTCTGCCTGCGCTTCTGCGAGAGCATCGAGCAACTCGTCGACCAATGGCAGCGTGATCGCGTTCACCGGAGGCCGGTCGAGCGTGATCTCCGCGACGCGGTCGCGGACTTCGTACCGGATGAATTCCCGATCCATGGCAGCCGATTCCTGCTTATCTGAAGGTGATCCGAATCTCTCCGAACGGGCTGAAGTCTGCTCGATGTTCCTCTCCCGGACGGGCGAGTTGCATGCCGGTGCACGTTCCCGTGCTAATGACATCGCCTGCGTTCAGTCCGACACCGGTTCGGGAGAGGGTGTTGGCGAGCCAGGTCAGCGGCACCAGCGGATGATCGACCGCGTCGCCGGCGGTGCCGCGCCGCTTTTCGACGCCATCCACGGAGAGGATCACGGGCTGGAAGGCGATGTCCCGGTTCCTCCAGTCCTCGATCGCCGGTCCGAGGACGAGCGAGCCCGATCCGCTGCCGTCGGCGAGGATGGCTGGAAGAGGCGGGAAGTGCTCGTCGTGCACGAACCGGCACTCCGCCACTTCGACGCCGGGATGGATCGATGCGACAGCGGCTTCGACTTCTTCCCGGCTGTAGGGCGCGTCGCGGGGTGGGAGGCTCGCGGCGAGCCGCACGACATATTCGCATTCCGCGATCGGGTGCGACAGCCGGGCGGTGTCGAACGACGTCGGGCTCTCGTGGATGAACTGCGAGAAGACGCGGCCGTAGATCGGCGCACTCGTGCGCAGTCGCCGCTGCATGTCCGGCTTGTTCGCTGCGATCTTCCAGCCGCCGATCTCCCAGCCGAGGCGATCGGCCACCTTGTGCGCGATCCGGTAGGCAGTGGCTTCGTCGGGTGGGACGAATGCCGGGTCCAGCCCACTCCGCTGCCGTTGCTCGCGGCGCAGGGTTGCAAGCAGTGCGGCGAGCTCGTCTTCCGCGTTGGACTGCATCGATCGCTCCTTGGCTTCGTGCGGCCGACGTGATGCTGAAGGGAGGAGAAGCGCGCCGCGTCGCGACCTTATCACGGGCATGGCGACCGCCATATCGGATCGGCTCGCGTGTCGTGCACTGCCCGAACCGGATTCCGGACCGATTCCGACAGTCTGGCTCAACATGTGCCGCAGTCTTCGCACTGTCACACAATAAGTAGTGCGCGGGCGGCCGTTTCCCGGTACCGTTCGAATCGTCTGTCGCGCTTACGCAGGACCTGTCGGTGGCATCTGGCGAAACACGCCCAGCACCTGACCTTCCTCGCGCCTCGGCGAACTTCGCCCGGCCGCGCGGCCGACGATCCTCCCTTCAGCACCGGAGAGACCATGATGGCCAAGAGATCCGCCAGAGCGGCCGCGTCTGCACGCGTGGACGACAACTGGATCAGACAGCTGCAGGACGGCGACTGGCATCCGACCGACGCGCGGCGCGAGCAGAGCTACGTCCGCCACGTTAGGCCGCAGAGCCTTGGGCAGAAGCGTCTGATGGCGGCCATCGAGAAGCATTGCCTGACCGTCGCGCTGGGGCCGGCGGGTACCGGTAAGACCTATCTCGCGGTTGCCGCGGCTGTAGAAGCCCTCGAGCAGGGGCGAGTCGCCCGCATCATCCTCTCGCGACCGGCCATCGAAGCCGGGGAGAGCCTCGGATACCTCCCCGGCACGATGGAAGACAAGCTGCTGCCCTATCTCCGCCCGCTCTACGATGCGCTCGGCGACCGACTCGGCGGCAAGCGGCTCAAGACCTTCATGTCCGACGGTTCGATCGAAATCGCGCCGATCGCCTATATGCGCGGCCGGACGCTCAACAACAGCTTCGTCGTCATCGACGAGGCGCAGAACTGCACCTATGGGCAGATCAAGATGCTGCTGACCAGGCTCGGTTGGCATTCGACCATGGTCATCACCGGTGATCCCGACCAGAGCGATCTGCTGCCCGAGCTCTCCGGCCTCGCGCAGGTAGCGGAGCGACTCTCCGTGCTGACCGGTGTCTCGGTGACCCACCTCGGCAAGGAAGACGTGGTGCGCCATCCGCTGGTGGCGGAGATGCTCACGGTACTATGAGCGCCCGCGCAACGCTGTGCGTGCGCCGGAGGGCGAGGAGGCATCGCTTCGCGGTCGACTGCCGTGGCGGTGATAGCTCCCGCCGGTGCGGGGGGCGCACGCCCGAGCCGCTTGGGCCAAGTTGCCCACCTATCCTTATGGTAGCAGCGGGAGAAGGGGAGTTCGTTTTGTCTTGACGCTCCCGTAGTCAGCGCGCAACATTTTCAGGCATTTGTCTTGTTCGACGCGTGAGAGAGCGGTCGAACATTTCTCCCCGCGGAGAACGGTGCTGCGGGGAAGAAGGGCGGTGTTGCGTCGCGGCGCGGAGTGTTCGCTCCACTTCGACGTCCGGCGTACCCCGCGGGAGGTGTGCCGATGGCATACCGTAAGGCGATTGCAAGCGGCCGCGCGAGTGCGCTGGGCCCATTGCCCCGGAAGCCGGGAGCGCCCCCTCTCTGCGGCCATTCCGCCCTACAACGCTCGCCTGCCTTCCCGGACGCTCGCTTCCAACCGGAGGTCGAGTCGGGAGCCGGCCGCGCAGCAATGCCGCGCCCAGCCATGCGTGCGGCCTTCCGCTGGAAAGGACGAGCCGACGCGAGGGGCACTCCAGGCCGGGGAGTTCTCGGATGAGTCAGGACAGACGATGGCTGCTGGGCGGTCTGGCGGTGGTGTTCGGCTTTGTCGGGCTGTTCCTAGCCAGCCGCGCCGGCCACGGCATCTTCTACTGGATAGGCCTCATCGTCTTTCTAGCTGCGGTGGGAACGATCTTCGGCTTCGTGCGTGCCGCCTTCGACGAGGCCGAGGGCAAAGCTCAGACGCCTCAACACCTCGTGCCGCTCACGATGCTGGCAGTGGCGGTCGGCTCGGTGGTGTTTCACTTCCTGAGTCCGTGGTGGTGGTCGCCGATAGCCTCGAACTGGGGCTACATCGATCAGACGATCATCATCACCTTCTGGATCACCGGGGTCGCCTTCACCGCAATCGTGGTGTTCTTGGCCTATTGCTTGTACCGCTTCGGTCATCAGGCGGGGAGGCGGGCCGCGTACGAGCCGGAAAGCAGGAGGCTCGAGTTCTGGCTCACCATGGGGACGGCCGCGGGGGTCGTCGCCATGCTGGCGCCCGGACTGATCGTCTGGAGCCAGTTCGTCACCGTCCCGGAGGAAGCGGCGGAGATCGAGATCGTCGGCCAGCAATGGCAGTGGAGCTTTCGCTATCCCGGCGAAGACGGGCGGCTCGGCAGGTCTGACACGAGGCTGGTCAGCAACGATAACCCGCTGGGGCTCGACCCGAACGATCCGAACGGCGCGGACGACGTGGTCGTCCAGAACGTCGATCTGCGCTTGCCTGTAGATCGGCCACTGAAAGTCCTGCTCCGTTCCCTGGATGTCCTTCACGATTTCTACGTCCCCGAGTTCCGGGCCAAGATGGACATGATCCCCGGGACGGTGACGTACTTCTGGGTAGAGCCCACCAGGACAGGGACGTTCGACATCTTGTGCGCCGAGCTTTGCGGCGTCGGGCACGCCTACATGCGCGGGCGGGTCGAGGTGATGGAGGAGAGCCAATACCAGGCGTGGCTGCAGCAGCAGCCCACGTTCGCCGCTCTCGCCAACGGATACGCCAGAGTGACATCGAGGTCGCCCGACGGAGGCGAAGCTTCGGCGAGGAGCTCGGTTCGCTGAGCGACGCGAGAGGCATCTTCGGGAGGAACCGGGAGTGCGCCCATGGTTGATGTGACGCGTGAATTCCAGGACATCGAACGTGCGGAGCCCGAAGACGTCGAACTCTATCATCCGCACAGCTGGATCACGAAGTACGTCTTCTCCCAGGACGCGAAGGTCATCGCCATCCAGTACTCGGTGACCGCCATGGCCATCGGCATGGTGGCGCTCGTGCTCTCCTGGCTCATGCGCCTGCAACTCGGCTTCCCCGGCTACTTCACGTTCATCGATCCGGCCACCTATTACCAGTTCATCACCATGCACGGGATGATCATGGTGATCTATCTGCTCACGGCGCTCTTTCTCGGAGGCTTCGGCAACTACCTGATCCCCTTGATGCTCGGCGCGCGCGACATGGTGTTCCCGTACCTCAACATGCTGAGCTACTGGATTTATCTGCTCGCCGTTCTGGTTCTCGTCGCGAGCTTCTTCACGCCCGGCGGGCCGACGGGCGCCGGCTGGACCCTCTATCCGCCTCAGGTAATCCTGTCGGGCACGCCGGGGCAGGAATCCGGCGTCTTCCTGATGCTGGTTTCACTGGTCCTGTTCATCGTCGGCTTCACGATGGGGGGCCTGAACTACGTCGTCACCGTGCTGCAGGCGCGCACCCGCGGCATGACCCTGATGCGTATGCCCCTCACGATATGGGGAATCTTCACGGCGACCGTCCTGGCGTTGCTGGCGTTCCCGGCGCTGTTCGTCGCGTGCATCATGCTGCTTCTGGATCGTGCGCTCGGAACCAGCTTCTTCATGCCGACGCTCGTCGAGATGGGGCAGACGCTCAGCTATGGGGGCGGTAGCCCGATCCTGTTCCAGCATCTCTTCTGGTTCTTTGGGCATCCCGAAGTGTACATCGTCGCGCTGCCCGCCTTCGGCATCGTCTCGGACCTGATCAGCACCCACGCCCGGAAGAACATCTTCGGGTATCGCATGATGGTTTGGGCGATCGTCGCGATCGGTGGCCTCAGCTTCATCGTCTGGGCGCACCACATGTACGTTAGCGGCATGCACCCGATGTTCGGCTTCTTCTTCGCGACGACGACGCTGATCATCGCCGTCCCGACCGCGATCAAGGTCTACAACTGGGTGTTGACCCTCTGGCGTGGCGACATCCACCTGACCGTACCGATGCTCTTCGCCATCGGGTTCATCATCACCTTCCTCAACGGCGGGCTCACCGGCCTCTTCCTCGGAAACGTCGTGGTCGACGTGCCCCTCTCCGACACGATGTTCGTGGTCGCTCACTTCCACATGGTGATGGGGGTGGCGCCGATCCTGGTCATCTTCGGCGCGATCTACCACTGGTACCCGAAGATTACCGGCCGGATGCTCGACGAGGCGATGGGACAGATCCACTTCTGGGTCACGTTCCTCGGCGCCTACGCCATCTTCTTCCCGATGCATTATCTCGGGCTAATGGGGGTGCCGCGCCGCTATCACGAGCTCGGCGAGATGGCGTTCGTTCCGCCATCGGCGGAGGAGCTGAACGCCTTCATCACCGTCGTGGCGCTGATCGTCGGGTTCGCCCAGCTCGTCTTCCTGTTCAACCTGGTGTGGAGCCTGTTTCGAGGCAGGGAAGCCGGCGGCAATCCGTGGCGGGCCACGACGCTGGAGTGGCAGACGCCCACCACGCCGCCTCCCCACGGGAATTGGGGAAAGGAGCTGCCGGTAGTCTACCGATGGGCATACGACTACAGCGTGCCCGGAGCAGCGGAGGATTTCGTGCCGCAGAATCAGCCGGCCCCCGCAGGAGCGGCGGAGTAGCGGACATCCGGAGCACTGGCGACGCCGGCCGGATGGTGCGGGCGCCGCCTTTCTCTCCGGAGCTGTCGAGGAAGATCGCTGGATGACCGTGATCATCGCCTTTCTGACGGTTCTTGGGGCTGTTGCCGTCTGGTGGCTCTCGCGCCAGCGGCTGGCGGCGAAACCATGGCTCGAGGCAAGCCCCGCCGGCAGCTTTCCGGATCGGGAGGCGGTGGCCTGGCCCGCCGCGAAGCTCGGCCTCTGCATGTTCCTCGCCGTTGCCGGCTCGTTGTTCGCCGTTCTGATCAGCGCCTATTCGTTGCGCATGCGCGCTGCCGACTGGAGCTCGCTTCCAGGCACGGGGCTCCTCTGGATCAATACATGGCTGCTCGTCCTGAGCAGCCTCGCGCTGCAATGGGCGGTCGTCGCCGTGCAGAGGCGGGATACGACGCGAGCAGCGGCCGGGCTAGGAGTGGGGGGCGTATCCGCCCTGCTGTTCCTGGGTGGGCAGCTCCTGGTCTGGCGGCAGCTGAACGCCGGTGGATTCTACGCCGAGAGCCATCCGGCGAGCGCCTTCTTCTATCTGATCACCGCGATCCACGGTCTGCACCTGGCGGGCGGGATGCTGGCCCTGGGGCGCGTCGGCGCGAGGGTTTCGATGGCAGACGGCGACGCCGAGAACGTGCGATTGAGCGTCGAGCTGTGTGCCCTCTATTGGCACTTTCTGCTCGTCGTTTGGCTGCTCGTCTGCGGCATTCTGGTGCTCGGCCCCTGGGCCGAGTGGCTCTACGCGATCTGCTTCGGCACGTGAAGGAAGGAGGGCGGGGATGGCGCCACACGGATCGATGACCAGCGCACAGGCCGCAGATCCTCATGCCGGCTGGCAGGGCATCTACGCGGATTGGGCTTCGGACCGAACCGTGTTCCGGAACGTGTCGTGGGGGAAGGCGATGATGTGGGTCTTCCTCCTCAGCGATACCTTCATCTTCGGCTGCTTTCTATTGGCGTACATGACGGCTCGGATGTCGACCACCGTCCCCTGGCCCAATGCGACCGAAGTGTTCGCCCTGCACATCGGCGGGGAAAACATCCCGCTCATCCTGATCGCCATCATGACCTTCGTGCTGATAAGCAGCAGCGGAACGATGGCGATGGCCGTCAACTACGGCTACCGGCGAGACCGCAAGAAGACGGCGGTCCTGATGCTGGTGACGGCGGCGTTCGGTGCCACGTTCGTCGGCATGCAGGCCTTCGAGTGGACGAAGCTGATCATGGAGGGCGTCCGGCCATGGGAAAATCCCTGGGGCGCGGCGCAATTCGGCTCCACCTTCTTCATGATCACCGGCTTTCACGGCACGCACGTAACGATCGGCGTCATCTTTCTGATCATCGTCGCGCGGAAAGTCTTGCGCGGCGATTTCGACCGAGGCACCCGCGGGTTCTTCACGAGCCGGAAGGGTCGTTACGAGATCGTCGAAATCACCGGGCTCTACTGGCACTTCGTCGATCTGGTCTGGGTCTTCATCTTCGCGTTCTTCTACCTGTGGTGAGGCGAACATGGCGAAGCATGGGATGGCTGCGGAAGGTCAGGTACACCCGATAAAGAGCTATCTGGTCGTGTGGGGCTGGCTGTTCGTCCTCAGCGCCTTCTCGTACATGGTTGATTACTTCCACGTGCAGGGCGCCCTCAGATGGTCCCTGATCCTCCTGTTCATGGTTCTGAAGGCCGGTCTGATCATTGCCTTCTTCATGCACATGGCGTGGGAGCGGCTTTCGCTCGTCACCGCCATTCTGATTCCGCCCGTCGCGGTGCTGGTCTTCGTCACCATCATGGCGGCGGAATCGGACTACACGCTCCTGACCCGCGAGATGTTCTTTGCAGAGGGTACCGTGCCGTGACCGACGGCCGACCCTCCCGCCTCGGCCTGATTGTCGCAGCCGGGATCGGTGGGGTGGCAGCGCTAAGCTGGAGCCTCTGGGCGTTGGTGGCGTTGAACGGCGGCCCGTGAGGCGCTCGGTCCGGGCCGCCGCCCCGGCAATGGCCGCGGCGGCGGGACCTGGACAGCCTTATAATCGCGCGGCGGCGGATCAGGGTGCGGCCACGACTTTCCGATACAGGTGCCAGGTGGCGTGCCCCAGGACCGGCATGACGACGATGAGTCCGAGGAGTGCCGGTATCGACCCGAGGACGAGACCGCCCGCGACGATCATGCCCCAGACGGCCATTGGCCCGGGATTGGCGACGACCGATCGGATCGAAGCATCGATGGCGGCATAGACCCCGACATCGCGGTCGAGCAGGAGCGGGAACGAGATCACGCTGATCGACAGGACGAGCACCGCGAACAGGAAGCCGACGCCGACGCCGAGGACGATCATCGTCCATCCAGCAACAGTCGTGAACACGTCGCTAATGAACGCGCCGATCGAGACGGGGGGCTCGGGCCCGAGCGTGACCAGATAGATCCAGTACGCGGCCCCGAGCCAGAGCAGGAAAATTCCAAGCAACAGCAGGCCGAGCCCCAGGATAGAGCCGAACGCCGGCGAGCGGACCACCTTCCAGGCGTCCACCCAGGAAATATCCCGGCCCTCCTCACGACGCCGGCTGATCTCGTACAGGCCGACGGCCGCCGCCGGACCGACCAGCGCGAAGCCCGACACGAGCGGAAAGACCAGTGGCAGCATGTCGTAACCGGCCGCAAGGCGCGAGAGGATCAGGCCCGCGATCGGATAGATGACGCAGATGAAAATCACGTCGGTGCGGTAGGCGCCGAGGTCGTCCCAGCCCTTGGACAGGGCCTGCACAAGGTCATCCGTTCGGATGCGCCGGATCTCGGGAGCGGACGCGAAGATCGGCGTCTCGCCCGAGACCTGCGACGATGCCGGCCGCTCGAACGGCATGTGCACGCCCGCAACGTGTTCCGCGGTCCACTCGAGGGGATTCCGAATGTGCTTTCTGATGGCCATACTCAACCCTCCCGAACCTTTGCTTGTTCGAGGGCCGTGGGCCACCCGTGGCATGCGCCCGCACCGGATGTAGGTCACGGGGAACCGCGACCCACCAAGAATAATATAGCGTGAATCGGGCGCTGTGTCCCACCGATTGCAACGTGCGATCGTCGCACTGCATGCTGTGGGGCGATCACAACGGTGTTTGACGCGCCGATTCCGCCATGATCTGCTTGGCGCGGTCGCGTCGCCGATGCATAACGGTAGGGGCACCGTCGAGGAAGAGGGGGCATGGAGTACTTTCTCCAGCAGCTCATCAACGGGCTGACGCTGGGCGCGATCTACGGCCTGATCGCCATCGGGTACACGATGGTCTACGGCATCATCGGCATGATCAATTTCGCCCACGGCGAGATCTACATGATCGGTGCGTTCATCTCCTTCATCGCCTTCCTGGTGCTCGGTGCGATCGGGGTGACGTGGGTCCCGCTGGCGCTCGCGATCGTTCTCGTGGTCGCGATGCTGTTCACATCCGTCTACGGCTGGACGGTGGAACGGCTCGCCTACCGGCCGCTACGCGGCTCCTTCCGCCTCGCACCGCTGATCTCGGCGATCGGCATGTCGATCTTCCTGCAGAATTACGTCCAGCTTCTGCAGGGAGCGCGGGTCAAGCCGTTGCAGCCGATCGTCACCGGCGGGTTCGTTATCATGGAAGGTGGCGGGTTCTCGGTATACCTCAGCTATTTGCAGATCATCATCATCGTCGTGACCACGGTGCTGATGGCGATGTTCTGGGCGATCCTGTCGAGAACCTCGTTCGGCCGCGCGCAGCGCGCATGCCAACAGGACCGGACGATGGCCGGCCTGGTAGGCGTGAACGTCGACCGGACGATCTCGCTCACCTTCGTCGCAGGGGCCGCTCTGGCCGCCGTCGCTGGCCTGATGGTTACGCTCCATTACGGCGTGATCGACTTCTTCATCGGTTTCCTCGCAGGGCTGAAGGCGTTCACCGCGGCGGTGCTCGGCGGCATCGGCTCTCTGCCGGGGGCAATGCTGGGGGGTGTTCTGATCGGCCTGATCGAGGCTTTCTGGTCCGCTTACTTCGATGTCGAATACAAGGACGTTGCAGCGTTCGGCATTCTCATCCTGGTCCTCGTGTTCAAGCCGACCGGCCTCCTTGGCCGGCCTGAGATCGAGAAGGTCTGATGTCGGCGCGAGCCGGCTCCCCCGACTTTCCCGGGATCCTTCGTGATTCGGGGTTGGTCGCTCTTGTCGCGCTCTTCCTTGCCTTTCCGCTGGTCGGATTTCACACGATCGACCAGGGAGGTGGCGCGGGGATGGGAATCGAAACACGGTTCCCGTGGGTTGTGGTGGCGGTGGCGGCCGCCTTCGTCGGGCGCTTTCTGCAACTTGCGCTTCTGCGCACGCACGCGCCTGTCGCGGTCGAGCGATCGCTTTCGCGTCTGGGAGAGGTTTTTCAGCGGAACACCGTCTGGATTGCCGCTGCCGCGATCACTTTCGCCATCGTCCTGCCGATGCTCCCCTTCGCGGACCGACGGCTGGTGGACCTCGCCACGCTGGTCCTGACCTACGTGATGCTCGGCTGGGGGCTGAACATCGTCGTGGGCCTCGCCGGGCTTCTCGATCTCGGCTACGTCGCGTTCTATGCGGTAGGCGCATACAGCTTCGCCCTGTTTGCGTTGCATTTCGACTTCACCTTCTGGATGGCGCTCCCCATCGCCGGGCTGTTCGCGGCCGCGTTCGGTGTCTTGCTCGGCTTTCCGGTACTGCGGCTGCGCGGCGATTATCTCGCCATCGTCACCCTCGGCTTCGGCGAGATCATCCGCATTATCCTGCTGAACTGGTATCCGGTGACGCGCGGCCCGAACGGCATCTCCGACATACCGCGCCCCAGCTTCTTCGGGCTCGAGTTCACGCGGCGGCCAGCCGAGGGCGAGGTCGCCTTCCACGAGTTTTTCGGCCTCGAGTACAGCGGCCTCCACCGCATCGTGTTTCTCTACTACCTGATCCTCGCTCTCGCCTTGATCACCAATCTCTTCACGCTGCGTATCCGCCGGCTGCCGATCGGGCGTGCCTGGGAGGCATTGCGCGAGGACGAGATCGCCTGCCGCACCCTCGGGATCAATCCCACGAACACCAAGCTCTCCGCGTTTGCGATCGGTGCCATGTTCGGAGGCTTCGCGGGCTCGTTCTTCGCGGCCCGTCAGGGCTTCATCAGCCCCGAGAGTTTCACCTTCGTGGAATCCGCCCTGATCCTCGCGGTCGTCGTGCTCGGCGGCATGGGAAGCCAGGTCGGCGTCGTGATCGCCGCGATCATCCTCGTCGGACTGCCCGAGTGGTTCCGGGATCTGCAGGAGTATCGAATGCTGGTCTTCGGCGGCGCGATGGTGGCGATCATGGTTTGGCGGCCGCGAGGGCTGATCGCCCACCGCGATCCCACAGTCCGGCTCGGCGTGCCGCAACGGCCGGAGCCTTCCGCTTGATCGAGTCGGGTGATCGGGTGCCGCTTCTCGATGTCGAGCATCTGACGATGCGCTTCGGCGGGCTCGTCGCCGTAAACGATCTCGCGTTTCAGGCTTCCGATCGCGAAATCACCGCGATCATCGGCCCGAACGGGGCCGGCAAGACCACCGTGTTCAACTGTCTCACCGGCTTCTACAAGCCGACGGTGGGACGGCTCACGCTCCGGCGCGATGGAACCGAGTTCTATCTGGAGCAGATGGATGGATTCCGAATCGCCCGAGAGGCCGGGGTGGCGCGGACATTCCAGAACATCCGCCTGTTCCCGAGGATGTCGGTCCTCGAGAATCTGATGGTCGCGCAGCACAACACGCTGATGCGGGCGTCGGGCTTCTCTCTGGCGGGGCTGCTCGGCCTGCCGCGCTACACGCGTGCGGAGCGGGAGGCTCTCGACCTCGCTCGCTTCTGGCTCGACCGCGTGAACCTCACCGATCGGGCGGACTGGGATGCGGGCAATCTCCCTTATGGCGCCCAGCGCCGGCTCGAGATCGCGCGCGCCATGTGCACGCGGCCGGTGCTGCTCTGCCTCGACGAGCCGGCCGCGGGGCTCAACGCCCGGGAGTCCTACGAGCTCAACGAACTGCTGATCGACATCCGTGATCGGATCGGCATCGGCGTCCTGTTGATCGAGCACGACATGAGCGTCGTGATGCAGATCTCGGACCATGTCATCGTTCTCGACTATGGCAGGAAGATCAGCGACGGCGACCCGGAGACGGTGCGAAACGACCCGGCGGTGATCCGCGCCTACCTCGGCACCGAGGAAGAAGAAGAGTTGCCGGAGGAAGTGGCGGAAGACCTGCCGCCCGAGATGGTTCGTGCTCTCCGATCGTTCGAAGACCGCCCTCACGAGGAGGACGGGCACTGATGCTGACCGTGCGTGGCGTTCACACCTTCTATGGCAACATCGAAGCCCTCCGCGGCGTCGATCTCGACGTGGCGGCGGGCGAGATCGTGTCGCTGATCGGCGCCAACGGTGCCGGTAAGTCCACATTGCTGATGACGATCTGTGGCAACCCGCGGGCCGCTCGTGGAACGATCTCGTTCGAGGGCGAGGACATCACGCACGAGGAAACCTATCGTATCGTCCGGCGAGGCATCGCCCAGGCGCCGGAGGGACGCCGCATCTTCCCGCACATGACGGTGATCGAGAATCTCCAGCTCGGCGCCCTGGTCGCGCCCGAGGAGCATTTCAAGGACGATCTGCGCCGCGTCTTCGAGCTCTTCCCACGGCTCAGGGAGCGTCAGACGCAGCGTGGCGGCACCTTGTCGGGCGGTGAGCAGCAGATGCTGGCAATCGGCCGTGCCCTGATGAGCCGCCCGCGTCTCCTGCTCCTGGACGAGCCCTCGCTCGGGCTGGCGCCTCTGGTGGTGCGGCAGATCTACGATGTGGTGCGCGAGATCAACGAGCAGCAGCATGTCACCATTTTTCTCGTCGAACAGAACGCGTTCAACGCTCTGCGCCTCGCGCATCGGGGCTACGTCATGGTCACTGGGCGCATCACCATGACCGGGACGGGGCGTGAACTGCTCACGAACCGCGAGGTGCGCGCCGCCTACCTCGAAGGCGGGCAACCGACGGTCCGGGTCGGGGGGTGAAGCGGTGATGGAAGAGATGCTTGGAACGTCGGTTCGTGTCTTCGTCGGCGTGACGGTAGTCATTCTTGGCGGGGCAGCGTTTCTCACCGGGCAGGCGATCGCGGGGACGTGGCGGCCGGCCTGGCATACGTTCGTCTATTGCCTGCTGTTGGCGGCCACGTCGCGCTTCTTCATCTATGCGCTCTTCGAAGGCGAACTGCTGTCGCTCTCGGGCTATCTGATCGATGCTCTCGTGCTCGTCGCGATCGGTATGTTCGCGCACCGTGTCACGCACGTCCGGAAGATGACCGCGCAATACCCGTGGCAATATGAGCGGCGGGGGCTGCTCACTTATCGGGAGCGCAATACCGCCTGACCGATCCGCAGTCGCCATTCGGCGGCCGAGCACGAATCCTGGTGCCCGGCTGGCGGTGCACGACGGAAATATGGTAAAAGCGGGCATCCGCGTCGTCTGCGATATTGCCGTCCGGGTCTTCCCATGCGATGACCCGGCGAAATTCGTTCCGGCCAACGAGAGGGCTTTCCCATGTCCGCAGTCAACGCTGCGACCCGCTCCGTCACCGACGGCTTCTTCACTTCGGACTTGGCCGACGTCGATCCGGAGATCAATGGCGCCATCGCAGGTGAGCTCGCGCGGCAGCAGGACCAGATCGAGCTGATCGCGTCCGAGAACATCGTCTCGAAGGCTGTGCTCCAGGCGCAGGGCTCGGTGCTGACGAACAAGTATGCCGAAGGATATCCCGGCCGCCGCTATTACGGCGGGTGCGAGTTCGTCGATGTCGCCGAGCGGCTGGCGATTGAGCGTGCGCGGCAGCTCTTCGGCTGCGCCTTCGCGAACGTGCAGCCGCACTCGGGGGCACAGGCAAACCAGGGCGTCTTCCTCGCCCTGGTGCAACCGGGCGACGCCGTGCTCGGAATGTCGCTCGCGGCCGGCGGCCATCTGACCCACGGGGCGGCGCCGAACCTCTCCGGCAAGTGGTTCAAGGCGGTGCAGTACGGCGTCCGGCGGGACGACGCCCGCATCGACTTCGACGAGGTCGAGCGGCTGGCGAAGGAGCACAAGCCGAAGCTGATCATCGCCGGCGGCTCCGCCTACCCGCGGATCATCGACTTCGAGCGGTTCCGCGCCATCGCCGACGATGTCGGGGCGTACTTCATGGTCGACATGGCCCATTTCGCCGGGCTGGTCGCTGCCGGCGTGCATCCGAGCCCGCTCCCCTACGCCGATGTCGTCACGACCACGACGCACAAGACACTGCGCGGTCCGCGCGGCGGCATGATCCTGTCGAACAACGAGGAGATCGGAAAGAAGATCAATTCGGCGATGTTCCCGGGCTTGCAGGGGGGACCGCTGATGCACGTCATTGCGGCTAAGGCCGTCGCCTTCAAGGAGGCGCTGCAACCGTCCTATCGCACCTATTGCGAGCGGATCGTCGAGAATGCGCGCGTATTGGCAGAAACACTCCGTGAGAACGGGCTCGACATCGTATCCGGCGGTACCGACACTCACCTGATGCTGGTGGACCTTCGGCCGATGGGCCTCACCGGCAAGGTGGCCGAGACGGCGCTGGAGCGGGCCGGGCTGACCTGCAACAAGAACGCGATCCCGTTTGATCCGGAGAAGCCGGCGATCACCTCGGGCCTTCGGGTCGGTACGCCGGCCGGGACCACTCGCGGCTTCGGAGTCGAGGAGTTCCGATCGGTCGGCCGGATGATCGTCGATGTGCTGAAGGAGCTCCGGGACAATCCCGAGGGCAACCGTGCGGCCGAAGCCGCGACGCGCGAGCAGGTCCGGGCGCTCTGTGAGCGGTTCCCGATCTACAGGTAAGTTCTCGGTGGGGGAGGGGCGCGATGCGATGTCCGTTCTGTCAGCATGAGGATACGCAGGTAAAGGATTCGCGCCCCACCGAAGACAATACCGCGATCCGCCGCCGGCGCTTCTGCCCGGCTTGCGGCGCGCGGTTCACGACCTTCGAGCGGGTCTATCTGCGCGATCTGACCGTCGTGAAATCGAACGGCGCTCGCGAGCCCTTCGACCGGGAAAAGGTGGAGCGATCGATGCGAGTCGCGCTCCGCAAGCGGCCGGTCGAGGAGGAGCGGGTGCAGCGGGTGGTGAACAGCCTGGTCCGTCAGCTCGAGACTTCGGGCGAGACGGAGATCCCTGCGGCCCGGATCGGCGAGATGGTGATGACGGCTCTAGCCACGCTCGATCCCGTAGCCTATGTGCGGTTCGCGTCGGTCTATCGCAATTTCCGCGAGGCCAAGGATTTTGAAGATTTCATCGGGACCATCGGCGGGCCCGGAGACTGACTCCGTCGAGGAGCGGCGCGACCAGCACCACATGATGCAGGCGCTGCGGCTGGCAGAGCGCGGCCTCGGCTGCGTCTGGCCGAACCCTGCGGTCGGCTGCGTCATCGTCGCAGGAGGTGCGGTCGTCGGCCGAGGCTGGACACAGCCAGGTGGGCGGCCACACGGGGAGACGGAGGCGCTCGCCCGCGCAGGAGGGGCCGCTCGCGGCGCTACGGCATACGTCTCGCTGGAGCCGTGTAACCACTGGGGCCGCACGCCGCCTTGCACCGGGGCGCTGATCGAGGCGGGCATCGGCCGCGTCGTAGTCCCGATAGAGGATCCGGACCCGCGGGTGTCCGGCTCCGGCATCGCGCGCCTGCGCGGCGCTGGCATTGAGGTGCGCAGCGGCGTTTGTCCGGACGAAGCGCGTGCCGTCAACGCCGGCTTTTTCATGCGGATCCGGGAAGGGCGCCCCCTCGTCACTCTCAAGGCGGCGACTTCGCTGGACGGCCGCATCGCCACCCGGACCGGCGAGAGCCAGTGGATTACCGGACCGCTGTCGCGCCAGCGCGCGCACATGCTCCGGGCGCAGCACGATGCGGTCATGGTCGGTGCCGGTACGGCAGTAGCTGACGATCCGGCGCTGACCTGCCGTCTGCCCGGGCTCGAGGAGAGATCCCCGGTCCGCATCGTCGTCGACGGCAGCTTGCGCCTCCCGCTTACCAGTCGACTGGTTGCGACCGCGGGCGATGTGCCCA
>Ga0079224_100003153_pt1 | contig 20562 bp, 20 predicted proteins | sample Stecom2015_FD_80414 | JGI IMG/M metagenome (GOLD analysis project Ga0079224, IMG submission 80414) | Agricultural soil microbial communities from Utah to study Nitrogen management - Steer compost 2015 | ecosystem: Environmental > Terrestrial > Soil > Agricultural land | place: USA: Utah...
CCTTGAAGCTGTACTGCGGACCCTTGTCGCTCTGGGTGTCCACCACAAAGATGCCCTCCAGGTGGTTCTGGGCGAAGTCCACCAGATCGCCGTTGCCGAGGAGGAAGGTTTCGATGCGCCTCAGGTCCTGGGGGGTGTAGCGGCCCGGGTCGGCACTGGCGATCATCAGGGGCACCACATAGGCCGATTTGATGGTGGCTCGGGCCCCGGAGGTGACCCTGGACTCCTGGTAGGGCAGGGTATCCAGGCCCTTGAAACGGGCAATGTTGTAAATGGCGTGGATTTCCAGCCAGGTGTTTGCCGGAGGGGGAACATAGCTCTCCCAGCACTCCATGAGGATCTGGCTGAGTACCGCAAGGGCGGAATACCCGGCTGAAACCGCCAGGTGAGGGGGCGCAGCCGGGCTTTCGAGGGTTTTCACCAGCACCGACTTATAGCCTTCCGCCAAGTGGCGGAGCATGGCGATGGACAGCGACAGCATCTTGGCGGTGGTCTGGTTGATGGTGAGATTCCGTGTCAACCGTTGCACGCAGGCGAAGGCTTCGGGGCGAGCCAGGTCGAGGAGCGCCATTTTTCGCCCGGGGGGCACATTGAGGCCGGCCAGCTCCGGCAGCAGGGCGTAGAGCTTGCTGCACAGCTCGGCGGGATTGGTGTGGGGCAGCTCCTTCAGGAAGGCGCCGAAGTCTTCGCTGCTGGCACTGCAGTAGGACAAGCCATCGAAGGATGTCCTGGGTAGGCTGAGCAGGGCGATGTTTCTGGCAATTTCGTTACTGGTCACGGTTATCGGTTGTCTTCCTGACGATGGGTGGATTCTTGCGCTTTCACAGGGTCTTGTCCAATATTTTCCGCCCGGGGGAGGGGGGCTCGGGAAAGATCAGCATTTTGGCGGGTTCTCCCGGCGTATCCCTCACCAGCTTGGGCACCAGGTAGCCGGGCAGCAGATGCTGGAGGCCCAGATGCAGAGTGCGCCCCTCCTCCTCCGGGGTGTCGAAGTGGCCGGCCCCCGCCACCGGGTCCAAGAGATGCAGGTAGTAGGGCAATACGCCGGCGGCGAAAAGGGTTTCGCTGAGGTCTGCCAGGGTCTGCACGCTGTCGTTGACCCCCGCCAGCAATACCGCCTGATTGAGAACCTGGATCCGGGCGTCCCGCAGCCGGGCGACCATGGCCGCAACCTGGGGGTCGATCTCCCGAGGGTGATTGATATGGAGCACCATGCACAGACTGAGCCTGGTGGCCGCCAACCAGGCAAGGCACTGCTCATCGATGCGGGAGGGAATGACCACCGGTAGACGGCTGTGGATGCGCAGCCGCCGAATGTGGGGGATGGCCTCGATTTCCCCCACCAGCCAGGCCAGCTGGCGGTCGTCGCTGGCCAGGGGGTCACCGCCGCTGAGAATGACTTCACTGATGCTGGGGTCGGCGGCGATATAGGCCAGCGATGCTCGCCACTGCTTGCGACCCGGGGTGTTCTCGCCGTAGGGGAAGTGGCGGCGGAAACAGTAACGGCAATTGATCGCGCACACCGGGGTGGTGATCAGCAGTACCCGGCCGCGGTACTTGTGGATAATTCCCGGCACCGGGTTGTAGGCACTCTCCGCGAGGGGGTCGCCGGAAAAGCCCGGCGTTGGGGCCAGCTCGTCCGTCAGCGGCACCACCTGTCGCAGCAGGGGGTCGTCGGGGTCGCCGCAGGTCATGCGGGCGACAAACCCCCTGGGCACCCGCAGGCGAAACGGCGGCGCGTGCTGGACCCGGTGGGAGAGGTCGCTGTCCCCCAGGCCCAGAAGGTCCAGCAGTTCGCGGACATCGGTGATGGCCTCCCGGAGTTCATCTTTCCAGGTGGATGTCTGCCATGTGGCGATGGTCTGGGTTATCATAGCCGCCTTTTTGTGAACCTGTGATCAATGAGGCAAGAATGGCCAACTATTCTACCAACGAATTCCGCTCCGGTCTGAAAGTCATGCTCGACGGCGACCCCTGTTCCATCGTCGAGAATGAATTCGTCAAGCCCGGCAAGGGCCAGGCGTTCAGCCGGGTTCGCCTGCGCAACCTGAAAACCGGACGGGTTTGGGAGCGCACCTTCAAGTCCGGTGAGACCCTCGAGGGTGCCGATGTCAACGACCGGGACATGCAGTACCTGTACAACGACGGTGAATACTACCACTTCATGGAGCCGGGCAACTTCGAACAACACCAGGCGAGCGCCAAGACCGTCGGCGATGCCGCCCAGTGGCTGCGGGAACAGGACGTGTGTATCGTCACCCTGTACAACGGCCAGCCCCTGTCGGTGACCCCCCCCAACCATGTGGAGCTGGAAATCGTCGAAACCGACCCCGGCCTCCGCGGCGACACCGCCCAGGGGGGTACCAAGCCCGCCAAGCTGGTGACCGGCGCCACGGTGAAGGTGCCCCTGTTCCTCAATATCGGCGATGTCATCAAGGTGGATACCCGCACCGGGGAATACCAGGGCCGTGCCCGGGACTGACTGGCGGCCCACCGCCACGTGGGAGGTACTTGCAAAGAGAGCGGAACTGCTGGCGCAGATCCGCTCTTTTTTTGCCCGCGCCGGGGTGCTGGAGGTGGAGACACCCCAGCTTGGCAACTTCGCTGTCACCGATCTCCATATCGACTGCGTGGCCGCCACCGTCAACGGCGCTACCCGCTACCTGCAAAGCTCCCCCGAATACTTTATGAAGCGCCTGCTCGCCGCCGGCGCCGGTCCCATCTATTCGCTGGGCAAGGTGTTCCGCGACGAGGAGTGCGGTCGCCGCCACCGCCCGGAATTCACCCTCCTGGAGTGGTACCGCCCCGGCTGGGACGAACACCTGTTGATGGATGAAGTGGCCCGGTTGATCGCCGGCCTGTCCCCGCAACCCCTGGCGGTCAGCGTGCGCCCCTACGGCGAGGTGTTTGCGGAAATCACCGGCCTCGATCCCCACCGGGCTGATACCGCGGACCTGGCCAGCTGCGCCGCCCGCCACTGCGGCGGCGACTGGCGCAGCGAGCCCCGCGCCACCCTGCTGGACCTGCTGTTCAGCCAGGTGGTGGAACCCCGCCTGCCGGACGGCCTGCTGCTGCTTTGCGACTACCCCGCCTGCCAGGCCGCCCTGGCCCGGCTGGGGAAAAATCCCGCGGGGGAGCCCGTCGCCCGGCGCTTCGAGTTGTTTCTCAATCGCATGGAGCTGGGCAACGGCTACTTCGAACTGGCCGACGCCGACGAGCAGCGACGCCGGTTCGCCGCCGACATGGCCGCCCGCGAGGGGGCGGGCAAGCGGCCCATGGCCGCCGATGAGCGCCTGCTGGCGGCGTTGCGCCACGGCCTGCCGGATTGCGCCGGTGTCGCCATCGGCGTCGACCGGCTGCTGATGCAGTTGGTGGGGGCGGGGGATATCGCCGAGGTGCTGGCCTTTGGCGATGGGTAGCGGGGGGGGATGTGCGGCGCCGGTTGCTGTGGGCGCTGCCCCGGATTGTCGGCGCCATCGGTGACGGTGGCTGGATAACCCGCGAAAACCCGAGATTGGGGTCTGCCGCAGCCTCGACGCCACGCTTTAGCGGCAGCCGCTCAACCCCTGGTCCATGGCGGTGGCCGGCTCGTCCCTGGTGGTGCCCACCACTTCGGCGGGCACCCCGGCCACTATGCTGTGGGCGGGTACGGCTTTCAGCACCACACTGGCGGCGGTTACCTTGGCGCCCTCGCCGATTTCGATATTGCCGAGGATTTTTACCCCCGGGCCCAGCAGCACGCCGCGGCGGATTTTGGGGTGGCGGTCACCGCCAACCTTGCCGGTGCCACCCAGGGTCACCGACTGCATAATGGACACACAGTCCTCCACCACCGCCGTTTCGCCAATGACGATGCCGGTGGCGTGATCCAGCATCACCCCCTTGCCCACCTGGGCGGCGGGGTGGATGTCCACCCCGAATACCGTGGAGATGCGGTTTTGCAGCACCAGGGCCAGGGAGTTGCGGCCCTGGCGCCACAGCCAGTGGGCCGCCCGGTAGGACTCCAGGGCGTGAAAGCCCTTGAAATAGAGAAAGGGGGTGGAAAAATTGCGACAGGCGGAGTCCCGCTCGAAGGTGGCGACAATATCGCAGCGGGCGCTGTCGATGATCGCCGGTTCTTCGGCAAAGGCCCGATCGAACACCTCGCGCAACTGCAGGGCGGGAATAATGTCGCTACCCAGCTTGCTGGCCAGGTGAAAGCTCAGCGCCGAGGCCATGTCCCTGTGGTTGAGGATGGTGGCGTGGAGAAAGCTGGCGAGTACCGGCTCGTCCACCACCAGCTGACGGGTCTCGTCCACCAGGGTTTGCCACAGGGTTTGCAGGCAGAGTTCGGGCATGATTGGGTCCGGCGCTAAAAGCCCCATTATCGCGGTGGGCGGCTTATTTTTCCAGCGCTGTGCGCGCCAGGCACCAGATCTGTACGCTGGCGGCGCCAGCGCCCATCAGCGCGGTGGCCAGCGCCCGGGCGCTGCTGGCGGTGGTCACCACATCGTCAATCACCGCGATGTGCAGGTTGGCGCAGGCGGGGGCCGCGGCAAAGGCACCGCGCAGGTTGCGCTGGCGCAAGCGACGGTCGAGCTGTTGCTGCATGGGGGTGTTGGCCACCCTGCGGGCCAGGCGGCCGCGGAGGGGGATGCCGGCGTCAGCGGCAACCACCCGGGCGATCTCCCCGGCCTGATTGAACCCCCGCGCCCACAGGCGCCGCCAGTGGAGGGGCATGGGCAACAGCACCTGGGGCATAAAGACCTCCTGACTCGGGTCCAGCACATGGCGCGCCAGCAGCGCCCCCAGGGTGCGGCCGGCACTGAGGTCGCCGCCGTGTTTGAGCGCGGTGATCAGCTCACTCAAGGGGCTGGCGTAGCGAAAGGGGGCAAGGATGCGAAAAAAGTCCGGCGGGGCGTCCAGGCAGTGGCCGCAGATGCCCTGCACGGGCAGGGGTTCGGCACAGATTTGGCAGTGATTGCCCAGGGTTGGCAGCTCAGCCTCACAGGCCGCGCAGAGATCCAGGGCGCGCCCGGAGGGCAGTTCGCAGCACAGGCAGCGGCCGGGAAAGAAGCCGTTGAGGAGGGTCTCGCAAAGTCTGTTGGTCATCGCAGTTAACCGGAAAATCCATTTCTGGTTGACAGCATTGTCGCTGCCGCTATCATTGTGACCTGAACTTCCCGCGACTGTACAGAGACTCCCCATGACCGACGCCGCCGTTCGCCACGACTGGACCCGCCAGCAGGTGCTCGACCTGTTTGCCCTGCCTTTCAACGACCTGTTGTTCAGGGCACAGAGCGTCCACCGCCAGTACTTCGATCCCAACCAGGTGCAGCTCAGCACCCTGTTGTCCATCAAAACCGGCTCCTGCCCGGAGGACTGCAAATACTGTCCGCAAAGCGCCAGCTACGATACCGGCCTGGAGAAGGAGAAGCTCCTCGATATCGACGCCGTGCTCGACGCGGCCCGCGCCGCCAAGGCCAGCGGTTCAAGCCGCTTCTGCATGGGGGCGGCGTGGCGAGTGTCGCGCCAGAAGGACATGCCACGGGTGCTGGAAATGGTGCGCGAAGTGAAGGCCATGGGCCTCGAAACCTGCATGACCCTGGGTATGCTCACCGAGGACCAGGCCCGGCAATTGGCCGGCGCCGGTCTCGACTACTACAACCACAACCTGGACACCTCCCCCGAGTTCTACGGCGAGATCATCACCACCCGCACCTACCAGGATCGCCTCGATACCCTGGAGACCGTGCGCCGGGCGGGTATGAAGGTGTGCGCCGGGGGCATTATCGGCATGGGGGAGCGGGACAGCGACCGCGCCGGGCTCCTGGTGCAGCTGGCCAACCTGCCCGCCCACCCGGATTCGGTGCCCATCAACATGCTGGTCAAGGTCAAGGGCACCCCCCTGGAAAACGTCGACGACCTGGATCCCTTCGACTTCATCCGCACCATTGCCGTGGCGCGGATCATGATGCCGAAATCCCATGTGCGCCTGTCCGCCGGCCGCGAGAGCATGAACGACCAGATGCAGGCCCTGGCCTTTATGGCCGGCGCCAACTCCATTTTCTACTGCGAGAAGCTGCTCACCACCCCCAACCCCAAGGCCAACAGCGACATGGCCCTGTTCCAGCGCCTGGGCATCACCCCCGAGCAGCGCACCGTGGCGCGGGACAGCGAGGAGCAGGCCGCGGCCCTGTTGCAGCGGGTCGAAGAGGCCAACAGCCCCTTCTACAACGCCGCCGTCTAGCGGTCGCCGCGGCATGGACCTGGAGGCCGAGCTCGGGGCGCAGCTCGCCGAGCGCCGCGCCGCCAACCTCTACCGGGAGCGCCGGCTGCTGGCCTCGCCCCAGGGCGGGCGCGTGGTCCTCGACGGCCGCCAGGTGCTGGCGTTCTCCAGCAACGACTACCTGGGCCTGGCCAACCACCCCGATATCGTCCGGGCGTTCGCCGCCGCCGCCGAGCGCTTTGGCGTGGGCAGCGGCGCCTCCCATTTGGTCTGCGGCCACGCCAGCGAACACCAGGCCCTGGAGGAAGAGCTCGCCGCCTTCTGCGGCCGCGACCGGGCGCTGCTGTTTGCCACCGGCTACATGGCCAACCTGGGGGCCATCAGCGCCCTGGTGGCCAGCGGTGACCTGGTGCTGGAGGACCGCCTCAATCACGCGTCCCTGCTGGACGGCGGCCTGTTGAGCGGTGCCCGCTTCCAGCGCTACCTGCACAACGACCCCGCCGCCCTGGCCGAGCGCCTGACCATGGCGGGCCGCCGCAAGCTGGTGGTGACCGACGGCGTGTTCAGCATGGACGGGGACATCGCCGAGCTGCCGGCCATCGCTCCCCTGTGCAGTGCCCGCGGTGCCTGGCTGATGGTGGACGACGCCCACGGCTTTGGCGTGCTGGGCCGCCGCGGCGGCGGTGTCGCCGAGCACTTCGGCCTCGGCCAGGACGCGCTGCCCATCCTCATCGGGACCCTGGGCAAGGGTTTTGGTACCGCCGGCGCCTTCGTTGCCGGCTCCGCCACTCTGATCGACTACCTGGTGCAGTTCAGCCGCCCCTATATCTACACCACCGCCATACCCCCGGCGGTGGCCGCCGCCACCCGCGCCAGCCTGCAGCTGGTGATGGCGGAATCCTGGCGCCGGGACAGGCTGGTCGCCCTGGTGGCGCGCTTTCGCGCCGGAGCCGCGCAACTCGGCCTGGAAGTGCTGCCGTCGTCCACCCCCATCCAGCCGGTGCTGGTGGGGTCCGAGGCCCGCTGCATGGCCATCGGCGCCGCCCTCTGGCAGCGGGGTATCCACGTTGGCACCATCCGCCCGCCCACAGTGCCGAAAAACACGGCGCGGCTGCGCATCACCTTCAGCGCGGCCCACGGCGACGGGGATGTGGACCTGCTCCTCGACGCCCTGGCGGAAGCCTTTGCCGCCTGTGGCGAGGAGTCGCCATGACCGCCCTCGCTGCGCTGCCTCCGGGGCATCTCGCCACCCGGGTGCACCCCTGCAGCGGGGCCGCCGACGGCCCCCCACTGGTGCTGCTCCACGGCTGGGGCGGCGACGCCCGGGTGTGGGCGCCGGTGCTACCCGCCCTGTGTCGCAGCCGCCAGGTGATCACCCTCGAGCTGCCGGGTTTTGGCGGCTCCGCCCCCTGCGGCCACTGGCAGCAGGCGGTGGCGGCGATCGCCGCCAGCCTGCCGCCCCGGTGTGTGCTGATCGGCTGGTCCCTGGGGGGCATGCTGGCGGCGCGGGTGGCGGCAGCATGCCCGGAGCGCGTCGACAGCCTGGTCACCCTGGCCAGCAACGCCAGCTTCATCGCCCGTCCGGACTGGCCTGCGGCCATGGCCGAGCCTGTCTTTCGCGCCTTCCGCGCCAGCTTTGCCGCCAACCCTGTGGCGGCCCTCCGCCAGTTCCAGGCCCTGGAGGCCAAGGGGGATCCCCGGGAGCGGGAGGTGCTGCGCCAGCTGCGGGGGATGGCCGCCAGCCCTCAGCCCCAGCCCTGGCTGCAGGCCCTGGACTGGCTGGCGGAGCTGGATAACCGCGAGCTCCTGGCCGCCTTGCCGGTGCCGGCTCTGCACCTGTTCACCGCGGGCGACGCCCTGGTGCCGGCGGCCGCCGCGAAGGCCCTGGGCGCCCTGTGCCCCGGCGCCCGGGTCGAGGTGCTCGCCGGCTGTGGCCACGCACCCCACCTCAGCCAGCCCGACGGCCTGGCGGCCAGTATCCTCGGTTTCCTGGCCGCGCCCCGGGCCAAGGCCCACCCCTACACCCTGGACAAGGGCCGCATTGCCGCCTCCTTTGGCCGCGCCGCCGCCAGCTACGACGGTGTCGCCACCCTGCAGCGGGAAGTGGGTGGCCGCCTGCTGGCCCAGCTGCCCGCCGGGCTCGCCCCCGGGGCGGTCGCCGACATGGGGTGCGGTACCGGCCACTTCGTTCCCCGCCTCGCCGCGCGCTTTCCCGGCGCCCTGTGCACCGGCATCGATCTGGCGCCGGGGATGATCGCCCACGCCCGCCAGCACCACGGCGGCGACCGCCTGCGCTGGCTGTGTGCCGACGCCGAGTGTCTGCCCCTGGCCGACGCCAGCGTGGACCTGATTTTTTCCAACTTCGCCTTCCAGTGGTGCCAGGACCTGGCCGCCCTGATGACGGAGCAGTTCCGCCTGCTGGCGCCGGGAGGGCTGTTGGCCTTCACCACGGTGGCTCCCCGCAGCCTGTGGGAGTTGCGCCAGGCCTGGGGGGCGGTGGACGGCTATGTCCACGTCAACCAGTTCGCCCCCCTGGCGGAGGTGCGCGGGGCTCTGGCCGCCGCGGGCTTTGCCATCGCGACTTGGCACCTGGAGACCCGCACCCGCCACTACGGCCAGCTGGGGGAGCTGACCCGGGAGCTGAAGTGCCTGGGGGCCCACAATGTCAACGGCGGCCGCAACACCGGCCTTACCGGACGCCGGCGTATCGCCGGTCTCATTGCCGCCTATGAATCCCTGCGGGAGGATGCCGGCCTGCCCGCCACCTGGGAGCTACTCTATGTGGTGGCCCGCAAACCGGGGGAGTTGAGATGACCGCAAGCTACTTCGTCACCGGCACCGACACCGAGGTGGGCAAGACCTTTGTCTCCGCCGCCCTGCTCGCCCGGGCCGGACAACTGGGCCTGCGCAGCGCGGCCTTCAAGCCGGTGGCGGCGGGGGCTGACGCCACCCCGGCGGGGCTGCGCAACGAGGATGCCCTGACCCTGATGGCCGCCGCAAACCTGGAATTGTCCTACCGGCTGGTCAACCCCATCTGCCTGGCACCCGCCATCGCCCCCCATATTGCCGCCAGTGAGGCTGGCGTGGAGCTCTCCGTGGCCGGCCTGATGGACCATGCCCGACACTTTTTTGCCGTGCCCGCCGACTTTCGTCTGGTGGAGGGTGCCGGGGGCTGGAAGGTGCCCCTGAACGGGAGCGAAACCCTGGCGGATTTTGCCGTAGCCCTGGGCCTGCCGGTGATTCTGGTGGTGGCCATGCGCCTGGGCTGTATCAGCCACGCCCTGCTCACCGCGGAGGCCATTGCCAGCGCCGGGCTGCCCCTGGCGGGCTGGGTGGCCAACCAGGGGGCCGGGCCGCGGATGGCGCGCCACGGGGAAAACCTGGCCACCCTGGCGGCACTGCTGCCGGCGCCGCTGCTGGGTGAACTGCCCCAGGTGGCGGGCGGGGATTGGCGCCTCGCCGCTACCCACCTGCGGCTGCCGGAGGGGCTGGAGCCGGACGGGCAGAGGGGCTAAACTGGCGTCCCCAGCGGAGAGTGCCATGACCACAGACACCAGACACAGCAAGCTCGACGACGAAGACCTCAAGCGGGTGGAGGAGTACTTGTCCAGCCCAGTGCACCAGGTGGAGCGCAAACCCTTTCGCCCCTGGCTGCTGCTGTTCTGGCTGTGGGTGGTGGTGACCCTGCTGGGTGGCCTCAGCCTGCTGTTCGGCCGCTTGGAAGGCTTTGTGTGATGGCGTCCCGGACCCGCCCGGGGAGGCCAACCTCGCCCCGGCTGCGGGTCAATGACCGCTGTCGACGTCACCACCCCGTGGAGTAACAACCGTGAATCTTGCCACCCTTCCCCAGCGCTACCTGGATCGCGTCAACCTGGGTGACCCCGGCCCCTTGAGCGAGCTCTTCGCAGTGGATGCCCTGTTTTGTGGCCCGCTGGGGCAGGTACTTCGGGGCCGCGACGCGATCCGCGATTTTTATGCCGGGGTATTTGCCCACGGTATACCGGAGATGGCGGTGGGCCGAACCCTGATGGATGGCAACCGCCTGGCGTTCGAGCTCATCAATCGACAGCTGCCCGCCAACCCCGACGACCCCGCCCAGGCCATCGATCTCATCGAGGTGGACGACCGGGGCCTGATTAGCAGTTTCGCCGTATTCCTGCGCCCCCGGGCCGCCGACGGGGCTGGGGGCGAGACGCTTTTTCCCCGCTAGCGGCCGGCGCGGGATTCCTGGATGTAGAAGCGGGCTTTCTGGGCATTCTTGTAGCAGCCGTCAAAGTTTTCCACGGTTTGCATGGTGCGGGCGGCGGTGATCAGGCTGAGGGCCTTGGTGTAGCTTACCGTGCCGGCAAAGCCGTCGGCTTTGGCAATGCTGAGCTCATTCCAGGAGGCGTCCAGTTCACTGGCGCAACTGGCACGGTAGGAGGAGGGCATGCCTGAACAGGCAGCCAGCAGGGCGGTGGTGGCCAGCACAGCCAGAAGTCTCGGCATGGTATATCTCCAGCGGGTGGCGGGTGAATTCCGGCAGAGTATACCCCGATTTGGGCGCCGGACCAGAGCTCCGGGGTTGGCCGCCAGCCGGGGCGCGGCGACGGCCCAGGGGTCAGCTCATATCCCAGAGCTTGACCACGGACACATCGGGATCCCTGTCCCTCCCCGCCAGGCGCAGCTTGTCCAGGTAGTGACTCCAGAAAACATCCTTGTTCAGGCACAGTTCCAGCAGGTAGTCCCAGCTGAAGATGCCGGTGTCGTGGCCGTCGTCAAAGCTGATGCGGATGGCGTAGTTGCCGGATTTTTCGATGGCCTTGATGCGGACATTTTTCTTGCCCCACTGCAGTACCTCCTGGCCGGGGCCGTGACCCTTGACCTCAGCGCTGGGGGAGTGCACCCGCAGGAACTCGCTGGTGAGGGTGTAGGTGCCGCGGTCGGGGAACTGGAGTTCCAGGTCGCCACTGTCCTTGTGAAGCACAATTTTGCTCGGGGTCATGGCCGGGCCTCCTAAAGGATATATCTCGATAGATCTTCGTCCTGGGCGAGGTCCCGCAGGTGCTTGTCGACAAAGGCGCTGTCGATGGTGATACCTTGGTTATTTGCCCCGAGGTCGGCGGCGGTGAAGGACACCTCCTCCAGCAGCCGCTCCATCAGGGTGTGGAGGCGGCGGGCGCCGATATTCTCGGTGCGGGCGTTGACTTCCCAGCCCAGTTCGGCAATCCGCCGCACGCCGTCGGCGGCAAAGGTGATGTCGAGGCCCTCGGTGGCCAGCAGCGCCTTGTACTGCTCGGTGAGTGAGGCCTTGGGCTCGGTGAGAATGCGCTCGAAGTCGTCGGCGCTGAGGGAGTCCAGCTCCACCCTGATGGGCAGGCGGCCCTGTAGTTCCGGGATCAGGTCCGAGGGTTTGGAGAAATGGAAGGCGCCGGAGGTGATAAACAAGATGTGATCGGTCTTGATCATGCCGTACTTGGTGTTGACGGAACAGCCTTCGATCAAGGGCAGCAGGTCCCGCTGCACCCCTTCCCGGGAGACATCGGCACCGGAGGTTTCGCCGCGCTTTGCCACTTTGTCGATCTCGTCGATAAAGACGATGCCGTTCTGCTCGGCGCTGGCGATGGCCCGGGTTTTGATGTCTTCGTCGTTGACCAGCCGTGCGGCTTCCTCGTCGGTGATGGTCTTGAGGGCTGCGGCCACGGTCATCTTGCGGGTCTTCCGCTTGCCGCTGCCCATGTTGGAAAACATGTTCTGCAGCTGGCTGGTCATCTCTTCCATGCCGGGGGGCGCCATGATCTCCACCCCGATGGGGGCGGCGCTGACCTCGATCTCGATCTCCTTGTCATCCAGGGCGCCCTCCCGCAGCTTTTTGCGGAAGACCTGGCGGGCAGTGGTGTCGCTGTCCTGGCCCTCGGTGCCCCGGGCGGGGGGCAGCAGGACGTCCAGAATGCGCTCCTCCGCGGCGTCGCCGGCCCGCTGGCGAACCCTCGCCATCTCCTCCTCGCGGAGCATCTTGACGGCGGATTCCACCAGGTCGCGGATGATGGATTCCACATCCCGGCCCACATAGCCGACTTCGGTGAATTTGGTGGCCTCCACCTTGATGAAGGGGGCGTTGGCAAGGCGCGCCAGGCGGCGGGCAATCTCGGTCTTGCCCACCCCGGTGGGGCCGATCATCAGAATATTCTTGGGGGTGATCTCGTCCCGCAGCTCTTCGTTGAGCTGCATCCGCCGCCAGCGGTTGCGCAGGGCGATGGCCACCGAGCGCTTGGCGCTGTCCTGGCCGACGATATGGCGGTTGAGTTCGTGGACGATTTCGCGGGGGGTCATTGTCGACATGGGTTGTCCTGTGAATCTGTTGGCGTTGAGTTTCAGGTTACACGTTACACGTTGCACGCGATCCTGCCGGTTTCGGGCCGGGGTGTTTCATGGTCTGGATTGGGCTGCCGAGGTGGGGCGCTACTGCAACCACGTGCAAGGTGTCGGGTAGCTCAATATTCCAACTCCTCGATGGTGCGATTGTGGTTGGTGTAGATGCAGATGTCACCGGCGATCTCCAGGCCCTTCTCGACGATGCTCCTGGCGTCGAGATCGGTGTTGAAGAGCAGTGCCCTGGCCGCCGCCTGGGCAAAGGGGCCGCCAGAGCCGATGGCGATCAGGTCGTCCTCCGGCTCGATGACGTCGCCGTTGCCGGTGATGATCAGGGAGGCATTTTTGTCGGCCACCGCCAGTAGCGCCTCGAGGCGGCGCAACATGCGATCGGTACGCCAGTCCTTGGCCAGCTCCACGGCGGCGCGCACCAGCTGGCCCCGGTGTTGCTCGAGCTTGGCTTCGAAGCGTTCGAAGAGGGTGAAGGCGTCGGCGGTGCCTCCGGCAAATCCGGCGATCACCTGGTTGTGGTGGAGACGCCGTACCTTGCGGGCATTGCCTTTCATTACGGTGTTACCCAGGCTGACCTGGCCGTCTCCACCGATAACCACCTTGCCGTTCCGGCGCACGGAGAGAATGGTGGTGCCGCGGTATTGTTCCATGGTGGCGTTCCTTTTCTTTGCGGGAGTGATGGCAAGTATCTGGGGGCGGTTGGGGGGAAATTCAATGAGTGGTGTTTGAGTTTTGCGTCGTAGCTGTGGGCCGCCCCGTCGATGGCAAACGGGAAGCGTGAAACTCCCCCGCCCGTCAGGTTAAACTGGCGCCCACCTTTGAGGATAGCGATTACCTTGGATAGCCAGCCCCCCAGCACTCCCCCCTCCGGCCTGCTGCGCTCCAGCGCCCTGGTGGGGATGATGACCATGCTGTCCCGGGTGCTGGGGCTGGTGCGGGACGTGGTGATGGCCAGGGTGATGGGCGCCGACGGCTTGGCGGATGCCTTCTTCGTGGCCTTCAAAATCCCCAACTTCCTCCGCCGTCTGTTCGCCGAGGGGGCCTTTGCCCAGGCCTTTGTGCCGGTGCTGGCGGAGTTTCGGGAAAAGGGCGGCCAGGCAGCGGTGAAGGCCCTGGTGGACAGGGTGGCGGGGGCCCTGGGATCGGTGCTGATCCTGCTCACCGTGGTGGTGGTGGTGGCGGCGCCCCTGGTGGCCGCGGTGTTCGCCCCCGGCTTTGTCGGCGACCCGCGCCGCTTTGATGCCGCCAGCGACATGATCCGCATCACCTTTCCCTACCTGTTCTTTATCTCCCTGACCGGGTTGGCGGGGGGGATTCTCAACAGCTACGACCGCTTTGCCATTCCCGCCCTGACCCCGGTGTGGCTAAACGTCTGTCTGATCGCCGCAGCCCTGGTGGGTGCCGCCTTTTTCACCGAACCCGCCTACGCCCTGGCCTGGGGGGTGCTGGCGGCCGGCCTGGTGCAGTTCCTGTTTCAGCTGCCGTTTCTGATGGGCCTCGGCCTGTTGCCCAGGCCCCGCATCGACTGGCAGTACGAGGGGGTCAAACGGATCCTCAAACTGATGGGGTCGGCCATCTTCGGGGTCTCGGTCAGTCAGATCAACCTGATGCTGGACACCGTCATCGCCTCCTTTTTGCCCACCGGCAGCGTGTCCTGGCTGTATTACTCCGACCGCTTGTCGGAGCTTCCCCTGGGGGTGTTTGGCATCGCCCTGGCCACGGTGATCATGCCCAGCTTGTCCCGCCAGCACGCCCAGGCCAGCGCCGACAGCTTTGGTTTCACCCTGGACTGGGCGCTGCGGATGGTACTGTTGGTGGCGGTGCCCGCCTCCCTGGCCCTGGTGGTGCTGGCGGAACCCATCCTGGTGACCCTGTTCTACAACGGCACCCAGATCAAGCCCCACGATATCCACATGTCCACCGCCAGCCTCCAGGCCTATGCCCTGGGGCTCACCGCCTTTATGCTGATCAAGGTGCTGGCGCCGGGGTTTTATGCCCGCCAGGACACCCGCACTCCGGTGCGTATCGGCATTATCGCCATGGCCGCCAATATGGTGATGAACCTGATTTTTGTGTTGATTCTCCACAACCTGTGGCGGATGGGCCATGTGGGGTTGGCGGCCGCCACCTCCCTGGCGGCCTGCCTCAATGCCGGGCTGCTGTACCGCGGGCTGCGGCGGGAGGCTGTGTTGCGCCATGTCCCCGGCTGGCTGGTGTTCAGCGCCCGTCTCGCTGCCGCCAGCCTGGTGATGACGGGGGTGCTGTTGGCTCTGCTCGGTTACGGCGGCGACTGGTTCCAGTGGCACTGGTCCCGCCGTGTTATGTGGCTCGCGGTGCTCTGCGGTGCCGGCCTCGCCGCCTATCTGGCCACCCTGGTGGCTTTGGGGTTGCGTCCGCGGCACCTGAGGTCGGGACGTTTTCAGGCAGGCTCCTGAAGTGATTCTGAATGGTATGCCGTGGGTAGGAGCCCAGGCTGCGGGCGAGTGACGCCTTTAGACTCTATCAAGATGGGCAACCTACATGGATGCCCCCCTCTTATGTATAATTGCCCCTTTTGCTGACACCACCCCTGGATTCCCGTGGCGCTAACCTTTATTCGCGGCTTGCACAATCTGCCTCCCGAGCCCGGGAGCGTGGTGGCGACCATCGGTACCTTCGATGGTATTCACCGCGGTCACCAGGCCATCATGGCCCAGGTGAAGGAGCGCAGCAGCCACTACGGCCTGCCGGGCATGGCGATGATATTTGAGCCCCATCCCCGGGAGTTTTTTTCCCGCGAGCAGGCCCCGGCGAGACTGATGCGGCTGCGGGAAAAGGTGGAGGCGATCCGCGACGAAGGCATCGAGCAGATCTTCTGTCTGCAGTTCAATCGCTCCCTGCGTTCCATGACCGCCAGGGATTTTATCGAGCAGGTGCTGGTCAGGGGGGTGGGGCTGCGCTGCTTGATTGTCGGCGACGACTTCCGCTTTGGCTGTGACCGCACCGGCACCACCGCCATGCTGGAGGAGGCGGGCCGGGAGTTCGGCTTCGAGGTGGTGGACACCGCCACCGTGCAACACCAGGGGCGGCGCATCAGCAGCACCTGGGTGCGGGAGGAGCTGGAGGCGGGCAACTTCGCCCTGGCGGAGGCGTTGCTGGGGCGCCGTTTCAGTATCAGTGGCCGGGTAGTCCACGGCCAGCAACTGGGCCGCACCCTGGATGTGCCCACCGCCAACGTCAACCTCAAGCGCCACCGGGCGCCCCTCAGCGGCGTCTATATCGTGGCGGCGGTGGTGGCGGGCCAGTACCTGCCGGCGGTGGCCAATGTGGGCCTGCGGCCCACGGTGGGGGACCTGGTGAAACCCATTCTCGAAGTCCATATCCTGGACTGGCAGGGGGATATATACGGCAGCCAGATTCGCGTGGAATTTCTCGCCAAGCTGCGGGAGGAAATGCGCTTTTCCGGCATCGATGAGTTGTTGACCTGGATCCACAAGGATATCCAGGTCGCCAAAGCCTATTTCGCCCGCAAGGGCCCTGAACTTTCCAGAGCGCAATGACAGATACCAGCAAAGACTACAAGGCCACCCTGAACCTGCCCGCCACCGCCTTCCCCATGAAGGCGAACCTCGCCCAGCGGGAGCCGCAGATGCTTGCCAAGTGGCAGCAGCAGGGGCTGTATCAGCAGATGCGCCAGGCCCGCGCCGGCCGCGAGCAGTTTATTCTCCACGATGGCCCTCCCTACGCCAACGGCGATATCCACATCGGCCACTCGGTCAACAAGGTGCTCAAGGACATCATTGTCAAGTCGCGGGTGCTGGGGGGCTACGACGCCCCCTATGTGCCCGGCTGGGACTGCCACGGTCTGCCCATCGAGCACAATGTGGAGAAAAAATTCGGCAAGGCCGGCGACAAGGTGGATGTGAAAACATTTCGCCAGAAGTGCCGGGAATATGCCCTCAAGCAGGTGGCGGGGCAGAAACAGGACTTTATCCGCCTCGGGGTTACCGGGGACTGGGACAACCCCTACCTGACCATGGACTATGGGGTGGAGGCCGACACTATCCGCGCCCTGGGCAAGGTGGCGGAAAACGGCCACCTGGTGAAGGGCTACAAGCCGGTGTACTGGAGCGTGGTGGGTGGCTCCGCCCTGGCGGAGGCGGAGGTGGAGTATCAGGACAAGACCTCGTTTTCCATCTATGTCAGCTTCCCTGTGGTGGACGTCGCGGCGCTGGAGAATGCCGTCGGCCCCCTGGCCGGCGAAGGTGAGCTGGCGGTGGTGATCTGGACCACCACCCCCTGGACCCTGCCCGCCAACCGGGGGGTGTCGGTCAATCCCGAGCTGGACTATGTGGTGGTGGCCGCTGAGTCAGGGGGCACCCCCCAGCGCCTGATTGTGGCCGAGGCCCTGCTGGAGGACATGCTTGCCCACACCGCCGTCCACGCCCATGAGATCATCGCCCGCTGCCCTGGAAGGGAGCTCGAGCACCTGGTGTTGCAACACCCTTTCTACGACCGCCAGGTGCCGGTATTGCTGGGTGATCATGTCACCACCGAGGCCGGCACCGGCTGTGTCCACACGGCCCCGGACCACGGCATGGACGATTTTGTGGTGGCCGCCAAGTATGGCATCGGCACCCTCAACTATATCGACGACCGCGGCTACTACCGGGACGAGGTGCCCCTGTTTGCCGGGGACCATGTCTACAAGGTGGATGAAAAAGTGATCGCCCTGCTGGAAGACCGGGGTCGTCTGCTGGCTCAGGACAAGATCACCCACAGCTTTCCCCACTGCTGGCGCACCAAGACGCCGCTGATTTTTCGCGCCACGCCCCAGTGGTTCATCAGCATGACCGCCAACGGCCTGCTGGACAGTGCCAGGGCGGCGGTCAAGGGGGTGACCTGGTTGCCGTCCTGGGGGCAGGCGCGGATCGAAGCCATGCTCAACAACAGTCCCGACTGGTGTATCTCCCGCCAGCGCACCTGGGGGGTGCCCATCGCCCTGTTTATCCACAAGGAGAGCGAGGAGCTGCACCCCGATACCCCGCGGCTGATAGAACAAGTGGCCGCGCGGGTGGCCGAGGGGGGGATCGACGCCTGGTTTGATCTGGATCCTGCGGAATTGCTTGGCGCCGAGGCCGATCAATACCACAAGGTCACCGACACCCTGGATGTGTGGTTCGACTCCGGGGTCACCCACTTCAGTGTGCTCAACCAGCGGCAGGAGTTGCGGTACCCGGCGGATCTCTACCTGGAAGGTTCGGACCAGCACCGGGGCTGGTTCCAGTCGTCCCTGAAAACCGCCCTCGCCATCAATGGCAGCGCCCCCTACAAGGCGGTGCTCACCCACGGCTTTACCGTGGACGCCCACGGCCACAAGATGTCCAAGTCCATCGGCAATGTGGTCTCCCCCCAGAAGGTGGTCAACGAGCTGGGTGCCGATGTGTTGCGGTTGTGGGTGGCGGCGACGGATTTCAGCGGCGAGATGAGCGTATCCGACGAGATTCTCAAGCGCACCGCCGACTCCTACCGGCGCATCCGCAATACCGCCCGCTTTATGCTCGCCAACCTGGACGGCTTCGACCCCGCCGTCAACGGGGTGGCGGAGGCGGACATGGTGTGGCTGGACCGCTGGATCATGGACCGCGCCGCCAGTCTCCAGGACGAGTTGCTGGCCTGCTACAACGACTACAGCCTGCACCTGATCTACCAGAAATTGCACAATTTCTGTGTCAACGAGTTGGGTGGCTTTTATCTGGATATCATCAAGGACCGCATCTACACCTGTGGCACCGACAGCCTGCCCCGGCGCTCCGCTCAGACCGCCATCTACCATGTGGCGGAGGCCTTTGTCCGCTGGATCGCGCCCATCTTGAGTTTTACCGCCGAGGAAATCTGGCAATTCATGCCCGGCGAGCGGGGTGCCACTGTGTTTACCCAGGAGTGGTATCCCCTGCCGCGCCTGCCGGCGGACGCGGTCATCGGTGTTGAAGAGTGGCACACCATCATCGACATCAAGGAAGCGGTGAACAAGGTGATCGAGGACGAGCGCAAGGCCGGGCGAGTAAAGGGTGGCCTGCAAACCGAGGTTACCCTGTACCTGGCCCCGGAACTCAAGCAGGTGGTGGACAAGATCGGCGACGAGTTGCGCTTTGTCACCATCACCTCCGCCGCCGCCGCGGTCCCCGCTGATCGGGATGCCAGCGCCGGTCAGCCCTCGCTGTTGAAGGGGCTGCGGGTGGGGGTGGTGGCCTCCAGCAACCGGAAGTGTGTGCGCTGTTGGCACTTCCTGCCGGATGTGGGCACCCACAGCGAGCATCCGGAGCTGTGCGGCCGCTGCATCGACAATGTCGAGGGTGGCGGCGAGCGCAGGAGGTTTGCCTGATGGCCTCTCTGCGGAGCACCCTTGCGCCGGCGGGGGCCTGGTTCTGGCTGGCCCTGGCGGTGCTGATTGTCGCCCTGGATCAGGCCACCAAGACCCTGGCCTCCCAGCTGCTGGACTACGGGCAGCCGGTGGCGGTGCTACCGGTACTCAACTGGACCCTGCTCCACAACACGGGTGCGGCGTTCAGTTTTCTGAGTAACGCCGGGGGCTGGCAGCGCTGGTTTTTCACCCTGGTGTCCCTGGCGGTGAGCCTGGTGCTGGTGGTGTGGATCTTCCGCCTCGGGCGGGGGGAATATCTGCAGAAGATTGCCTTGACCCTGATTCTCGGCGGCGCCGTCGGCAACCTCTGGGATCGGGTCATGCTGGGTTATGTGGTGGACTTTATCCAGCTCCACTACCAGCACAACTGGTACTTTCCCGCATTCAATATCGCCGACTCGGCCATTACCCTGGGTGCCATGGCGATCATCTACCACTCCTTTTTCGAGGGCCAGAGGACCACCCATGAATGAACTCGCCATAGGCCCGGGAACCCGGGTTACCCTGCATTTCTCCCTTGCCCTCGAGGACGGGACCCTGGTGGACAGCAATTTTGACGGTTCACCCGCGGTGTTTGAGGTGGGGGACGAGAATTTGTTGCCCGCCTTCGAGCAGGCCCTGTTGGGCATGGTGGCCGGTGCCCAGAACTCCTTCGCCATGCCCCCCGAACTGGCCTTTGGCCAGCACAACCCGGCCAATGTCCAGCTCATGTCGAGGGGGGATTTTGCCCCTGACTTCGAACTGGCCGAAGGCCTGGTGGTGTCCTTTGCCGACGCCAACCGCGCCGAGTTGCCAGGGGTGATCGTGGCGGTCGACGACGATCAGGTGACGGTGGATTTCAACCACCCGCTGGCCGGTCACACCCTGACCTTCAGGGTTGCCATTGTCGCGGTGGAGCCCGCGGTAACCCACTGATGAAGATCCTGCTGGCCAATCCCCGCGGATTTTGTGCCGGTGTCGACCGGGCCATCGACATTGTCAACCGCGCCTTGGATCTGTATCAGCCGCCCATCTATGTCCGCCACGAGGTGGTCCACAACAAATTCGTGGTCAGCGCCCTGCGGGAGCGGGGGGCAATCTTTGTCGACGAACTCCACGAGGTGCCGGATGACGCCATTGTCATCTTCAGCGCCCACGGCGTATCCCGGGCAGTACGGGACGAGGCCGGGGCGCGGGGCCTGCGGGTGTTTGACGCCACCTGTCCCCTGGTGACCAAGGTTCATATGGAAGTGGTGAAGTACGGCGCCGAGGGCCGGGAGTGCATCCTTATCGGCCACGCCGGCCATCCGGAAGTGGAAGGCACCATGGGCCAGTACGACACCGCCAATGGAGGGCGCATCTATCTGGTGGAAGACAGCGGTGATGTGGAGCGGTTGGCGGTGATCAATCCCGACAAGCTGGCCTATGTCACCCAGACCACCTTGTCGGTGGATGACACCGCGCTGGTGATCGACGCCCTGCGCCACAGGTTTCCCAGTATTCAAGGGCCGCGCAAGGACGACATCTGCTATGCCACCCAGAACCGTCAGGACGCTGTGAAACAGTTGGCGCTGGAGTGCGACCTGGTGCTGGTGGTGGGATCCCCCAA
>Ga0079224_100003154_pt1 | contig 20561 bp, 16 predicted proteins | sample Stecom2015_FD_80414 | JGI IMG/M metagenome (GOLD analysis project Ga0079224, IMG submission 80414) | Agricultural soil microbial communities from Utah to study Nitrogen management - Steer compost 2015 | ecosystem: Environmental > Terrestrial > Soil > Agricultural land | place: USA: Utah...
AACCTCGAACCGAATCAGATGAATTGTTAGCTTTACGCTCATTAGATACGCGTATGGAGTTAACTTCAAAGGATAAATTCCACCATCAAAACCTTGAAAGAGGATATGAAGGGGAGGTGAAATTTGACTCATTGATACAAGACCTGAATGGAGAGAGATACATTATCATTGATTTATTATTTGAAGTAAACAACTCGTATTTCCAAATTGATACTTTACTTATTTCACAAGACATTATTCATCTTCTAGATATTAAAAATTTTCAGGGAGATTGTTATCTAAAATCAGACAAGCTTTATTCTGTTTCGTCTGGCCGTGAATATAAGAACCCTATTAATCAAATTACCCGAAGTGCTTCTTTATTCCGCCAACTCCTCCAAAATCTCAACCAAAATTACCTAGTGGATGCCTCCATTATTTTTATTAATCCTCGGACTCTTACTCTTCCTTTTCATCGATCTCTGTCTTCCACACCCGCTCCTATGTCCAAAATCATCACCTCATTTTCTACCAACTACCGAAATCACAAAAAACAGCCTAGCATCATGTGCCAGGCTGTTCCAGACCCTAAACTAATTTTTATCGATTTATATTCTCCTGAAGGTTAAACTGACTGTCGTACATGTTAAAGTAGAATCCTTTTTTCGCTAATAGCTCTTTGTGTGTGCCTGACTCAATGATTTCTCCTTGATGAATAACTAGTATGCGGTCAGCATTTTCAATTGTTTTTAGTCTGTGAGCAATAATAAAACTCGTCTTTCCCTCTGTTAGACGATTGATTCCCTTTTGAATTTCAATTTCAGTATTTGTATCAATACTAGAAGTAGCCTCATCAAGAATTAAAATATCTGAATCTGCTAAAATTGCTCTAGCAATCGCCAATAATTGGCGCTGACCCTGACTTAAGTTTGCTCCGCCAAATGTAATCCAGGTATGATAGCCATCAGGCAAATGTTGAATATATTGGTGAGCTGATGCCATTTTCGCAGCAGTGACCACTTCCTCATCTGTTGCGTCTAGACGCCCATACCTGATATTCTCCATTATTGTACCTGAGAATAAGAAGGTATCTTGTAGAACAACACCAATTTTTTTACGCAAACCACTGAGTTGATAGTCCTGAATGTTTCTTCCATCCACCATTAGCTCACCCGATGAAACATCATAAAATCGCGTCAATAAATTAATAATGGTTGTCTTTCCAGATCCGGTTGGACCAACAAGTGCAATCTTCTCACCTGCTTTAACAGCAAAATGAACGTTCTTTAAGATGGGTCTATCTTCTTCATAACTGAAATTGACATGAGAAAATTCAACTTCACCCTTTAATGAATCAACAGTAATCGCATTCTCTTTATCTACTATATCTGGTGTTTCATCCATTATTTCATAGACACGCTCCGCCCCTGCTATGGCAGATTGGAACAGATTGATTAAATTCGAAAGCTGATTAATTGGTCTAAAAAACTGACGTGAATATAGAACGAATGACCCTATAATCCCAACAGTTGCCAGGTTGTGCACGGCAAGTACAGCACCTACTGCAATGACAAGACCAAGCCCTATATTGTTTATAAAGTTATTAACTGGACCAAGAAATCCCGAAACAGTATCAGCAGCCATGGCTGATCCGCGCAATCGTTCATTGACCTCCGAGAATTGGTCATTTACTTTTTCCTCTTTACCAAAAAGCCTAATTACTTCACTACCTGAAATGGATTCCTCAACAACACTGTTTAATTGACCTAAATCACGTTGTCTTTTAATAAAAAAGTTACTACTATACGTAATAATTTTTTTCGTTGTATAGATCATCAATGGAATGACAAGGAGGGTCACTATAGCAAGAACCCAATTAAGGGAAAACATAGCAATTGCTACTCCTGAAACCATTAAAATTGAAGAAAGGATTTGGATGATACTCTGGCTTAATGCATTATTTAAAGTATCAATATCATTTGTTACCCTACTCATTAAGTCACCGTGCGTACGATTATCAAAGAATCTCAAGGAGAGAGTTTGGAGCTTATTAAATAATTCTTGCCGTAAATTCCGTATAGTTTCTAAAGAAACCCGAACCATCATATAATTTTGCAACCAGGTAAACAATGCAGTTGCCACGTATACGGCAGTAAGTATCCCCAAGAAGGTTATCGTCCCAGACACATCTTTTGGAATGATATACTCATCAATAATAACCCCAATTAAATATGGTCCAATAAGCCCTAGAATTGTGGAGAGGATTACAAAGATAACGGAAAAAATTAACCCAGCTTTTTGCTTCTCCATTTGCCTCCAAATTCGTCGTATTGTTCTCTTCCAATCCTTTGCTTTTTCTACTGGGCCACCAAAGCCTCGTGGACCACGTGCACGAGCCATCATATTTGGATTCGATTGCGTGGCTGATTTACTCATCCGTACTCAACCTCCCTTCCACCTTGGGTTGCATAGATATTTCGATATAATTCACTCTTTCTTACTAATTCATCATGTGTACCAATCGAATCGATCTCACCGTCTCTCATCACAAGGATCTGATCTGCATCCATAACAGATGAAATCTTCGATGATATAATAAACACCGTCGAATTCGAGTAGTTTTTTCGTAATGCCTGTTGAACTTTTCCCTCCGACAAAGCGTCAATCGCTGAAGTCGAATCATCGAGCACTAGAATGTTAGGCTTGCGTATAAACGCTCGCGCCATCGATAATCGCTGTTTTTGACCACCTGATAGATTTGTTGCTCCTTGCAACAGCATGTGTGAATAATGCTCCTCAAATCTCTTGATAAACTCGCTAGCTGCCGCAGATTCCGTAGCCTGATCCATCTCATTTTCTGTTGCCATCTCTTTTCCAAAACGTAAATTTTCATCAATTGTCCCAGAAAAAAGCATAGCTTTTTGAGGTACATACCCAATACTTTTACGTAATGTTTCAAGAGGTATGTCTTTTACATTAATTCCATCAATGTAAATTTCGCCAGAATCTGGATCATACAAGCGTGGGATTAGTTTCACTAGTGTTGATTTTCCACTTCCTGTTGAACCGATAATACCAATCGTTTGTCCTGCCTTGGCCTTGAAAGAAATATTATGGAGCACATATTTCCCATTTTTACTATAACTAAAATTTACTTGTTTAAATTCCACTTCACCTTCTAGGTGATCTATTGGGTGAGGTTGATTTGGTTCATTAATAGCATTTTTTGTTTCAAGAACCTGAACAATTCTCTCCGCAGAAGGAAAAGAACGCGCAATTTGCATCAACACATGACTACTACTAATTAATCCATTCATCATGATGTTTAAATAATTTAAAAATGCTAATATAACACCCACTTGAAGTGTACCTTCATTAACTTTAATAACTCCCATCCAAAGTCCAGCTATTATCCCTAAATTCACCACAAACATCATAATTGGCATTAATGATAATATGAGCTGTTCTGCAGTCATCAGGCGGTTCGTCAACAAATTATTCACCTTTTTAAAATGGCCCATTTCATAATCTTGTCGATCAAATGCCTTTATAACGCGTATCCCAGCTAACATTTCTTGAAGTTTTGTATTAACCTGGTCCATTGCTTTTTGAACTTTAGAATATAGTTTTCCAGACTTTACTGAAAAAAAGTAAATAAAGGCAATTAGAATAGGGATAGCTACTAATAAAATGGGGAATAGCTCCCTTGCAGTAAACCAAACGATTACGATTGAACCAATAAAGAGCAATGGCCCTCGTACAAAAATACGAAGTGTCATTGTCACAGCCTGTTGCAAAGTTGTAATATCGTTTGTAGTAATCGTGATTAATTTCCCAGTCCCAAATGAATCAATATTATGATTCGAGAATTGACCTGTCTTCTTGAACACATCTTGACGTATATCTGTAGCAAAATTAACAGACGCTTTGGATGAAAAAATAATACAGCCTACCCCACCAATTAATCCAATGATCGCACATAATAGCATAATAAGTCCTAATTGAATGACATACCCATTATCCTGATTGGCAATTCCTGTATCAATCATCTTCTGCATAATTGTTGGCTGCAGGAGATCCATTACAACCTCAACGCACATAAAAAGAGGCGCTAAAACAGCAAACAATAGATATGGCTTTACATACGTAAGTAACTTTTTCATTGCCCTCATGAAACTTTCCCCTTACTTCGTGCTTTTCTTTTTTAATGCTTCCGTCATTTCATCTATTAAGGAAATTATGTCGGCTACACCTTTAGAGTTTCCACGTGTTTGTTTCACAGCCTGTCGTAATTCCCTTTCTAATCGTTCCATTGCAGACTTAAGCTCAATAAACTCCTCAGAGTTTTTCCAAACCATTCTTTCTCTCCACTCTATCCAAAAATCGTCTCTGGAATAATTCCCCTCTTCTATACGCTTTAGACCATTCTCATTGATTGAATAGACCTTTTTGTTGGTATTTTCACCCCGTTCAATCAATTGTTGTTCCTCCAACTCCTGAAGAGCTGGATATACGGTTCCTGCACTCGCGGAATAAGCACCATTTGATCGCTCTTCAAGTTCTTTCATAATTTGATAGCCATGCATGGATTCTTCCTTCAACAGATGCAAAATGGCTATTTGTACAAAACCACGTCTTCTTCTCATGCCGCACCTCCTTATCTATATCGATAATTATATTCGATATATCGGTAGCTATCAATCGCAATAATTAATACCGAAAAGTTTATTCGTTACTAAATTAAGGCAAAATCGACCTTCTCGTCTGACTCTATTGACTTTTATGCTTTACTAAAAATTTACCATGAGGTATAATACACCCTCATTTTCTGTAGAATATGAATACCTATTACCGACAAATAACGAAAGTTTTCTTGACCATTTTGCGTAATGTGCCTTACCTACAACTTTACTACGCATATTTCAAAGCATTTCCGATATAACATTCGTTATTTGGTACCAATTCTAAGAATGATGTTGATTATGTTAACTAGAAACGGCCATACAAGGATTTATCAGCGAATATGCAGTATTCTTGTGTTTGCAGCCTTCCTAAAATGTTTGTTACGATTATTAGCAGTTAAGCAAACCGTACATCAAATTTAGTTTGCAAGATATTTTCTTGTGAAACTATTCACAAAGGGGAGTTGATATAATGGAATCTGGTATCCAAACAGATCAAAATCACAACGAATCGTTGAGTGATGATTATTCATTGGATAGGGTACCACTTAACAAGAGAAACATGGGATGGTTAAGTATTACAAATATCACATTCGGAATTGCAACGGCTATTTTTTACTTTCAAATGGGAAGTGTTATGGCACTCCAGTTTGGTGCTATTAACGCCATCATATCCGCTATATATGCGATAATCGTTGCCGGTATTCTTGGTACATTCATTGCTTACTTATCTGCAAAGTCTGGTATGAATGTTAATTTATTATCAAGAGGTGGCGGATTCGGCTATATTGGCGCATCATTAACCTCCATTATCTATGCTACAAATTTCATCATGTATTGTGCACTTGAAGGCTTAATCTTAGTTGCCGCTGTGCATGAATTCTTACCTATTATTCCTGAATGGGCTTTAATTCTTTTCTTCGGTACTATTGTCATTCCATTAAATTGGTTTGGAATTAAGCAATTGGACAAACTACAGAAATGGTCATTACCTTTATTTGGCATCTTTTTAATTGCTGCAATTGTGGTAGCTTTTATGACACCATCTCTATATGAAGGCAGCTTCTGGACCTATATGCCGGAAAATGTTAAGGTCGGTGGTACTGCTCTCTTACTTTGTATCGGCATGCAACACGGTATTATGGGCTTAACCCCACTACTCGCATCTGATTATGCACGTTTTCTTAAACCAAAAGACATGAAAATTGGCATATGGGCAATCGGATTTGTCCCACAAATTTTCTGTTTTGGTGTAATGGGAGGCTTAGGTATTTGGTTTGGCGTTCGTCTAGGCGAACCGAATCCTGGTGTATACATTGTTACACTTCTTGGTATGTGGGGAGCATTATTTACAATGATTACCCAAGTAAGAATTAATGTTACGAATATATACAGCGGGTCATTATCTCTATCAAACTTTTTTGAAAACGTATTTCACTTTAAACCAGGAAGACGCTTTTGGGTAATTGTGACAGGTGTATCTGCCATCTTCTTAATGCTTACTGATATTGTCAATAACCTTGGTACAGCGTTAACTTTCCAAGGAGTATTTTTGCTATCTTGGGCAGCTATTTTAGTTACGGATGCGGTTTTTGTTAAGAAAATGCTAAAGATTGGCCCTGCTTATTATGAAGCTAGACAAGAAAATTTATTTAGATGGAATCCCGTAGGTGTAGCCGCATTGCTGATTTCAAGTATCCTTGGAACAGTGGCAGCACTAGGATTCATGGGAACATTTTTACAAAGTACAGCAGCTTTCTTTGCTGCCATACTCGCATCAATCATTACGGTTATATTAGCAGTTGCAACTAAAGGGAAATACTATATTAAGAAAGAAGCAACTGATATTGAAAAAGAAGAGTACGTCGCTTAACAGGAATACCCTCTACATTGATTGTAGAGGGTATTTTTACGTAGTTATTTTCTATGGTCATTCAAATTTGTCAATTCTTCATCAATTCTACTCATGAATTCCTCGGCAGCATTGTACCCCTGCTGCTTTAAATACCAGTTATTTGCCGCTGCTTCAATTAATCCTGCTACATCACGGCCAGGTTGTAATTGAATTTCTATGGAAGGAATTTTTACACCCATATATTCCATCGTGTTAATTTCCTGCTCCAAATCATTATACAACGCATCCTTTTCCCACTTCGTTAAATGAATATCAAGAGAAATCCGGGTTTCATCTTGAAATGCCTTGCGTCCATACATCCGGACCACATTTAATAGGCCTATACTGCGAAGAGCCAAAAATTCCTTCGTTTTTTCATCATGTGTACCAAGAATGGTTTGCGGACTTAATTTTTTTAATACAACAATATCATCGGCTACAAGTCGGTGCCCCCTGCGGATCAATGTATGCGCCGTTTCACTTTTCCCAACTCCAGAGTTCCCACGAATAAGGATTCCGATTCCTGACACATTCATACAAACTCCGTGTACTGCGATTTGCTCTGCTAATTCCTTAATTAGGTAGGCATCCAGTTTAACGATAAAATCTGAGGTAATCTCAGGCTCTTTTGTTACTAACAAAGGAATTCCTTGCTCGACGCAGTGCTTTCTTAAATAGGTGAGTCCATCTTCTCCACTTGTCACGATAAAACATGGGGGATGATATTGAACAATATTTCCTATCCAAATTCTTCGCTCTTCTTTTGTGAGTTTATGTAAATATGTTACTTCTTTTCTTCCTAAAATTTGAACACGTTCTGTCGGGAAAAAGTCAAAATGCCCGACGAATTCAAGTCCGGGCCGATGTACCCTCGATTGTGTAATTGTATTCTGTAGTTGGTTTTCACCAGCCAGTACCTTCAATGAAAACTTGCGAACCAAGTCTTCCACTATTACCTTTTTCACCTTACCAATCACCGTCCACATCATCTTTTATTAGAATTATACTTTACGAACGGTGGAAACGTCATCAATATATTACTATAGATTAACTTTCCTTTCCCTTCGCTACTGGATTTTCCTCATATGAAACCCAATCACTATAACTCCCAGCATATAGTTTTACATTTCTAAATCCTGCCATTTTTAATGCGATAAAATTTGGGGTAGCTGTTACACCTGAGCCACAATAGACAATGATTTCATCATCCACATTAAGGTCAGAGAATCTTTTTTTCTGTTCTTCACTTGATTTAAACGATCCTTTCTCCAATCCATCTATCCAACATTTATTAAGGGCACCTGGGATATGGCCAGCTATTCGATCGATCGGCTCTACTTCTCCTAAAAAGCGGCTCTCGTCTCTTGAATCTAGTAAGATTGGTGAGTGTTTCTTCTGGTCAACGACCTCTTTTACTTCTTCATAAGTAGCAAGCATGTCACTGCGAATGTTGACTTCAAAACTAGCCGATTCTTCCTGTTGAATTTCACTTGTTGTTGGGTAACCTGCTTCAACCCAGCCAGCATATCCTTCGTTTAATACATATACCTTGTCATGCCCAAGGTAAGTTAGTAGCCACCAAAAACGTGAGGCAAACTGTCCCTCACCACCATCATAAGCAATGACAGTTTTTGAACGGTCAATGCCTACTTTCTCTATCTCACCCTTAAACTGTTTCATATCTGGAAGTGGATGCCTTCCCCCATGCTCCGAAACTGGAGCTGATAACTGTTTTTCTAAATCAAAGTAATACGCACCTGGGATATGGCTTTCTTGATACTGTTGTTGTCCAAGTGTAGGATTCCCTAGTGCAAATCTACAGTCTACTACTTTTACTTCTTTATGTTGTAGTTGCTCTATAAGCCATTCTTTATTTACGACAAAATCCACTCAAATCGCCTCCGCTATTATTAACTATCTACATTATATGAGAACATCCCCTAAAAATCATAGCAATCAGAATAAAAGTGTTGCTTAGCATTTTTTATCTCTTATCAGGGGAAAAATAGGCAAAACATCATTTGAAAGGAAGAGTTCATTGAAGACAACAGATTTAGTCGTTCAGTGCTTAGAAAATGAAGGGGTTAAGTATATTTTTGGCATAATGGGAAAGGAAACCCTTGACCTCATGAATTCTTTATCCAAATCGAAACAAATTACATATGTGAATGTGAGGCATGAACAAGGTGCCGCTTTTATGGCTGACGTTTACGGGAGGCTATCCAACAAGGTTGGCGTTTGTTTAGCAACATTAGGGCCAGGTGCCTCAAACCTATTAACTGGAATAGCAAGTGCTACCCTTGACCATTCTCCTGTTGTTGCTATTACAGGACAAGCTGGTTTTGAGAGGCAACATAAAGAAGGCCATCAGTATATAGATGTAGTTAAAATATTTGAACCAGCTACAAAATGGAGTGTTCAGATTAAGGATTCAAAAACCATTCCCAAAATAATTCGTAACGGATTTAGAGTAGCACAATTGGAAAAACCAGGTGCTGTCTTAATAGAATTACCAGAAAATCTAGCTTCAGAGATGATTCAATCCCAACCCATTCCAGTCACACCTATACCCAAAAGCATCCCTACTTCGGAAGCCTTTGAGGCTGCACGAAAGGTAATCAATCAAAGTCAAAAACCAGTTGTAATCGTAGGTAATGGGGTCATTAGACAGTCGGCTATGGATGAGTTTCGCAACCTTATCGGACACTTACAAATACCCGTTATCCATAGTTTTATGGCAAAAGGAATTTTAGCAAAGAATCACCCGCTCAATTATTTTACCTTTGGTTTTATGATCCAAGATGAAACTTTACCGTTAATCGATGAATCAGACTTATTAATCGTCGTAGGTTTTGATGCAAATGAGAGAGCACCTAAGGATTGGAATAAAAAAGCACGTCCAATTTTACATATCAATCCCCTCCCAGCTGAAATTGATGACTATTATCCATTAAAAGGAGAATTAGTTGGCGATCTAAAGGCGACATTGAAGGCACTTATTTCACCAGATCTTCCTACTAAACACTGGATGCCATCTGAAAATCTAAAAAAACGAATCCAGTCCACTTATCAAATTAATAAGGCTTTAGAGGATAAAGAGTCTCTTTCAATAGAGAATATTTTAAACGTAATTGAATCTCACTCAACAGAAAAAACCATTGTAATCTCTGATGTTGGCGCTCACAAAGTTGCTATTGCCCGTACGTATCAACCAAAACAAGGTGGAAGGCTTATCATCTCAAATGGATTCGCATCCATGGGTATTTCCATACCTGGTTCCATTGGTGCCAAATTAGCATGTCCGCTTGATCCAGTCATTTGCATTACAGGGGATGGAGGAGCGCTTATGAATATCTCTGAATTAGAGACAGCAAAACGACTAGGCTTATCTATTATCATCATTGTGATAAACAATTTATCTTTAAAACTAGAGGAACAAATGATGGAAGAGAAATTTTTCGGTCAAAGCTTTGGAGTGAACTTCGGAAATCCTGATTTTTTAAAGCTTGCTGAAAGCTTTGGAGTAAAAGGGGTTCAACCTACTGATCTACCTGAATTTGAACAGGTTTTAAATGAAGCATTAATTCGTAACAACGAACTGATGTTGATTGATCTTCAAATCCCGAATTAATACCAAAAGGATGGTCTTTGCAAATTGTACGCAAAAAAACCATCCTTTTTTCAGTAAATTATTTCCCAGGACTAGATCATTTTCATCTAGCCATTACGCCTTTTTGATGAACACAACCTTTAGATAATTACCTTCTTTAAATTGCTTAATGGTTTGAAAATCCTCAGGCAATGAAAATTCCTCTACGATCGTATATTTGCTGTTACTTTCCTTAAATGCTGTCTCAATAAACCCTTTAAACTTTTTCATGTCAAATGAAGCACTGTTTGTTGAAGCGACAATTATTCCATTCTTCTCAGTAATCGAAATTGCTTCTTTTAGGAGATTTTTATAGTCCTTTTCAGCGCTAAAAGTAAATTTTTTCGACCTTGCAAAACTTGGTGGGTCAAGAATAACCATATCAAATTTCAGCTTCTTTTTTACCGCATATTTAAAATAATGAAACACATCCTCCACAATGATGTCATGCGCCTCATAATCTAAGCCATTTACACTAAACTGTTCAATCGTCTTTGGCAAGCTACGATTAGCCAAATCAACACTCGTTGTCTTTACAGCTCCACCCAATGCTGCAAAAACAGAAAATGCCCCTGTATATGAAAAAGTATTTAGTACCGTTCTTCCTTTTGCATACTTGTCACGTATAGTCCTTCTCACATCTCGTTGGTCGAGAAAAACCCCTACCATTGCTTCCTCATTAAAATAAACGGCGAAATTAACCCCATTTTCTTTTACGATTATCGGAAACTGTCCGCGTTCACCATCAACATATCCATCTTCTTCAATGAATTTTCCATCTGCACGAAACCTCTTTTTCTGATAAATCGCCTTATATTGAGTGAGATTTTTAAGAGAGGTGATTACATAATCAAAAAAGGAATAGATTCCTTTACTATACCAATTAATTAAGTAATACCCATTGAAATAATCAATCGTAAAGCCACCAATTCCATCTCCTTCTCCATTAAATACGCGGAAGGCATTTGTGTCCTCGTTCTTAAAAAAGGACTGTCTTTTGTCTAATGCAGCTTTAATCTTCCTTTCAAAGAATAGCTGATCTATCTTTTCATTTTTGTTCTTCGTTAAAACCCAACCGTACCCTTTGTTTTGCTTTCCGTAATAACCTTTCGCAATAAATGAGTTACTTTCATCAACTAGGGATATTAACTGACCCTCTTCTAAATCACTTGTACGTTCCATCACTTGTTTTGAAATAAGAGGGTAGCCACCTTTATACTTGTTCACGAGTTTTGAAGGTACCTTTACATGTATTTCCGATCTCATAATCTCCATCCTATCCTTTGGTTTTATTTACCTATCATACATGTCTCCAACTCAATTTAAAAGGGCCAGCCCATCGCTACCTAAAGTAACGAGGCACTGGCCCTATCTTGTAAAGAAGGTTTACTTATTCATCGCAGAAAGAAAATCACCCAAAAGACTATCTAAATCAGCATCTTCGGAATTGTCTTCTTCGTCTTCATGATTTTCTTGTCTTGCTGTTTCCCAGTTAAAGTTATTTAAATCATCGTCAAAGCTATCAGTATCCTCTGTTACTGCAACTTCCCCAGCAGAGGTGTGATCTTTCTCCTCATTTAGGTTCTCAATCCTATGCTCAGACATAGACACTTCCTCTTGTAAATACAGGGCTTCATCTATATCTAAAGATTTGCTATTCAATGAGGCGAGTAGTGCAGTTGCACGAACAGGATCAGTTAGAAGTTGGTAAATAATACTTCCTAGTATAGCCTCGGAGTGCTCATGTTTTAACCAATTGCGTTGTGATTTGGTTAATTTATGAGGGAGTGGAACAGTAATAACCTCTCGCTCTCTCGAATAAGACTGACCTACTCCTTGGAGAACAAACTCTGCAATTTTACTTGAAAAATTCCTGCGTTCTGTTTCCTTTAGCTTCTGTAGATGTTTTAATAAATGATCAGGTGTATCGGATGGTACTCGGAAAGAAATCGCTTGTCCCCTTTTCACCTCAGTTGAGGTAGACTTTCTCATAGGATCACCTTATCTTCTCATTTTTTTACTGGCTCTTGTGGCTTCTTTACTTCTTGGGTTTTTCTAACAAAGTCCGTAATGAGTTTATAATAAGCATTCGCCATCATCCAGATACTTTCCTTTTCATCTTCAAAAAATTCAATGTTATACCCATCTAGGTTATTGTTTAATGTTTTAATATAATCCTTTAAAACGTTTGATCCACCACCAACAAAATAACAAATTTCTGTTTGAGAGTTTTTCAACCATACGTTACGTAATAGGCGATATTGCTTTTTTGCTAGTTCGAGTAGAATTCGGTCTGTTATATCATGGACACTTGTCCGACTACCTTTTACCATAATATGATTTCGGTTGTTTTTCCTTGTAATAATGTCGACTACATCACGGCGACTATCCAGTTCAACTCCGTGTTTGGACCTAATCTCTTCTCTAATCGCTTCTAACGATTCAGATACGCCTAGGTTAAAACCTTGAGCCTTATCATCATCAACTGTCCTATTGCGAATTACGGCAATATCTGTTGATAATCCACCAATATCTTGAATTAAAATTCGTTTATCAATTAAATCTTTATTGATTACCTTGAGATTATTATCCATTACAAGATTAATATAGGCAGCGAAGCCTTCAGGATAGATTTTTACTTCATTAAATTTGATATTGACCTTTAACCCTTGATATCTCGGCGTTACAAGAAATTCTACCTGATGAACAGAACCAGTTAGCTTTGAACGGTATCCCGTATCTTTTCCTTCTTTTACTTCACGAAGTGGAAGGCCCGTTCCGAGAGTATAATTTGCATCAATCACGTTTTTAGATCGTGGGAAACTTGTTGTATTTCCTTCTCTTACGGCATCTAATGCCAATGTTGCGAAAAGCATAATTAATGTTTGGTCTTCTTCTGACTTACTACTTCCTGGATCCAATTCTGAAGCACTACCACTCTTCGTAGCTAAGTGACCAACACGATAAATCACGTTATTTTCTTTTAAAGCAGGGGAGTGAACCTTGATGTGGATTCCTTCCAATGGATCCTTACTATCTAATTCCTCTATACCAATTACCGGACGGTCCTCGGTGTCCCTTGCAATAATATTCGGAATATTTAACTCATATTCTAGTTCTCCAAAGATTGCTTTAACGGAGTCATTACCAACATCAACTGCTGCTATTCTGGATATAGACATTCAAACATCATCCCTTCAAATTAGTAGATTTATTTTCTTATGTCTGTCTATTACTAATTTAAGGGTATTAAAAAATACTAGATTCCACAATGATTCCCATTTAAAAGAAACACAACTGTAAACCTGTAAACACTTTGTAAACATGTCGATTTTTGTATACACTTTTGTATACTTCGAATACAAAGTTGTATACATACTGGTATGAAGGGATGTAAACATATTCATATACAAGAAAACAGTTTTGTATACTTTTTGTTTACACTTTGTATACACGTAAACATATTTGTAAACAAAACTAAAAATGAAAAAAGAGTGCCCCATTTTTTTGGTAGCACCCTCTTTTTGAACATTCAATTTTTACTTAATCTGTCCATTTCCTCTTATTGTATATTTAGTAGAAGTTAACGCTGGTAACCCCATGGGCCCACGTGCATGAAGCTTTTGTGTACTAATCCCAATTTCTGCCCCAAATCCAAATTCAAATCCATCTGTGAATCGAGTTGATGCATTGTGATAGACCGCTGCAGCATCCACTTCTGTAAAGAATTTCTCTACATTCTCAACTGTTTCAGAAACAATCGCTTCAGAATGCTTTGTTCCATATTGATTAATATGTGCAATCGCCTCTCCTATATCCTCAACTACTTTTACGGCTACTTCTAGCCCTAAAAATTCTGTTCCCCAGTCTTCTGTATTAGCAGGAATGATTCCCTTTCCTACCTGTTGAACAGTTTCATCCCCATGAATTTGAACGTCTCTTTCCTGCAAAGCTGTTAGTAACTCATTCATATGAGTAGACGCCCAACCTTTGTGTACGAGAACATTTTCAATCGCATTACATACAGATGGACGTTGGGTTTTTGCATTGATCGCAATCTCAACTGCCATCTTTGGATTCGCTGTTTCATCAATATAAACATGACAGTTTCCTGCACCTGTTTCTAGTACTGGAACGGTAGAGTTCTGAACAACAGTCTGAATCAACTTAGCTCCACCTCGTGGGATTAACACATCAAGATAGTCATTTAACTTAAACATTTCAGATGCCGTTTCTCTACTTGTATCCTCTAGTAGTTGTACGGACTCGATTGGTAAATCCGCAATCTCAAGTGAACCTTGAATAACTTTTACAATAGCTTTATTAGAATGAATAGCAGTAGAGCTACCACGAAGTAGAACGGCATTCCCCGTTTTCAAACAAAGACTTGAAGCATCCACTGTTACGTTCGGCCTTGCCTCATAAATCATTCCTATTACACCAAGTGGAACTCTGACCTGCGCAATTTTAAGTCCGTTCGGACGTTCCCATTCCTCGATTACTTGGCCTATTGGGTCACGTAGTTCTGTTAACTGAATGAGAGCGTCCGCTATGTCACGGATTCGCTGTTCTGTTAACTTTAATCGGTCAAGCAAAGAATCACTCATGCCATTTTCTTTTCCTGCCTGCAAATCTTTTTTATTTTCTTCCAAAATGAAAGCTTTTTCTTTAATAAGTTGCTCAAAAATGATAGAAAGTGCTCTGTTCTTTTGTTCAGTTGACGCTTTTGCTAAAAGTTGTGAAGCAGTTTTCGCCTTTTTGGCTTTTTCGATTAACTCACTCATACCTCATTCTCCTCTCTTTTTGACTTACCCAATTATCTCTATGGATGACTACCCCTTGATCACTGTTTACTTCAACCATTGCCTTTGTACTTGATAATCCTTTAATTCTTATTAACTGATCGGAGGAAAAATTCACTTTTCCTTTTCCGATAATATCACCCTTAGGATTTACAACCTCTACGACATCATTGATTCTGAAATTACCGACGATATTCGTGACTCCTGCTGGAAGAAGGCTTTTTCCGTGCCTTAAAATCGCGGCAGCAGCTCCCTGATCCACTTCAATTTTTCCACTTGGAATCGAATGTAGCGCTAACCATTGCTTTGAAGCTTTCATGCTAGGTCGTGAGGAGTTCCCAATATAGGTTCCATCCCCTTTTCCAGCAAGAATATCAACAAATTTCTGGTCACCAGTCCCAGATCCAATAAATACTTTCACGCCAAGGCCTAAGGCTGTTCTTGCAGCTTCAATTTTTGACTTCATTCCGCCAGTCCCTACTTTTGAACCCGCTTCTGAAGCACCACTTAATAATTCGTCATTAATTTCTTCAAGGAAGTTATACCTTTTCGCATCTGGATGTGTGCGTGGATTTTGATCATAGATTCCATTGACATCTGTGATAATAATTAAAAAATCTGCTTTAACAAGTCCACTCACTAGTGCCGATAACATGTCATTATCTCCGAAGTTTAATTCTTCTAGTGATACGGAATCATTTTCATTAATAATAGGAACTACATTCCGTCTTAATAACTCTGAAAGTGTAGCATATGCATTGTTGTATTGATCTTTGTACAAGAAGTTTTGCCTTGTTAATAGTAATTGTGCAGCAACAATTCCATGCCTTTTAAATTCTTCGGTATATCCTCTTAGTAGCAGCCCTTGGCCAACTGCAGCTGCAGCTTGTTTTCCAGCAATTGTTTTCGGGCGGGAGGTATAACCAAGATCCATAAAACCTGCTGCCACAGCACCAGAAGAAATAAGAATGACATCATGTCCATATTCCTTCAATTTCGCAATTGCATTAACATGCTCACGGAGCTTCTCAATACTTAAGCCACCATTATGATTTGTTAACGAACTACTTCCTATTTTGACAACAATTCGTTTCTTCTTCACTCCATTCACCACCCAATTTAATATAAAAAAGGCCCTTTCATCCCTATTAAAAGGACGAAAAGACCATTGTCTTTCGTGGTACCACCTTTATTGATACTAGAACGAAACTTCTCCTAGTACCCACTCGAAAACCTTTAACGCAGGCAACGGTTAGGTTTTGCCTAACAGTTCAAAGGACAGGTTCAATAGCATTGCAGGTTGTAAAATCTTTCAGCCCATGAATTTTACTCTCTTTTACCTGAGGACTATTTACTAGTTCCCTATCATAACATTTATATCTTTTATTCATTGATTTACTTATTAGATTAGGAATATTATGAATCAAATTTATACTTATGTCAATGGAAGTCAGAAGTATTAAATAATTACCAATCATGCTTTTGTTTTATTTCTGTCACAATTGATAATAATGTAAGTGATACTAGTGTAAATGATAATGTTACATATCCTCTAAGCTGGTATCTAAATATGATTTCTCTCTAGCATTTCATTTGACATAGATAGTAATATCTATATAATAATTAGTATAAACAAGTAATAATTATAGATTTTTAGTGCATAATACTAATAATCTATTTTTAAAATATAAACATATTGGAGGAATTTTATTATGTCAATTATTGGAAAAGAAATACTACCATTCACAGCACAAGCTTACAATGCAGGAAATGGCGACTTTGTGGAAGTTACTCAAGAAAATTTTAAAGGTCAATGGAGTGTTGTTTGTTTCTACCCAGCAGACTTTACATTCGTTTGCCCAACTGAATTAGAAGATCTACAAAACCAATATGCAACACTAAAAGAACTTGGTGTTGAAGTTTATTCTGTATCAACTGATACACACTTTACACATAAAGCATGGCACGATCACTCAGAAGCAATTAGCAAAATTGAGTATATTATGATCGGTGACCCTTCACAAACAATTTCACGCAACTTTGATGTACTTGATGAAGAAGCAGGTCTTGCACAACGTGGAACTTTCATCATCGACCCTGACGGTGTTGTACAAGCTATGGAAATTAACGCTGACGGAATTGGCCGTGATGCAAGTACACTTGTTAACAAAATTAAAGCTGCACAATATGTGCGTAACAACCCAGGTGAAGTATGCCCAGCTAAATGGGAAGAAGGCAGTGAAACACTTAAGCCAAGCTTAGACCTAGTTGGAAAAATTTAAGGGGTGCAATAAATGGTATTAGATGCTGAAATTAAGCAACAATTAAACCAATATCTCCAACTTTTAGAAAATGATGTGCTAATTAAAGTTAGTGCAGGTTCAGATAAAGTTTCAAAGGACATGCTGTCACTCGTTAATGAGTTGACAGCAATGTCTCCTAAAATTAAGGTTGAACAAGCCGAATTAGAGAGAACACCTAGCTTTAGTGTGAATCGCGTTGGCGAAGACACAGGCGTAACATTTGCAGGTATTCCTCTTGGACATGAATTTACTTCATTTGTGTTGGCTCTTTTACAAGTGAGTGGAAGAGCTCCGAAGGTTGACCAAAAGTTTATTGACCAAATCAAAAATATTGAAGGCGAATATCACTTTGAATCATATATAAGCCTAAGTTGTCAAAACTGTCCTGATGTTGTTCAAGCACTCAACTTAATGAGCGTCCTTAACCCTGGTATCACACATACCATGATCGATGGAGCTGCTTTTAAAGAAGAAGTTGAAAGTAAAGACATCATGGCAGTACCAACAGTATTCTTAAATGGTGAAGCATTCAGCAGCGGCCGTATGTCATTGGAGGAAATCCTTGCGAAACTTGGAAGTACTCCTGATGCATCAGAGTTCGCTGACAAAGATCCATATGATGTTCTTATTGTTGGTGGAGGACCTGCGGGTTCAAGTGCAGCAGTATATGCGGCACGTAAAGGAATTCGTACGGGTCTTGTTGCAGAACGTTTTGGTGGCCAAATTTTAGATACTCTAAGCATTGAGAACTTTATCAGTGTGAAACGTACTGAAGGTCCGAAGCTTGCAGCCAACCTAGAAGAGCATGTGAAAGAATACAATGTAGATGTTATGAACCTTCAACGTGCAAAACGTATTGAAAAGAAAGACCTTATTGAAGTTGAACTAGAAAACGGCGCTGTACTAAAAAGTAAAACCGTTATCCTTTCAACTGGTGCCCGTTGGCGTAATGTCAATGTACCAGGTGAAGCAGAGTTCAAAAACAAAGGTGTAGCATACTGCCCACACTGTGACGGTCCATTATTCGAAGGTAAGGATGTAGCCGTTATTGGTGGAGGTAACTCTGGAGTTGAAGCTGCAATTGACCTTGCGGGTATTGTCAAGCATGTAACAGTTCTTGAATTTAATTCAGAGCTGAAGGCTGACACAGTCCTACAAGATCGTCTCTTCAGTCTTCCAAATGTAACAGTTATTACAAATGCTCAAACAACAGAAATTACGGGTACTGACAAAGTAAATGGAATTTCTTATGTAGACCGTGATACGAAAAAAGAGCATCACATTGAATTACAAGGTGTATTTGTCCAAATTGGTCTTGTACCAAATACAGACTGGCTCGGTGATACAATTGAACGTAACCGCATGGGTGAAATCGTGGTTGATAGCCATGGTGCTACATCTATGCCAGGTGTATTTGCTGCTGGAGACTGTACAAATAGTCCATATAAACAAATCATCATTTCAATGGGATCTGGTGCAACTGCATCTCTAAGTGCGTTTGACTACCTCATCCGAAACAATTGGGATTCAACAACTGATGATACGGATAAGAAATCACTCGTGCATCAATAAACATAAAACTACTTAAAATAAAAAAGTCACTTTATAACCTTAATGGTTTAAAGTGACTTTTTTTATTAAAGAATTGTTTAATGATGATCTGAATGCTCATTATCGCCACTATTATTAGGAAGTGTCGTTGGTACATCGGATTCAGTACCAGGTTCAACTAATAAGAATTGTCCCATCATTCCTTGGTCTTCATGAAGCAATAAATGGCAGTGATACATGAGTGGAAAATCAGGGTCAGCATAGTCCCCAAACTCAACAACAATTCTCACTTTTGCACCATTGGGAACAAACACCGTATCCTTCCTTCCCCTTTCGTATACTGATGGCTCCTTCCCATTAATGTCCAAAACTCGAAAGGCCGCATTATGAATATGAAAATTATGAGACCAACCAAAATTATTAATTTCCCATATTTCCGTTGTACCTGCTGGAACAACTTCATCAATCCGATACATATCCATTAATTTATCATTAATCTTATTTTCCATCGTGAGCTTAAATTGACGTACTCTAGCATCTTCTGGTACCTCAATTGGCGGAACCGTGGAGAGCTGTCCTTCAATTGGAGCTGAATCTGTTAATTCAGAAGCAGCAACAATTTTTAATAATTCAAATTCCCCATTATCTAAACCAGCGTTCCCCTTATAACTGTGAAGAATTATTTCATCGCCAGGTTCGAATTCAACAACTATTTCTGCACGTTCACCTGGACTTAGCATAATCCGTTCTACTGTTACTGGTTCGTTTAGAAGCCCTGCATCATTTCCTACAAGTTGAAACGACCGCTCATCCGAAAATCCAAAATTATAAGCCCTTGCGTTTGAACCATTTAGCAATCGAAAACGAACTTGATTTGCTGTGACTTCCAGATATGGGTCATATGTTCCATTCACTAGTATTTCATCGCCCAGTGTACCAAATATACCCTCATCATCCATTGTTAACTGACCATCTTCTGTGAACAACTTATCTTGTATTATCAGTGGGATATCATCTACTCCATAATTTGATGGTAGTTTCTTTGAATCTTCGTCATCAATAATGAACATCCCGGCAAGCCCACTATAAACATGTTCAGCTGTTTTCCCGTGCAAGTGAGGATGATACCAAGTGGTGGCAGATGGCTGATCAATTGTCCAATGTGGTGTCCACATCTCCCCCGCCTTAATCATTTGGTGTGGGCCTCCATCCATCACGGCAGGTAAGAGCATTCCATGCCAATGCAAGGTTGAGTCTTCATTTAACTGATTGACCACATTGAACGAAACCTTATCACCACGTGATACTCGAATCGTTGGCCCAAGGTAGGAACCATTTATCCCTCTAGTATCCGCTATTTTATCAGGTAAGAGCTCTGTTTTCCCGTCTTGCATAGTTAATATGAAATTTTTTGTCCCATCAGGCTCAATTGTAGGTTCAATAAGTTCTGGTATTTTTAATGGTTGAACAAATTCTAGTTTACCTACATTTGATACAATTTCTTCTTTTCCACAGCCTGCTAAGGTTAAAACAAATATCATAGTCAGTGCTGTAAAAAATTTATGATATAATCTCAATTTTTCCCCTCTACTTTCTCTTGTTTCCGTTGATTGTTTCTTATCTTTACCTTATGCCTATTTTATCACAGTCCTATTAAATCCTGATTTTTTGTCATAATTTTGACACACAGTTTGAATAATA
>Ga0079224_100003155_pt1 | contig 20560 bp, 20 predicted proteins | sample Stecom2015_FD_80414 | JGI IMG/M metagenome (GOLD analysis project Ga0079224, IMG submission 80414) | Agricultural soil microbial communities from Utah to study Nitrogen management - Steer compost 2015 | ecosystem: Environmental > Terrestrial > Soil > Agricultural land | place: USA: Utah...
ACCACCTACCACCTAGTACCCGATCAACCCTCGCCGGTCGTCGTGGTCTCTTCGTCGACCGTGGTGCCGGTTGTGTCCGTGGTGTCGCCGGGTGCGGTTGTCCCGGTCGTACCCGTCGTCGCGGGGCGGCCGATCACCTCTATCTCGTCGATCGCCAGTTCCTGGAAGACCTGGCCGTCGACCACCTCAGCCGGCCACGCCGTGTTGATGGTGATCGTCACCTGATGGGTGGAGAGCGAGCTGAAGTCGATCTGCTGGGTGCCGGGGATGTTCTGCAACTCGATCTGGGCGTCGGCGAGGCTGTCGTCGGATGAGATCGTCAACGACCTCGCCCGGTAGTTCCTCCGAAACCGGGTGTCGTCGTTGGAGATGTTCCTCCAGGTGATCCGGTTGATCGCCACCGCCGAGCGGAACTCGATCGTGATCGTCAGTGACTCGCCCCGCTCCTCCAGTTCCGACCAGTTCACCTGGTAGAGGGCGTCCGAGCCCGATATCAGGTTCTCGCAGATGAACGAGCCGAGCCCGGGGACCGAGCACTCGACGTCCAGGGGATCCAGCACGTCGGGTTCGACGATCTCGAGCGTGGTGGTCGTGGACTCTCCGGCGACGACGCTCGTCGACGGCGTTTCGTCGTCGCCGCTGAACAATTGGAACAGGAGGGCGATGATGATCACGCCGAGGAGCAGTCCGCCGATGGCGATGACTGCCCGTACCCCGGCCGTGGCTTGGACCGCCGGCCGGGGAGCGGCAGGAAGTGGTCCCTGCGACAGCCGAGCGCCGCACTCTTCGCAGTGGCGGTTGGTCGCCGCGTTCTCGGCCCCACAGGAAGGGCAGATGACCGGCTCACGGTACGAGGGCGGGGGCGGGGAACCGAGATCGAAGCGCTCGTAGTCTTCCTCGTATCCTGGCTCGTCCTCGTACGCCATGTAGGCGCCACAGGTGGGACAAAACTGCTCGTCGCCGGTCACGGTGGCCCCGCAATTGGGGCACACGTGTCTTGCCACGGTACTCCTTCCGAAACTCCGCGGAGGAACGATCAGTGAAGTGACTGCCGCTCCGCCCGGTATTCTGCCACGTCGTGGGGCAATCCCAGATCATCACGGCCGAGCAGTGGACCGTCGGATCGGTCATCGCGGGGGTTCTCCTCCTCGTGGCGGTGATCGCCGCCATCGTCTGGGCCGTCCTTCGCTACGGGGGCCGGGGAAGCTGACAGCCCTCAGGTGAGACGTCTACGGACGTAGATCTGTCACATGTCGAGCCTACGATCGACCCACATGGCGTTCGTCTGCGAGCACTGCGGCAATCGGTCGGCGAAATGGATGGGCTTCTGCCCGCAATGTCACGTCCAGGAGCCCTTGATAGAGGAGGTCCCTGCTCCGTCGCAGCGGAACGCCCGCAAGGTCCCGGCAGCGACTGCGATCCCGCTCAAAGACGTTCGATCCGACGAGGCGGCGCGCACCGCGGTCGGCATCGGCGAGCTCGACCGGGTGCTCGGAGGTGGACTGGTCAGTGGTTCGGTCACGCTGCTCGGCGGCGAGCCCGGTGTCGGCAAGTCCACCCTCCTCCTCCAAGCTGCCGGTGAGCTGGGAAGCCAGATGCGACGGGTCCTCGTCGTGTCGGCCGAGGAATCGGCCCAACAGGTCGCCATGCGGGCCGATCGACTGGGACTCGACGGCGATGGAGTCGAGTTGGTCGCCGACGACGACGTCGACAGGGTCCTGGCGGCGGCCGCCGACCAGCCGCCCGATCTGATGATCATCGACTCGATCCAGACCGTCCTCACCCAGGATGCTTCCGGATCGCCGGGTGGTGTGACCCAGATCCGCGAGAGTGCCTCCCACCTGATCCGCTTCGCCAAGGATCGAGGCGTGGCCACCATCCTCGTCGGGCACGTGACGAAGGACGGTGGGATCGCCGGGCCCAAGCTGCTCGAGCACATGGTCGACGTGGTGCTCTACCTGGAAGGCGATCCCGACCGGGGGCTGAGAGCCTTGCGCTGCCTCAAGAACCGGTTCGGGGCCACCCACGTGGTGGGCGTGTTCGAGATGACCGCCGACGGCCTCGTCGAAGTCGCCGACCCGTCGAAGGCGTTCCTGTCCGAATGGGAGTCCAGCGTCCCCGGGACCATCGCCTTCCCGGCGGTCGAGGGGAGGCGGTCGGTGCTCGTCGAGATCCAGGCCCTTACGAACTCCACCCAGAACCCCCAGCCCCGCCGCTCGGTGCGTGGCGTCGAGGTGGCCCGCGTCCACCAGATCCTCGCTGTTCTCGCCCGCCACGGCGGCGTGTCGGCTGCCTCTCACGACGTGTACGTGAACGTCGTCGGCGGATGGAAGGTGACCGAGCCGGGCTGTGACCTCCCTGTCGCTCTGGCGATCGCTTCCTCCCTCCTCGACGAGCCCCTGGGACCTCTGGCGGCGTGGGGAGAAGTGGGCCTGGCGGGAGAGGTGCGCCAGGTCCCCTACGACTCGCGCCGCCGCGAGGAAGCCGAACGGGTGGGCCTGGAGCGGATCATCGCTCCCAACGGACGTGGGAACCTCCGTTTGCGGGGGGCCCTCTACGACGCCGGCCTCCTCAAGGGTCCACATCCCATTTGACCTGATAGCCTGCGGTTCGTGGCTGAGGCGCCTTCGATCTACGAGATTCTCGAGCGGCTCGCACCCGGGACGCCGATGCGACAGGCATTGGAACGGGTCATCCAGGGCAACAAGGGTGCCTTGATCGTCCTCGGGTGGAGCCCGGAGGTGGAGGAGGCGAGCTCCGGGGGCTTCAAGCTCGAGGGTGCGCTCTTCACGCCGGCCCGTCTCGCCGAACTGGCGAAGATGGACGGGGGAATCATCCTGGACGACGACCTCAACCGCATCCTCTACGCCAATGTGCATTTCGTACCCGACGGGACGATCCCGACCGACGAGACCGGCGCCCGCCACCGCACCGCCGACCGCATGGCCATCCAGACGAAGAAGCCGGTGGTGGCGGTCAGCGAGGGGCGTAAGGTCGTCACTCTCTACTACGACGGCCAAAAGGTCCAGTTGGACCGGCCCACAGAGGTGGCCGCCCGCGTCAACCAGGAGCTGCAGACTCTCGACCGTCTGCGTCGGCGACTCGACGACGCCGAGAATCGCCTGACGATGCTCGAAGTCACCGGTTTGGCGACATTCCGGCCGGTCATCACCCTACTGCAGCGCGCCGAATTGGTCCGCCGAGTCGGGATTTCGATCGAGCAGGAGGCGGTCAGTCTCGGCGATGAGGGCGGTCTGATGTGGGTGCAGCTCGCCGACATGGTGCGAGGGGTGGAGCACATCCGCGAAGTCACGTTGATGGACTACATCAAGCCGCGGCGAGAATCGGCGGTCGAGAAGGCGATCAATGCGCTCGAACAGCTCAACGGGTCGGACCTCGACGATCCGGTCAAGGTCGGCCGAGCCGTCGGGATCCAAGAGCTCGATGACACCGCCACCCCCCGCGGGTACCGGCTGTTGTCGAAGGTCGGACGTCTCCCCGACAACGTGCGCGAGGGACTCGTCAACCACTTCCGCAGTTTCGACGATCTCCTCCACGCCTCGGTGCCCCAGCTCGAGGAGGTGGAAGGGATCGGCTCGGCCCGGGCCCATCAACTCCGCACTTTCTTCGATCGGTTGCTCTCCGCAGCCGAATCCTGGGACCCGGATCTCGATTGACGAGACGGCCCGGTTAGACTCCGTCACCCCGAGAAGCCCCGAAAGACCTCTCAGTTCTCCATGGCAGCCAAAAAACCGAAGTTCTCCGTAGGTGACAAGGTCGTCCATCCCCAGCACGGGGCTGCCACCATCATCAAAAAGGTCAAGCAGGAGTTCAATGGCGAGAAGCGCGACTACTACGTGCTCGACATCGCCACCGAACAGCTGACGGTGATGGTGCCGATCGACTCCATGGAGGACCTGATCCGTCCGGTCATCTCCAAGACGGCAGCCCGCAACGTCCTCAAGTCCTTGAAGGAGGAGCCCGAGGAAGCCGGCTCCAACTGGAGCCGCTGGTACAAGGTTCTCAACGAGAAGATGACTTCCGGAGACATCTTCCAGGTGGCGGAGGTCGTCCGAGACCTCACCTACGCCCAGCAGACGAAGGGCATCAGCCCTGCCCTCAAGCGGATGCTGTCGAAGGCCCGGATGACATTGATATCCGAGCTGGCATTCTCCCTCCAGATCGACGAGGAGGAGGCTGCCAAGCGTCTCGACCGAGCCCTGCCGGTCGTCGAGCCCGCCGGGGACTGAGCCTCCGTCCGTGTACCTCGGCACAGACGTACGGGTCGGCTGGGGGTACGACGCCCACCGGTTTGCTCCCACCCCGCCGCTGCGTCTCGCCGGTGTCGTGGTCGACGAGACCCGGGGCGTCCATGCCACCTCCGACGGTGACCTCGTTGCCCACGCCGTGGTGGATGCCGTCTTGGGCGCGGCCGGACTGGGAGACATCGGCGAGCATTTTCCCTCGGACGACCCCCGTTGGACGGGCGCCGACTCGATGCAGATGGTCCGTCAGGCGGCGATGGCTGCCCATGGAGCCGGCTGGTACGTCGCCGGCTGTGACGTCACGATCGTCGCCGAGAGCGTCCGCATCGCCCCGCACCGCAAGGCGATGATCGTCAACCTGGCCGACCGCCTCGGCGTCACCGAGATCGAGTCGGTATCCGTGAAGGCGACGAGCACCGACGGCCTGGGCTTCATCGGCAGGGAAGAGGGAATCGCGGCAACCGCCGTCTGTGTGCTTCGTTCTCTGGACTGATCGGGCCGCCGTACAATCATCCCCATGATCCGGCTCCAGAACACGCTCGGACGCGCCCTCGTCGATCTCGAACCGCGTGATGATGGCAAGATCGGCTTCTACGTCTGCGGTCCGACCGTGCAGAGCCCGCCCCACATCGGCCACGGTCGGTCGGCGGTGGCGTTCGACGCCATCCGTCGTTACTTGATGTGGCGGGGTTACGACGTGACTTTCGTCCGCAACGTCACCGACATCGAGGACAAGATCATCGAAAAGGCCGCCGAGGCAGGCGAGGACGTCCCCGCCTACGCCCGGAAGATGGAACAGCGCTTCTCGGACGCCTATCGCCGCCTGGGTGTCCTGGAGCCGGACGTGGAGCCGCGTGCCACAGAGCACATCCCCGAGATGCACGAGCTCATCACCACACTGATCGAAAAAGGGGCAGCGTACGTGGCGGGCGACGACGTCTACTTCTCGGTGCGGGCCGACGAGGACTACGGCAAGCTCTCCGGTCGTGACATCGAAGAGATGCGAGCCGGTACCCGCATCGAACCCAACGAGGCCAAGCACGATCCGCTCGACTTCGCCCTGTGGAAGGGTGCCAAACCCGGCGAGCCGTATTGGGACTCTCCCTGGGGGCCGGGCCGGCCCGGCTGGCACATCGAGTGCTCAGCGATGGCCCGCCGCTACCTGGGTGACGACTTCGACATCCATGCCGGGGGCACCGACCTGATCTTCCCCCATCATGAGAACGAGATCGCCCAGTCCGAGACTGCCACCGGCAAGCGATTCGCTCGCTATTGGCTCCACAACGGGATGGTGAACCTCGATGGGGCGAAGATGGCGAAATCGACCGGCAACGTGGTCGATCTGGCGACCGCCCTCGACACCTACGGTGGAATGCCGCTGCGTCTGCTGTTCCTCCGTGCGCACTATCGGGCGCCGATCGAGTACTCGGCGGACCTCGTCGAGGAGGCGGCGGAGGCCTACCGCAGGATCGGGAGGCTCCTCGAGCGCGTGCCACCCGCGGACTTCCAGCCCGACGCCGGTGTCCTCGACGCCTTCCGAGAGGCGATGGACGACGATTTCGGGACGCCGGAGGCCGTTGCAGTCCTGTTCGACACCATCCGCGACGCCAACCGCCGCCTCGACGATGGCGGCGAAGCCGATGGCTTGGTGGCGGCGGTCCGGGAGATCGTGACGGTGCTCGGGCTCGACGCTGGCGATTCCTCCGGCGGTCTCGACGAGGAAGCGATCAGGGCGGTGGCCGCCGAGTTCGGCGTCGAGGTCGACGGCGACATCGAAGCCGCCATCGACGAGCTGCTCTCTGTCCGCGCCGAGGCTCGGAAAGCCCGTGACTTTGCCACCGCCGACGCGGTGCGAGAGAGCCTCTCACAAGTCGGCGTGGTGGTGGAGGACACGCCCGATGGGGCGCGCTGGCTTCGGGCGTAGGGTCGAAGGCTTCCACGCCGTCGTCGCCGCTGCCGAGCGAGGCCGAGTCGAGGTCCTCCACGTCGAATCCAGCCGCCTGAAACGTGCCGACGTGGCCGAGCTGGTCGCTCGAGTAGAGGAGACGGGGGGACGGGTCGAGTCCGTCGCCGACGTCCGTGGTCTGGCCGAGACGTCGGCACCCCAAGGGGTCGTGGCCGAGTGCCGACCGATCCCCGCCGCCACCCTGGAGGACGTCACCACCACCTCGGACCCGGCCGCAGTGATGGTGCTGGACCGGCTGGTGGATCCTCACAATGTGGGGGCAGTCGTTCGCTCGGCCGTGGCGGCGGGTATCACCGGTTTCGTGCTCTCCGACCGCCGGGCCGCTCCACTCAGCGGAGTGGCGTTCAAGGCGGCAGCAGGAGCGATGGAGCACGCCTCTGTGGCCATCGTCGGATCGGTCGCCGAAGTGGTGGCGGCGCTCTCCCGGCTGGGGCTGTGGACCGTGGGGCTCGATGCCTCCGCCGAGCAGCCGCTCTGGGGCCTGGAGTTGCTGACCGAGCCCGTGGCGATCGTCGTCGGAGGGGAGGGAGGGGGTTTGAGTCGTCTCGTGGCCGAGCGGGTCGACATCACCGTGTCGATCCCCATGCTCGGGCCGACGGAGTCGCTCAACGCCTCCGTCGCGTCGGCCCTCGCCGCCTTCGAGGTGGCCCGTGTCCGTTCTGTGGGTCGGAACGGGCCGTGATACGCCCCGTTTCGGACCACAGAAGGGACAGCCGGTACTCTGGAGGGGCACGGCGCCGGGTTAGCTCAGTTGGTAGAGCAACCGCCTTGTAAGCGGTAGGTCGTCGGTTCGACCCCGACACCCGGCTCCACCCGTTCTGTTGATCGAAACGGGGCGCCAGGCGCCCCGTTTCGGTCGCAAAAACCCAGAACGGAGCCGCCTGGGGGATACGCTGGCGGCGGTATGTGGGTCACCAGGGAAGCCGAACACGGAGACGAATAGATGAGCACGCGCGGACGGCATGCCCGTCGCTCGTCGATCAGCTTCTACCGAGACGCCCTCCTCCTCTTCGGAGGCATCGTGATCGTCGGTGCCCTCGTGTTCGGAGGCCTGTCGCTGTGGGCGAGCCGGGCAGGCGGCGACGACCTGAACGCCGCCCCTGACCCGTCGGCCACGGTGCCACCGGCTACCGAGACGACCACCACGACGACTACGAGCCCGCCGACCACAACGGAGGCGACCGCCCCGTTCACGACCTCGACCGATACGGTCCCGGCCACTCCGGAGACGACGCTGCGCGAGGCGCGGCCCCCGTCGGAGGTGCGAGCGATCGTGCTGAACTCGATCGGGGTGACGGGACTGGCCGGCAGCGTGTCCCAGGAGCTGGCCGACCTCGGCTACCAGATGGCCCAGGCCGACAACTACAGCCCGGAGCTGTCCGACACGATGATCTTCCACGCCGATGGCTACTCGATTGAGGCTCTCGAGCTTCGTGAGGCGTTGGGCACCGGCACGGTCGCAGACGACGCCGATCTCACCTCCGAGTGGGATGTGGATATCGTGGTGGTCCTCGGCCGCTCATTCCAGGAATGAACTCTCGCTCGGGTGGTCACCCTTTCACGGTGGCCGCTTGGATTCTCGTCGTCGCCCTGGTGATCGCTGGCGCGTTCGGCGTCGCCACGGGCATCCTCTCGAGGTCGCTGGTGGTCGACCTGGCCGCCATGTGGCCTCTGCTCGTCGTCGCCCTGATCGTCGGACTGGGCGCTCGCCTCCTCCGCAAGTCGCGTCGCGCTGGAGCGATCCTGCCGCTCTCGCTGTTCACGGCGCTGCTTCTCGCGGGGGCTGTTCACCTCGAGGGATGGGACCAGCTGCCCTCCGCCTCGGCCCGTCTGGTCGGCCCGGAACCGTCGGAGCTGAGCGACCCCACCGAACTCGTCGTCCAGATCTCCGGCGACCTCACCATCACGGCCGCCGACACTGCCGCCTACGAAGTCGAGCCGATCGTCCGGGGAGGGTCGGTGGGCATACCCCAGGCGACCGAGACGGCCGTCGACGACGCCCTCTCCATCCGGATCGAGGCCGACCCGGAGGCACCCTCCTGGTACACGTTCGCGGGCTGGCAGATCGGCATCAATCCCGCCGTCGCCTGGCGACTGGTCCTCAACGGGCACATCGACGCCGACTTGACCGCCATCACCCTGTCTTCGGCGGCGATCGCCGGCTCCGGTGTCATCCGTCTCGGCTTGCCGCCCACGGATGGAGCGAGTGTGATCATCGCCGGCGATTTCGACGTGATCGTCCCGGCCAGTGTGGCCGTGACCGTCACGGGCGACGCCGACCTGCCGCGCGACTGGGAGAGCGACGGCGAACGAGCCCGCGCCCCCGTCGACGGAGCGGGGTGGAGCATCTCGATCCAAGGAGACGCAGTACCGACGATCAGGGAGGGCTGAGTCACAGATGACCGATACACTCTCGGCCGATGGCTGCTGATTCCCCCCGATCCGAGCGTCTCCGCCGGATGGCACTGATGGTGTGGACGACGCTGGGGGCGTTGGCCCTGGTGTGGGTCTTCATTCGGGTGGCCGACTCGGTGCGCATCATCTGGCTTCCCCTCGCCTTCGCCGGCGGCTTCACCCTCCTCCTGAACCCGCTCGTCAACTCGCTCGAGCGGGTCCACGTTCCCCGGCTGGTGGGCACCGTGTTCGCCTTCCTGGTCGCCGGGAGTGTCATCTCCGCCATCGTCGTACTGCTGGTGCCCACGATCCGTGAGCAGGGCTCGGACCTGGCGACCACCCTCCCCAACCTCTACGGCACGGTCGTCGACTGGCTCGAGTCCCTCTCGGAGAGCCTGGGCGTCGACTTCGGGACGGTGTGGACGTCGACGACGATCCAGGAGTGGGTCTCCAATCCCCAGAACCAACAGACGATCCAGGAGCTCCTCGGGGGGTTCGGGTCGGGTGCGGGCCGGATCCTGCGAGGTGTCACCGAGACGTTCGCCGTGGTGCTCCTCGCGCCCGTCCTGGCCTTCTACATGCTGATGGACTCGACCAAGTTCAAGCAGCGGGCCCGTGAGCTGACCCCTCCCCAGCATCGGGAAGAGGTCATGTACGTGGGCAACCAGTTGGCCACCGCCCTCGGTTCGTTCGTCAGGGGCCAGCTCTTGGTGGCACTGATCGTCGGCGCCCTCTCGAGCATCGCCCTCTACTTCCTGGACCTCCCGTTCTGGCTGCTTATCGGCATCACTGCCGGCATCCTGAACCTCGTCCCGTTCGTCGGGCCCTTCGTCGGCGGGGCGCTGGCTGCCCTCGTCGCCCTCGTCATCGACGAGTCGGTTTCCCAAGCCCTGTGGGCCGTGGGTCTGTTCACTGCCATCCAGCAGTTCGACAACCACGTGGTGACGCCCGTCGTCCAACGGGCCCGTGTCAACCTCTCACCGATGGTGATCGTGCTGGCTCTGATCGCCGGGGGGACCCTCGCCGGCCTGCTGGGAGTGCTCGTCGCCGTGCCCACCGTGACCGCGGTGAGGATCGTCGCCGGTCACCTGTGGCGAACCCGGGTGCTGGGGGAGTCGTGGCAGCAGGCCAGCGACGCGATGATCGAGTACACCGAACTGCCCGAGCGGATCGCCCGCCGGCGCCGGCCGCAAGGGGATCAGCAGCGGCTGTTCGATACCGGCGAGCATCCCGAGATCCGGATCACGCCGGAGAGCGGGCCGACCTAGATCAGGTCTCGCCGAGGTACGCCTTGCGCATCTGCGGGTTGGCGAGCAGCGCCTCGGCGGTGTCGTCGAGGACGACCTGGCCGGTCTGCAGGACGTAGCCCCGGTCGGCGATCGACAGCGCCATGTTGGCGTTCTGCTCGACCATGAAGACAGTGGTCCCGGCCTTGTTGATCTGTTCGATGATCTCGAAATTCTGGGCCACCAGCACCGGGGCCAGTCCCATGGACGGCTCATCCATGAGCAGCACCTTGGGGCGAGCCATCATTGCCCGGCCCATGGCCACCATCTGCTGCTCGCCACCCGAGAGGGTGCCGGCCTTCTGGTTCAAGCGCTCTTTGACGCGGGGAAAGATCTCGAAGATGCGCTCCATGTCCTCTTCGAGGTTCTCCCGGTCCTCGCGCAGGTAGGCGCCGATCTCCAGGTTCTCCTTCACCGTCATCCGCTTGAAGAGGCGACGGTTCTCCGGGACCATCGACACGCCCGCTTTGACCCGCTCGGCAGTGCTCCACCCCGTGACGTTCTGCCCGTCTATGAACACCGCTCCGCTGGTCGGCTCGACGATGCCGAGGATCGTCTTCAACGTGGTGGTCTTTCCCGAGGCGTTGCCTCCGAGGAGACACACCATCTCGCCTTCGTTGATGACGAGGTCGACGTCCTTCAGGATGTGGGCGGCTCCGTAGTGGGTGTTCACACCCTTGAATTCGAGAATCGGCGTTCTTCCGTTGTCGCTCACGCCTTCTGCTCCTCGGTGGTCGTCGTGCGATCCTCTGCCGGACGTCCCAGGTACGCCTCGATGACGTCTTCGTTGGTCGACACCTCGTGGTAGGAGCCTTCGGCGATCTTCACGCCGTGGTCGAGCACCACGACCCGGTCCGAGACCTCGCCGACCACCCGCATGTCGTGTTCGATCATCACGACGGTGAAGCCTTTGTCGCTACGGAGTTTCCCGATCAGCTCGGTCAACTCGGCCGATTCCCGCGGGTTCATGCCCGCGGTCGGCTCGTCCAGCAGCAGCAGCACCGGCTCGGTAGCCATCGCCCGGGCGATCTCCAGCCGCCGGCGGTTGGCGTAGGACAGCACGAACGCCGGCTGGTCGAAGCGGTAGCCGACCAGCCGGGTGCCGAAGAACGACAGGATGTCCTTGGCGCGCTCCTCGATGAGTCGCTCCTCCTCCTTGAACGCCCGGGTCTGGAAGATGGCGCCCCAGATGCCCCGGTGGGTGCGGCAGTGCTGGCCCACCTTCACGTTCTCGAGCACCGTCAAGTTCGGGAACAGACGCACGTTCTGGAATGTGCGGGCGATGCCGGCCTTGGTGATCTCCGAAGGGGAGTGCCCGGCGATGTTGACGCCGTTGAAGATGATCTCGCCTTCGTCGGGCGGGAAGATGCCCGAGATCACGTTGAACAGGGACGTCTTCCCGGCGCCGTTGGGGCCGATGATCGAGACGATCTCGCCCTTCTCCACGGCGAGGTCGACACCTCCGATGGCCTTGACGCCACCGAAGGCCTTCTTGAGATTCTTGATCTCGAGGAGTGGCATCAGGCCTCCTGTTCCGAGCCGACGAATTGGCCGCCCTTGTCCAGCCAGGCGTCCTGGAGGTACTCCTCCTGATGGAGCTCTCGGGCCCGCCGCGCCGATGGGAGGAGTCCTTCCGGTTTCTGCAACATCATAAAGACCAGGAGCGCGCCGTACACGAGGAGCTTGTACTCGCCGAACTCCTGGAGGAGGCCCGGCTGGTTGGGGCCGCCGAGCACTCCGACGAGCACCAAGGCGCCGACCGCTACCCCGGCGATGTTGCCCATGCCGCCCACGATCACCACCACGAGGATGATGATCGACACGATGATCTCGAACGAGTGAGCGAACACCGTGCCCACCTTGGCGGCGAACAACGCCCCGGCGAAGGAGGCGAGCACGGCGCCGGTGACGAAGGCGAGGAGCTTCGCCTTGACGGTGTCGATGCCGACCGCCTCGGCGATGTCTTCGTCTTCACGCATCGCCGCCCAGGCCCGGCCGATCCGGGAGTCCTGGAGGCGCCAGGAGACGTAGGCGGCGATGGCGACGAAGAACAGCGTGAAGTACACGAACACCGTGATGTCGCTTCCTCCCACCAGGTTGCTGCCCAAGGGAATGCCCGGCACGCGCCGCACACCCTGGGCTCCGCCGAAGTAGGGGGAGAGCCAGTCCGACAGGAACAGGTATCGAATGATCTCTCCGAACCCGAGGGTGACGATCGCCAGGTAGTCGCCCCGCATCCGGATGACGGGAGTCCCGATGAAGAGGCCGGCGAGGGCGGCCATCACCAGGACGATGGGGAAGGCCTGCCACCAGTTCAACTGGAACGGCACCGACGACAGGGGGGAGGTGAGGAGGGCCATCGTGTAGGCGCCGACGGCGAAGAAGGCCACGTACCCCAGGTCGAGGAGGCCCGCGTAGCCGACGACGATGTTGAGTCCCAGGCCCATGAGCATGAAGAGGCCCACGTTGGTCAGCAGCTCGTTCAGGACGCCGCCGAGGAGCATCGGCACCACGATCGTCAGGGCTAGGACGAGCACGGCTGCGATCAGCGACGACCGCCGCCTCTCGGTGGCGTCCTGGGAGGTGAGGCCGGCGAACCCCGGCATCTTCCGGCCTTGGAGGAAGAACGAGGCGACGCCGGCCACGATGAAGAGGACGATCGCCGAGACGACTTTCAGGCCGCCACCTGGGTGATAGAGGAAACGGGGGAGGGTGGCGAACCACTCGAAGAAGTCCTTCACCACCGACTCGAACACGGCTGCCACCACCACGACGAGGGCGGCTACGGACACGGCCTTCCGGAGCCGGTCCGACAGCCAATGCATACCCACTCCGACTGCGCCGACGACCGCGGCGACCCCCGGCAGCAGCAGGAACCCGGTTCCGACTCCGAACCCGAAGGTCAGAACGGAGACCATCGCTGGGCTGAAGCGGGGGAACGTGCCCCGCAATCCAGGGAATGCGTTCACGATCGCAGCGAACAGCGCGGCGATGAGGCCGGCGAGCAGGCCCGCCACCACCGCCATCACGACGTCGGCTGCCGTGCGGGGCGCAGTCTCCACGCCCTCGACCTCGACTCGCCGCCCGATGAGGAATCCCATGACGAACGGGATCGCCAGGAACAGCAGGTAACCCATGCTGAGGATGGGGCGGATCAGGAGGCGGTTGTTGAACGTCTCGAGCATCCCGTTGGCGGCGATGAACGTCATGGCCAGGCCGGTCAACCCGCCCATGCGCAGCAGGCGGCGCACATCGAGGCGGGAAGCCTTCGGGGTGACGGCGTCGATCGTCGCGGCGGTCATACCCGGTCCTCCGATCCGAGCCGCTCACCGAAGAGGCCGCTGGGCCGGAAAACGAGCACCAGTACCAGCGCGGTGAAGGCGACGACGTCTTTCAACTGGGAAACACCAGGTATGCCGAGGCCGCCCAGGATCAGCAGCGGGCCCACGCCCTCGAACAGGCCGAGGAGCACTCCACCGCCCATCGCCCCGACGAGGTTGCCGATCCCGCCCAACACGGCCGAGGTGAAGGCCTTGATGCCGGGTAGGAAACCAGTGAAGAAGTTGACACCCCGGAAGAGGATCGCCCACATCAGAGCCGCGACTCCCGCCATCGCTCCGCCGACGGCGAAGACGGTCACGATCGTGCGGTCGACGTCGATCCCCATCAGGGCGGCGATCTCCTTGTCTTCCGCCACCGCCCGCATCGCCTGGCCGGACTTGGTCCGGGTCACGAAGTACCAGAGACCGATCATCGACAGGATGGCCACGACGATGACGAGGAGGCTCGCTTTGCCGATGCGGAACCCACCGATGCTCAAAGCCCCTGCGAACATCTCCGGGGCCTGCGGGTAGGTGCGGACGCCGACGCCGAAAAGCGTGGCGAACGTGTACTGCAGGAAGAACGACACCCCGATCGAGGTGATCAGAGGAATCAGCCGGGGAGCTCCCCGCAGTTTCCGGTACGCGACCCGCTCGACGAGTATCGCCACCAGGGTCGAGGTGAGCATCGCCACCGCCAGCACGATCAACAGCGAGAGGATCGGGTTGGCGGCCCAGATCCCGGCGTCGAACAGCCAGTTGGCGGCGATGAAACCCACCATCGCGCCGGACATGAAGACTTCGCCGTGGGCGAAATTGATGAAGCCCAGGACGCCATAGACCATCGAGTAGCCGAGGGCGAGCAGGCCGTACATCGCTCCTTGCGACAAGCCTGCGATTATCAGGTCACGCCATTGGGAAGCGGATAGACCCCTTCCGGCGGCGAAGTTCTGGATCGATCCGATCAACCCCCAAGCGATGACCAAGATCGCTCCGATACGGATAGCCCACAGGAACGTGTCCACCCAAGTCGGTCGGAAGACCTTCCGGACTCGGGCTGTCGTCTCAGCGGTAGTCGCCGTCATGATCTCCTTTGCGGCTTGCTCAGGGGGTGCGCTTTATACCAGCCCGGAAGCCTAGAACGAAGCAGTGGGGCCCGGTCGACCCGGGCCCCACTTTTCTCACGACGAAGTCGTCGGTTCCTCAGCTGGCTTCTTTGCCGCTGTAGGTGAAGACGACATCGAGCTGGGTGGCGTCGGTGATCGACGAGTCCTGGTGATGGACGATCTGGATCTCCTGAGATCCGCAGTCGCCGAACTCGTCGCACGCGATCTGGCCAATCAGACCCTGGAACGAGGTCTGGTTGAGGGCGTCACGGAGCGCCTGGCGATCGATCGTGAGAGAACCGTCGCCATTGTCCACGGCCACCTCGTCGATGGCCATGAGCAGCATGATCGTGGCGTCGTAGGAGTGAGCCCAGAACGCAGCCGACGGAGCTTCGCCGTAGGTCTCCTGGTAGTTGGCGAGGAAGTCCTCGGCGGAGATGCCGGTGACCTCGTTCTGGTTGCCCTCGAATTGGAGGCTCGGGCCGGAGAAGTACACGCCCTCCGACTCGGGGATCTCCATGAAGTTGGCGACCATCATGCCGTCGGCGGCCAAGAGGACGGTCTCCTCGAGTCCCTGCACCTCGCCGATCTGCTGGGCGATGAAGTTGCCCTCGGGCGGGAAGATCGGCAAGTACAGAGCCTCCGGCGAACCACTCGCCACCTCGGACAGAGCCGGGGTCATGTCGGTGTCGCCCTTGTTCACAGCCGTGAAGCCGGTGACTTCACCACCCAACTCGGTGAAGGCGTCGGCGAAGGCCTGCGCCAGACCTTGGGTGTAGGGGTTATCGTCGTGGATGGCAGCCGCCGTCGTCAGGCCCAGCTCGTTGTAGACGAACTCGGCCACGGCCCGACCCTGGAAGAGGTCGTTGTGGGCGGTCCGGTAGTAGCCGGGGAAGTAGTCGCTTCCGGCCGTGCCGGCCAGGTCCGACGTCAGCGAAGGCGACGTGTTGGACGGGGAGATCATCACCATCCCGGCATCGCTGATGAGCGGCGAAGCCGCCACCCCGGCGCCCGAGCAGGAGGTTCCGATCACGCCCAGCACCTGCTGGTCGGAGACGATCGTCTGAGCGGCGGACTGGCCACCCTCAGCCGAGCACAGGTCGTCGAGGCCGGTACCCATGCTGACCTCGTGGTCGTGGATGGGCCCGTAGTCGGCGATCGCCAGCTCGACGGCCCGCTGGTTCGGGATGCCGAGTGAGGCGGTGTCGCCGGAGATCGCGTTTAGGGAACGGATCTGGATGGCCTCGCCGGAGGCGACCGTCACGGTCCCGAGCTCGCCGGCGGGCGCTTCGTCGCCCGTGTCGTCGCTCGGGGCTTCCGTGTCGTCGGTGGCGTCGTCGCTCGGGGCCTGCGTGTCGGCCGTCGTGTCGGCGGGTGCCGTGTCTCCCGTCGCCGCGGTGTCGCCTCCCCCGTCACCGCCACAGGCAGCGAGAACCAGGGAGAGGACAGCCAGAAGCGATAGGAATCGTATGAGTCGTTTGCTCATTTGTTCCTTCCTTCGGTGTCAGGAAAACGCGTCCGGGAGGGCGCGTCGGGCGGCCAATATACCGACTTTCGCCTTATGGTGACGGGATCCAGCGCCGACTCTCGCAGGAGGGAAATCCGTGGAGATCGAAGAACTCGCCAGCCGGGACAGCTACCTGGACAGGGCGGAGGGGAACGTCGTCGAGGTCGGCGACGGGGCGGTGGTGCTCGACCGCACCGTCTTCTATGCCCGGGGAGGCGGCCAGCCGGGAGATACCGGCATCATCCGCTGGGATGGCGGCGAGGTACGGGTCACCGACACCATTCGGCGCGACGGCAAGATCGTCCACATCGTCGAATCCGGGGAGTTCCCCGACCCGGGGACGCCGGTGGAGGGAGTGATCGACTGGGATCGCCGCTACACGATCATGCGCACCCACACCGCCCTCCATGCCCTTTCGGGTGTGGTGTGGAGGGACTTCGGGGCGAAGGTCACCGGGGGCAACATGGAGGAGGGGACTGCCCGGATGGACTTCGAGCTCGATTCCATCAGCGTCGATTTCGGAAAGGAAGTCGAACGCCGGCTCAACGCCGAACTGGTCAAGGGTTATCCCACCGAGATCGTGTACATGGCCCGAGAGGTCGCTCTCCAGGATCCCGACTTGATCAGGACGAAGGTGAACCTGATCCCCGAGTGGGTCCAGGAGATCCGCGTAGTCGACATCGTCGGCCTCGACCGCCAAGCCGACGGTGGAACCCACGTCCGGACGACGCTCGAGGTGGGGGAAGTCGAGGTCGTGAAGACCGAGTCGAAAGGCCGGGCGAACAAGCGGATGAAGATCCGAATCAAATAGAGCGTCCCCATCACCTGGTAGAACCAGGCAGCGATGCTCGATTTCATCCTCGGTCTCTACATCGCTGCGCTGGCCGTGCGCGGCTGGTTGCGGGGCTTCGTGCGCGAGCTGATGGACCTGATCGGCCTGATAGTCGGAGCGGTAGTGGCGTTTCGTCTCTCCGAGCCGTTCGGCGGGTTCCTCACCGACCGGTTCGGCGTCTCCCCGGAGTGGGGGAGGATCGGCGCCGGAATCGTCCTCTTCGTCCTCTTCGGCGTGAGCATGACGATCATCGCTCACTTCCTCTCGAAAGTCGCCAGGCTCCCGGGGTTGACCCTCGCCAACCGGCTCTTGGGGTGTCTCGTGGCGGGGGCGTGGGGTGTGGTCCTCGTCCTCGTCGTGGTGACGATCGTGAGTGTCCTCCCCTTCCCCCAGTCGGTGCATCGGGCGATCGACGAGTCGGCCGTGGCTCGGACGATCGCTGGGCCCGCAGCTCTTCCCCGCCGACTGCTCGCCCCGCTGGTCGGTGACCGGACGATGACCGCGTTGGCGACGATCCAGGACCTGAGCGGAGGACGGCGAATCGTCCCGGCCGAAGGAGAGAGGATCGACACCCGTCCCGTGGACAGGACCGAGATCGTCGTCGAAAGGGACCGGCTCGATTTCATCGCCGACAAGATCAACGCCGACCGAACCGCTGCAGGGGTCGATCCGTTGGCTCGGTCCCAGGCCCTCGACGCACTGGCGGAGGATCGGGCCGTCTCCATGTATCGCGAGGGATTCGTCGCCCGGCAGCGGGACGACCGAGTGTTGGAGCAGACGCGTCAGACTCCCCTGCGGCTCGAGGTCGCGGCCGAGATGGCTGCATTGGCGGCGTCGGATCGGGCCGCCCAGGCAGCGATCGCCCAGGCGGACGGAACCGCACTGAAAGGCAAAGACTTCGACCGTATCGGGGTGGCAGTCGTGTCCGGTCCTCTCGGCATCCTGGTGGTGGAGGTGTTCGGCGGATGACGATGCCTGAGGAGTCCCGCCGCCTCCTCGAGGCGCTGGTCGCGTCCTATCCGGAGTACGTGCGCCGCCGAGTGGGTGATCGCCACGTGCCGGGGCTCGATGAGGCGATCGATGCCGGTCGGCGATGGCTGCGGGACGCCCTCGACGAGTTGCTGACGCGGCCGTTCACCGAGCAGCGGCGCGGCCCTCTCGAGTTGTTCCAGGCGGCGATGTCGTTCCCCACGGAGCGCCTGGCAGAGGCGGGCGCGGAGCCGGCGGCACGCGACCCGATCGCCGAGGCCGCCCTCCCCGGGGACGTCTACGACCTGGCCCCCGCTTCCACGCGGGATCTGGGGGACGAGGTGTGGGCACTCCATCTGGCGTGGGGGGCAGCCAAAGCCGCAGCGTTCAAACGCCGGCCGGCTCCTCCACCGGGCGACGACGGGCAGTGAAAGTGGCCACGGCTCCGACACCGACCAGGACCAGGATCGCACCCGCCAGCTGCGTCGGTGAGGGGCGCTCGGCGAAGATCAACGCTCCCCACACCATGGTCAGCACCGGCTGCAGCAGGATGAAAGTCGAGGTCTCGGCGGCAGGGAGCCGGGGCAGGGCGTAGGTGATCGCCAGCCAGCCGAGCACCTGCGGGCCCAAGGCGAGGAGGAGCAGCCAGCCGTGGGCGGGCCACGACGGGACGAGGTCGAAGCCACCCGACAGCGGGCCGGCCACGAGACAGGTGAGGGCCGCCCCCAATGTGGCGTCGAACAGCGACCCGGCGGCGGGGGCGTGGGCCCGATTGGAGCGGCGGAGGGCGAGCAGGTACCCGGAGTACATCAGAGCAGCGACCAGTCCGAAGACGGTCCCGAGCAGCGGGTTCTCGCCATACGAGTCATCTCGGCCGAGACCCGACACCAATGCCACGCCGACCAAGAGCAGTGGGATTGCCGCCGCCACGATCCGGGAAGGCTTCTCGCCGAATATCAGCCAGGCGAGCAGTGCCACGAGCACCACCTGACTGTTCGCGAGCAACGTGGCGAGCCCGGCTCCGATGTGGTCGATGGAGAGGTGCCACGTGATGAAGTCGGCGCCCAGCATCACTCCCGCCGCCCGGGCCAGCCAACGAGCACGAGGGCTGCGCGTGTCCTGGCTCCGTGTGCGCCACCAGATCGCGCCGAGGACCGGGACGGCATAGGCGGCCCGAAAGAAGGCGCCCGTCGCGGGGGCGACGTCGGCCGCTGCGAAGAGAATGGCCGAGAACGAGATGATGGTGGCACCGCCGAGAGCGGCGATCAGTGGCATCGGCGTGATGCTAAGTCACCGGGCGAGCGGTGAGGAACCTCACCGCGAGGGGGCGGCCGCTGCCTCCAACAACTCGTCGACGGATTGGTGGATGCACTCCACGAACACGTCGCTGTCGGGCAACGTGTCGTAGTCGGCGTGCACACCCCAGTGCATCCATCCGTTGTAGCTGAACAGGGCGATACCGACCCCGTGCTGCGCCCACAACGGCACCATCGGATAATTCGCCAACATCTCCGCTTCCAAGAGGTACATCGGGAATTGTGGCCCCGGCACGTTGGTGACGGTCATGTTGAAGGGACGCATGCGCTGGCCGGCGATGCGGCTCGCCAGCGACAGGAGCGTCACCGGAGTGCCCCGGGAGATCTCCACGAGAGTGGCGGCACCGAGCGCCTGATTGGACTTGCGGTTGCGGAGCGTCTGCTCTCGGATCCTTTCTAGCCGTGACCTAGGGTCCGGTTCGTCCAGCGGTAGGTCGATCAACCACATCGCCACCTGGTTGCCGAGCGCCCCGCGCTGGTCTGCCCGGCGAGTCGACACGGGGTTCATCACCCGGAACGGCCGGCCGGTCACGTCGAAGTCGCGATGTTCGATCAAGAAACGGCGGACGGTCCCGGCGACGACGGCCAGGACCGCGTCGTTCACCGTCCCGCCCAACGAGTCCTTGATCCGCTTCATGTCCTCGAGAGCGGTGCGCGTCCAATCGAACCGGCGGTTCGGCCCGATTTCGGGGTTGAGCGGTGTCGCCGCCGCGGTCGACAGCCATCCCGATCGGAGCGAGTTGACGGCGGCGATCGCCCGACCCGCCACGGTTTCGAGGGTCTGGCGGCCCTCGGTGATCATCGTCGGAAGCGATTCCAGGCGTTCGAGGTTGCGGCGGGTCGTCCGGGCGGCCATCGCCACGGCCAGTTCGGTGGGGGTGGGAGCGCGGCGCGGTCGCCACTCCGGCGTCTCTTCGATGTCGGTGTTGGGGACGACGTCTAGGAGGATCGTGGTGAGATCGACACCGGAGAGACCGTCGATCATGCAGTGGTGGATCTTGGCGATCAAGGCGAACCGCCCCTCCGACAGCCCCTCCGCCACGCACAGCTCCCACAAGGGTTTGGAACGATCGAGCTGCTGGGAGACGATCCGTCCGGCGAGGTTCTTCAGTTGGTCGTCGGTCCCGGGTCGAGGAAGACTCGTGTGCCGTACGTGGTAGTCGAGGCTGAAGTCGTCGTCGTCGACCCACACCGGTGCGCCCGTGTAGGGGACGTATGCCAGCCGTTGGCGGTAGCGGGGGATGTATTGCAGCTTCGATTCGATGTGCCGGCGGATCCGCTCGAAGTCGATGCTGCCGTCTTCACTCCCGAGTTCGTTGGCGCGGAATATGGCGACGCCGGTCACGTGCATGTGCGTTGTGCGCGACTCCAGCGCCAGGAAAGACCGGTCGAGGTACGAGAGCGGCTCGAAGTGAAAATCGGGCACGCCACGAGCATAAGTCGGGCGTCGCGCAGACCGCGGGGTGGGAATGATCGCGGGAACCGAGATCCGGGCGGGTTCGTCCAATCGGCATGAAGCGTTCTCCCGCCCTCGTTGTCGTAGTCGCCGTCATCCTGGCGGCGTGCACGTCTCCCTCCTCTTCACCGAGCTCGTTCACC
>Ga0079224_100003156_pt1 | contig 20558 bp, 12 predicted proteins | sample Stecom2015_FD_80414 | JGI IMG/M metagenome (GOLD analysis project Ga0079224, IMG submission 80414) | Agricultural soil microbial communities from Utah to study Nitrogen management - Steer compost 2015 | ecosystem: Environmental > Terrestrial > Soil > Agricultural land | place: USA: Utah...
CTCTCTAAGTCTGACGGCAGCTATGGACAATAATATAGAGAACGATAAGTTGTGGAGGACGCCATGGTACCTGTACGCATGGGACCGTGCTTCCCTCAATGATGCCGGACAACCACTTTTGGATCGCGTGCAGCGTGGTTATTCAAATGCGGAGTTGCGTCAGGATATGCGTGATTCCAGGCTGGTTACGTTGAATGCACTAGGTAAATATCAGTTCCAGTTCGATGATCATAAATTTGATGTGATGGCTGGGATTGAGCGTATAGAGGGCAATAATATGGACTTTTACGCTTTTCGTAAACACTATGTATCCACCGCCATCGACCAGCTTTTCGCGGGTGGCGATCTGGAAAAAGATAACGGTGGGGTGGCCAGCCAGGAAGCGCGTCTCAATTATTTTGGTAGGGTGAATTATAATGCGAAAGACAAATATCTACTGGATTTTGTATGGCGCTACGATGGTTCGTATATATTCCCGAAAGATAGCCGTTTTGGTTTCTTTCCCGGAATATCGGGTGCGTGGCGGGTGTCTGAGGAAGCATTTTGGCAGCCGATAAAGCCCGTTGTAAATGATCTGAAATTTAGGGCATCGTGGGGGAAAACAGGAAATGATAGGATAGATCCGTACCAATTTCTTCCAAGCTATGCGTACGGCGCTGGTGTGGCCGATATTTACATATTCAATGAAACGGAACTGGCCAAGATACTTGCCGAATCAAGGATCGCCAATCCGTTGGTTACTTGGGAGGTTGCACAGCAAACAAATTTGGGTATGGATATGCAGTTGCTAAATAACAAGCTCAGTTTCTCTGCGGAGTATTTTCACAACCATCGGACGGATATCCTGTGGCGCCGTAATGCATCCGTTCCGGGATCTACCGGCATGACGCTTCCTGATGAAAATATCGGTGAAGTCATTAATACCGGCGCGGAGTTTCAGCTAGCTTATAATGGTAAGAAGGGGGACTTCTTCTATATGCTCGCTGCCAATGTATCACTCAATAAGAATAAGATTAAGTTTTGGGATGAAACGCCTGGAGTACCTGAATATCAGCAGTCGACAGGACGGCCCATGAATACTGGGCTGTACTACAACGCTATTGGCATCTTTCGTGATGAAGCGGCGGTGGAAGCCTACCCACACTGGACGGGCGCACGACCGGGAGATGTTATTTTCGAAGATGTGAATGGTGATGGTGTAATCGATGGGCTAGACCGTATTCGAATAGATAAAACATCCCTGCCAACACATATTGGTGGATTTAATACCGATTTGGCTTATAAAGGTTTTTCTGCATCAATCTTTTTTCAATGGGCATTAGGCGCAGTTCGTAATGATTATTTCGAAATGCAGGGGCAGATAGGCAATTATCTGGCCCGTGATGCGGAGGGAAGGTGGACGCCTGAAAATCCTGATGCAGACAAACCCCGTATCTGGAACCGATATAATGAGTACTGGAGGAGTAATCAAAATACGTACTGGTTGCAATCTACGGATTACCTCAGACTGAAGTCGATGCGCTTAGGTTATACGTTACCAAAGTCTTTTAGCGCTAAGCTATATGCCTCGGATGTACAGCTGTATGTATCTGGGCTGAATCTGCTCACGTTTACGGACATCAAGGATGTGGATCCAGAGAGTACATCAAATACGGCATATCCAGCGAATAAAGTGTTCAATATGGGGCTGTCCGTCAGCTTCTAGGAATTAAATAGAGTTACTAAAATTTTAATTAGATATTTTGAAAGTAATGAGAAATTGGATGGTAATAGCGACGCTATCTTTGTTTACGGTAGTCGGCATGAACGCCTGTAAGCAAGATTTTTTAGATACGCAGTCGCAGGAGAAATTTACAGATGATGCGGTATGGTCTGACCCGGCCTTGGTAGAGACCTTTCTGAACCAGATTTATTTCAGGCTTTACGAACCCCTTACAGATGGTCGAGGTACAGCCAATATTATCGATGAAGGGCATTACAGAGGGAATAGTGCGTCAAACTTACACAACAACAGCCAGTCCACGCAGGATAACCTCTACGCTTGGGGGTATCAGCGTAATTTGGTTTGGAATGAACTGTATAAGTCGATCCGCTATTGTAATGTATTCTTTAGTAAGGTGGCGCAGATCCCATTCACGGGAGCCATTGCTGATGGGAAGACCGATCAGGATCGAATGACGGGCGAAGCTCATTTTTTACGCGCCTTTATGTACCACTATTTACTAACGTTGTATGGAGGAGTCCCGTTGGTAACTGATGCGTATAGCTTGGATAGTGAATTTGCTGTGCCAAGAAATTCCTATGAAGAATGTATAGATTTCATCGTATCGGAATGTGATAAAGCAGCTGAATTGCTCCCGGAAGTACATTCAGGCAGCAATATAGGAAGAGCGACTAAAGGCGCTGCGTTAGCTTTGAAATCACGTGTATTGTTGTATGCAGCTAGTGATTTGCATAGTCCAAATTCGGTTATATCGGCGTTTAACAAGCCTGAGCTGTTGGGGTATACGGATAATGCGCAGGAACAGCGCTGGCAGAAGGCGAAGGAAGCTTCCAGGGCGGTCATTGATCTTGACTTGTATGCCTTGCATAAGGCGGAACCTGCTGAAGGTGACTCTGTAGCGCAGAATATCACCGAGATATTCCTTACAAACAACACTTCGGAGGATATCATGGTCAAGTACTTTACGCAGGTAATGGGGCAACGGTGGGGTTTATACTCCTCTCCCAATGGTTATTATGGCTGGGGAGTAAACGCACCCATCGCCAATTTTGTGGATGCGTTCCAGATGGCGGATGGGACACCCTTTGATTGGAATAATCCTGCGCACGCAAAAGACCCTTATACCAATCGCGAAGCTCGTTTCTATGCTACGGTATTTTATAACGGAGCACCGTGGAGACAGCGACCCGCGGATGCACAGGGACTCGATCTGGACAATAAAATCCAAACGGGTACCTACCAACGGTGGGATGCGGCTGCGGGCAGAATGTATGAAACGTATGGTATAGATACCAGAAATAGCCCTATCGAAAACTGGAATGGTTCCTATACGGGGTATTATTGTAGAAAGTATGTAGACCCAAGTGTGAATGTTCAATACATCTCGCAATCGGTTACATGGCGGTTCTTCCGCTATACGGAAATACTACTGAACTATGCGGAAGCCTGCATAGAACTCGGAGAGGAGGCAGAAGCGAGAACGTATATCAATGCAGTGCGCAAACGTGCCGGTCTGCCCGCTACAGAAGCGACAGGCGAGGCTTTGAAGAAACTGTATAGAAATGAGCGCCGTTTGGAATTGGCTTTTGAAGAGCATCGTTTCTTTGATGTACGGAGGTGGATGATTGGCCCGGAAGCATATAGCCCGGCGTACCAGGCAAAGGTAGTATATCCATTGACGGCAAATAATACGACGGCCACATCGCCGGTTGTAACCCATGTGAAATTTGATGACCGTTCTTGGGATAATAAATCTTATTTCTTCCCGATATTCCGGGATGAAATGAATAAAAATTCAAAATTAGATCAGAATCCAGGATATTGACAATCTAACCGAAAGCACTATGACATTTTTTAAAAGAAGACATTTTTTGAAGGCATTGACCGTAGGATCGGTGGTAGCCGCCATGCCAAAAACGGGAACGGCGTTGGAGATGCTGGACCAACCCCTATTGAAGGAAGAAACTTTTTCTTTACTGACTCCGCCTTATTTACAGCATCTTAAAACGGATGGGGTTACCGTTTGTTGGATTACGAATAAGCCGGCTTTCAGCCATGTAGAGTATTGGTTAACTGACGCACCCCAAGACGTTAAGATCCAACACACGGTGAGGGATGGGATGGTGCTGGCTAACAATACTATAAATAAAATCAGGTTACCCGATCTTGAACCCGGGCAATCGTACTCCTATCGTGTAGTAAGTAAGGAAATTATTGAATTTAAGGCATATTCAAAAACGTTCGGTCCCACCTTGACAAGTGAAACTTTCAGTTTTCACACAATAGACCCTACGAGTAAAACAGCGGCTTTATTGGTGATGAATGATGTGCACGATCGTCCAGATTCATTTGCGGTGTTGGAAGGGTTATATGGCAGTAGAGCTTATCAGGAGGTACTCCTGAATGGAGATACATTTGATTACCAGACTGGAGAACAGCAGTTGATTGATCACCTGATTAAACCTTGTGCTGCAATTTTTGCTTCCAATAAGCCTTTTATGTTGATGCGCGGCAACCACGAAACTAGGGGAGATTTTGCTTATGCGCTTGGAAAATATTTCGAAAATATTGATGATAACGCATATTTCGCCTTTACGCGTGGTCCGGTGTTCTTTGTGGCACTCGATACCGGAGAAGATAAAGCCGATGACGCTGATGCCTATCATGGTATGGCTAAATTTGATGAGTTTAGGGAAAAGCAGGCGGTTTGGTTAAAAACGGTGCTCGAATCGGCTGAGGCTAAAAAGGCACGCTATCGGGTGGTGCTCATGCATATCCCACCTTATCACTCAGGAGATTGGCACGGTACCATGCATTGCCGAAAGGTTTTCGGTCCGGTTTTGGCCAACGGCCATGTAGATATGGTAATCAGTGGTCATACGCATCGCTATGGTGTACATCAGGCGCAAGAAGACCATCCATATCCTATCATTATTGGCGGTGGCCCTAAGGAAGGGCAGCGTACTATCGTAAAGGTTGAGGCGAACGAGGATGGCTTGGAAGCACAGCTGATATTGGAAACAAAGGATATAGTAGACAGGGTGCTGTTAAAACCTCATCAATTGCTGGGCTAGTGAACTGTTTTTTTAAATGTTGACGTGAACTCCCGAGGTGTAAGCCTCGGGAGTTTTTTGTATTGAAACGTGGCAGATCAGCAGTACAATTTGTACTAATCGCAAGTTCCATCTGGTGATTATTATTGATAAATTCAGTTAAACCAATGCAGCCTTAACCGATCGACTTCATCTTGAACGTAACGATAAAGGTAGTCCCACGGTCTTCTTGGCTTTCTACGTCGAGCTTTGCTTGGTTTTTATCTGCAAACATCCGGACGAGCATCATGCCCAAACCAATTCCATACTCGTTTCCCGTTCCTGGTACGGAATGGAGGGGCTGCTGCCCCTTTAATAATTTTTCTACGATTTCTGCTGACATCCCGATACCGTTGTCTTGGATACGTACGGCTACCGACGTTTCGTCCATAAGATAGTCGATCGTTATGGCTCCGCCTGGTCCGGTATACTTGATCGCATTGCCCAGGATATTTTGTAAGATAATCTTGATATGATCATTGTCAGCAATAATAGGAGAGGTGGTAATGGGGGCATGCCGGATGGTAAGGCCCTTGTTGTGGGCTATCGGAAGGAGTACAGAAAGCACTTCGTCTATCTTTGTGGGAAGATAAATTTCTGTAGGACGGATAGAGAATCCGTCCTGCTGTCCTGCGGACCAATGCAGCAGGTTATTCAACATGTTTAAAGTGTTGTTGGTCTGATTGTAAAGTTCGATATGCAGATCATGGGTCTGCTGCGGGGCTAAATCGATGCTTTTTAGCAGTTCCAATATACCGATGATGGACGACAGCGGGGCTCTAACATCATGGGCAATAATAGATAGCAACCAATTCTTTGTCTGGTTCAGTTCGTAAAGCAGTTGGTTTTGATCTCCGATAAGCTGATTTTGTTCCCTTAGTCGATCTCTTCCTTTGAACATGGTTTCAGACTGGATCTTCAAACGCCTGTTCAACGCCCTGGTACGACGTGAGTTTTGGAAGATAATGACGGAAAAAAATACGGTGAACAGGAGTACGATGACTGCTATTCCGGCGATAAGCCAGCTGATTTGCAGTTCTTGCCGGGCAATTTTGTTTTCTTGTAAAAGCGTTGTGTTGATGGTTCGGGCATGGGTTAGATGAATGGAATCCAATAACCGCCTCTTATCTTCACTCATTAAACTGTCCTTATAAGCTTGTTGCTTAAGAAGGTGTTCATTTGCACTTTTGTAATCGCTTATGGGTGTGAACGACTGGAATAGCACGTGAAGAGCCTGTTGGGCATCCCATTTCGCTCCGATTTTTTCGGCCAGTTCCAGGCCGCGGTTCGCTTCTGTAATGGCCTGCTGGTGACGGCCCTCTTTTTGATAGCAGGCAGCTAGACCAGTATAGGCAAAACTATTTTCCCAGTCGCTTTGAAACTGCTGATTATCCAATACGGCATGAAAATAAAACTTGGCAGAATCCAACGCGCCCTCATGGAAAAATAAATCGGCCAACCGGTTCGTAGACATGGCGGCTATATTGCGGATACTGCGCGCCTCGGAAAGCGCTTTAGATCGGGTAAACTCTATTTTTGCCTGAGCACGATTGCCCATCTCGGAATAGCTGAGCCCCATGTTAAAATAATTGGCAGCCAACCTTTTGTGGTTCTTGTTCTTTTTATTTATTACCGCTGCGGCATTGAACTCTTCTTAGAGCAAGTTTTCTTTCGCCTTGCATGAGGTGTACAAGTCCGAGTACGTTCTTGCTATAGGCTATCTCTGCGCCGGCATTAATGGATTGGGCCAGTTTGAGACCAGCTAGGCCATGTTGAAGAGATTTAACATAGTCTCCCTTGATATAGTAAATTCTAGCCAGAAAGTTTTCGCTCTGGGACTGGCCTAGTACATAGTTTACTTCCGAAGAAAGCGTAATTGCTTCTTGGATTATTTTATAAGCGCTATCGAGCTGCTGACGCTCGATGAGCTTTTCCGTCAGGCGGTTTAATGTGTTGATCTGAGCGGTATCCGGAGGATAAAAAGATAGTGATATTCGAGCTTCTGCCGTTATGCTTCCTGAAAAAAAGACAGCAAGCGAAATACATAGTGTATTAAAAAAAAATCTAAACGGCATTGAAATGATTTATACGAAAGTGGTAGATGAACAGGATTATCGGTAACAAAAATAACAAATAGGATGTAAAAAATCATCACTTCGTACGAAGATTTGAAGGGAAACATAATTTTGTCGGGAAAAAAGATTTGCCGTCTTTATTCTTATATTCGTTTAGAGATAAAGTTTATACAAAATGATGGATATTAAATTTTTGCTTTTTACCTTTCTGTTTGTACATGGTATGTGTCATGCCGGTACACTTTATGATAGAGAAGATCCTAAACCAAATATTATCGTATTTCTCGTAGATGATCTGGGATGGCGGGATATTTCGGCTTTTCCGAATTTTAAAAAATTGGCACAGGGCGGTGTCCAATTTTCGGATGCTTATGCGACTCCGCTCTGTACACCAACACGGGTAAGCCTCATAACCGGAACGAATGCGGCAAGGCACCGCGTGACCAATTGGACACACCCTGATAAGGATAAAAATACAGATCATCCGGATACGGTATTCCAACACGTAGACTGGAATATAAACGGCTTGGGAATTGACAAAAGTGAAAACAATACCTTCTTGGCTACGCCATTACCTCTTTTGCTTAAAGAAAACGGCTACAGAACCATCTTAGCCGGAAAGGCACACTTTGGCAGTAAAGGTATTGCGGCAGCAGATCCTAAAAATATTGGGTTCGACGTTAATATTGCTGGGAGTGAAATCGGACATCCTGCTTCGTATTTTGGACGGGAAAATTTTGATCGACCTCGAAACGGCTCTCCCGATCGTAATGCGGTTCCGGGACTCGAACAATTTCACGGGCAAGATATTTTTTTGACAGACGCGCTTACCCGATCGGCGTTAGCGGCGCTAGGAGATCCCCAGAAGCAGGCACAACCCTTTTTCTTATACTTAAGCCATTATGCCGTACATACGCCGATAATGGCTGATCCACGGTATGTCAGATCGTTTTATGGGACATCGGTGGACAGTGTCGAAGCGGCTTATCAATCCTTGGTAAAAGGAGTAGATAAAAGTCTAGGGGATGTCCTGGATTATCTGGAGAAGAACAATCTGTCGGGAAATACCGTAATCTTCTTCTTGTCTGATAACGGTGGATTATCGCGTGTTCCGCCGAGAGGTGGAGAGTCCGATACGCATAATGCGCCGTTACGATCGGGTAAAGGATCCGTGTATGAAGGCGGAATTCGTATTCCTTTTGTGGTGAAATGGCCGACCGTGGTTCGACCACAGTCCGTCTCCAAAAATCCTGTAATCGTAGAGGATTTGTTTTCTACTATCCGTGCTATTGCTGGTGTAGAAGATAGGAAGGTGGTGCAGACAGTAGACGGCATTAATCTTCTACCGTATCTGCAAGATGCTGATTTGGTTGATTCTACGCGAGCGTTGGTATGGCATCATCCCAATCGATGGATCAAAGAGGATTTTTCATCCTCATCATGGGCTAGCGCTTTAAGAATAGGAGACTGGAAACTTATCTATGATTATACGAAAAAGAAATTGGAGTTGTATAATCTTGAAAGTGATATAGGAGAGAAGTATGATCTGGCCAATCTACATCCGAAGAAAACAAAGGAACTGGCGGAGCTGCTGACACAAAAACTTAAAGAACGGGAAGCACAGTTACCACGCGTTAAAGCAACGGAGAGGCTGATTCCCTTGCCTAACGAAATTGAATTAACGACACAAAATAAATAATCATGAACAGAAAAATATTTAGTTGCATTCTTGCTGGATTAATATCTAGTGTATCGTTCAGTACTTTCGGACAAAATCTGGAATCGGTTAAACGTAAACGACCGAATATCATATTCATCTTTTCGGACGATCATGCTTATCAGGCAATCAGTGCGTATGGAAGTACGCTGGCGCAAACACCAAATATTGACCGGATTGCAAATGAAGGGGTGATTCTTAAAAACCAACTCGTGACAAACAGTATCTGTGGGCCTAGTCGGGCAACTTTACTGACCGGGAAATACAGCCATAAAAATGGCTTTAAGGCAAATGAAAATAGTTTTGATTTGAACCAAACGCTTTTCACGAAGGAGTTGCAAAAAGCCGGCTACAATACAGCTTGGGTTGGGAAATGGCATTTGGGAACACTTCCTACCGAAGCGCTGAATTATTTTAAGATACTGCCCGGCCAAGGACATTACTATAATCCGGATTTTATTCATAACAACGGTGATACGGTGAGGCACGAGGGTTATGTGACGGATATCATCACGTCTTTCGCTAAAGATTTTATTGAACAACAGGAAGATGATAAACCTTTCTTTTTAGTTGTAGGACACAAAGCTACACACCGGGAGTGGATGCCTGATATCCAGGATCTAGGTGCTTTTGATGGTGTAAATTTTCCTATTCCGGAAACGTTTTACGATGATTATGAGGGCAGGGCAGCTGCTAAGGATCAGGATATGACCATCGATAAAACAATGGTGCTAAGACAGGATTTGAAAGTGGGACAAGTATTCAAAGGTCGTTACACACCCGAACAACAAAAGGCACTCTCGGATTACTATGGGAAAATATCGAAAGAATTCGCTGAAAAGAAACTGGAAGGAAAAGAATTAGTGGAATGGAAGTATCAACGCTATCTGAAAGATTATCTTTCTACCGCAAAATCGTTGGACCGAAATATAGGGGAATTATTGGACTATTTGGATGAAAGCGGTTTGGCAGAGAATACGGTAGTGGTTTATGCTTCGGATCAAGGATTTTATCTAGGAGAGCATGGCTGGTTTGACAAGCGGTTTATTTATGAAGAATCGTTGAAAACACCTTTTGTACTCCGATATCCAGGGGTTGTAAAGCCGGGTTCAGAACTCCAGAATCTGGTACTAAATATCGATTGGGCGCCGACCGTGTTGGATTTGGCTGGTGCAGCTATTCCGAGCGATATTCAAGGTAACTCATTTTTACCTTTGCTGCTGAACAATCAAGATAGTGTGCAATGGCGGGATGCTGGATATTACCACTATTATGAATTTCCACAACCACATCGTGTTCATCCGCATTTTGGTATCCGCACTGAACGATATAAACTGGTTCGGTTTTATGGTGAGTTGAACCATTGGGAGCTTTTTGATCTACAGAAGGATCCGAACGAATTATCGAATGTTATTGATCATCCGGATTATAGTGCTATACGTGAATCCTTGCAAGGTAGAGTGCAGGAACTAATCCTACAATATGAAGATAAAGAAGCGGAACAGATTCTTCGTGCTGCAAATTAACAATAATATAATATGGTTTAATCGTAAGTCGAAATGAGAAAAGGATAATTTTGTTGCGCTCTGAAATTTTTCTAAAAGATCCAGAATGGAGATAAAAGAAATGGAACGCAACTTACAATTATTCGATGAAACGGAAGAGGTTCTCCAGCTAAACCAAGGTAGTGAAACCTCTTTCACCTCCATATACCATCGACATCACCAAAAAATCTATGCGAATATTCTTAAGGTTGTACATTCGCCAGAATATGCACAAGAAATTTTGCAGGATGTTTTTCTCGGCCTATGGCAAAACCGTTATAAGATAGATAAAGATAAATCTGTGGCGAACTGGTTGTTCGTTGTGAGTTTTAATAAATCTATGGACTTTCTCAAAAAGAAACTGAGAGAGCATATTGATTTCGTTGCGGACTACGATGCACTCTATATAAATATCGAGGACGTACAGCAGCAAGATGACATCATGCAAGAACAATTACGGATACTAGAAGAAGCTATCGGTCAGTTGTCACCACGTAAGAAAGAGGTTTTTCGTCTCTGCCGTTATGAAGGATATTCGAAGGAACGCGTAGCTGAAATGTTGGATTTATCGGTGAACTCGGTTTCCGAATACCTTAAACAGGCCAATAAAAGTATTAAGCAATATATAACAGCAAGTAATCCATATGTGTATGGTAATGGTGTGCTGATTTTATGTTTATATTTTAGTAATAATTTGTTAACCAGCTAGACCATTGCCTCCAGGCATAACCCATCGTATTTATAGATGATGGGAAACAAAACACGAAGTAATATCCAGTCTTTTTGGAAAGGTAGGCTGACGAAAGCGGAAGCGGAGAATTTACTTGACAAATTAAAGAGGCAACAGCCTGATTTACAAGAACAGCTAAAAACTGAATTTTTGGAGGAGGGAGGTCGGCAAAAACTACTCAGTCCCGAACGGTCCGATGAATTGCTACAGGCAATCCGAAGTAGGGCAGGCATGCAAACCCCGGTTCGGAAACTATTTCCTTATAGATGGATTGGGGTAGCTGCGGTATTCCTGGTCTTTTTTATGTTCGGATTTTATTATATGCTTGACCACGGGAAAAAAATCCTGCCGGAAACGCTATATACAGCGGAAATGCCCTCCCGGACTTATACGATTACTTCACAGGAAGATTCATTGAGATATGTATTGGACGATGGATCTGTCGTCGTACTGTCGCCACATAGCACCATCCTTTATGATAAGGATTATGGCATCCACCACCGGAGTTTACAGCTTACGGGTGAGGGGAAGTTTGCCGTGAAGCACGACAGTACATTACGTTTCGAGGTCATGGCCAATGGGTTTACTACCACAGCGCTCGGCACGGAATTTATTGTTGACGGTAGAAATATCGGCAAAACAACGGTGCATCTATTATCCGGTAAGGTGGTGATCCGCTCCACCAAGACGGCCAGGATGCCTATTCAAGATACCTACTTAGCGACAGGAGAAATGTTGTATATAGACGAGATACAACAAACGACGGTAAGGAATCCAGCCGTAAAACCTAAATCTGTTGCACAATCGAATACCTCCCATCAACGTATGGTTGTCAGTGACATCCAACTAGAAAAAAATCTTCGATTTGAAAGAAATGACTTGACGGAAGTAGTACGACAGATTGCAGTCAAATTTAATACACCTATTGTAATCGATCCGGAAGTACCGCAAAATTTGACATTCACGGGTGAGTTTTCTGCAGATGACGATTTACAAACCATATTGCATACCATCTGTCTGGTCAATGATCTACAACATGATCGACGAGATGCCAACGAGATGGTGATCCGATTGAAGCCGATTGAACATCAGCAAGAAGCGGATACGGCTGAAATAGAGTAATAGACTAATAAGTAGAATCCAAACAATATCAACACATGAAATCAAACAGATTTTTTATTTATTTATCATGGCTGTGGCTTGCTTGTCTGTTCTTTAATATAGACGAGTTACAGGCGCAGCAAACCGGGCAGGTAAAGGGACGTGTGCTCGACCACGAAGGCAATCCATTGACAGGAGTTTCCGTATCGACCAATGGTGATCAAGGGAGCGCGAGAAGTACAGCATCGGATCAAAATGGTGTTTTCTTATTGAACAATCTATACATGGGGCAGCGATATCGCATTGTCTTTTCGCTTGTGGGTTACAAAAATCATGAAGAAACCGATTTTTTGGTGAGTCCGGAAGACAACAATTCCTTGTTAGTCCGTTTAACCAAACAGACATCGGAACTTGAGGAAGTGGTCGTGACAGCTCTCGGCATCACGCGTGCATCTAAATCGGTTGGGTTTTCCGTACAACAGGTCGGGGGAGACAAGATCCAGGAAGCACACGAAACCAACCTTATTAACACGCTGAGTGGCCGTGTGGCAGGTGTGCAGGTAACCAACTCCTCAGGTGGTATTGGCGCTTCATCTAATATACAGATTAGGGGACAGAATTTCGTAAGCGGCTACAATTACAATAATTCACCTTTATTTGTCGTAGATGGTATTCCTATTAGTAACAACAACGAACAATCTACCCGCGCATTCACCGGAAGACAGGATTTCAACAACCCCAACTTTACCGGAGGGGAAGGTGAGGTTGACTATGGAAATGCTGCTGGCGAAATTGACCCGAATGATATAGAAAGTATTTCGGTGCTCAAGGGACCAAATGCAGCTGCTTTATATGGTTCGCGTGCATCTAATGGTGTGGTGTTGATCACGACCAAATCGGGTAGGGGTGCCAAGGGGGTGGGGATTAATTTCAATTCGCACGTAGATTTCGGAACACCACTTAAACTACCGGACTATCAATATGCCTACGGACAAGGACGTTATGGTGTCTATGAATATGTGGATGGCGCTGGAACGGAAGCCAATAAGTTTGATAACATTATGGAAAATTGGGGGCCAGCCCTAAATGGGCAGCTGATCAAGCAATGGGACTCTCCAATTGATCCAGAGACGGGCGAGCGTATCGCAACACCCTTTGTGGCACATCGCAACCAGTTGAAAGATTTTCTGGAGACCAGCAAAACATTTACAAATAGTCTTTCTATAGCTAATAGCAACGATAAGCTCAATTATCGCTTTTCGTATACCAATCTGTCGCAATCGGGAATGGTGCCGAACACCAATTTGAACAGAAATTCGCTTGGCGTAAACGCGGGTTACCAGATCATCCCAAAGCTACGGTTGGATGTGGCGATGAACTGGGTAAATAGCGGAAGTGATAACCGAGCCAGTTATGGCGCGAAGAATGATGAATCCATTATGCGGATTTTTCTTTACATGCCCCGTAACCTCGATGTCAACTCTTTGCGGGATTATTGGAAACCGGAAGGTAATAGGACTGAACAGCATTCTCCAATTTTCAATATGAACGGCACTATCTGGAACAATCCCTATTTCGTGGCATACGAAAATCTGAATGGAAATAATAGGGACCGTGTATATGGTAATGTCAAAGCAACGTACGATATCCATTCTGATCTAAAATTTGTGCTACGGTCCGGTCGGGATTTTTATAATGATAAACGTACCATGCGACATGCTACCTCATCCAGTCAGTACAAAAATGGATATTACCAAGAAGATGATGTTTATTTTATAGAAACCAACCACGATATGCTCCTAAGCTATAGTCCCAACATAAATTCAGATTTCTCTTTCGATGCTTCTGTTGGAGGTAACTTGATGACACAGATATCGAAACGCTTAGGAGCTATAACACCCCGTTTGGCCATTCCGAATGTATATAACCTGACGAATAACGGAGAACCACTATTGGCCGGTAACAGCTATCAGGAAAAAAAGATCAATTCTATTTACGGAACAGCCCAAATAGGATTCAGAGATATGGTCTATCTTGATATTACAGGGCGTAATGATTGGTCGAGTGCATTGCCTAAAGCGAACAATTCCTACTTTTATCCCTCTGCTTCCTTGAGTGTCATCGCATCTGATTTGTTTGGTTGGACGAACGAAAAGCTCAATATGTTGAAATTTAGAGGAGCTGCGTCCTCGGTAAGAAGGGATCTAGAATCTTACCGTACGTTACCTAATTTTCTGGTTGCCCAAGGCTGGGGTGGAGAGACGGTAGCTATCCATAATAACAACTATCCTAATGAGAACATCCGCCCGGAGAAAGTGGTGTCCTACGAATTTGGATTTGATTCTAGATTATTCGACAATCGTCTTGGACTTGATCTCACATACTATAAAAGTAGGACGACGGATTTGATTATCCCCGTAACACTCAATCCGTCGGCCGGGTACGATACGAAACTGATGAACGTAGGCGAAATGACGAACCATGGAGTGGAGCTTATGTTGAGCGGCACACCGATACGAAGCAATAATTTTTCTTGGGATATCTTCGTGAACTATTCTTTCAATAGAAATAGAGTTGTCTCCCTTGCTGAAGACAGCGGTATCTCCCGCATCCGACAGTTGGAACGTTGGGCATCGCTAGAACTTCGTACCGAAAATACAAAAGGCGATGGATCTTCTGGTTCCCTTTACGGAGACTATCTGATTTATGATGGCAACGGTCAATTAACACACCGTAACGGACTTCCGCAGGAAGAGAACGGTGATTGGGGATATTTGGGAAATGTTAATCCGAAATGGATAGGAAGCATAGCTAACGATTTTAGATATAAAAACTGGAACCTCAGTTTTTTGTTTGCAGGTCAAAAAGGTGGTGTAGTACATTCAAGAACTTATATCGAAGGGATCCGGGCAGGAAGTCTTCCCGAATCACTACCATTCCGGGATGAAAATGGTGCTGGAACGATCATAGGCGAGGGGATAGATATCGACACCGGACAACCCAACAATGTAGGTATCCCGGCACGGGATTATTGGCGGGCATATTACGATAATGATTATATAGCGACTTTCAATGCGTCTTATCTTAAATTAAGAGAGCTGAAGATAAGCTACAGGCTGCCACAAAATATGTTGCACAGAACGGCAATAAAGGGAGCATCTGTATCGTTTATCGGCAGAAATTTAATGTTATGGTCTGATGTGCCGCACATTGATCCAGAAGTGTCGGCGTACGACGGCCAATTTGTAGGGGTAGAGGCTATGTCACTTCCTTCGATGCGCAATTTTGGGATGTCGGTGAATGTAACTTTTTAACTAGAGGTAGCGTAAAAAACAAATTTATTAAGATGAAAAAATATTTCGTTTGTTTAGTGATCATGGTACTGATTTTTCAGTCGTGTAAAGATTTCGAAGAGATTAATACCGATCCAAATAATCCGGCAGTTGTGCCGGTGGAAATGTTACTTCCGCCGATTATCAGCGGCGGGGCCAACACCATGATAGGGAGTGGCCGCAGAGCAGGGCAATATGTACAGCATCTGGCCTACCCAGGTGGTACAAGTGAAAGCGATGGGCGGTATAATCTCACGGGAGCCAATTGGCGTGAGGAATGGAACGGTGCTGTACGACTGATTAAAGATGTCAACCAGATGAAACTATTAGCTGAACAGAATAACCAGCCGGAATATATCGCACTGGCACATATTAGTAAGGTATACATCCTTTCGCTGGTAACGGATGCATTTGGGGATATTCCTTATGATGAGGCGGGGATGGGAAATGTGGACGGATTGGAATTTCCGAGATTTCAAGCCCAGGAAGAAGTTTATCAAAGGATGTTAGAAGATCTTGAAAGCGCCAACAATCTATTAGCTGAACTCCCTGCAGGTGTATCGGTTAGCCGCGATATTCTTTACAACGGCGATCTACTGAAATGGCGTAAATTTGCAAATGCATTAAAAATCCGAATCCTGATGAGGCAATCAGCAAAGAGAGACGTTTCGCAGCAGGTTGAGCAGATATTTAATAACCCCGATCGTTACCCTGTATTCACTAACGTAGATGACGGGGCAACCTTGGAATTTAATAATTCTAGTGACTATTACCCTTGGTATATCCAGAATCCTGCGTCAGATGGAAGTGGTGTTGACTTCTCGGATAATGCCCGGATAAGTGACGTGATGATTGGATTGTTAGAGAAAAGTGGAGACCCACGGCTGTTCATCTATGCTGCTCCGACTAGAAATTCCTTTTTGGCTAATGCCAGCGATCCTAACAAGGAGTTGGAATACCGTGGGCAGACCGCAGGATTGAGCTCAGCAGAACAGGATGCACTTTACGAAAGAACTAAATATAATGATGGGGATTTCTCTGTCGTGGGGCGCCGCATCAGACGGGATAACCGGGCTTTTTTAATGACATATAGTGAATTGTTGCTATTAAAAGCCGAAGCGATCCAAAGAAATATGGGGGTAACGGGACAAATAGAAGAGATCTATAAAGAGGCTGTCAATGCCTCTTTTGATAAGTGGAAGCAAGTGGGAAGCCAAACGCAGTCCCAAAATCCGTACGTCAGTGAGAATCAGCGCGAAGCCTATTGGGCACGTGAAGTGAATCAATACCAACCGGAAAAAGGGCTAATCATGATTGCTGAACAGTACTTCGTGGACAGTTTTCTGAATGGCTTTGAGGGCTGGGCGTCGTGGCGCCGTACCGGAATCCCTGAAATTAAACCGGGACCTTCCGTTTTGGCAGCGATACCGGTGCGGTATGTGTATTCCGACAACGAACAGAATAACCCGAGCTTAATAGAATGGGTAGAACAGCACATGGAGGGAAAAATGCCGAACCACAATGTGAAGGTTTGGTTTCAACCGTAGTCAAAACGAAATTTAATAACATTGTAGTATGAAAAAATCTTTTCTTTCAACACTTGTCGGTGCGGCGATCTGGATCGCTGTGCCGGCATTTGCGCAGGTTAGGCCTACAGGCTATCTGCAAAACTTACACTCCCATAATGATTATACCAGAAATCATCCTTTTGCGCAGACCTATGGCTTGGGCTTTGGGTCGATTGAAGTCGACCTTTTTTTAAAGGAGGACGAGCTTTTTGTGGCACATGAATACCAAGAAATCACCGCAGACCGTACTTTCGATAATCTGTATCTGGAGCCTATCTTAAAGGCATTTGCGGATAGCGAAGATGGCTATCTTTACCCGGAAAAGGGACAGTTGCAGCTCCTAATCGATCCCAAAACGGACGGCCAAGCGGCATTGAAGGTGTTGACCGAGAAACTTAAGCCGTACCGCGATCTGTTTGATAGCAAGCATAACCCCAAGGCGGTAAAAATTGTTGTCAGCGGAAATCGACCAGCGCCGGAAAATTTTCATCTGTATGACGAAATTTTCTTTTTTGATGGCGAGCTAGACAAAACGTACACAGCTTCGCAGCTGGAGAGGATAGGGCTCTTCAGCGCGCCGTTTCCGCACTTTTCTGAATGGAATGGTCTGGGCCGACTGACTGACCCTGATTACCGTAAGGTAAAGACAGCGGTAGATTCGGTGCACCGTCTTGGAAAGCGAATTAGATTTTGGGCAGCACCCGATACCAAGACGACCTGGTATGAATGGATTAAAATGGGTATCGATTATATCAATACGGATCAACCGACGGCTGCGGCTGCATTTATGCAGGGGTATCCTAAAAATAGTTATATGAACGACGATTTCTATGAGCCGTATAGGCCTCGTCAAGAGAAAAACACTTTCCCTGAACGGCCAAAGAACATCATCTTACTGATCAGTGATGGTGCAGGCCTGTCGCAACTTTGGGCGGCGGCAATGGCTAATAGAGGACAGTTGAACGTATTGAATATGCCGTATACAGGTTATCTTTTCACGGGCTCTACAGATAATTATCACACGGATTCTGCCGCTGGTGGAAGTGCTTTGGCAACGGGCGTAAAAACAAAAAATCGATTTATTGGCGTGGATACCTTAGGGAAGGCGGTATCAAATATCCCTGATCGTCTCTACGAAAAGCATATCGTGAGTGGTATTGTCTCAAACGACCGTGTTACAGGCGCGACACCCTCCGCGTTCTATGCCCATGTGGACGAACGGAATATGTCCGATAGTATTGCACACAATTTGTTGGACAGCAAACTATCGCTTATTGTCGGCGGATTCCATCCGGTGTTTGCCAAAGCAGATAGTGCGCTATGGAAGAGACTTGAAGAAAAAGGTTTCGAAGTTCAGCACGGTGTAGCTGGAATGGAAGTAGTAGAAAGTGAACGTTTATTAGCATTTGCAGCAGATAGCGCTGATCGCGAATGGAATAAATTGGACGTTCATCAGAACGACTTGCAGACTGGCTACCGGATGATCGAAGACGCATTCTCTCCAAGCGTAAACTTTCTTAAGGAGCGTGGTGAAAATGGCTTTTTCTTGATGGTAGAGGGGGCTAAAATAGATGGTGGTGGACACAGCAATTCTATGCCGTTTACGGTATCCGAATATCTGAGCTTTGACCGTTTGGTGGGACAGGCACTCCAATATGCCGATGAAGACGGAGAAACCTTGGTTATCGTCACTTCGGATCACGAAACCGGAGGATTAGTACACCTAGATGCTGATAAAGAGAACGGACATGTGTTGGGTAATTTCGCCACCACCGATCATACCGGGATTCCGGTACCGTTGATGGCCCATGGGCCCGGAGCAGAACTTTTTCAAGGATTTCTGGATAATGCCGACATCGCAAAAAGGATTTATCAGTTATTAAACCTTCCTACCAAATAATGGTGTTTACGCAGATTTCATAAAAAAGCAGGCGACAAAGCCTGCTTTTTTATGAAAAGCGATTTATTGCCACCCGCCGCCTAAAGAACGATATAGGTTCACTTTAGCCATATATTGATCGCGTTGGGCTTCGATGAGCTCCATCTTCGTTTCTAAAATATCGCGTTGTGTCATCAGAACCTCCAGGTATTCGGCATGTGCAGCGTTGAATAAGTCATTTGCAATTTCGATGGATTTGTTAAGGACATCTACCTGCTTGGCTTATACCCAATACTTTGGGAAATGTTCTGGTAGTTGGCCAGTTGATTGGCAACTTCGACATAGGCATTCAACAAAGACTGTTCATAACTATATACAGCCTGGATCTGTTTGGCATTGGTGTTCTTATAGTCGGCTTGTATTGCCTTTTTGTTAATCAACGGTGCCATTAAATCTCCAGATAACGAGTAGATCAATGACTGCGGTGTTTTTAGTAGGTATGCCGGGTTGAAAGCTTGATAGCCTAGGTTGGCTGATATACCGACCGATGGATAAAACCGCGCTTTGGCAACCTTGATATCCAGATCTGCGGCGGCAATTTCGAGTTCTGCCTGCCGGATGTCCGCGCGGTTGTTTAACAGCTCCGACGGTAGCCCTGTTGCGAGAGACATGAGGCTGCTATTAACGGCGTAATCTGCCTCAGGTCGGGGGATGTGTTGGGGATATCGGCCGGCAAGATAGTTTATCTTGTTTTCCGTTTCTACGATCTGTTGCTGTACGGCATACTGCAGACTTTGGGTTCGCAGTAATTCTGCTTCGAACTTTTTGACCGCCAGTTCTGTGACGCGTGTTGCCACTTTCTGCACTTTTGCTATGTCCAGGGCTTGCGATTGCAATTGGATGTTTTGCTGAATCATCCTGTTTTGCTCGTCGAGAGCCAACAATTCGTAATAGGAGCGGGCAATCTCAGCAACAAGGTTGGTGACCATGAAGTTCTTTCCTTCGATCGAAGATAAATAACGTAGTTGTGCGGACTTGGTCGCGTTACGCAGTTTTTTCCAGATGTCAATTTCCCAGTTGGCGACAAGCGCAAAGCCTACGTCTGGCATCGGTTCGGGGTTTTCTTTCCCGTGCCGGATTTCAACTTGTCTTTCCGTCGCACCCAAAGGTGTATTTTCGCTGCGCTTTTCTATTCCACCCTCTGCTTTTATTCCTGCCGACGGAAGGTATTCTCCATGACGTGCCATCACTTCATTGGCCGTTATCTCGATTTCTTGCATTGTGATTAGAAGTTCCTGGTTGTGTTGAAGTGCGCTATCAATAATGGCGGTCAAATACGAATCGTGGAAGTAGTCTTTCCAATCAATTTGTGCCATATTGGTTCCGCTGTCATTTACGGGTTGATTTTCGTATTGCGTAGGCAGCGTTTTATGGACGTCCTGTTTTGCTACCTTGGGTACACCACAGGCCGTGGACAGGATGGATAGCAGAAGAATGCTGCTGTAGGATATATATTTTCTCTTCATCTTTTTTCTGATAAGTTTGCTGGATGTTAATTCTCTATACGTTCGGACAAAGGCATCTTTTCTTCGTATTTGATGAGTTTGCGTTTGTTGGCAATGCTCCCAAATAGAAAGTAGAGGCCAGGCACAACAATAACACCGAAGATAGTTCCCAGCAACATGCCACCTGCAGAGGCGGCGCCGATGGTTTTGTTTCCGATAGCGCCCGGCCCATGTGCAAACAGCATGGGGAGCATGCCGGCTACAAACGCGAAAGAAGTCATTAAAATCGGTC
>Ga0079224_100003157_pt1 | contig 20555 bp, 20 predicted proteins | sample Stecom2015_FD_80414 | JGI IMG/M metagenome (GOLD analysis project Ga0079224, IMG submission 80414) | Agricultural soil microbial communities from Utah to study Nitrogen management - Steer compost 2015 | ecosystem: Environmental > Terrestrial > Soil > Agricultural land | place: USA: Utah...
ATCCTCGCGGCCCGGCCGGAGACGACGGCGATCTTCGCTCACAACGACCTCATGGCGGTGGGTGTGATCCGTCGACTCGTCGCCGCCGGGCGCCGCGTGCCGGATGACGTCTCGGTGGTCGGATTCGACGACATGCCTCTCGCCGAGGATCTCCAGCCTCCTCTCACCACGGTGAGAGTCCCGCTCGAGGAATTGGGCGCCGAGGCGATGCGTCTGGCTCTGAACGGCGCGTCCGCAGACGAGACCCGGTTGTTCGAGACGGCCCTCGTCGTCCGGGGGTCCACCGCTCCGGTCGAAGATCCATGACGGGGAGGCCTCCTCTCAGGCCCGGGCCCGGTATGGCGGATTAGGGTCCAGTCCGTGACCGACGCAGTCCGCGGCGCCGAGACCGACGGAACCAAGATCGCATCGCTTCGAGACGTCGCCCGCGCGGCCGGCGTCTCGGTGTCGACCGCTTCGCGTGTTCTCTCGGGGTCGTCCCACCCGGTCAGCGAACCGACCCGGCGGCGAGTCCTCGAGGCGGCCGAGAGGCTCGGCTTCGAGCCCAACCGGCTGGCTCGGGCCCTCGCCACCGCCCGGTCGCGGACCATCGGCGTCGTCGTGCACGACGTCTCGGACCCCTATTACGCCGAGATCGTCCGCGGGTTGGAGGATGCCGCCGAGAGCCGGGACCACGCCCTGTTCGTTTCGAGCTCCGACCGCGACGTCGACAAGGAACTGGCCGTGATGCGGGCCTTCGTCGCCAACCAGGTCGATGCCATCGTCCTGGTCGCATCTGCCATCGACGATCGCCGCTACTTGGCCGAGGCGACCGCCATCCTCGACCGCTTCCGGGCCCTGGGTGGCGTCGTCGTGACGATGTCGGAGCACGGCTATGAGGCGCCTCGAGTCGCATACGGAAACCTCGACGGCACTCGCTTGCTCGTCTCCCACCTGCTGCAGCTGGGTCACAGCCGGATCGGCTACATCACCGGGCCGCCCGACTTGATGGTCACGGGGGCGCGTCGCCGGGGTTACGAGGCGGCGATGACCGAAGCGGGCCACGGCGTCGACCCGGACCTCGTCGCGACGGGGGACTTCACCATCGAGGGCGGTGCCAGAGCGGCGGAGAGACTCTTGGCGGTGGGGCCCACCGCGATCGTCGCCGCCAACGACATGATGGCCATCGGGGCGGTCAGACACCTTCTCGACGCCGGCATCCGGGTGCCGGACGAGGTTTCGGTCGCCGGGTTCGACGACATCGAGTTCGCCGCCTACGCCGCCGTCCCGCTCACGACCGTGCACGTGCCGCTCGGCGAGTTGGGCCAACTGGGGGGACAACTGGTGCTCGACCTCCTCGACGCCGACGCGCCCGAGGCATGGCCGAGCATCGACGCCCGGTTGGTGATCCGCGAGTCGACCGGCCCCGCCCCCGAGCGCGTGTAGGTCCCCGCTAGTCCCAGTCGAGCCACGCCGGGAGCCGGTTGTGCTCGCGCAGCGTCCCGACGATCCCGAGGGGGAAGAACAAGAGCGTCACCACGAGGAGGAGACCGGTCACGGCGAGATTCAGCTCGCTCGAGCCGAGCAGCGACACGGACGCCTCGTCGATGGCGATGATCAGGACGGCGCCGATGACCGGGCCGGCCACGGTGCCCCGGCCTCCGACGATCGACATCAGCACCATGCGGGCGGCCACGGCGATGATGAGGAAGATCACGGGGCGCAGGTACGACAGGGAGTAGCCCCACAGTGCCCCCACCACGCCTGGGAAGAAGGCGCTGATGGCGAAGGCCATCACCTTGTACTTGCGGGTGTTTATGCCGGCCATTTCGGCCTTCACCTCGTCGGAGGCGATGGCGCGCAGCGCCAATCCGAACTTCGAGTGCTGGACGCGGTGGCCGAGGATCACCGCCCCGATCGCGGCTACCAGCATGGCGTAGTAGAAGGGCACCTTCAGCCACGAGACGTCGAACCCGGGAAGGGGAAGGCTGAGGCCGTTCGATCCGCCGAGGTAGCTCCAGTTGTCCATCAGGAGGGTGACGACGAGGAGCATCGCCACCGTGGAGATGATGAACGACGTCCCGTGTGCCCGGTAGGTGATCAATCCTGCGACCAGGCCGAGAGCCATCGCCACGAGACCCGCCAGGGGTGCGGTGACGAACGGCGACCACCCGAGCTCGAGGAGGAGCATTCCGGCGACGTAGCCGCCGACGCCGTAGAAGACGTTGTGGCCGAGGGATATGTACCCGGTGTAGCCGCCGAGGATGTTCCAGCTCGAAGCCAGAGCGATCCACATGAATGCGATCGTCGCCAGCTGCAGCACGTAGTTGTACGAGCCCAGGAACCGGGCGGAGGGCAGCGCCAAGGCGAAGAGCACGACGGCACCCAGCACCCACCATCGGCTCGAGCTGGGAACTCTTTGTTCGGTGGCGGGGGCGGTGGCTTGGTCGACAGTGCGGATGTCGGTCATCACGCTCTCGCTTTCTTGCCGAACAGACCTTCGGGTTTGACCATCAGCATCAAGAACAGGGCACCGAAGAACGTGATCGGCGCCCACACGGCGCCGATGTGGGTGCTGACGAACGAGGAGATCACGGCCAAACCCAGGGCGCCGACCACCGCCCCTTTGAGGCTACCCATGCCTCCCAGGACCACCAGCGAGAGGAGGATGGCGATCCATTGCCAGTGACGGGAGGGGTAGAAGGGGAACACGAAGCTGATGAGGGCCCCGGCGGCGCCGGCCAGGGCCATGCCCATGCCGAACGCCACCGTCGAGACGCGCCGCACGTCGACGCCCACGAGCTGGGCAGCATCCCGGTTCTGCATCGTGGCGCGTACCCCGTAGCCGGTGCGCGTGTACTTGAGGAATGCCCACAGGGCGACGAGGAAGACGGCGCTCGTGATGGCGGCATAGAGTTGGCCGGTGGGGACGTACAGGTCCCCGAGGATGATCGCGTCCTGGGCGTAGGGGGGCTTCGTCTGGCGGAAGATCCCAGTGAAGTACTTCGACATCAGGCCCTCGAGGATGAAGGCGAAGCCGAACGTCATGAGCACGGTCATCTCTGTGAACCGGGGTGACCCCTCGATGCGCGGGAACACGGTGCGGTAGATCGCCATCCCGAGCAGGAAGAAGACCGGCACCGTCACGACGAGCGACACCAGCGGGTCGATGCCCGCCCCCTCCCACAGGAAGAAGCTCAAGAAGGCGGCGAGGACGATGAAGGCGGCGTGAGCGAGGTTGACCACGCGCATCACGCCGAACAGGAGCGTGAGACCCGACGCCATCAGGGCGTAGACGCCTCCGAGGAGCAGGCCGAGGATGAGGACTTGGACCTGGGTCATTCGGCGTCTCCCGATTCCTTGGCGGCCTCGGCCAGCTGGCCGAGGTAGAGATCTCGGATCCGGGGGTCGTCGAGGATCTCGGCCGACGAGCCCTCGAACCGGCACGTTCCCAGGTCGAGGACGAACGCCCATTCGGCCACATCGAGGCCCTTCTTCACGTTCTGCTCGATGAGCAGGACCGTGATCCCCATCTCGGAGCTCAACGACCGGATGATGTCGAAGATCTGGTTGGAGATCTGGGGAGCGAGGCCGAGGCTCGGCTCGTCGATCATCATCAGCCGGGGCTGGATCATCAGGGCCCGGGCCATCACCAGCATCTGCTGCTCGCCGCCCGACATGGTCTGGGCGAGCTGGGAGGACCGTTCGGCGAGTCGGGGGAATCGACCCATCAACTCGTCGACCCGCTGCTCGACGAGCTTCTTGTCGCGGAGGAGGAAGCCGCCCATCACCAGGTTCTCGCGTACGGTCATCTGCGGGAAGATCGTGCGGTCCTGGGGGACGAAGCACACCCCGGTGGCCAGCACCTGGTCGGGTCGGCGGCCGGCGATGCTCTCGCCGTCGAACAGGATGTCGCCGTCTCTCGGGCGGAGCAGCCCGGCGATGGTTTTCAAGAGGGTCGATTTGCCGGCGCCGTTGGGGCCGATGATGCAGTAGGAGCGGCCCTCTTCGACATCGATCGAGATGTCGGTGAGGATGTCGGGGCCGCCGCCGTAGCCGGCACGGACGTTGCGGACTTCGAGCAGTGCCATCAGACGTCTCCCAGGTAGGCGTCGAGGACCCGCTGGTCTTCTCTCACTGCGGCGGGGGTGTCTTGGAGGATCACCTGGCCGTGCGCCATCACGATGATCGAGTGGCTGAGACGCATGACCACGTCCATGTTGTGCTCCACGATCAGGAACGTGGTGCCCTGGCGGTTGATCTCCTCGATCCGGTCCATGATTCGGTCGAGGAGGGCGGGATTGACACCGCCGGCGGGCTCGTCGAGCAGCACGAGCCGCGGGTCGGTCATGAGCACCGAGGCGAACTCCAGGAGCTTTCGCTGGCCGTAGGAGAGACGCTTGGCCGGCTGATGGGCCAACCGATCTATGCCCACGAATCGGAGGAGGTCCATCGCCTTCTCCCGTTCCTCGGAATCGATCCGTCTGCCGAGGAGCGCCTTGAGGTTGTTGGGGACCTTGGAGATCACCATGTTCTCGAGAACGGTCATGTCTCCCAGTTCTCGGGTGATCTGGAAGGTGCGTCCGATGCCGGCTTTGTTGATCACGTGGGACATCTGGCCGGTGATCTCCTGGCCGTCGAAGGTGATCCGGCCCGAGTCGGGCACCACCACGCCACAGATCGTGTCGAAGGCGGTGGTCTTGCCGGCGCCGTTGGGGCCGATCAGGGCGGTGATGCTGCCTTCTACGACGTCGAACGAGGCGTGGTTGACGGCGACGATGCCGCCGTAGGACTTCACGACGTCACGGACTTCGAGCAGGGCCATCAGGAGGGGGTCATGGAGGGTCGGGTCATCTTACGCGCGTGGGGGGACCCGAATGCCGGGTCCCCCCACGGATGTCGATCGTCACCACTCGGGCTTGGGGTGGATGAGGTCGACTGTGCCTTCGAACTCGCCCACCGGGTACACGAACTCCAACTGGCCGTTCTGCCACTGGTTGACGAGGAAGCTCTTGCCCTCGGCGAGGCCCTTCTCGTTCCAGACGAAGTCGCCGAGGATCGTCCGCACCGGCTCCTCGGGCGTGCGGGAGTGGAGCCACTCGCTCAGCTCGAGGTTGTCGGTGGTCCCGGTCGCCCGGATCGCCTGCTCGACGCCCTGGCAGACGGCGAACGGAAGCGCCTCGTCCTCGTCCGGGGCGACACCCATGGCCTCCGTGTAGTTGGCCACGAAGTCGGCGTTGGTGTAGGGCTCGCCAGCCAGCTCGCCTTCGAAGTTGGCCAGGGGGCTCCACACCGAGTGGATCAGGATGCCCTCGGCGGCGTCACCCAGTGCCTCCTGGAACTCGGACTGGGCGCCCTGGGCGGTGTAGAGCACATCGGGCTGGTAGCCGACTGTCTGCAGCGCCTGCACCAGGGCGATCACCTCGTCCACCGAAGCGCTCGACACGATGAGCATGTCGGCATCGGCGGAGCGGATCGAGTTCGCCAGGGTGATCCAGTCGGTGTAACCGATGGGCCAGATCTCCTCGTACACCAGCTCGATGTCGTTGTCGGCCAGGAAGCCCGGGGCCAGGGAGATCACTTCGCCGGAGTCGGGGATCTCCACCTCGCCGCCGACGAGGCCGGTGGCGATGGAGGCGGCGAAGAAGTCGTCGGCGTAGACGACCGCCGCGCTCTGGGGCATCTCCTCGACGATGCCCTCCTCGTTGTAGTGGGCGAGCGTGTCGAGGATCGCCTGACCCGTGTACTCACCGGGAAGCGCCTGGAAGTAGAAGATGTGCTGGTATCCGCGCTCCCACACCCGCAGGGCAGCCGAGGACGGCATCGGATAGATCATGCCGTTCTGTTCCGCCACCGTGGAGGCGGGGAAGCCGAGGAGGCTGGAGAAGGTCCCCAACAGGACGTCGACGTTGTCGACGTTGATGAACCGCTCCATCTGGGTGACCGTCACCTCCGTGTCGGATCGGTTGTCTTCGACCTTCAGCTCCACCGGACGGCCGAGCAGTCCGCCACGGGCGTTGATCTCGTCCACGCAGAATTGGTAGCCGTCACGGTGCTTGGCGCCTGTGATCGAGAACTCGCCGGTGAGAGGCAGCGAGGAGGCGAAGACGATCGGGTCGCCTTCCGGAGCCTCGCCTCCGCTCGTGTCGGGGGTCTCGTCGCCGGTCGTCGCCGGAGCGGTGGTGTCGGCGCTTCCCTCGGTCGTCGGGGTGGCGTCGCCCCCGGCCGTGGTGGTCGAAGCGCTGTCGCCGCCGCAGGCGGCCAGCACCAGGGCGAGCGCCGCCACGAGCGCTGTCCATCGGAGTGTCCTCATTCGGGTCTCCTCACGTCGGTGTCCTCCTCGTTTCGGTCTCGGCAGCTGCGGCCCGGGTCGGACCGTCTGCGTCAACCGGTTTCCATGGTACGCCGAGATCCCGCCGCCGAAGCTCACAATCGATTGCGGGAGGGCGGCGTCATGTTGGCACGTCGGAAGCGCTCGCGCCAGCGCATCAGGCTGCTTCTTTCGGAGGGGCGGTCGAGCCCCTGACGACCAGGGTCGGGGTGAGTCGTTTCGTGCCCCGGTGGTGGTCGGCTCCGGCGATCATCGCCAGGAGGGTCAGCGCCGCCTCCGCCCCCATCTGGCGGTGCGGCACCCGCACGGCGGTCATCGGCGGCTGCATCAGATCCAGGAGGGGGATGTCGTTGTACCCGGTGACCGAGATGTCGGTGCCTACTTCCTTGCCCAATGACCGGATCGCCCGGTAGCAGCCGAGGGCGAGGAGGTCGTTGGCGGCGACGATGGCGGTCAGGTCGGGGTGGCGCTCGAGCAGAGCGGCGGCGGCGTTGGCGCCGGGTTCGACCTGGTACCACTCTGCTTCTTCGATCAGGTCAGCGCCGACCTCGAGTCCGTGGCGGGTCATGGCGGCCACGAATCCTTCTCGGCGGGTGATGCCGGTCGACACCCACGACGGTCCGGCGACGTGGCCTATCCGCCGATGGCCCAGTGAGACCAGATGGTCGACGGCGAGGGCGATCCCGGCCTCGTCGTCGCCGATGATCGCCGGCACGTCACCGTCGTCGACGGTTCGGTTGACGAGCACCACCGGGATGTCCTGGGCCGAGGCGGCATTCAGTTGGCCGTCTTCGCGGGTGACCGTGGCGAGGATGAGCCCATCGACGTGGCGTTCGATCATGTCCTCGATCACTGCTTCGGCGTGCTCGACTCCGCGGTCGGCATTCCCGATGAGCAGCGAATAGCCCTCCTCCACGAGGACGGACTCGGCCCCGGCGACGATCGGCCCGAAGAGCGGGTTCTCGACGTCGGGGATGATGATGCCGACTGACATCGTCTGGTTGGTGCGCAGGCCCCGGGCCAGCGGGTGGGGTCGGTAGCCCAGCTTTCGAGCCGCGTCGACGACCCGCTTGAGAGTGTCGGGGTTGACGACCGAGGACGTCGCCGGATTGAGAGCTCGCGATGCGGTCGAGACGTGGACTCCCGCCTCTCGGGCGACGTCTTTCAGCGTGGGGCGGCCATTCACGATTCCCCCAAAATAGATGGTCTTCGCCTCGCGGAACGGTTGCCTCTCACCCGGTGCCGGAGAGGACCACCACGACGGAGCCGGCCAGGACGGCCGCCATCCCGAGCAGCATCGGCAACGTGGGCTTCTCGGCGTCGGATTTCACGAGCAGCGGGGCGACCGTGACGACGGTCGGCGCAGACAACTGCATGACGGTGATGGCGATGGCGATGGCGATGCGGTCGAAGGCGATCCACTGCAAGGCGATGCAGGCGGCGACCATCACCCCGGCGAGTGTCACCCAAGCCAGCCCTTCGCGGGACACGGGATCGGCAGAGCGGGCGCGTCTCGCCATGAAGAGAGCGATGGCGTAGGCGAAGGTGGCGGCGAGGAGCCCGAAGGTGACCCCGATGATCGGGTCGTCGAGGTCGCGCAGGCCCCAGCGGATGAAAAGAGGGCTGGAGCCCCACGATGCGGCGGCTCCCAGGGCGAACCACGGGACACGTCGCTCCAATGTGCTCGAGCGGCGCAACGAGAGGAGGGTCACGCCGGTCGCCGCCAAGAGGATCCCCACAGCGGTCAGGGGCCGCAGGGACTCGCCCAGCACGACCGCGGCGAGGATCGATCCGATGAGAGGGGTGGAGCCGAGGACGGCCCCGGTCGTCGCCGCACCGACCTGCTGCTGGCTGAGGCTCAAGAACGTCCATCCCAGGAAGAAGTGGACGATCCCGGCGCCGGCGAAGAACAAGAAGGCGCGCGGCGACCCGACCTGGAGGGACGACAGGTCCCGGGTGAACAGGGAGAAGAGCGCCATCGACGCCGACCCGACCAGCAGCAGGAGGAACGTGGCGCGGTAGGCGTCCATCGCCTGGTTGGCCCGGCGGTTGACCGCTTGGAACAGCCCGAAACCGATCCCTGCGCCCGCCGCGAACACGACTCCGCTCACCACCACACCGCCTCTGACCTGGCCTGTTTGTCGCTGGAGAAGAAAGGAACGATACTACAAACGATTGCGGGCTGGTCCAGCAGAACTGCCGATTGTCCGACGAGACGAGAGAGAGGAGTGAGGTCGAGATGACCGACGAGAAATTCCCCCACAAGGTCGGGTGGGTGGGAACCGGAAGAATGGGATTCGCTCTGGCCAGTCGCCTCCTCGACGCCGGAGTGGATCTGTGGGTGTGGAACCGGACCCGCTCCAAGGCCGAGCCCTTGGCCGAGAAGGGCGCCAAGGTGGTCGATTCGCCCGCCGAGTTGGCCGGCCGGGACATCGTGTTCACCATGGTGGCCGGCCCCGAGGACGTGCTCGAGGTGACGTTCGGGGAGACCGGCGTGCTGGCCGGCGACACCCGGCCCCAGATCATCGTCGACTCGACCACCATCGATCCCAACACCTCCCAGGAGCTGACCCGACGGGCCGCGGAGGTGGGGACCGCGGTGTTGGCCGCTCCCGTTTCCGGCAACCCCAAGGTCGTGAAGTCGGGCAAGCTCACCTCGGTCGTGTCGGGCCGCCGCGATGCCTGGGAGACGGCCCGGCCATACATCGAGCTCTTCGGCCGACGGGCGACCTACGTGGGTGAAGGCGACGAGGCCCGTCTCGTCAAGATCTGCCACAACCTCATGCTGGGGGTGGTCGCCCAGTCGATGGCCGAGATCACCCTGCTCGCCGAGGCTGCCGGAGTTTCGCGCTACGACTTCCTGGAGTTCCTCAACGACAGCGTGATGGGCTCGACCTTCACTCGGTACAAGACGCCGGCATACGTCAACCTCGACTACGAACCGCCGACCTTCACGTGGCACCTCCTCCGCAAGGACCTCGAGCTGGGGCTCGACGCCGGGCGGGATCTCAACATCCCGCTGCCGACGACCTCTCTCGTCCACCAGATCGTGGTCGACGGGATCGGCCGGGGTTACGGCGATCTGGACTTCGCCGCTCTGCTGTCGCGTCTCGCCGAAGGGGCCGGTCTTAAGATCGAGTCGGAAGAACGAGAAGTCTCCGACGGATTGAGCTGATATGACAGAGAACCCCCTCCTCGAACGGATGAAGAAGCAGGGCCACGATCGTCTGTTGATCGGTGGCGAGTGGCGCGAGGCATCGGACGGCGCCGAGATCGAAGTGCTCGATCCGTCGACGGGGGAGCCGGTGGCCTCGGTGCCGAGTGCTTCGGTCGACGACGTCGTCGCCGCCGTCGACGCGGCAGAAGCGGCGGCGGAGGGGTGGGCGGCGACTCCTCCGCGCCAGCGAGGCGAGATCCTGCGGCGGGCCTTCGAGATGATGATCGACCGGTCCGACGAGCTCGCCTCGCTGATCGTGCTCGAGATGGGCAAGACGTTCGCCGAGTCGAAGGGCGAGATCGCCTACGCCGCCGAGTTCTACCGCTGGTTCTCCGAGGAGGCGGTTCGCAACGACGGCTCGATCACGCTGGCCCCCGCTGGCGACAAGCGGATCATCGCCATCGGCCAGCCGATCGGGATCTCGCTTCTGATCACCCCGTGGAACTTCCCGGCGGCCATGGCGACTCGCAAGATCGGGCCCGCGCTCGCCGCCGGGTGCACGGTGATCCTGAAGCCGGCGTCCGACACGCCGCTGACGGCGCTGGCCATCGCCGAGCTGATGGAAGAGGCCGGTGTGCCCCGAGGGGTCGTCAACGTGGTGCCGTCGCGACGCTCGTCCCAGGTCATCCCTGCGGTGCTCGGCGACCCACGGGTGCGAAAACTTTCGTTCACCGGTTCCACCGAGGTGGGCCGCACCCTCCTCGAGCAGTCGGCGCAGCAGATCATCTCCACTTCGATGGAGCTGGGCGGCAACGCGCCGTTCCTGGTGTTCGAGGACGCCGACATCGACGCCGCGGTCGAGGGGGCGATAGTGGCCAAGATGCGGAACGGGGGTCAGTCCTGCATCGCCGCCAACCGGTTCCTCGTCCACGAGGCCGTAGCCGACTCGTTCGGAGCGGCATTCGCCGAGCGGATGCGCTCGGTCAAGGTCGGTCCCGGTATGGAGCCCGATGTGGACCTGGGTCCGCTGATCAACCAGGGGGCGCAAGAGGACATGATGGAGTCGGTGGAGCTGGCGGCGGACGCAGGCGGCGACGTGCTGGCCGGCGGCCGGGCGCCGGAGCGCCCCGGCTTCTTCTTCGAGCCGACGGTCCTCGCCAAGGTCCCGGCCGGCTCGGCCGTGCTGGAGCGGGAGATCTTCGGTCCGGTGGCTCCCATCGTGACTTTCAGCACCGAAGAGGAAGCCGTCGCCATGGCCAACGACACCATCCACGGCCTCGCCGCCTACCTCTACACGGCCGACCTCAGCCGCGGCCTCCGGGTCGCCGAGGCGCTGGAGTCGGGCATGGTGGGGATCAATCGTGGCCTGATCTCGGATCCGGCGGCCCCGTTCGGCGGTGTCAAGCAATCCGGGGTCGGTCGCGAAGGCGGTCACGAGGGAATGAAGGAGTTCCTCGAGATCAAGTACATCGCCGCGTCCTGGTAGGAGAGTCGATCGATGCCCAAGACCCATTCGAACCCCGAGACCATCCACCGGCCCCACAACGACGCCTACAGCCACGTCGTGGTCGTGGAGGGCGGGCGGCTGCTGTTCATCTCCGGCCAGGCGGCGTTGGACCACGACGGCAACATCGTCGGCGACGACGTCTACACGCAGGCCCGCGCCTCCTTCGAGAACCTGCGGGCGGCCCTCGAGGCACACGGCGCGACACCGGCCGACATCGTCAAGCTGACGACGTTCGTGGTGGGCGACGCCCCCACCCAACTCCCGGCCCTCGGGCGGGCCCGAGCCGAGGTCCTCCAGCTGGACGTGCCTCCGGCGTCGACGCTGGTCGGGATCGACTCGCTCGCCATCGACGGTCTCCTCGTCGAAGTGGAGGCCGTGGCACACCTCGACTGACCCGCCCGCCGACACGTTGGCGTCGGCGACCTCTTCAAGCGTTTGCCGAAACCACGACATGGGCAGACGCCTTGTGGAAGAATGCCCGCCACCACGGCCGGAGGAGGTCTCGCCAACGTGACGATGCCGACGCTCGACGATGTCGCCCGGGAGGTGGGTGCCCACCCCTCCACGGTGTCGCGCGCTCTCAATCCCAATCGGGCTCAGTTGGTCAACCCCGAGACGCGCAAGGCAGTGGAGGAGGCGGCACGGCGGCTCGGTTACCGGCCGCACATGATCGCCAGAGGGCTCCAGAGCGGACGGACGGCTACGATCGGCGTCGTGGCCGCCGACCTCGGCAACCCCTTCGTCACTCCGATCATCCACGGCATCACCGCCTCCCTCGAGGTGGGCGAGATCATGCCGGTCATCGCCGAGACCCAGGACGAGCATGAGCGGTTCGCCCGGATCCTCGACCACATGCTGTCCCGGCGGGTCGACGCCGTGATCTCACTCGCCACCCGCGCCGGTGATCGCCAGATCCTCGAGGACGCGGCCCGTATCGCCCCGGTCGTGGTCGCGGCCCGCCCCTTGCCGGAGAGTGATCTGCCGCAGGTGGTCCACGACGACGGCGGCGGAGCGGCGATGGCGGCCGAGCACCTCCACGCGTTGGGTCATCGCCGGGTGGCGCAGCTGCGGGGGCCGCTCGACGTGGCGAACTTCTCTCATCGCGCCGAGGCCTTCACCGCCGCCTGCAGCCGCCTGGGGCTGGCGGAGGTCGAGGTCCCCGAGACTGGTGCCGTACCCACCATCGCCGAGGGTCGCCGACTGACCGAGGCCATGCTGAAGCGGGAGGACGAGCCCCCGACCGCGATCTTCGCCCACAACGCCCTCATGGCGATGGGAACGCTGGCCGCCTTGCGCGATGCCGGCTTGCGCGTCCCCGACGACGTGTCACTGATCGGCTACAACGACCTGCCGTTGATGGACGTCGTCACCCCAGCGCTGACCACCATCCGGTACCCGAGCCGCGAGGTCGGCCTCGCTGCCGGGGAGCTGGTCGTGGGGATCCTCGCCGGCGAAGAGGGCCGAGACATCTGCCTCCAGCCGTCTCTGGTCATGCGGGACTCGACGCGCCCGATCTGAGTTGCGCTTGGTAGGCTCTCGGCTACCTTCGAATCTGCAAACGTTTGAAGGCGCGTGAGACATGGAGGCGTCGATGAGTGGAAGTGTGGTCGTGATCGGCGGGTCGTCGGGGCTGGGCAAGGCGGTCGCCGCCCACTACGCCGCCCAGGGCCGGGAGGTAGTGGTCACCAGCCGGGACGAGGCGCGGGCCGAGGCGGCCGCCGAGGAGATCGGCGGGTCGACGACCGGAATCGCCGTCGACATCAGTCGCCCGGCGGAGATCGCCCCGGCGCTGGCCGGGCTGGGCCCGGTCCAGTATCTGGTGATCGCCGCCATCGAACGCGACGAGAACTCCATCCGCGACTATGCGGTGGATCGGGCCGCCAACCTGGCGACCCTCAAGCTCGTCGGCTATCCCGAGGTGATCCACGCTCTACTCGATCGCTTCACCGACGACGCCTCGGTGGTCCTGTTCGGTGGCCTCGCCAAGGACCGCCCTTACCCGGGCTCGACCATGGTCAGCACCGTCAACGGCGGGATCTCGACGTTGATCAACACGCTGGCGCTCGAGTTGGCTCCGCTGCGGTTCAACGCCATCCATCCGGCCGTCGTCGGCGACACCCCCTACTGGCTGGCCAAGCCTGCCGAGGTGCTGGAGGGCATCCGCTCACGCACGCCCACGGGGCGGCTGGTCACCACCGAGGACATCGTCCACGCCACCGCGTTCCTCCTCGAGAACCGGGGCGTCAACGCCATCAACCTGGTGGTCGACGGCGGGTCACTCCTGAAGTGACGGGGCGGCCGTCACCCGTCGACGGCCGCCAGCAGTAGCTCGAGGTTGTCGGGGTGGGGGCGCAGTTCCCCCGCCTCGACCCGGTGGGCGATCTCGACCACCGCCCGGTTGACCGGAGTGGCGATCCCGTGCCGGGCACCGAGGCGGACGACGTTGCCGTTGATGTCGTCGACCTCCGACCTCCGTCCCTTCATCCAGTCCTGGAGAACGGTGGTCTTGGTCTCGGGGAGAACGAAGCCTTCGAGCAGCGTGTCCAACAGGAACTCCGCCAGGTCGGGAGCCTGGGCCATCTGCTCGGGGGTCAGGCCGAAGATCGGGAGCACGGGGTGGCCGGCCGCCTGTCCCACCCGTAGAGCTTCGTCACTGGAGCGGATCATGAGGCGGCGCATCTCGGGGATGGCTGCCGCGTCCAGCATGGGCAAGCCGAGGATCGCCGTCGTCACGAGGGTGCCGGAGTTGCTGACGAGCTTCATCCACTTGGCGGCCAGGATCTCGTCGGTGACCTCGACGGTCCCGGAGTGGCGGAGGAGCGGGGCGACCTCGTCCTCCCGTCCTTGTGTGCTCTCGTGGAAGCTGCCCACGGCGAACCACGAGCGGTCGGGGGGCGAGTTGCGTTCGACGACGCCCGGATCCCACATCATCGACGAGATCTCGATGACACAGCCAAGGGTCCTATGAGGGCCCACCACCTCGGCGATCGTCTCCGCCGTCATGCCGTTCTGGACGCCCACGAGGAGGCCGTCCGGCTTCAGGTACGGCTCGATCAGGTGGGCCGCCCAGCGCGAGTCGTACGCTTTCACAAGCATCAGGACGACGTCGAACTCCTCCCGGAACGTCGCCACCTCGCACAGGTGGAACACACGCACGTCCTGCACCATCGTGCGCTCCGGCATCTCGATGCGCAGCTTGTTCTGCCGCATCGCCTCGACGTGCTCCGGCCACTGCTCGATGAGAACCACATCGAGCCCGGCGGCGGTGAGGTCCGCCCCGATCGAAGCTCCGTTGGCCCCGGCACCCAGCACGGCGATCTTCGGTTGAGCCACGGTGATCTCCTTCCTTCCCGCGGGACGCTACCAGCTGTGGTTTCAGCTCCACTCGACAGCAGTGGTCGCCTGTTGCGGAGGAGTGGCCGCGGTGTATAGCGTCGCTGAACAGCCCCGCCGGTCGACAGGAGGAGGGCACAGTGGGAAAGAAGGTCGCGGTCCTCGGCACGGGGGCCAACGGTGCCGGCATCGGAGCGGATCTGGTGCGGGCCGGCCTGGACGTCACGTTCGTCGAGCAGTGGCCGGCACACGTCGAAGCGATGCGCGCCGACGGCATCCGCGTCGTGATGCCAGAGGAGACGGTGGTCACCCCGGTCAGGGCGATCCATCTCTGCGAGGTGGCGACGTTGCGGGAGAAGTTCGACCTCGTGTTCGTGGTGTTGAAGGCCTACGACACGCGCTGGGGATGCGAGCTGATCGAGTCGGTGCTCGCCGACGACGGTCTCGTCGGCGGCCTCCAGAACGGCATGTCGATCGACGACATGGCGGCGGCCGTCTCGCCGCAGCGGACGATCGGAGCGGTCATCGAGATGGCTTCCAACATGTTCGATCCCGGCACCGTGGTCCGCGAAACGCCGCCTTCGGAGTCGTGGTTCACGGTGGGTGCGATCCATCCCGACACTGTCGGGCGCGAGGCCGAGGTCGTGGAGGTGCTGTCCCATGCCGGAACGGTGGAGGTCTCCGACGACATCCGCTCGTCGAAGTGGATGAAACTCGTCGCCAACGCCGCCGAGCTGGTGCCTTCTGCCATCCTCGATCTCCCATTGGCCGACGCCGTCGAGGTGCCGGGGATGCGGGAGTTCATGGACCGCAACGGGGCCGAAGCGATCGAGACGGCCATCGCCGCCGGCAACCGTCCGGTTCCGATCTTCGGGCTCACCGAGGTGTCGCTGCCGCCTGTGCCGTACGCTGCCCAGCTCCTCGACATCGTCCTGGATCGGTTCTCCACTCCGACGACGCGGACCACCGTTCTCCAGGACTGGCTCAAAGGTCGCCGATCCGAGGTCCACGAGATCAACGGGCTCGTAGTGAGGGAGAGTGAGCGCCTGGGGCGGGAGGCTCCCGCCAATGCCCGCACCGTCGAAGTGGCGCGGCGGATCGAATCCGGGCAGTTGGAGGCCCGGCCCGACAACATCGCGTTGTTGCTCGCCGAAGACCTCACATCTGTGTGAGGCCCGTTTGACGGCCCGTTCGCCGATGTGGGAACATCGCTGCAAGCGCCTGCATCGATCGCGCAGACGCCGCCGGCGACGAGGCGGGCCTCTGCATGGGGGTCGCACAACGCGTCGGGTTCCGTGTCGGCAGTTCGCCATCGGCGACTGAACAGAGGAGGCACCCTGATGAGAGGCAGAACCGGAACGCTCGGTTCGACCGGTAATCGTTTGCTGGTGCGTTGGTCGCGGCTGTTCGCCGCCATCACGGCCCTGATGCTCGTCCTGACGGCATGCGGCGGCGCCGGCGGCGGCGACACCACGGCGGCGACGACCGCCGACACCACGGCTGACACCACGGCTGACACGACGGCTGACACTGCCGCCGACACCACGGCTGACACGACCGCCGACACCACGGCAGACGAAGAGCCCTCGGGCGACCCTATCAAGATCGGCGGCACCCTGGGCCTGACCGGCATCTACTCCGGCCCCTCCGCCGGGTACGAGATCGCCTACCGGTACTGGGCGGACCAGGTCAACGCCAACGGCGGCCTCCTCGGTCGTCCCGTCGAGTTGATCATCTACGACGACGAGAGCACTCCGCAGGTCGCGCAGCAGCTCTATCAGCGGTTGATCAACGAAGACCAGGTCGACCTGTTGTTCGCTCCTTACACGACCGCGGTCGGCGGGGCAGTGATCCCGATCACCGAGCGGGCCGGCAAGCTGGTGGTGAACGCCGGTTTCGTCGGCAAGGAGATCCACATGCAGTCGGAGCTGCTCGTGAGCACCTGGCCGTACCAGGACAACGAGTACCCCCGGCCCCTCTTCGAGTGGATCAAGAGCCTTCCGGAAGACCAGAAGCCGCAGACCCTCGCCATCGCCACGGCGCAGAACCCGTTCACCCTCGTCGCCCGTGACGGCGTCGACGGGGAAGGCGGCGTGCTCACCTACGCCGAGGAGGCGGGGCTCGAGGTAGTGGTCAACGAGGAGTACGACCAGACCGCGACCGACCTGTCCAGCCTGATCCAGCGGATCCAGCAGTCGGACGCCGACGTCTTCGTGGCGCTCAGCCTCCCGAACGACGCCGCGCTGATCGCCAACACCGTCCACCAGGCGGGCTACAACCCGCAGGTCTACTGCCAGTGCGGTTCCCAGGTCACGACGCTGCCCAACTGGCCGGACATGGGTGAAGCCGGGATCAACGTGTTCTCCACCACCACTGCCTGGCCCACCCAGGACTACAACGGCCTCGCCGAATTGACCGAGTACATGCTCGAAGAGCTGGGTGTCCCCATGCTCCCCGCCTACGTCGCCGCCGGCTACGCCGCCGGTCAGGTCATCCAGCAGGCGGTGGAAGGGGCACAGACCCTCGACTCTGCCGAGCTGCGGGACTACATCGCCAGCAACACGTTCGACACCGCCGTCGGAGAGATCAGCTACAACGAAGACGGTACGGTGGCGTTCAACGCCCTCCTGCTGCAGTACCAGGAAGACGGCAACCACGTGATCTGGCCGGAGAGCGAGGCGACCGACGAAGCGGTGACTCCGCTCCGTCCCTGAGCGCCGGAAAGTAGCCAGTCGATGGGCCCGGTGATCGAAGCCGAGAGACTCACCAAGCGTTTCGGCGGGATGACGGCTGTCAACGAGGCGTCGTTCATCGTCGAAGCGGGTGCGCTCCTCGGGGTCATCGGGCCCAACGGCTCCGGAAAGACCACGACCCTCAACATCCTCAACGGCGCCATCCGCCCCGACGGCGGCGTGGTGCGGGTCAACGGCAAGGAGATGCAGGGGAAGGCGAGCACGGCATTCGTCGGTGCCGGGGTCACTCGGACGTTCCAGAACCCGCGGGTGTTCACCACGATCACCGCTCTGGAGAACCTGCTGGTGCCCGTCCTCCACAGCAAGAGCAGGGGAGTGGACTGGCGCCAGAAGGCCGAGGAGCTGCTCGCCTTCGTGGGGCTCGAAGACCATGGCGACACCCCGGCGAGCGAGCTCTCCGGAGGCCAGCAGAAGCTCTTGGAGTTCGTCCGTGCACTCATGACCGACCCCTCGGTGGTGCTGATGGACGAGCCTTTCGCCGGCGTGCACCCCAGCGTGAAGGAACTGATGCGCCAGCGCATCCTCGAACGCAACCAGGAGGGCACGGCGTTCGTGATCGTGAGCCACGAAATCCCCGATCTGACCCGCCTGTGCCCCCAGATCCTGTGCATGTCGGGCGGAAAGGTGGTCGCCTTCGGGCCCCCGGCAGAAGTGACCTCCGACCCGCACGTCATCGAGGCCTACCTCGGCCATGGTCCGTCCGCCGGGACGGCTTCGTCATGACCTCTCCGCGCACCGTCGCCGTCGCCCCCGAGCTCGTGCTCGACGCCGTGACAGCGGGGTACTTCGATCACGACATCGTGCTGGACGGGGTGTCCATGCGGGTGACCCCGGGAAAGGTCACCGCCGTGTTGGGCCCCAACGGATCGGGGAAGTCGACGTCTCTCCGGGTCATGTCGGGGTTCCTCGTCCCCCGTCAGGGAAAGGTGACCCTCGGCGACGAGGACATCACCCAGCTGAACCCAGGCGAACGTCTCGCTCGGGGCGTTGCGGTCCTGCCCCAAGGGCGCTCGGTCTTCCCGCAGCTGACGATCGACGAGAACCTGCGTCTGGGTGCGTGGCAACTGCGAAAGGACAAGGCGCGTCTCGAGGAAGCGGTCGAGGCGATGCTCGACCGCTATCCCACACTCCGCCCCATCCGCAACAAGCCGGCCGGGGCGTTGTCCGGCGGCCAGGCCCGGCTGCTCGAGTTCGCCCGGACTCTGATCCTCGACCCGAAGGTCCTGTTGATCGACGAGCCGTCCGTCGGGTTGGCCCCCGTGCTCGTCGACGAGGTCTACGAGGAACTCGGCCGACTGAAGGACGAAGGCCGCACCATCCTCCTCGTCGACCAGAACGTGCAGGCCGCCGTGGCCATCGCCGACTACGTCTACACCCTCGCCTACGGGCGCAATCACCTGGAGGGGGCGCGCGACCAGTTCGCCGGCGAGCTCGACGGCCTCATCAAGCAATGGCTGAGCTTGTGAAGGTGACCGGATGAGCCTCAGAGACCTGACCCAGGCGTTGATAAACGGATCCCTGCTCGGCGGCGTCTACGGCGGCGTGGCGATGGGGCTCAGCCTCGTCCTCGGCGTGCTGCGGATCGTCAACCTGGCCCACAGCGCCGTGTTGATCTTCGGGGCGCTGGTCTACTGGGAGCTCGTCAACGGCCTCGGCCTCGACCCGCTCCTGATGATCGTCCCGATCGCCGTCGGTGGGTACCTGCTCGGCCTCGTGGTCCACCGGGGCCTCACCCAGTACCTGGCCCGGGAGAGCGATTCGACGGTGCTGCTCGGGTTCTTCGGGCTGATGGTGGTGATCGAGAGCATCGCCATCATGGTGTGGACCACCGACACCCGGACGGTGAACATCGGCTACCTCTCCCAGGTCCTCCGCTTCGGCGACATCGGGGTGCCTCTGGCGCGCATCGTCGCCGCCGCCATCACTCTGGCGGTGCTCGTCGCTCTCCACCTCTTCCTCACCCGCACCCTGACCGGAGCCGCGATCAGGGGCATGGCCGAGAACCCGGACGTGGCCACTCTCGTCGGGATCGAGGTCGGCACCCTCTCACGGCGCATCTTCGCCGTCGGGATCGGTCTGGCCGCGTTCGGCGGCACCGTCCTCTCGCTCGTCCAGTCCTTCAACCCCCAAGAGCACGTCCGTTGGCTGGCCTGGGCGTTCCTCGTCGTGATCCTCGGCGGTCTCGGCTCGGCGATGCGCACTCTCCTCGCCGGCGTCTTCGTCGGGATCTTCGAGACGGTCGTGGGTCTTTTGGTCCCGTTCCAGTACACGTACCTGGCGCTGTACGGCCTCTTGGCCGTCGCCCTCCTGGTGCGGAACGAGGGCTTGGGAAGCGTCAGGCTGAGGACGATCTGATGTCGGCTGAAACCGAACCGCAGGCAACCGAATCGGTCGAGGACATCGCCCTCGCCGGGGCCCGGGCCACCTACCGCGGCAGGAGACTGCCTTCCTGGGTGATGCCCGTGATCGCGGTGGCGATCCTCGGTGGCCTCGGGGTCCTCGGGCTCGTCACCGACATGGGCATGCTCACTACCCTCACGACCGTCCTCTTCTACATGGTGATCGCCCAGGGGTGGAATCTCCTCGGCGGCTACGGCGGCTATCTCAACTTCGGCGCCGCCATCTTCGCCGGGAGCGGAGCGTATGCCGCCGCCTGGCTGGCGAACGAGTGGGGATGGACGATGTGGCAGACGTTCCTTCCGGCCGGGTTCGCCGCGGTGCTGGTGTCCCTGGTTCTCGGCTACGCCACGCTGCGCCTCCGCAGCCACTACTTCGCGATCTTCACGATCGTCTTCACCTTCCTGGCCATGGTCGTGGTCAAGAACACGCCGGCGCTGGGCGGGTCGCTGGGCCTCTATGCCTTCCTCGACACCGACCTCGACGCCCGCGGGATGGCGCTGCTCTTCTACTACTCCTTGTTCGGGTTCGCCGTCCTCGCCACTCTGATCGCCTACCTGATCGAGCACTCCAACTTCGGCTACGCCTTGCGGGCCATCAGCGAGGACGAGCCGGCGGCTCAGGTGCTCGGCGTGAAGACGGTGTCGGTGAAGCTGCGGGCCCTCGTGATCGGCGCCGCCCTGGGTGGCATCGCCGGCAGCGTCTACGCCTTCCAGATCGGCTACATCGAGCCGGCGGGGACCTTCAGCCTCGACCTGGCTCTCGACATCGTCCTGGTGTGCGTGATTGGCGGTCTCGCCACCTGGGTCGGTCCCCTGATCGGGTCGGTGATCGTCGTCGTCCTCGAGCAGTGGCTGCGTGTGTTCGTGCCCCGGATGGAGCTCTTCGGATTGGGCGTCCCGGCGGAGGCCAACCGCCTGGTCCTCGGCATCCTCCTGATCGTCTTCGCCCTCTTCATCCGCCGGGGGATCGTCGGGCTCTTCGTGGAGCGCCGGGGACGGCGCATCACCGTCTGATCCGCTCAGAGCCGCGGGTCTATCAACACCTTGCCGGCCACCTCGCCGGCAGCCATCTCGTCGAGGGTGGATGGGATGGCGG
>Ga0079224_100003158_pt1 | contig 20553 bp, 15 predicted proteins | sample Stecom2015_FD_80414 | JGI IMG/M metagenome (GOLD analysis project Ga0079224, IMG submission 80414) | Agricultural soil microbial communities from Utah to study Nitrogen management - Steer compost 2015 | ecosystem: Environmental > Terrestrial > Soil > Agricultural land | place: USA: Utah...
CCGGTTCGGGGGGGTGCTGCTCCACGAGCACCTCCAACGCCCGGGCCTTGTCGGCCGCCCGCCCGGCGTCCCCCCACATCACGGTGGCCCCGTCGGCGAGTTCCAGCGTGATGCGGGCGCGGTCGGTCGCCACGACCGTGTCGACCGCGGCGGCCAGCGGGTCCGGCAGCGCTTCGACGACCAGGCAGCTCTCGGCCACGGCGGGGTTGCCCTCGACCTCGCCCGAGACCCGGACCAGGGGACGGCCCTCGGGACGGGTGTCGCTCCGCGCCACCGCCACCCCCTCCCGGTCCACCAGGAGGTAGCCGCCCTCCTCGGCGAGGGCGAGCACGGGGACGCGTTCGGCCACCTCCAGGTGGAGCGTGCTGGGCCAGCCGCGGCGGACCTCGACGGACTCGACGAGGCGCAGTTCGGCCACGCGCGCCGCGACGGCGTCGGTGTCCACCCGGGCCAGCGGGGTGCCGACGGCCACGTCCGCGGCGGCCAGCACCTCGGCCTCGGCGAGCCGGTCCAGACCGGTGACCTCGATCTGGCGGACGGCGAGCAGCCGCGAGCCGAACAGCACCCAGAGGACCGCCCCGGCCAGCCCCACCAGGAGCAGGGCGACGAAGGCGACCCGCCACGGATCGGACTGGCGGGGGGCGACGGAGGGGTCCGTCTCCCGCCGCTCCTCGACCGTCACCCTCCTCCTCCCGGCATCGGCGGTCGGCCGCGGACCGCGGGGCCTGCCGCGGGCGGCCTCATCCCAGCGCGGCGAGGATCGCCGGGCCGAGCTCGGTGACGTCTCCGGCGCCCATCGTCAGCACGATGTCGCCCGGCCGCGCCACCTGCGCCACGCACTCGACGGCGGCCTCCCGGTCGGGCCGGTGGTAGACCCGGTCGTGGCCGACGCGGTCGGTGATCAGCTCGGAGGTGACCCCCGGCTCGGGGTCCTCCCGGGCGGCGTAGATCCCCAGGACGACGACCTCGTCGGCCTTGGTGAGCGCCGCGGCGAACTCGGCGGCGAAGATCCGGGTGCGGCTGAACAGGTGGGGCTGGAACAGCACCACGATCCGTCCGGCCGCGCCGCCGTCCGCGGCCTGCGAGTCCAGTGCGGCGCGGACGGCGTCCAGGTCCGCCGCGATCTCGGTGGGGTGGTGGGCGTAGCTGTCGTAGACGCGCACCCCGTTGGCCTCGCCCTTGAACTCGAAGCGGCGCGCCGTGCCCGCGAACTCGGCGAGCCCCTCGGCCGCGACCTCGGGGTCGTGGCCGAGTTCGTCGGCGACCGCGATCGCCGCCGCGGCGTTGAGCACGTTGTGCCGGCCGGGCACGGCGAGGGTGCAGCGCACCGGGTCGCCGGAGGGCGGGTGCAGGACGAAGGCCGTGGTGAACCCGGTCGCCTCGATGCCGCTGACCCGGTAGTCGGCCTCCGCGGCCTCGCCGTAGGTGAGCACCCTGCGGCCGCGTTCGCGGGCGACGGCGGCGACCCGGCGCGCTCCCGGGTCGTCTGCGCCCACGACCAGGGTCTCGGTCACCCGGTCGACGAACGCGGCGAAGTTGGCGTGGATCTCCTCCAGGCCGCCGTAGTTGTCCAGGTGGTCGGCCTCGACGTTGGTGACCACCGCGATCCTGGGCGACAGCATCAGGAAGGAGCCGTCGCTCTCGTCGGCCTCCACCACGATGACGTCGTCGGCGCCCGCGTCGGCCCCCAGCCCGGTCGTCACCAGCTGCCCGCCGATGACGTAGCCGGGTGCGGCGCCCAGGTGCTGCAGCACCACCGTGATCATGGACGTGGTGGTGGTCTTGCCGTGGGTGCCCGCGACCGCCACACCGCGCCGGTCCAGCAGCAGCGCGCCGAGTGCGGCGGCGCGCGGCAGCACGCGCAGCCCGCGGGAGCGCGCCTCGGCCAGTTCCGGGTTGGTGTCGCGGATGGCGGAGGAGACCACGACCGTGTCGGCGGTGTCCACGTGTTCGGCGGCGTGGCCGACGTGCACGGTCGCGCCCAGCTCGGCCAGCTCCCGCAGCAGGGCGCTGTCGCGCGCGTCGCTGCCGGACACCTCGACCCCGCGCTGCAGCAGCACCCGCGCGATGCCGGACATGCCGGCCCCGCCGATCCCGACGAAGTGGACCCGCCCCAGTTTGTCGACCTCGACCGGCTCGGTCGGTTCGACCAGGCTCATCGGGTGTCTCCCGGTTCCTCCGAGTAGTCGATGGGCATGTCCACCCCGGAGCGGTCGCCGGTGGCGACGGCGATGACCTCCCGGGCCAGCGCCATGTCGGCGTCCCGGCGGCCCAGCCGCGCCGCGGCCTCCGACATCGCCACGATCCGGTCGGTGTCGGTGAGCAGCGGGATGAGCTGCTCGCGGATCCACTGCCGGTTCAGTTCCGAGTTGGCCACCATGAGGCCGCCCCCGGCCTGCACGATCGGCTCGGCGTTGAGCCGCTGCTCGCCGTTGCCGATGGCCAGCGGGACGAACGCGCCGGGCAGGCCCACCGCGGTCAGCTCGGCGCAGGTGAGCGCGCCGGAGCGGCACATGGCCACGTCGGCCGCCGCGTAGGCCATTTCCATCTCGTCGACGTAGGGCACCACCACGTAGGGCACGCCGCCGCGGGTGCGGTCCTCGGGGCCGTCGGCATTCTTGGGGCCGACCACGTGCAGCACCTGGATGCCCGCCTGGTGGAAGTCCTCGGCGCTGTCGAAGGCGGTCTGGTTGATGACCTGGGCCCCCTGCGAGCCGCCGAAGATCAGCAGGGTCGGCAGGTCGGGGCGGAGCCCGAACTTGGCGCGGGCCTTGTCGCCCGCGGCCAGCCGGTCCAGGGTGGAGATCCGGGTGCGCAGGGGGATGCCGATGTAGCGGCCGTTGCGGATCTCGGTGTGCGGGTGCCCGGTGAACACGTGCGGGGTGAGCCGTGCGCCGAGCCGATTGGCCAGGCCGGGCAGCGGGTTGGCCTCGTGCACCACGATCGGGATGCGGCGGCTGCGCGCGGCCAGGTACCCGGGGGTGGCCACGTAGCCGCCGAAGCCGACCAGGACGTCGGCCTGGATGCGTTCCAGGTGCTTGGCCGTGGTGCTGATCGCGTTGGCCAGCCTGCCGGGAACCGACAGCAACTGGGGGGTGAGCTTGCGCGGCAGCGGCACCGCGGGGATCTCTCCCAGCTCGTATCCCCGCATGGGGACGAGCCGCTGCTCCAGTCCCCGCGCGGTGCCCAGGCACAGCACCTGGGTGTCGGGGTTGATTCGCCGCAGCGCATCGGCCAGAGCCAGTGCGGGTTCCACGTGTCCGGCCGTGCCGCCGCCGGCGAGGACTACCCTCATCGTCGCCGATTCCTCCTCGCTTGAACCTGCGTCGGGCGTGTCTTGGGAGCCCGGTTGGCGCGTGCGGATCCACGGCCCGCGTCGTTACCCAGGCCCAGCCAGCTTAGAGCCCTTTGCGTAGATGTAGGACCCCGAGCCGCCAGCGCGGTGCGCGCGGCCGGCTCGTTCCTGGCCAACGCCAGCAGGACGCCCATGCCCAGCATCGTGGGGATGAGCGAGGAGCCCCCCGCCGAGACGAAGGGCAGCGGGATGCCGGTGACGGGCAGCACCCCGATGACGGTGCCGATGTTGACCATCGCCTGGACGCAGATCCATGTGGTGATCGCCACCGCGGCCAGCCGCACGAACGGGTCGGCGGCCCGGGCCGCCACACGCAGCCCAGAGTAGCCGAGGACGCCGAAGAGCCCGATCACCAGGAGCGTGCCGAGCAGTCCGAACTCCTCGCCGATGATGGCGAAGATGAAGTCGCTCTCCGGGTGCGGCAGGTGCCCCCACTTCTCCCGGCTGCCGCCGATGCCGACGCCCAGCAGCCCGCCGGTGCCCAGCGCGTAGAGGCCGTGCAGCAGCTGGTAGCCGCTGTTGAGCGGGTCCTCCTCGGGGTTGAGGAAGGCGGTCAGGCGCTTGAGCCGGTAGGGCTCGACCGCGATCATGATGGCGACGAGCAGCCCGACCAGGCCGACCACGCCGAGGAACAGGCGTCCGGGCGCGCCGATGATCCACAGCAGCGCCACCAGGACCGCCATCAGGACGAACGAGGTGCCCAGATCGCTGCCGACCAGGACGAGCAGCACCAGGATGCCGCAGCCGGGCAGCAGCGGCACCAGCAGGTGCCGCCACTCGGTCAGCTCCCGCAGCTCCTCCTTGCGGGCGAGCACGCCCGCGCCCCACAGCGCGAAGGCGAGCTTGGCGGGTTCGGAGGCCTGGACCGTGATGCCGCCGATCTCCAGCCACCGGGTGGCGCCGTAGTACTCCACCCCCCGGAAGACGGTCAGGACCAGCAGCAGGACGGAGAGCAGCAGCAGCGGGCCGCCCAGCAGCCGCAGCGCCCGCAGCGGCAGCCGGGAGGCGAGCAGCATCAGCGGGATCCCGATGAGCGCGGCGACCGCCTGCTTGAGGAAGAGGGAGAACGCCGACCCGGTCTCGGTGTAGGAGTCGACCATGGAGGAGGACAGCACCATGACCAGGCCGAGCACGATGAGCAGGATGCTGCTGCCGAACAGCAGGTAGTAGGAGGTCAGCGGACGGTCCAGCAGCCGGGCGAACTCGCGGACGCGGCCGAGCGCGGCGCCGCGGGCCGTCCGGGGACGCGCTCCTCGCCGCGCTCGGGCGGCACCTCCCCCGGAAACCGGGGAGACCGATGTGGTGGCCGCCATGTCCTTCCTCCCGCTCACGCCTCCTGGGAACCTCTCCGGTGGACGACTCCACCGGTGCGGCACCAGTCTGGCGGCTGGGAGGGGCCCGGGCCCCGCACATAACCGGCGTGTTGGGGTTTTTTCTGACACCGCGACGCCGGGGACGCGCAACTCGCCGAAAGGTTCACCCGTCCCCGGCGTCGATACGGACGCGGTTCGGTCGCGGATCGGGTCAGGCGAGCAGGGCGCGGACCTCCCGGGCGAACGCCTCCCCGCGCTCGACGTAGTTGGTGAACATGTCCATGGAGGCCGCCGCCGGGGCGAGCAGCACGGTGTCGCCCTTCTGGGCGAGCCGCGCGGCCTCGGCGACGACCTCGGCCATCGCCCCCTCGTCGGTACGGGCCACGTCGACGACGGGGACGTGCGGCGCGTGCTCCTCCAGCGCCTCGCGCAGCCGCTGCCGGTCCGCCCCCAGCAGCACCACCCCGCGCAGCCGGTCGGCGGCGCTGCGCACCAGGTCGGTGACGTCGGCTCCCTTGAGCAGTCCGCCGGCCACCCACACCACCGAGGGGTAGGCGGCCAGGGAGGCGGCGGCGGCGTGCGCGTTGGTGGCCTTGGAGTCGTCGACGTAGTCGACCCCGTCGACGGTGGCCACGTGGGCGATGCGGTGCGGCTCGGGGCGGAAGTCGCGCAGTCCGGCGCGCACCGCCTCGGGGGACGCGCCGACCGACCGGGCCAGCGCGGCGGCGGCCAGCGCGTTGGCGACGTTGTGCGGCGCGGCCGGGGTGACGTCGGCCAGCGAGGCCAGCTCCACCGCCCCGGTGCGCGGGTCGGCCACGAACGCGCGGTCCACCAGCAGGTCCTCGACCACGCCGAGTTCGCCCGCGCGCGGAACGCCCAGGCCGAAGCCGACCAGCGGGGCCGCGGGGTCGCCGTGGGTCTCGGCGAGTTCCCGGATGAGCGGGTCCGCGGCGTTGACCACCCGGATGGTCCCGGCGCCGTAGACGCGGGCCTTGGCCGCGGCGTAGGGGGCCATGCCGCCGTGCCAGTCCAGGTGGTCGGGGGCGATGTTGACGATCGCGGCGGCGTGCGGGCGCAGTGTGGCCGACCAGTGCAGTTGGAAGCTGGACAGCTCCACGGCGAGCACGTCGCAGCGGTCGGGGCCGTCGGCGAGCGCCGCGTCGATGACGGGGGTTCCCACGTTGCCCACGGCCAGGGCGCGGCGGCCGTCGGCGCGCAGCATCGCCTCCAGCATGCGCACCGTGGTGGTCTTGCCGTTGGTGCCGGTGACGGCCAGCCAGACCTGGTCGGCGGGCCGCAGCCGCCAGGCCAGCTCGACGTCGCCGATCACCTCGATCCCGGCGTCGGCTGCCGCGGCCAGCACGGGCGCGTCGGGCCGCCAGCCGGGGGAGGTGACCACGAGCTCGGTGCCCGCGGGCAGGCCGGCCTCGCCGAGCTCCACGGCGGCGCCGAGGTCCCGCAGCCGCCGGGCGCGTTCCCGGTTCGCCGCGTCGTCGCGGCCCTCCACGACCGTGACGCGGGCTCCCCGCTCCAGCAGCGCCCGGGCGACCGGGGGCCCGGAGACCCCCAGCCCGGTCACGCAGACCCGGCGTCCGCTCAGCTCCGTCGCGGTGTCACTCATCGCTTATCGAGGCATCCATTCCAGGTAGAACAGGGCGATCGCGGCGGCCACGAACAGTCCCTGGATGATCCAGAAGCGGATCACGATGGTGGTCTCGGCCCACCCTTTCAGCTCGAAGTGGTGCTGCAGGGGGGCCATGCGGAACACCCGCTTGCCGGTGAGGCGGAACGAGCCGACCTGGATGATCACCGATGCGGTGATGAGGACGAACAGTCCGCCGATGACCAGCAGCAGCAGCTGGGTGCGCGTGGTGATGGCCAGGCCCACCAGCAGGCCGCCCAGGGCCAGGGAGCCGGTGTCGCCCATGAAGATCTTGGCGGGGGGCGCGTTGAACCAGAGGAAGGCGATGCAGCCGCCGAGCGCGGCCGCGGCCACGACGGCCAGGTCCAGGGGGTCGCGCACGGTGTAGCAGTTGGGCTCCAGCGCGTTGACGCAGCTCTGCCGCAGCTGCCAGTTGCCGATGATGACGTAGGCGACGAGGGAGAGGATGGTCGCCCCGGTGGCGAGCCCGTCGAGTCCGTCGGTGAGGTTGACCGCGTTGGAGGTGGCCACGATCAGCAGCAGCGCCCAGATGACGAACAGCCACACCGCCATGGGCGGGCCGAAGTCGCGCAGCAGCGACAGGTGGGTGGAGCCCGGCGTGTAGGTGTAGGAGTTGGGGAACATCGTGACGCCGATGGCGAAGCCCACGCCCACGATGACCTGGCCGAGCATCTTCGCGCCGCTGCGCAGGCCCAGGCTGCGGCGCTTGTAGATCTTGATGAAGTCGTCGAGGAAGCCGACGCAGCCCAGTCCGACGAACAGGAAGATCACCAGTACGCCGGAGACGGTCGGGGGGGTCATCGTCACCGCGTGCGCGCCGAAGTAGCCGACGACCGACCCGAAGATGATGGCGATGCCGCCCATGGTGGGCGTGCCCTGCTTGGTCTTGTGGCCCTGCGGGCCGTCGTCGCGGATCTCCTGCCCGAACTTGAACCGGTACAGGATCTTGATCAGCGGAGGCATGAGAGCGAAGGAGACCAGCAGGGAGATCCCCGCGGCCGCGATGATGCCGGTCATTCGGCGGCCTCCACACCGATCAGCTGCTCGGCTACCTGCTCCAGCCCGGCCACTCGTGATCCCTTCAGCATGACGATGTCCTTGGGTCTCAGACGCTCCCTGAGCACCGCGACCGCCTCGGCCACGTCGGCGACCGCCACGGTCTGCCCTGTCCAGTCGGCGACGGAGGCGGCCCCGTCCGCGATCCCGGCGGCCTGCTCGCCGACGGTGACGAGGACGTCGACTCCGCTCTCGGCCGCCAGCCGCCCGACCCGCTCGTGCTCGCTCCGGTGGGTGGGGCCGAGTTCGGCCATGTGGCCCAAGACCGCGAAGGATCGGCGGCTCGCGGCCAGTGTGGCCAGCGTGCGCAGGGCCGCGCTCATGGATTCGGGGTTGGCGTTGTAGGCGTCGTTGACGATGGTCACCCCGTCCGGCCGTTCGGTGACCTCCATGCGCCAGCGGCTCACCGGCCCGGCCTCGCCCAAGGCCGCGGCGATGTCGGCGACGTCCCGGCCCAGTTCGTGCAGGACCGCGGCGACAGCCAGGGCGTTGTGCACCTGGTGGACGCCGACCAGCCGCAGCCGCACCGGGGCGGTCGCCCCGCCGATGGCGAGGGTGAAGCGGGGGCGCCCCTGCTCGTCGAGGTCGACCTCGACGGCCCGCACGTCGGCACTCTCGGCCAGGCCGTAGCTGAGCACCCGGGCCGGGGTGCGCGCGGCCATGCCGATCACCGCGTCGTCGTCGGCGTTGAGGACGGCCACGCCGCCCTGCTCGGCCGGGGGCAGGGCCTCGACGAGTTCGCCCTTGGCCCGGACGATGGCCGCCCGGCCGCCGAACTCGCCCATGTGGGCGCTGCCGACGTTGAGCACGACCCCGATGCGCGGCGGCGCGATCCGGCACAGGTGCGCGATGTGTCCCACGCCGCGCGCGGCGACCTCCAGCGCGATGAAGCGGGTGGTCTCGTCCGCGCGCAGGACGGTGAGCGGATGGCCGATCTCGTTGTTGAACGACCCCGGGGGCGCGACGGTGGGGCCGATCCGCCGCAGCACCTGGGCCAGCAGGTCCTTCGTCGTGGTCTTCCCCGACGAGCCGGTGACGCCGATGACGTCGGCGCCGGGGAGTTGCGCCACGACCGCACGCGCCAGCCGGGCCAGGGCCGCCACGACCTCGTCGTCGCCGCCCTCGACCAGCAGGTGGGGCGCGTCCACCGGGCGGGAGCACAAGACGGCCGTCGCTCCGGCCGCGACCGCGGCCTCGGCGTAGTCGTGGCCGTCGGCCCGGGCGCCGCGCAGGGCGACGAACAGCGAACCGGGAGCGGCCTCCCGCGAGTCGATGACCACCGGGCCGTCGACAGTGTCCGTGGGCTGCGCCGATCCGCGTAGTCGTGATCGGGTGATCTCGGCGATCCGATCGAGCGTCAGCGCGATCAAATCCACTCCTCATGTCGGGCCCGGTCCACCACGCTCGAAGCGCCGTGATTGACAGTGAACAGCGTGCGAGAAACGGGGATGCTGTACAAAAGCCGCGAAGCGGCGTGCGGACGCCACGGTGCCGGGCTGAGATTGCCGCACCTAACCTTAGAACAAGATCAACGGCCCGGGTTGCGCTCAGACCCGAATGTGGCACGAGTGAGACCCGTTTCGGGGCCGGCGCCCGAAAACCGGGTGGTCGGGCGGTGTGCGGGGAAACGTCCGCGGCGAACCGCCGCCGAACAGGCGGTTCGGCCCGTGCCGCGCCCGGCGCCGCGGCCGCCGCCCCCGCGTCCGCGGCGCACCGGAGGGGCGCCGGCCGCCGGGGACCGTCCTCCCGGGGGCGGGCGGCCGGTCAGTCCCCGTCCACCCGCCAGCGCAGCGCGTCGCGCAGCACCTCGCGGTCGTCGAACGGCAGGACGCGCTCGCCCACCTGCTGGCCGCGTTCGTGCCCCTTTCCGGCCACGACCACCACGTCGCCGGCTCCGGCGCGCTCCACCGCCAACTCGATCGCACTGCGCCGGTCGGGTTCGACCGTGACGCGGGCGCGCTGCTCCACGGGGACCTTGGCCACGCCCTCCAGCATGCTGGTGACGATCGTGATCGGGTCCTCGCTGCGGGGGTTGTCGTCGGTGAGGATGACCGCGTCGGCGAGACGGGCCGCGGCCTCCCCCATGAGGGGGCGTTTGCCCCGGTCGCGGTCGCCGCCGCAGCCGACGACGATGGTCAGGCTGCCCTCGGTGACGGACCGCAGCGAGGTGAGGACCGCCTCGATCGCCCCGGGTTTGTGCGAGTAGTCGACGACGGCGGTGAAGTTCTGCCCCTCGTCGACCCGCTCCATCCGGCCGGGCACGCCGTGCGCCGCCGCGACCCCGTCCAGGGCGGTGGGCAGCGGCACCCCCGCCTCGATGAGCGCGACGATCGCGGCCATGGCGTTGGAGACGTTGAAGGGGCCGGGCAGCCGCACCGAGGCGTCCATCTCCATGCCGCCGGGGCCGACCACCCGGAACCGGCTGCCCTGCGGTTCGAGGACGACGTCGGTGGCGTACCAGTCCGCCTCGGTGTCGCCCTCGGCGGAGAACGTGGTGACCGGGATCGCGCCCTGCTCGGTGATCCTGTCGACGAGCGCCCGCCCGAACGCGTCGTCCCGGTTGACCACGGCGACCTTGGCGAACTCGGGGGTGAACAGCCGCGCCTTGGTGTCGAAGTAGTCGTTGAGGTCGGAGTGGAAGTCCAGGTGGTCCTGGGAGAGGTTGGTGAACACGGCGACGTCGTAGCGCACCCCGTCGACCCGTCCCAGCGCCAGGGCGTGGCTGGAGACCTCCATGGCGACCCCGTCGACCTCGCGTTCGCGCATGAGGGCGAACAGGCCGTGCAGGTCCGTGGCCTCGGGGGTGGTCAGGGAGGAGTCGACGCGCTCGTCGTCCACCCGGATCTCCACGGTGCCCACCAGTCCGGTGCGCATCCCCGCGGCGCGCAGCCCCGACTCCACCAGGTAGCTGACCGTGGTCTTGCCGCTGGTGCCGGTGGTGCCGACCAGCAGCAGCTCCCCGGCCGGGTGGCCGTGGATCCAGGCGGCCACGTCCCCGAGCCGGGCGCGCGGGTCCGGGACGGTGATCACCGGCAGCCGGGTGGCCGCGGCGCGGTCGTACCCGGCGGGATCGGTGAGCACGGCCGCGGCCCCGGCCCGGGCCGCCTGTTCGGCGAACTTGGCTCCGTGGACGCGCTGTCCCGGCAGCGCCGCGTACAGGTCTCCGGGGCGCACCGCGCGGGAGTCGTGCGTGACGCCGGTGACGGTGACGGAGTCGACGTCGCGGACCTGCTCGGACTCGGCGGGTCCGGCGGCCGCCGCGGTGCCCAGCGGGGGCTCGGCGGGGTCGACGCACGTGACGAAGGCGTCCGGTCCCAGCAGCGGGACGAGTTCGGAGAGCGGACGTGGCTGGACGTGTTCGGGTCGCATTACGGGTGACACCTCGTGAGGTTATCGGTTCACCGCTGGTGGAGGTCAATTTCTCCGCGGAGACGGACGGGCCGGGACGCTCCGCGTCCGCCCCGGCCCGTCGCGGATCGTGGTGCGGCCGGCTCCGCGACGGGGGCGGCGGTGTCGGGCGTCGGCGGATGTCCGAAAGCATCGGGTACCGCGCCGCCGCCTGGCAAGCGCATCCGACCGGTGTGTCCGGTTTCGCTCCGCGGCGCGGTCCCGCTCACTCCACCAGGCGCAGTGCGGGCGGCTCGGTCCCGGTCGGCGGCACCCGCTCCGTCTTGAGTGCGAACGACATCACGTCGGCGAAGACGGGGGTGGCCGCCTCGCCGCCGTAGTACTCGTCCTCGGGGCCGTGCAGCACCACCAGGACGACCAGTTCGGGGTCGTCGACCGGGGCGAGGCCGACGAAGGAGCTGACGTAGCCGCCGCCCTCGTACCTGCCGGTGTCGGGGTTGATCCGGTTGGCGGTGCCGGTCTTGCCACCGACCCGGTAGCCGTCGATGCGGGCCCGCTGGGCGGTGCCCATCTCCCCGGTGACGGCCTCCAGCATCAGTCTGAGGTCGGCGGCGGTCTCGGCGCTGATCACCCGTTCGCTCGCGGGCTCCGGCGCGGCCTCGAACTCGCCGTCGGCGTCCGTCGTCCCCGCCACGATCGTGGGCTCCACCCGGACGCCGTCGTTGGCGATGGTGGCGTAGACGCTGGCCAGCTGCACGGCGTTGACCGAGACGCTGTGCCCGAAGGAGACGGACGGCAGGTCGGTGCCGGACCAGTTGCGGGGCTCGGCGAGGATCCCCGCGTTCTCCCCGGGCAGGTCCAGGCCCGTGGGCCGGCCGATCCCGAACCGGTGCAGGTAGTCGTACATCCGCTCGGCGCCCACCTCCTCGCCGATCTTGATGGCCCCGACGTTGCTGGAGGTGGCCATGATCCCGTTGACGGTGAGCCGCTGCGGCGGGTGGGGGCTGGAGTCGCGGAAGACCCGGTCGTAGCGGGTGATGGAGTCGGGGACCAGGTAGCCGGTGTCGGGGGTGGCCAGCCCCTCCTCCAGGGCCGCGGCGACGGTGACGGCCTTGACGGTGCTGCCCGGCTCGAACGCGTCGGCGACCGCGCCGTTGCGGCGCTGTTCGGCGCTGACCGAGGAGAAGTCGCTCGGATCGTAGGTGGGGTAGTTGGCCATCGCCCGGATCCGGCCCTCGCGGGTCATCACGATCACGGCGCCCGCCTCGGCGCGCAGCTCCTCGGCGCGTTCGGTGAGGGCCTGCTGGGCGTACCACTGCAGGTCCAGGTCGAGGGTGAGCCGGACGGTGCGGCCGGGGACCGGTTCCTGGACCAGTCCGCCCGCCATCGGGATCTGGGTGCCGCCGTTGCCCACCTCGACCTGCTGCTGTCCGGCCTGTCCGGCGAGGGTCGAGTCCAGCACCGCCTCCAGGCCCTCCAGGCCGCGGCCCTCCGCCCCGACGAAGCCGACCAGGTTGGCCGCACCCGTCTCACCGGGGTAGACGCGCTTGTAGGCGCGTTCGGCCGAGACCCCGTGCAGGTCGAGCGCGTCGATCTCCTTCCACTCCTCGATCGGCACGCCCCGCTGGACGACCTCGTAGCGGCTGGGGCGGCCGTCGACCCGGGCGTCGAGCTTGGCGGCGACGTCCTCGGGGGACAGGCCGAACCGCTGGGACAGCTCCCGGATGATCTCGTCCCGCTGGTCCGCACGCACCTCGGCCGGGTCGACGAAGACGGTGCGGACCTCCACCGACATGGCGAAGGGCCGCCCCGAGGCGTCGGTGATGTCGCCGCGGACGGTGGGGATCTCGATGGTGGTCAGGCGCAGGTCGGCGGCCGCCTCGGCGTAGTCGTCGGCGTCGATGCCCTGGATCTGCACCAGCCGTGCGGCGAAGATCAGCAGCACGGTGCCGAGGATGACGCCCATGACCCGGAGGCGCGGCTGGGGCGCCCTGCGGCGGAACCGGCGGCGCAGCGGTGAGCGGACGCCCCCGGCCGGCCGCGCTCCGCGCGCGGCCGCCGCGCCGGCTCCGTTCCCCGGTACGGCACGGCGGCGCGCGGCCCCGGCCTGCCGGGTGGAGCGCCGCGCGGCCTCCGCGGAGCGCGGCCGTTGTCCGCGCCGCCGGCGCGCCGCGGCCGACGGCCGGCGCGGGTCTTTGGGACTGCGGTCGCGCGGTGTGCTCAACGGTGGACGTTCCCCCCTGTGCGGTGCCCTGTCGCGGTGGTGCGGACCGGTGCCGTGCCGGTCATTCGCCCGTCCCGTCCGGGTCACCGGTGATCCGGCCGCTCTCCAGGTCGAGGAACTGGGGTTCGGCTCCGGGGCGCATGCCCAGCTCCTCGGCCGCCTCGGCGATCGCCTCGGGCGACTCGGCCTGCACGACCCGCTCCCGCAGGGCCTGCTCCTGCTGGCTGAGTTCGCGGTTCTGCTGCTGCAGCGTCGCGATCTCGAAGGTGTCCTCGGCGAGGACCGCGTGCAGCATCAGCAGGGTGACCATCGCTCCGCCGAGCAGCCCCAGGATGAGCAGCACGAACGGCAGGCGCGGCGCGGAGGTCCGCGCCGCGGCGCCCCGGCGCGCGGTGACGGGGCGCACGCCGCGCGGTCGGCGCGGCGCCGGGCGGGTCCTGCTGCGTGCGGTCGTGGTGCGTTCTTCGGTGCTGGTCTCCACTGTGGGTTCTCCCGGACGCCGTCGACGGCTCCCGGCGCGGGCCGGAAGCGCACTGGTGCTGTCTGGCGGGGCCGGCGTTCACGGCTCCCGCGTCCTCTCGGCGGCCCGCAGCCGGGCCGACGCCGCGCGGGGGTTGCGTGCGGTCTCCTGCTCGGTGGGGAGTTCGGCCCCCCGGGTGAGCAGACGCAGTTCCGGCTGCCGGTCCGGCAGGGGCACCGGCAGTCCGGGCGGGGTGGTGTCGGTGCTCAACGCGGCCAGGACGCGTTTGGTGATGCGGTCCTCCAGGGAGTGGTAGGACAGCACCACGACGCGTCCCCCCACGGCGAGGCGGGAGATCGCCGCGGGCAGGGCGCGTTCCAGGATGGTCAGTTCGGAGTTGACCTCGATGCGCAGGGCCTGGAAGGTCCGTTTGGCGGGGTTGCCCCCGGTGCGGCGGGCCGGTGCGGGGATGGCCTCGCGGACCAGGTCGGCGAGGACCCCGGTGGTCCGCACGGGCTCCTTGGCGCGCCGCCGCACGATGGCCTGGGCCACCCGGGAGGCGAAGCGCTCCTCGCCGTAGACCCGGAGGATCCGGGTGAGCTCGCCGGCGGAGTAGGTGTTGACGACGTCGGCCGCGGTGCGCTCCTGGGTGCGGTCCATGCGCATGTCCAGCGGGGCGTCGTAGGAGTAGGCGAAGCCCCGGTCGGCCTCGTCCAGTTGGGGCGAGGACACGCCCAGGTCGAGCAGGACGCCGTGGACCCGGTCGAGGCCGAGGCCGTCCAGGACGCGGGGGATGTCGGAGTACACGGCGTGCGCCAGGTCGACGCGGTCGGCGAAGGGGGCGAGCCGCCGCCGGCTGCGTTCCAGCGCGGTGGTGTCGCGGTCCACGCCCACCAGGCGCAGGCCGGGGTGGGCGGCGAGCAGCGCCGCGGCGTGGCCGCCGAGGCCGAGTGTGCCGTCCACGACGACGGCGTCCGGCCCGTCCAGCGCCGGCGCGAGCAGTTCCAGGACCCGCTCCAGCATGACCGGTACGTGTGCTGGGGCGGGGTGGTCGCGGTGTCTCGGTGCGCCCTCGGGCGCGTCGCCTGTCACTGGCCCTCCCCTGTCGTCGCCGTCCCCGTTTCCCGTGGCCGTCGCTCCCGGAGCGGGCGCGGCCGGACCTCCAGACGCGCCCGCCGGGCGCGGTCGCCCTGTGTCCCGTTGTTCATCTGGCGCCGGGGAAGATGCGCCAGCTGAAACCTGGTCGGCCACGTCTGGAGGCCTGGACCCGACAGGGATTGACGGTCGGTGACCCCTGTCACGGCCCGCGGCGCCGCCCCGCGGCGGTGCTGCGGTGCTGCGGGGTCACAGCACCCCCGGCAACACCTCCTCCGCCAGTTCCGCGAATACCTGCTCCTGTTCGGCCTCGTAGTCGGCCCAGGTCCGGGCGTCCCAGATCTCCAGGCGCGTGTTGGCCCCGATGACCACGCAGTCCCGGTCGAGCCCCGCGTAGGCGCGCAGGTTGGCCGGTATGGTCACCCGGCCCTGCCGGTCGGGGAGTTCGTCGGAGGCGCTGGCGAAGAAGACGCGGCTGTAGTCGCGCACCGCCTTGGCGGTGACCGGCGCGGCGCGGAGGACCTGGGTGATGCGTTCGAACTCGCGCACCGGGAAGACGTAGAGGCAGCGCTCCTGGCCCTTCGTGACCACGAGCCCTCCCGCCAGTTCGTCGCGGTACTTCGCCGGGAGGAACATGCGCCCCTTCTCGTCGAGACGCGGCGCGTGGGTGCCGAGAAACATCACCTCTCACCTCCCGGGCTGCCGCGACGACCTCTTCCTCCACTTGCCTCCACTGTACTCCACTTTCCTCCACCGTCAACAGCCGGGAGCGTCCCCGAGCCCCTGCCGCACCGGCGAAACAGCAGTTCGGACGGGGGTGGGGGAAGGTGGAGCGGGCGCGGCGAAACGGAGGCGTCCCGGTGCGGTCCCCGCCCGTTCCGCCCCGGCGCGGAGACCGCCGCCCGGCGTGTCCACACCCCCGTCCTTGTTTGCAAACCCCCGCTTTGGCCCTAGCCTCGTGATGGACCAGCCACGACACATGACGAGGGGGACACGTGTCGCTCGACACCCGGGTGGACGGCCCCGCCGACAGTCCCGCAGGCGTCAGCGGCCTGCTGGCCCCCGCCCACCGGATCCGGTCGGCGATCGAGACCGTGATCACGGGCAAGTCCGAGGTCGTCCGGATCGCGCTGACCGTCCTGCTGGCCGAGGGGCACCTGCTCATCGAGGACGTTCCCGGCGTCGGCAAGACCATGCTGGCCAAGGCGCTGGGACGGGCTGTCGACTGCGCGGTCAGCCGCGTGCAGTTCACCCCCGACCTGCTCCCCAGCGACATCACCGGCGTCAGCGTCTACCACCAGCAGCGGCGCGAGTTCGAGTTCCGTCCCGGACCGGTGTTCGCCAACATCGTGCTGGGCGACGAGATCAACCGGGCCTCCCCCAAGACGCAGTCCGCGCTGCTGGAGTGCATGGAGGAGGGGCAGGTCAGCGTCGACGGCGTCACCCGGCGCCTGGAACGGCCCTTCATGGTGATCGCCACCCAGAACCCCGTCGACACCGAGGTGGAGGGCACCTATCCGCTGCCCGAGGCGCAGCGGGACCGCTTCATGGCGCGGGTCTCCGTGGGCTACCCCGACCCCCGCGCCGAACTCGACATGATCGACGCGCACTCGGTGCGCTCCCCGCTGGACCGGCTCGCCCCGGTGACCACCGTCGCCGAGGTCAACTCGATGATCGAGCGGGTCCGCCGGGTCCACGTCGCCCCCGTGATCAAGCGCTACGCCCTGGACCTGGTCACGGCCACCCGGACCACCCCGGCCCTGCTGCTGGGCGCCTCCCCCCGCGCCACCCTGCACCTGGTGCGCGCCGCCCGCGCCTACGCCGCCCTGGACGGCCGCGACTACGTCCTGCCCGACGACATCCAGGCGCTGGCCGTACCGGTGCTGGCGCACCGCCTGCTGCCCGGCGCCGCGGCCCACCGGTCCCCCGCCGACGTGGTCGGTGAACTGGTGGCCGGCGTCCCCATCCCCACCCACGGCTGACCTCCGAGGCGAGGAACCGGGACGGTGAACGTGCTGCGATCTCTCACCCCGCGCGGCTGGGCCCTGCTGGGAGCGGGGGTGGCGATCGGTACCGGCGCGCTGCTGCTCGGTGAGCGCGACCTGCTGCGCCTCGCGGTTCTCGTGACGGCGGTCCCGCTGGTCAGCGCGGGACTGCTGGCCGTGTGCGCGCCCCGCTGCCTGGAGCACACGCGGGTGCTGTCCGCGTCGCGCATCCCCGTGGGCGCCGACTGCCGGGTGACGCTCACGCTGTCGCCCGCCGACGCCGCGCGGCCGCTCGCGGTCGGGCCGCTGCTGGTGGAGGACCGGCTGCCGTTCGCGCTCGGCAGTCCGCCCCGCTTCTCCCTGGGGCCGCTGCGTCCCGGGGAGCGGCGGACGTTCTCCTACCGGCTGCGCTCGCACGCGCGCGGCCGCTACCCGATCGGTCCGCTGGTGCTGGACGTCACCGACCCGCTGGGCTGCGCCCGCCTGGAGCGCCCCCTCGGCCCGGCGACGTCGCTCCTGGTGTTCCCCCGGACCGTGGAACTTCCCACCGTGCCCCGTCTCGGCGCGACGGCCGCGGACGGACCGCGCCCCAGCCCCGTGCCCGCCGGCGTCGACGGGGAGACCACGCCGCGCCCCTACCGTCCCGGCGACGACGTGCGCCGGGTGCACTGGCGCTCCACCGCGCGACGCGGCCACCTCATGGTGCGCGGCGAGGAGCAGCGGCGGCTCGACCGCAGCGCCGTCCTGGTGGACCTGCGTCCGGCCGCGCACACCGCCTCCTCGGTGGAGGACGCGGTCGTCCTGGCCGCGTCGGTCGCCGTGCACCTCGCCGACCGGGGGCACCGGCTGGGCCTGCTGGGCGGAGGCGTCGAACCGGCCGTGGAGGCGCGCCACCGCGACACGGTCCTGGAGGCGTTCGCGCTGGCCCGCCCCGTCGCGGCGCCCTCCCTGCTGGAGGACGTCGCCCGGCTGTCGCGCAGCCCGGTGAGCGGCCGCGGAACGCTGGTGGCGGTGCTGGGGGCGCTCACCCCCGAGGAGTCGGCCGCCCTGGCGGCCTGCCGCGGCGGCCGGACGGGCAGGCAGATCGCGATCCTGGTGCCGCGGGCCCCGTGGCCGGAGGAGGCACGCCGGCGGGCCGCCCGCCGGCTGGCGGAGGCCGGTTGGCGGGTGCTGTGCCCCGACCGTGTCGCCGACCTGCCCGAGCTGTGGCGGAGCGCGGGAGAGGCCCGGTGAGGCCCGTCGCCCAGGCCCTCCCGGCCTGCCTGATGTCCCTGGCCACGGCGGTCGCGGCGCTGTGCGTGCTTCCCCTGCTGGGGCCGCTCTTCGCGGACGCCGACTGGTGGCGGGGACCGGCCTCGGCGGTGCTCCTCCTGGCCGTCGTGGGCGCGGCCGCGCAGTGGGTCCGCCTGTCCGCCGTGGCGACCCCCGTCCTGCAGCTGGTCGCGCTGACCGCGGCGGTGACCGCCCGTCACGCGCCCGACGCCGCACTGCTGGGGGTCCTCCCCACGCCGGCGGCGGCGACGCGGCTGGCCGGTCTCGTCCTCGCCGGTGTCCTCGACATCCGGACCAACGTCATCCCGGTTCCCGCCACGGACGGGATCGTCCTGCTGGTGACCCTGCTGCTGGGGGTGCTCACCGTCTCCGCCCACCTGATGGCGGTGGCGCTGCGCGTGCCGGGGGTGGCCGGCGCCGCCCTGCTGTCCCTGGTCGCCGTCCCGCTGACGGTGCACCACGAGGGGGTGGGCTGGAGCGCGTTCGCCACCGCCGCCACGGGGTTCCTGCTGCTGTTCGCCGTCGACTCGGCGGCCCGGGCGGCGGCCTGGGGGCCCCGCACGGCCCCGCGGAGCGGCTGGTCGGCCGTCGCGGCGGGGCTGTGGGGGCTCGGGGCCGCGGGGACCGCCGCGGTCTGCGTGGTGCTGGCCCTGCTGGTGCCCGCCCTCATGCCCGGCCTGGCCAGCGGCTCGGTGTTCTCCCTGGTCGAGCAGTTGCGGGCGGGCGGACGGACGGTGACCACGGTGGACCCGCTGACCAGCCTGCGCGGCTCCCTGTCCTCGAACGGCGACCGCCGGGTCCTGGAGTACCACACCAGCGACCCCGACCCCGAGTACCTGCGCACGCACGTGCTCGACACCTTCGACGGCGAGACCTGGACGATGTCGCCGGTCGAGGCTGTCGCGGAGGACCGGCTCAACGGGACGATCCCCCGCTCCCCGGGACTCTCCGGCGGCTCCGCCGGCTCCTCGGTGACCACGGACGTCACCGTCTCCGCCGAGGTCCGCGGCATGGACTTCCTGCCGTTGCCCTACCCCAGCAGCGACGTGCAGGTGCCCGGCGAGTGGTACGTCGACCCCGACACGCTCATGGTGTTCTCCCCCGACGGGGAGGCCGCCGGACTCACCTACCGGGTGACCAGCACCGCCTCGACGCCGGACGGGGACGCCCTGCGCTCGGCCGCCCCCTCGGCGTCCCTGCGGGTCGACCAGCGCTACCTGGACCTCCCGCCGCTGTCGGCGGAGGTGGCCCGGCTGACCGAGGACCTCACCGCCGACGCCGCCTCCCCCTTCGACCAGGCGCTCGCCCTGCAGGACTGGTTCACCGGCGGCGGCTTCACCTACGACCTGGACCCGCCCCGGGTCCCCGACGGCGCCGACCCGCTCGCCCACTTCCTGCTGGACAGCAGGACCGGCTACTGCCAGCACTTCGCCTCGGCGATGGCCGTCATGGCCCGGCACCTGGGCATTCCCGCGCGGGTCGCGGTGGGCTACACCGCGGGCGAGCACGTCGGCTCCGACCGGTGGACGGTGCGGGAGAGCGACGCCCACGCCTGGCCCGAACTGTACTTCGCGGGGTACGGCTGGCTGCGGTTCGAGCCGACCCCCGGTTCGGGCCAGCCGAACGCCGCGCCTCCCGACTACGCCGCGGCCGCGCCGGAGCGGACGCCCGCCGGGGAACCGCGGGAGACCGCCGGGCCCGAACCGTCCGCCGCGCCGGAGCGGACGCCCGCCCGGGAACCGCGGGAGACCGCCGGGGAGGAGTCCCGGGACGGGGAGCGGTTCAGCGCCGACCCCGCCGCGGACGCGGACCCCCTCGACGGCGGTCGGAGGGCCGCCGCGTCCGCGGTCGCCGCGGCCGTGGCCGCCGCTCTCCTGGCCGTGCCCGCGCTGCTGCGGCGCCTGGTCCGCGCGCTGCGGTGGCGGCGGAGCCGGGACGCGGCCGAGTCGGCGCGGGCCGCCTGGGCGGAACTCCGCGACGACCTGGTCGACCTGGGCTGGGAGTGGAATCCGGCGCACAGTCCGCGCACCGTGGAGCGCCTGCTGCTGTCCCGGGAGCCGGTGGCCGACCGGGCCCGTGCGGCACTGCACCGGATCGTGGCCGCGGAGGAGGCGGCGCGTTACGCCCCGCAGACCCCCGCCGTCCCGGACCTGGCCGAGGACTGCCGCACCGTGCGGCGGGCGCTGGCCGCGTCGTCCCCGCCGCTGTCCCGCGTCCGCGCGCTCCTGCTGCCCCGGTCGCTGTGGACGGCGCGGCCGCGGCGTGCGGACGCACGGGGGATGCGAACGCGTGGGGGTCGCGGTGCCCACCGCGACCCCCACGCGTGACGGAAGTCAACCAGCCCGCCCCCGGCGGGCCCTCCTAGTGCTCGCCTTCCTGGCGGCGACGCCAGCGCTCCTCGAAGCGGTCCATCATCCCGGGGCGCTGACGCTTCGGCCCTCGGTCGACGCCGACGGAGGCGCTCCCGGCGGCGCGCCGCCACCCGGACAACCCCCACAGCGCGCACACCAGCATGATGACGAAACCGACGACGCTGACCGGTACCGCCTGAAAGACCATGCCTCCCAGGAGGAGGCCGATGCCGGCCACGAAGCCGAACGACGCCTTGACGAGCCGACGCTTGTAGTGGACCTGCGGGTTCGTCTGCCGCACGGTGTTGGCGAACTTCGGGTCCTCCGCATACAGCGCCCGCTCGATCTGTTCGAGCATGCGCTGCTCGTGTTCAGAGAGCGGCACGGCGCCTCCCAAAAGCAGTCCCCGGGTGGGGCAACGGGTGCTGAAC